>SXGQ01292679.1_pt1 | contig 10296 bp, 11 predicted proteins | sample 3178371 | NCBI WGS metagenome assembly SXGQ01 (sample SAMN11356859, study PRJNA531348) | freshwater metagenome | isolation source: freshwater sample F1-20 | place: China: Fuxian Lake, Yuxi | collected 2017-12-25 | reverse complement strand
CGTCAGCGACGCCGCGTCGAGGACCTACCGCAAGCTGAGCGTCCGTGATGGGCGAGCGGTCGGCGCCATCCTCCTCGGGGACGTGCGCGGCGCCGAAGCGCTGATGGCGGCGGTGCGCGCGGCCGAGGAGGTCACCGACCCCCTCGACGCGCTCGCCGCCGCCTCTGCCGCCGGCCCGGCCGACCTCCCGGACGAGGCGCAGATCTGCAACTGCAACGGCGTCTGCAAGGGGGACCTCGTCGCCGCGGTCGAGGTCGACGGCTGCACCACGCCGCGCGAGGTCATGTCCCGCACCCGCGCCGGCACCGGCTGCGGGTCGTGCAAGCCCGCGGTCATCGACATCGTCGCCATGGCGACCGGCGGCCTGAACGACGAGCCCGCCTACCTCTGCGCCTGCCGCAAGCAGACCCGCGAGGAGCTGGCCGACCAGATCCGCACGCAGGGCCTGCAGTCCGTCAGCGAGGTCTCGCAGTGCTGCGGCACCGGGCGCGACTGCGGCGCGTGCAAGCCGGCCCTCGCGTACCTCGTCAGCGAGGTCAACGACAACCGCCACCGCGAGGAGCGCCACGCGCGCTACATCAACGACCGCGTCCACGCGAACATCCAGAAGGCCGGCACGTTCAGCGTGGTCCCGAAGATGCGCGGCGGGGTGACGACCCCGAGTGAGCTGCGCCGCATCGCCGACGTCGCCGAGAAGTACGAGATCCCGCTCGTCAAGGTGACCGGCGGCCAGCGGATCGACCTGCTGGGCGTCTCCAAGGAGGACCTCCCGAAGGTCTGGCGCGACCTCGACATGCCGTCGGGCTTCGCCTACGCGAAGGCCGTCCGCACCGTCAAGACGTGCGTCGGCGAGCAGCACTGCCGCTTCGGCCTGGGCGACTCCATGGGCTTCGGCGTCGAGATCGAGAAGGCCTGGGAGGGCCTGCACACCCCGGCGAAGGTCAAGGCCGGCGTGTCGGGGTGCCCGCGCAACTGTGCGGAGGCGACGATCAAGGACATCGGCATCGTCGCCGTCGAGGGCGGCTGGCAGGTGCGGATCGGCGGCGCGGCGGGCGCGAGCGTGCGCGAGGCCGACATCCTCGACACCGTCGAGACCAAGGCCCAGGCGATGCGCCTCTCCACCACCTTCCTGCAGTACTACCGCGAGAACGCGGACTACAAGGAGCGCACGTACGACTTCGTGCCGCGCATCGGCCTCGACGAGATCAAGCGGATCGTCACCGACGAGCAGATCGGCGCCGCGCTGCGCGAGCGCTTCCGCCTGGCGAAGGCCGCGACCACCGACCCGTGGCTCGAGCGTGACGACCCGTACCACCCGCGCCAGTTCACCGACCTGGACCAGCAATCAGAAGACGACGGCCCGCCCACCCCGGTCGTCGTCGGCCCGCCCGAGGAGGCCCGCCGATGACCTTCGCCTGCCGCGAAGACGACGTCCCGCCCGGCGAGGGCCGGAACATCACGATCGAGGGGCGGCGCATCGCGCTCTTCCGCACGGACACCGGCTGGTACGCCGTCGATGCCGCCTGCCCCCACAAGGGCGGCCCGCTCGCCGACGGGATCGTCTGCGATCACGCGGTGACGTGCCCGTTGCACGACCGCTCGTTCGACCTGCGGACCGGTGAGGGACCGGGCGAGGACCGCATCGGGACGTACGCCGTCGACGTGCGCGCGGGCGAGGTGCACGTCGCCGTCGGCGCGCCCGCGGCGTCCCCCGTCGCCGCGTAGCGCTTCGTCACCGCCCACAATGAACGTTGTCGTTCAGTCAACTTGACTGAACGACAACGTTCACATACGTTCCCGGCATGTCCACCCGCAGGCTCCTCGCCGCGTGCGCATGCGCCGCCGGCCTCATCGCCACCTCCACCCCCGCCGCCAACGCCGAGCCGATGCGCGACGTCATGCTCGTCGGCAACGCCGGCGCCGGCACCGTGAGCTTCATCGACGCGACCACGTTCGCGAACCTCGGGTCCTTCCACGTCACCCGTGACCGTGGTGAGCGGTTCCGCAAGATGAACCCGATCGAGCTCGCCGGGTTCTTCGTCACCCGCGGGGTCCTGGGCAACGATCGCTTCGTCGACGACCTCGCCGCGTCCCCCGACGGCACGAAGCTGTACGTCTCACGGTCCGCACTGGCCGACACCGTCGCCTTCGACCTGACCACGGGCAAGATGCTGTGGCGCACGAAGATGCCGGGCTTCCGCTCCGACCACATGGCAATCACGCCCGACGGGTCGAAGCTCGCAGTCTCTGCGACGACCGCAGGCCGCGTCGTCCTCCTCGACACCGGCACGGGACAGAAGCTGACGAGCTTCGGCGGCGGCACGTACGTCCACGGCAACGACATCACGCCCGACGGCCGGTACCTCTACAACGCGAGCATCGGCATCACCTCGCTGCCCAAGTCGCTCGAGCGGTACAAGGGCGCACGCCGCGTGACGAAGTACGACCTCCAGGAGAACAAGGTCGTGCGCGTCTACCCCTTCAAGGACGGCGTCCGGCCCGCGGTGTTCGCCGACGACTTCACCCGCATGTACGCGCAGCTCTCCTACCAGCGCGGCTTCATCGAGTACGACCTCGACGAGGGCAAGGTGCTGCGCCGGCTCGACCTGCCCGCCAGCGAGAGCGGCGCGAAGTACCGCTTCGACCAGTACCCGCAGAACTCCGCGCACCACGGGATGGGCATCAGCGCGGACGAGTCGAAGATCTGCGCCGCCGGCACGATCGACGACTACGTGGCCATCGTGGAGCGCTCGTCGCTCACCGTGCAGGCCGTCACCCCAGTCGGCGATCAGCCCTACTGGGCGCAGACCGGCCCCACCGGCAACCACTGCTTCGTGACGAACAGCAAGGACGGCACCGTGTCGGTCCTCGACTACGCGACGGGTTCCGAGGTGGCGCGCGTCCCGGTCGGCCGCTACCCGCAGCGCGAGCGCGGTGCGCAGATCCCGCAGAGCGTCATCGACAGCCTGTCCTCCGCGGCCGGCTGACACCACCCCTGGGGGGCGACGAGCCCCGCCCGGGACCGGCCTTGAGACACCGGTCCCGGGCGGGCCTGCGCCTGCCCGCGGGCGGGCCGCTGGCCTACGAGACCTCGGCCTCGAGCTCGAGCCGCTCGACGTCGACCTCGGGCAGCAGCCGCTCGACCTTGTGCGGGTCGATGAGACCGGCGCCGAGGCGCTGCGTGGACTCGGCGCCGCACGCGACGCCGAAGCTCAGGCACTCGGACGCCGTCCGGCCGCCGTAGCGAGCGGCGACGTACCCGGCGAGGAACGCGTCGCCCGCGCCGACCGCAGCCACCGGCTCGCGGGGCTCGATGCGCACGCGCATGAGCCCGGGCTCCCCGTCCTCCTCCACGAACGCGAAACAGCCGTCCGGGACGGTCATGATCGCCTCACGGGCGCCGAGCTGGCGCATCTCGTGGACGGCGATCGTGCGGTCCTCGTCGTCGTTGAACTCGTGGCCGACGAGCTCCTCGGCCTCCAGGACGTTCGGCGAGACCACGGTGGGCTCCGAGCGCACCGCGTGGCGCAGCGGCTCGCCGTCGGTGTCCACGATCGTCACGAGGTCCATGCGCCGCAGCTCACGGATGAGATCGGCGTAGAGATCGGGATCGATGCCGGGCGGCAGCGACCCCGCGAAGACGACGATGTCGGCGCCCCGCGCGAGGTACAGGAGCTTGTCCCGGAAGAGCTCGACCTCGCTCTCGGTGACCCGCGGTCCGCGCTCGTTGATCTCGGTCTGCTGGCCGTTCGTCGGATCGTGGACCGCGGTGTTCGTGCGCGACTCCTCGCGGATGCGGACGAAGTCGTTGAGGATGGACTCGCTCGTGAGCTGCTCGACGATTCTGGTGCCGGTCGCGCCGCCAGCGAACCCCGTGGCGATGACCGGCTGGCCGAGCGTCTTCAGGGTCCGGGCGACGTTGACGCCCTTGCCGCCCGCGAGCGTCGTCTGCTCGACCGTGCGATGGCGCCGTCCGAGGCGGAAGTTCGGCACCGAGAGCGACTTGTCGATGGCCGCGTTGAGCGTGACGGTGATGATCATGCGACCGGGCTCTGCTCCTCGAGGGCGGCACGCGCCTGGTCGCGAGACTCGCGGCGGCGCTCGGCCTCCTGTCGACGTCGCTGCGCCGAACGGCGGCGCAGTGCCAGCGCGACAAGCGTACCGACCGCCAGGACGATCAGGACGCCGACAATCCACCAGCGACCTTCGATCCAGTCACGGAACTTCAACCACAGCCCCGCTTCCGGGACGGCGGCGGCGGTCACGAGCTGCACGCGGGCGATCTCGCGGTCGCCCTGCGACACGACCGCCAGTCCGGCCGGAGACCCGGCGGGCAGCGGTCCGTCGACCTCTGCGGGGACGCCCGTCACGCGGACCTCGAGTCCCTCGCCCTCGGGCACGATCCGGCTGACCTCGCGGGTCGGCAGCACGCCGACCTCGGTGTCCCGGTAGCGGATCGGCACGGTCGCGACGACCTCACCGCGGTCCAGCACCCGCTCCCGCGAGTACTGGCCCAGCGCCCAGGTCAGCAGCGCCCGCGAGTCCGCGTCGCGCGCAGCCTCGCTGGGCTCGCCCAGCACGGCGCTGACGACGGTGATGCCGTTGCGCGTCTTGGAGCCCACGAGGACGTAGCCAGCGCGCTGGGTCCGTCCGGTCTTCACGCCGTTGGCGACGCCCTCGCGCACGAGCGTGTTGCGGTTGATGACGGTCCGCGGCCGGTCACCCGTCTGCAGGCGGGCGCGCGGCAGCGCGATGATTTGGCGCAGGAACTCGTCCCGCCGGACGGCGATCGCAAGCTTCGCGAGGTCCTCGGCCGTGGAGTAGTTGCTCTCGTCGTCCAGGCCGATGGGATTGGCGAAGCGGGTGTTCTCCAGGCCGAGTTCACGCGCCCGCGCGTTCATCGCGCGGACGAACGCCGAGCGTGAGCCCGACGCGCCGACGGCGAGGGTGACCGCCGCGTCGTTGCCGCTGGCGAGCATGAGCCCGCGCAGCAGGTCGGAGACCTTCATGGGCTCGCCGGTCCGCAGGTCGATCTTCGACTCGATCGGGAGCGCCGCGTAGGGCGCGGCGCGCAGCGTCTGCCCGAGCCGCAGCTCGGACCGCGACACGAGCGCCGTCATCATCTTCGTCGTCGACGCGATCTGGCGGCGCTCGGTCGCCCGCCGCTCGTACGCGACGTCGCCCGTCGAGACCTCCATCACGATCGCGGCGCGCGCGCTGATGCCGGGCGGGTCGCTCTGCGCCAAGGCGCCGGCCGCCGGCGCGATGGCCAGGACCAGGGTCGCCGCGAACACGCGGCGAACGCGACTCATGAACCCCTGAGCTTCAGCTTCTGCCCGGTACGCAGACTCTGCGGGTCGACGCCCGGGTTCAGGCGGACGATCACCTCGACGTCTACGCCGGTCTTCTCCGCGATGAGCGACAGGCTGTCGCCCGACTTCACGGTGTAGGTGCTGCGGGCCGTCGTCGACGTGCGCTTCGCCGTCGAGGTTCCGGTCTCGGCCCGCGTCGCGGACGCCGGCTGGCTCGACCCGTCGTCGCCGAGGGAGCTCATCGCCACGATGCCCACGGCGATCACGCAGGCCACGAGGGCCAGGGGCGCGAGCAGGCGGCTGGATAGTGAGGTGGGCATCGCCGCGGGAGGATACGGGGCGCGGCGTCTGCCCGGCCGGATGGGTGGCGGGCGCCGGCAGCGTCACACGAGCGCCCATGCGGCGGCACGCAGCGACTCGGCGGCGGCGCGAGCGGCGGACGCGGGGTCCTCCCCCGTCTGCTCGTGGGCCGCGGCGATCGACCGCGACGCCGCGATCAGGCCGCCCGCGGGCCCCGGCGCGAAGGCCGGCAGGAGGTCCTCGACCCGCCCGCCCTGGGCGCCGACACCGGGGAGGAGGAACGGCGCGCGCGGCATCAGCTCGCGCAGGCGCTCGAGGTGCTCGGGCTGGGTGGCGCCGCACACCGCGCCGACATCGGCCAGGCCGTGCTCCCCGAGCAGTCCCTCGTCGGCGACGATCTCGGCGAGGCGCTCCCACAGGGGCGCACCGTCGCTCGTGCGGACGTCCTCGACGTCGCGCGCCCCGGGGTTCGAGGTGCGCACCAGGACGAACACGCCGCCCGCGGACGCCCGGCCGGCGGCGATCAGGGGTTCGAGCGTGTCGCGGCCCATGAGCGGGTTGGCGGTGATCGCGTCGGCCTGCAGGCCCGGAAGCTGCCCGAACGGCGTCTCGACCGGCCCGAACAGCGCCTGCCCGTACGCGCGGGCCGTGACGTCGATGTCCCCGCGCTTCCCATCGGCGATGACGAGCAGGCCGGCGGCGTGGGCATGACGCGTGACGGTCTCCAACGCGGCCCACCCGAGCGCACCGAGGCGCTCGAAGCACGCCAGCTGGGGCTTGACCGCCACGCACGCCTCACCCGCGGCGTCAATCACCGCGGTGCAGTGGGCGGCGACGGCGGTTGCGGCACGCTCGGCGGGCGCCCCGCCGTCGGGAGCCGCCTCGAGGGCGCTCGGCCACAGCTTCGTCGGGTCGGGATCCAGCCCGAGCACGATCTGGCTGGATCGGGCCGCAACGCGCTCGGCCAGGCGGTCGGCGAAGCTCGTCATTGAGGCGCGACGCTACCACCGCGGGCGGATGCGGCAGGATGTGCGCGTGGACCTCGGACGCATCGCCTGGATCTCGACCGTCGGCGCCGCCGTGATCACGGCGGCGCTGCTGCTCATCTCCGAGTACTACGGGTACGCGGCGCTCGCGCTCGCCGTGGGCGCCAGCGCGGCGATCAACCTGCGCCGTTGAGCCACGCCAGCAGCGCCCGGGCGGCCCGTCCGCGGTGGCTGATGGCCGCCTTCTCGGCGGCCGTGATCTCGGCCATCGTCCGCCCGTCGTCGCGGTCATCGGGCAGGAACGCGGGGTCGTAGCCGAAGCCCCCGTCCCCCCGGGGCTCGGCGGCCAGTGTGCCGGTGCAGCGCCCTTCGACGACGTGCTCGGTGCCAGCGGCGGGGTCGACGTAGGCGAGGGCGCAGACGTACGCCAGCGCGCTGCCCGCCGGCGCCTCGGCGAGGAGCTTCGCCAGGTTCTCGGCGTCGGTGGCGTCCTCGCCGGCGAAGCGGGCCGACCGCACACCGGGACGTCCTCCGAGCGCCGCAGACGCGATCCCGGAGTCGTCGGCGATGGCGACACGGCCCGTCGCCTGCGCGGCCGCGCGCGCCTTGCCCAGCGCGTTCTCCGCGAAGGTCTCGCCGTCCTCCGGTGGCAGGACGACGTCGTCGGGCAGCGGGTCGACGCCGTGCGGCGCGAGCATGTCCGCAAACTCCTCGGCCTTGTGCGCGTTGCGCGTGGCGAGCACGAACCTCATGCGATCCGCCGTATGCGAGCGCGCAGCGCGAGTCATACGGCTGCCTGCTGGGACGTGTGAGCGCAGCGAACACTCCCGGCCGTATGCGAGCGCGCAGCGCGAGTCATACGGCGCTCCGCTGGGCCGCGCGCAGCCGGGTGATCCCGCCCGCGGCCAGCTCGAGCAGCTCGTCGAGGTGCGCGCGGGACAGCGGGGTGCGCTCGGCCGTCGCCTGGACTTCGATGAGCGCGCCGTCTCCCGTCATCACGACGTTCGCGTCGACCTCGGCGCGCGAGTCCTCGGCGTAGTCGAGGTCGCAGAGCGGCACGCCGTCGACCACGCCACACGAGATCGCGGCGACAGCGCCGGTGAGCGGGACGCGGTCGAGCCGGCCGTCGGCGACCAGGGCCCGGCAGGCGAGCTCCAGGGCGACGTACGCCCCGGTGATCGACGCGCACCGCGTGCCGCCGTCGGCGGTCAGGACGTCGCAGTCGAGATAGACCGTGCGCTCGCCGAGCGCGGCGAAGTCGACGACCCCACGCAGCGACCGGCCGATGAGGCGCTGGATCTCGACGCCGCGGCCGTCCTGCCTGCCGGTGGAGATGTCGCGGGCCTTGCGGTTGCCCGTCGACGCGGGCAGCATCGCGTACTCGGCGGTGACCCAGCCCGTGCCTCGCCCAGCCATCCACTTGGGCACGGACTCCTGGACCGACGCGGTGCAGATGACCCGCGTCTCCCCCTGGCTCATGAGCACCGATCCGGCCGCGCTCGGCACGAAGCCGGGCTCGATCGTGATCGGCCGGGGATCGGCGGGCGCGCGGCCGCCGCTGCGTGCGGGCGCGGTCATGCCGTCGCCTCGACCTGCAGGGTCAGCGGAACGTGCTCAACGGTGCCGATGGGCAGCTGCAGGAAGCGGGTGCCCTGCGCGCGGAAGGTCTCGGGGTCGCCGGTGGCGAGGAAGCGGTAGGTCCCCTCGGGTCCGCCGGCCGGGCGGCCGATGCCGCGGGCGGCGAGCGCGTCGGCGACACTGGCCGCCATCGCCTCGCCCGAGCTGATCAGCCGGATGCCCGGGCCGAGCGTGCGCTGGAGCATCGGCGCGACGAGCGGGTAGTGCGTGCAGCCCAGGATCACCGTGTCGACACCGGCCTCACGCAGCGGCGCGCAGTACCCGCGGACGGTGGTGAGCATCTCCTCGGTCACGATCGCGCCGTCCTGGATGTGCGACGCCAGGTCCGGGCAGGCGACGCTCGTGAGCCGGGCCCCGGGATCGATCTCGGCCACTGCGCGCTCGTACGCGCCGCTGCCGACGGTCGCGACTGTGGCGAGCAGGCCGATGCGACCGGTCGCCGAGCCCGCAACCGCCAGGCGCGACTCGTTGCCCACCACCCCGAGGACGTCGACGTGCGGCGCGACCTCGGCGACGTGCGCGCGCAGCGCCGGGAGCGCCGCCGCCGTGGCGGAGTTGCACGCGACCACGAGGAGCTTGGCGTCACGCTCGAGGAGCCCGTCGGCGATCTGGAGCGCGAAGGCCCGCAGCTGCGCGGGGGTCTTGTCGCCGTACGGGAAGCGCGCGGTGTCGCCCAGGTAGAGGTAGTCCTCCTGGGGCAGCCGCACGAGCAGCTCGTGCAGGACGGTGAGGCCGCCCACGCCGGAGTCGAAGACGGCGACGGGGCGGTCGGGATCGCGAGGTGACACGGCGAGGCCATGGTGGCAGACGCGATCCCGGCCGCCCGGCCGGCTCCTACTTCTTCCCCCCGCCGACAGCTTCGATCTGCTGCTTGATCTCCGCGACGATCGTCTTCGGCAGATCGTTGCCGGCGGGCTTGGCGACCGCGACGAGTCCCGTCAGCACCGTCGCCATGAGCACCATCAGGCCGACGTACTCGATCGTCCCCTGGCCGGTCTCGTCACGCAGGCGCAGCATTGCCGCGTGTCCACGGCCCATCAGTCGGTACAGCATCGGAGAACCTCCGTGTGGGTTTCAGCAACGTGACCGAGCCTGCTGACGATCCTGCGACGGGGAAACCGCGCGACCGTGCCGTTTCTGTGCTGCAACTGCGGAGGTTCTGCGCAGGGCGGGGGATTGGCCGCCGCGGCCCGCGGATATACTCGGGCGCTGTGGCGAGGGGGAGCGATCACCCGCGCCCGATGTCATGACCGGTCTCAAGCAGCGCATCCTCGGCCGGCGCAGCGCCAGCCACTCCGATCCGGATGGTCCGTCGCCCACGGACCCCCAGACGGCACCGGCCGGCGGCAGCGCAGAGGCCCCGCCTCCGTCCCTCTTCGGGTCGTCGGAGGCCCCTGCCGGCCTCACGCCGGACGACGTGCCCACGATCGCCCACACGACCGCGTCGGGCGCCGTCACGCCCCCTGAGACGCCGGCCGCGCCGCAGGAGCCCGCAGCGGCGACCGCCGCCCCCGCGGGGGTCGATCCGGAAGCGCCCGCGCGTCCCGGCTTCCGCGAGCGCGGTCGCATGCGCCGGCGCCTGCGGTACCTGCGCCGGGCCCACGAGCTGGGCCTGCGCGACCTCGGTGGCCTCGTCTTCGACCTCCGCCGGTTCCGGCGTCAGCGGTTCGACCTCGTCGAAGCGAAGCTCCAGACGCTCACGCTCGTCGACCGCGAGATGCGTGCGCTGGAGACCACACTCGGCGACCGCCGCCCGATCATCGAGCTGCGGGAGGCGGGCATCGCCAGCTGCCCGCGCTGCGGGGGCCTCACCGCCAGCGACGCCAACTTCTGCGCGAACTGCGGTCTGCAGATCGGCGACGCTCCCCCGGTCGTGACGGCCCCGACGCCGCCCACCGCCCCCGTCGTCGCTCCCGCACCGGCGGCGCCCGCCGCACCCGCGCCGGACACACCGGCGGCTCCGGCCGTGAGCGCGGCCGCCACCGGGAGCACCCCGCTGAGCACCGGCGCGGCGCCCGCCAACGGCGCGCCGAGCGCCGACTCGTCCGTCACGTCCGGCG
>SXGQ01764367.1_pt1 | contig 10298 bp, 18 predicted proteins | sample 3178371 | NCBI WGS metagenome assembly SXGQ01 (sample SAMN11356859, study PRJNA531348) | freshwater metagenome | isolation source: freshwater sample F1-20 | place: China: Fuxian Lake, Yuxi | collected 2017-12-25 | reverse complement strand
TTTTATTTTTTATTCGTTTAACAAGTTTGTTAGAAATTTTAATTTCATCAGAAGTCATTAACTTTCTCAAAACACTTTCGTCACCGAAGTTGATTAAAAAATCTCTTTCTTCTACAGAAAGGGTTTTGATAACTGATATAATCTCCTCATTTGTCATACATCAAAGATACTAATTTTATTTTAAAAAACAAGATATCTTATAAAAATAATTCAAAGAACTTTTTCTTTAGTGACCCATCCAGGACTCCAACCTGGAACTTCATCATTAGAAGTGATGTACTCTATGCAGTTGAGTTAATGAGCCATATTTTGATCCTGTTAATCTAACTTAATAAACTACCAGGACACTGGTCTTTTTAAAAGGGAGGCGTCATCCAGTACGTTTCTGGACTACTCCCTCTGGTTACGTTCTCTATAGAGAAGAGGCTTGACCAGGCACCATCGTCATTTTATTATCCTTTGATGATTTCTACGTTTTTGATAGCCACAACTGGTTTAACAGTTTCTAACATTTCATTAACATCACCATATTCTTTAAACTTATCTATTGTACCTTTTGCTACTGAATAAGTTGTAACGGCTTTGATGATTTTTTCACGATCAGATTCTTTGATTTCATCACAGTTCTCGATTAACATTGAAAGAACTTCACCATATTTCTCAATCATATCGTTATCGAACGAGAAAGTTGTTTTTTCTTCAACGATATCTTCGCCATAAGCTTCTTTCAATTCTTCTGCTCTTTCTTCGTTGATAGAAATATATTTGTCTGTAGGTACGAAAAGAAATTGTGAAGTTGTTCCACTTTCATTCTCCTGAACAATCATTACTGATTCAGGGTTTTTCTTAGTTTTCTCATACTCATCAGCCCACAATTCTTTAGCGATATCTTTCAATTCATCAGAGATCAAATCAGCTTTTGCTTTAGCAGATTTCATAGTCTCTTGTAACTCTTCCAATTTCTCAACTTTTCCAAAGAACGTTGGATCTTCAACAACTAATCTTACTTTCTTGTCTTTAGCTTTAGTAGTCTTAGCTGGTGCTGATTTTTTCGCTTTGTCAAATAATGATGCCATAATATAGAATTTTTAAGAGTTATTGTTTTTATTTCTTTTATCAAAGATAAGGACTTTTTAACTTTCTACCAAACTTTTTTTGATTTTTATTTTTAAAAGTTTGTTAGTGATTTGTCTTTCATCATTGACAATACAAATATAAGGAAATTTTGTAAATAAACAAGCTACCATCTACCTAATTCTAGTAATTTTTCTCTACTCTCCAGTTCGAGACCATAATTTACCCAGTAGTTCCAATTGGTTTTCAATTTATTAGAATTGTAATCTAATGCGGATCCACCATTTCTACTTACATGAGACATTATAGACTCAGACCAAATTGAGAAGTGATTGTATTCATTTTTACCACAACCACAAGCAGTTGATCTACCATTATTATATTCCCAGACAAGCGGTCTCAATTCACAGTTTGGACAAGGTGACCACTCGTGTGGATCAGTAGGTATTTTATAAGCACCTATACATTTATATTTACCTTGTACAATAGATATTTTAATATCTCTGGTAACTGATTTAGGATCTAAATTCTCCATTTTTAATAGTTCTTAGAATATCAATAATTGTTATTTCTTTTAAGAGTTCCCAACTAACACCTGGTTGAACTTCTGTTTTTAGATTGGTTTTAACTATTGGTGTTGATTGATATTTTCCTACTTTTTTTCTAACACCAATTATTTTGAAATTACCATCTTCAATAGTATTATCAAAAAAGATATCACTTCCAATGGTTTCTACTTTGTAAATAATTTGTTCGATGGTATGTTTTCTTATAAAATCCATTTTACCAACTTGATCTATGTTTTTGAATAGTATATTGTTCTGATTCTATTTGTCTATACATATCAACTAATTCTTTTTTTCTTATGAGAGACCAATCAATAGATATTTCTCTTATCATTGATGGTAGTCCTAAATTATTAACTCCAACAATTCTCCAATTACCTTCATATCCGGCATTTACTGGACTTTTCAACACCAACATATAAGAGTTATACTTTTTCAATATGCTCTTAGCTTCAGACATTATTTTTTTTTCTATATGTTCTCTTATGAAATCCATTTTAAAAGATTTTAATAGTTGTGCCATCAGAGTAGTATAAAATTTTAATACCTGGTGTATCTAATGTTATATTCTGACCTAATATATTGGTAATTCTTAATAATTCTGGGACAATTCTTCTACTATCAACTGAAATTATATGAAAGTTTTTATATTTACCATCAAAGTCTGTTTGACTTATGTAATAATAAGAAATTTCATTCAAAAAGTCAATATCTATATATCTATAATAGTGATTAAATGTTGATGTTCCAACTCCATCAATCTTAGCAATATGATGCCAATCAATAGGATAACCGCTTCTATAAATTGTAAAATAATCATTATTTGTTTCTGTTGCAGTTTCCCACTCTAATAGGTTACCATCATCTATATGTTTTCCTTTAAAAAATAATAATTCAATTGGTAATGGTTGTGCAACAGATATTGTAGCATAATATGAATTTGCCGCAGGACTGATACCATTTTGAACGACAGCTCTATAATATACAGTTTGTGTTATAGCACCCATAGAAGAACCTTCAATAAAATTAGTTGTATTCGCAACATCAATAGAGGGGATAAAATCAGAACTATAAGAATATTGCCATTTTATTACAGAACCATTATTACCTACAAGTGTGATTGTTGAGGCATTTTGACCATATAACACAGTTTGATCACTATTTACAGTTCCGCCTACTGAAGGCTCATATACAGTCATTGTAATTGAATTACTAGTTGCAGTAGTTGGACTAGCACAAGAAGCATTTGAAGTCATAACACAAGTTACTACATCACCATTTACCAAACTTGAACTTGTGTATGTTGTTGAATTAGTTCCAACATTAGATCCATTTTTTTTCCATTGATATGTTGGCGCACTACCACCATTTGTTGGTGTTGACGTAAATATAACTGAAGTACCTGATGTGATAGTTGTTGCTGTTGATGAAATTGATACTGAAGGTACTACAACAGAACACCCAGTTATTTGAACGTTATCTATTGTAACATATGATGCGTTGTAGTCTCTAGTTTGAGCAACAACTTTTAGTTTAATTGAACTACTACACGATAGTGTTGATGATGTGAATGTACCTGAAGCGGTTGATTGGTTAACGCTGGATCCGAATAAAGTCCAAGCACCACCATCTATTTGATAGTAAGCCCAAACTGAATTAGCACTACTACCATTCCCAATTGCATACGATAATGATGCAGTTATTGAATAATAAGCACCTGTAATTGTTTTAGAATACCAATCAACTCTATTTGCAGAACTACCATTATTAACATCATTCCATCTAAATGCCAATGTACTTGAGGTAGAACCATTTGTTGACATAACTGCAGCCCCATCAATAAAAGCCATATCATCCCAAGATGATGCAGAACCACCATCATTATCAGGTGAACCAACATTTGTCCAACTCCAATTACCATCAGTTGGTTGTGATGATGAGACACCACCATAAGTTATAGCACCTTTTTTCCAATCATTAGAAAAATCCTCAGTGTATAATGTAGTTATTTGACTATTGGATATTAATGATATAAATAATGAAATTAATAATATTAACCGTTTCATGGCTTTAGTATCTTTTCTCTATGTATAACTTTAGTTGAAGAAAGTTTTGGATTATTTTTATATGTAATTTTTTGGGTAATTAAAATAACAACGCCATCTTCATCTTCTAATAATTGTGAATTTATATTAATAATAAAATCATCATAATCTTCTATATGTGTTTTTATAACATCCATTATCTTCTTTTTTTCAATTTATATTCACCTGCTTTAATCTGTTCATATATTTTAATCATTTCGATTCCAGGAACTAATGTGTAACTAACCGATATATCATCTTTCATCATAACAAATCCAAAATTATTGACTGCAACAATCTCCCAACTTCTATTAGCCTGTACAGCATAAACTGGTTTGTTTAGAATTAAAGAGTAATGATTTTTATCTAAAATTTCTTTAGTCATTTTAGATATTTTATTTTCTAAATATTTAGCTATAAAACTCATATTATTCAAATTTATCAGTTAAATAACATTTATCATTTTTCAATTGGTTATAGATTGAGAGTATTTCTTTATCACAAAATGAATACCAACCAATACCAGTTTTCATTTTAGTAATTGGTAAACCATTTTGTTTTAAACCATAAATCTTAAATCTTGGTTGTCTTTCCAATTCAATTATATCTTCTAAACCAATTACAATAGCCAATCTCATGTCTTTAGTTTTTATAACAGACATTTGAATTATACGATTAATAAGATGTATTCTTATAAAGTTTTCGTGCTTAGCCACTGTGTAAATGTTTTTTTAATGTTTTTCTTTCTTTCCCTTTCTTCTTCTTCTTTTCTTTTTTCTTTAATATAATTTCTCCATTCGGTATTATTAATATATTTTTGATAGTCGAATAGAATTTGTACTAATTGATGTATTGGTATATCTATACTATCTAATATCTTATTTGTATAAAGAGATCTAGTAAAATATGATGTTGATGTTGACTCTTGAGCCTCACTCTCTTCTAAGAAGTCATATACCTTTTGTTTTAAACTCTTAATTTCTCTTCCCTCTGGACACTGATCAAATAGTTTTTCAAACTCCAATTCTAAATCTGTCTTACCTAATTTAACTGCCTCTATAAAGTTAAATAAATTAGTGTGTCTCAATTGTAATTCAGCAAATTTTATCTTTTCTTCTTCTGTGAATGTTTCTTCATTCAACTTCATAAAAAGTGCTGTTTCTATATAATGTTTAACAGATCCTGGTTTATTCAAACCTAATTTTTGAACACTAAAAAATTTAGTTGTTAAATAACTTTTCTGATGTTCTTTGAGAACTGACTCAGCATCTTCTTTACTAATACTCTTAATAAATTTAATAGCCTTTTCTAAATTATCTAATTTACCAATTAAACTAAACTTTATCATAATAGAAATATTTTATACAAATATAAGGAAATTATCCAATAATATCTAAAACTCTTTCAAAAACATCATCATTTAATCCCTTTAATGAATCACATTTTGCAATTTTACAACTTGGTATTTTATAAATAATATCACTAATATTATCATCCAACACTGCATAATTTTTAACAGAATGATTATTTAACCAATCTATAATTTCATCTGCTCTGTTTTCTAAAATTTCAGTTTTATCTATTATTTGACCATTAAATCCTCTTTCTCTAAACACGTTAATCAATTCATCTAAAGTATAATATATTCTCCAGGTTGATGTAATAACTATTTTAGCCCCCGTGAGCGCAATAATATAGTTTAGATTTTCAACAGCTTCTTTTGAGAATAATCTTTTATGAAATGGTGGTATAGCTTTACCAAGCTCACGAGACCACCATAGGTCACTTTCGTGAGTTCTTAATACACCATCTATATCTAAAAAAATTACAACCATTGGACAAATATAATAAAAAAGTCCACTTAATTAGTGGACTCTCATAGTTTTTATCATTTTAATTTTTTTACTGGGTATAGTCAATCTACAATCTTTTAATTTTAAGTAAGTCATGTGATTATCATGTGAAGTTGCTTCAATACAATTATAAATTGTACCATCTACTAATTCTACTTTAGTATCTACTACATTTAAATCATAACTTATGTCTTTATATAATAAATAAAATAAGAAGAATACAATAGTCATTCCTATTCCTACTCCTAATAGATTATCTTTCATCTTCTTCTACAAGTTTAAAAAAATTATCATTAACTAGTTTATTAAACTCTGGTTCTAAATCTTTTTGTTGAGTGATTTTATGATAAAATCTTTCTAATACTACTGATTTATCATTTTCTGTTTCTCTGTTCCAGAAATCCCATCTTTCATAATCATTTACCATATCTAATTTATTTTTTATAATACCGGAATTTTGTTAATTCTATTTAAGTGTCTTCCACCTTCAAACTCAGTTGAGAAAAATACATCTACAATTTCTAAAGCTAATTCTTCACTTACAAATCTTCCAGGTAAAGTTAAAATATTAGCGTCATTATGTTCTCTTGATAACTTTGAAATTTCTGGTGTCCAACATAAAGCAGATCTAACGCCCTGATGTTTATTAGCAGTCATATTGATTCCATTACCAGAACCACAGATTAATATACCCTTTACATCAGAATTTTTTTCTACTTCAAAAGATACTGGGTGTGCATAGTCAGCATAATCTATACTATCTTCTGAGTAACAACCCATATCTTTTACTTCAAATCCTCTTTCCGAAAGGTGAGTAATTATTTTACTTTTTAATTCAAAACCAGCGTGGTCACATCCTATTACTATCATGTCTTAATATTTTATAATTTTAATAATCTTCTTCTTCATCCTCACCATAGTAACCATAGTCATCTTCTTCGTCATCTTCGTTCTTATCTAAATAAGGGAAAACATCATTCTTCTCAAATAAGTCTAATAGTTCATCAATATCAGAATCTTCTAAATCTAAGTCTTCAATTTCGAATATATCAGTTGATTTTTCAATTGTATATTCAATTTTACCCTGACCTTCAAGGTCTTTAAGTTTTTTAACTACCAATTTTTTATTGGTACATTCATCTAAGGAATACCATCTTTCTAACATACTTATCATTTATTTTGTTTTTAAAATTCTACTAATCTCAGTTTCAGAAAGTCTTGGGAGATCTTCATCTATAGAATACTTCGTATATATACGAAGTGATTCTCCTTCTTCCTGATATCCAATGTCTAAATAAAAACCATCACATTTAACTTTCAAATAAGTATCAGTTAATTTAACTGGTGTTATTTCAGCCTTTGGATCTAATTCATAATTGGAAATATTTTTAATAAAGTTCCAATTTTCATTTTTATAGAATTCAGTTCTCAAAAGTTGAATAAATTTCTCTTCTTTTTTAAATAATTCGTTTTTTGGAACACCAAATACATCTCTAAAGTTAAAACCTAAGGTAACATGAAAGTCTTGTTTCTGAAGTTCATATCTATTTCTAATAGCCTCTAATTTAGCAGAATCACAAACTATAAAAAAAGATGTGTTCTCATTTTTCTGTGCTCTACCTACACCCAACAATTTCAAATCATCAATTGGGTATTTTAAAATTGGATCTAATGAATTAACAAATTTATCAATTCCCATATGTTTAGATAGTCTGTTATAATCAGCAACATTTATCACCGTGATATGGTAGTGACCACCATCACGTTTAATTTGATTTTCAGTGAATTTAGCATAATCATCTTCACCTAAAATATCACGGAGTTCGTTTAAATATGGTTGAATAATAGTAATAGGTATATCTAAACCAAGATAGTTATTCCCAATTACATCTTGAAGATGTGTTACATAAAACGTCATAATTCATTTATTTTTTTCATCACATATTCTTTTGAATATGCAACCGGTAATTCTTTCATTCTACCCTTTGGATCTACCCAATCCAGATTATGTTCTTTTAATGGAACATACATCTCGAATTTTTTTAGATCTTGACCTCTTTCACCACCAAATCTTTTAGACTCTAATGAAACTGATTTACTAGTACCCATTTCAGTTCTAAACTTTGAATAGAAGTCATGTACTGGACCTAACTTCATATTCTCTCCAGCACTTATAAAATCAATTGTAAGAACTTTAGTCATAAAGTATTTACCATAAGTTGGTGAATTTACTTCAATAGTTTTCTCAAAGTCTCCAACTTCTATATAATTTGGATCAAAACTTTCATTAAATCTTTTTATTTTCATAACATAGATTTAAATTTTTCTATTTCAAGTCTTTTTATTTCCAACCCTAATTCTCTTCCTTTGTGTCCTTTTTCCATTAACTCATGTGAACTAACGGTAGGTTTGTATTCCAAAAACTTAATCAACTGAGGTGTTTCATTACCAGTAACCTCCAACCATTCTAAAATAGTCACATCATCAATACTACAAGAAACTTTTTTTCTGTAAGTATCTAATACAATCTCTGGTGTTAAGTTTAATAAGTCTAATAAGAATACAACTTTCTTAGCAGTATCACTATCAATCTTAAAGTCCTGAACTAACTTAACTTCTAATTTATCAGTAGAGTTACCTAAAAATAAATTAGCAATTAAAATAATAAAGTTTTTACTCTCAACCTGTTTAGTATTAATTTTGACACCTGGAAAAACTTCACCCCACATATTATACTTAGTGAAGAGTGATAAGTAGTAGTTATAGTCTTTTGCTTGTTTTTTAGCCTTAAGCATTTCTTCCCATATTCTTTCTTGAGAAACATCATCTTTTGGACCAATACCTTTTAATCTATTATCATTTAATATGGCTTTAGAAGTTTCATCATCTATTTTACCACCAACTCTAGCAGAAAATCTAAAAATTCTTAAAATTCTTAGGCGATCTTCTATAAATCTTTGAGAAGCGTCACCAACTGATCTAACAATACCATTATTTATATCATCAACACCACCAACTAAATCGACAATTTTTTTATTTTTTATATCATAAAATAAAGCATTTATAGTGAGATCACGTCTCATACAATCATCCTCAATTGTAACATCAGAACCCATTTGAACTTTCTGATCATCACCTTTAGTATCTCTACCACCTGATATATCTCTTCGATATGAAGCAATTTCATATCCTTCTGGTTCATCTTTTGTATAAACTCTTAAAACTCCAAAATTTTTACCTTGTTCATCAGAAACTCTAAATCCCCTTAATATCTCTTTAGATTCATCTGGAAGAGCATTTGTTACAAGATCCCAATCTTTTGGTTTCACACCCTGTATAAAATCTCGAACAGCACCACCAACTAAGAAAATATCTTTACCAGCTTTTATATAAGCATTTGATATCTCTATAATATCATTTGGTAATGGTATTTCAGTTGAGGTTTTACTCTCGATTGTAAATTGATTATATTTTTTAATATATTTACTCATTTATTTTGGCTAAAATTATTTTGTCAAGTGTTTGCTTAAATCTATATATTTCATTCTCCCACAAAAATAGTGATTTTATATTATTTTTATCTAAATATTCAATCTTATTTTTATCTCTTTCTATATTTTTTATCTGTATTTCATTAAGTTCATTAAAATACTCTTTATTTCCATGCCAGTAATCTCCTTGACACTCAATTACAAAATTATAATCAGATAGATAGAAATCAAATATATATCTATCACATCTAAAATTTTTCACATAATTAATATTTAATTTATTTAAAACTTCTTTAACTATAATTTCAATTTTTGTATCTTTTTTTGCTTTATTTGCAGCGAGTGATAATTCACCAATTACTTTATCTTTTTGTTCGGATGTCAAAGACTGCCAATATTCTTTTCTAAATTTTGATTGTTTCAAACCAGCTTCTAATAAGATATTACTTGTATATTTTGTTAAACCTTTATTCCATGCTTCTTTACCATACATTCCATTATTCTCACCTGAGGTAGACGGGAGTAATCCTTGTTTAGACATTTCTTTTCTTGTTTTTGATATTTTATTAGCAGCATTTCTAATTCTCTCCGAATTATCTTTATTCAAACCTTTATTCGGGCCTTCTTTACCAAACATCCCATTATTTTCACCAATATTTAGTCTAGACTTTACTTCAAATTTCTGATTTTCGTCGTGTCTAAGATTAAGTTTGGATATTTTTAACTTCAATGATACTAATGTTCTATGTGGATATTTTTTTATAAAATCTTTATATAGTTCTGAAACTGATAATCCAAGATATTCATAGTAATATCTTAACTCTTCTTCTTCTTCCTTTGTCCAGTATATTCTCATATTTTATATATTAATTCTCAAATACCTAAAAAGTCAAAATATACTCAACATATCTTCACATTAAAATTGTTCTGTTTTTAAGAAATCAATATATCTTACCTTGTTATCAAATGGTATAGTTACCCAATTATAATTATCTATTCTCTTTCTAATATATGGTGAAACTGTATAATTTGTATCAACTACAAATATTGGAAATTTATTTCCAATAACACCTACACCACCTCTTTTACTACTTAAAATAAATTGAAAACAAACAACTTGTTTAAATCTATCATCTTCAAATTTTGGCATTGAAAAAACAATAAGAACATCATACAATTCACTTAATGTATCATAAGCTAATTTGAACGCTTCAAATTCTGTTGGATAAC
>SXGQ01516327.1_pt1 | contig 10298 bp, 9 predicted proteins | sample 3178371 | NCBI WGS metagenome assembly SXGQ01 (sample SAMN11356859, study PRJNA531348) | freshwater metagenome | isolation source: freshwater sample F1-20 | place: China: Fuxian Lake, Yuxi | collected 2017-12-25 | reverse complement strand
TACGGGCGCAAAGTAAAGAGTTTCAAAGTCTATCGATTTTTTTGGAGGTGCCCAAACTTATTAAGCTCTTCCAATCAGCTTCTTTTACACGCGGTTTTCCTGCTAATTTCCCTGAAATTACTTCAGATGCATTGATTTTTTCCCAACCCGTTTGATCTATTACCTTATGAGTTGATTTTAATAGTGCAGTGATTCCTTCACTTTGTTTGGGTTCTTTAAGATTTTTAATAACTAATTCCACAACATCTGCTGAATCTGATTTGTTTGTACCAATCACGCCAGTTGGACCACGCTTAGCCCAGCCAGTTACATATAAATTATGTTCAATATGTCCAGCAATGTTGGCAATCCGACCCTCACTAATTTTTATTCCTTGATATGCAACTGCGTCATAACCAATTGCGGTAATTACTAATCCTGTTTTAATGGAAAATGTTTTGTCGGTTGCAACCACCTTGCCATCTTTGACCTCATTAATCGTGAAAATAATCTCAGTAACTTTTCCACTTCCTTTAATTTCTATTGGATTAGCTAAAAATTTTATCTCAAGTTTTCTATCAAAACCTTTTTTGCCATGCTCTGCAATTAAGCGCATTGTCTCTAAATTATTTTTCGAATCTATCTCAACTTCACCCATTTGCTCAATTCGAGAAGTTGCCTGATTAATTTGATCAACATCGATATAAACATCAGTATTTTCAAGCTTTGAAAGATCACGAAGCTCTGGAGCGGTAAAGGTGGCATGTTCTGGGCCACGCCTGCCACAAATAATTACATTTCTAATATTACTTTGCTTAAGTTTAGTAAGTGCATGTTCGGCTATGTCTGTTGCATCAAGTTCTAACGGATTAATTGCCAGCATCCGGGCCACATCCATTGCTACATTTCCTGCGCCAATTACTACAGCGGTATCAGTGCTTAAATCTACTTCAACATTTGTGAAATCTGGGTGGGCGTTATACCAAGGGACAAAATCAGCGGAGGATAAAACATTCGCTAAATCCTCACCGGCTATGCCAAGTTTTCGCCCCGCAGTTGAGCCAGTTGCTAAAACTACTGCGTCGTATTGCTCTCTAAGATCCTTTAAAGATATATCCTTCCCCAATTCAACGTTGGCGAATAATCTAAAACCTCTTTCTTTAGCAATCTTTTCAAATACTTTAGCAACTGTTTTTATCTTTGGATGATCCGGCGCCACCCCACTTCTTACCAACCCCCAAGGGGTTGGCAGGCGTTCTACCATATCTACTTCAAAAGTTAAATCTTCCTTCTGGGCATCTTGAAATGCTTTAGCAGTAAAAAAGCCGGCTGGACCAGCGCCAACTATTACAATTTTGTATTTAGTCATTTGCATTCAATAGAAAAATTATATTTTTGGTTTAATAAATTCAGAAATATCGTCAAGTTATTTGTTCCAATTCATATGTATCTCTCTCAATTTTTCTTAATTTAAAGCGGCATTGCTTTTCTTCAAAACCATTTAGTATAGCTGTCACCAGTTGTTTAGTTTTCCGGTTACCAATGGGTGGCCTTTTTGCTAAATCATAACGATAAATTTTTCCTCTAAGGAGAGAGGTTCTTAACTTATACAACTTTTTTCGTTTCAAGTAATAACTACCATAAGATATTCTTGAACTACGAAAAGTATTTTTATTGATTTTTTCTACCTGTTCGAAAAATCTATGATAAAACTCAATACTCCCGGGATTTGTTACAAATTTTAATACAGATTTATTGCTTATTTTATTGTTTACAATACATTCGATAACTTGATCTATATCATTTGGTTGATGACTTAGTAAAGTGCTAAGTTTAGGAAACCTAACTTCAGGGTTTAAAAGTTTCTCAAGTGAAATTGTGTTTTTTAGTGCACACCTACTTTCAATTCCAACCGTAGAGCCCATATGTAATAGAGCTTTACATGAAAGAACTAGTGGTGTAACATCCATACTTTTGTCTACCCGAATCCTATTAGACAGCTTTTTTAATTTTTTTGCATACACTTTATCTTCAATTGTGTATGGGCGTAAAACAATATTAAGTGTTGTGTTGCTTAAAATTTTTAAGATTAACTTTTTCAAAACTTCAAATTTATAATCATCATTATTTTCTGATATACTTTTACTAAGTGAATCACTATCATACTCAGAGTACTTTGAATTCAGTTTATTGATTGCTTTTAAATGTTTTTTTGACTCTTTTGCATAAAATGATGTTGCTATTAATACAAAATTGACATGATTTGGTTTTATATTTTGTGAAATCTGAGACTCAAAAATTTTCTTACCAAATTTCCCCCATAAGGCTGAACGAGGCGTCCCTATGTTAACAAAACTAGTTGATTTCCCAAATTTTTTAATCAAATGAAAATAGTCATTATCTCCCCAACAAAGCCATAGTTTATATCCAGAAAAACCTAACTTTTGTTTGCGTATTCTAATTTGGTCTGAGTAGTTTAGTGAATCAAAAACTCCTTCATCTTCAACGCCAATAAAATTGACTCCACGGTCAAATAAAGTTTGAAATTGTTTCTTATCTTCTGGTGCAAGTGTGTGGTTATTCATAAAAAAATCACCATCGATGGAATTCTTCAATGCGTTTCCAATTACATACCATTTATGTCCAATAATTACCCTGGCACCTTTCTGAGCCAAAAATACAGCTAAAGTCAACTTGGAAGTAAACTCCCTCTTGAATAACTCAACCGGTATATAAAACGTACTTGCCATTTTTACCTCTTTTACAAATTAAAAACTAGTGTAAGCTAATGCTGAATACCCAGATAGAATATCTGTTAAAGTGGGTTCCGTGCTGCAAGTAAATAAGAATTTCACTTTATTTGTATATTTAGGTGCCGGCTCGGACCGAATCCCATTTTTTACTCATTTTGATAACAATGTGTCTAAACAATTCAAAAAAGGAAGGAATGTTGGACCGCCCGAAATACTTGGTGATTTAACTAGGGAATTACCATTCCCAGATGAAAGTGTTGATCTTTTTTATACTATACACACATTTGAGCATTTAACTTATCCAGAATTGATCAATTGCTTACTTGAGTCTCGAAGATCACTTAAACATGGAGGAATAATCAGAATTGTAGTACCGTGCTTTGATTGCATGATAAATGATTATAAAATTGGGTCGCCTGTCGAAAAGGATTATTGGGAAATTGATAAAAACTTGCCATTAAATACGCCAACTGATTTGTTTATAGCAAGAATCTTGTACCATGATCATAGATATTTACATAACTACGATACACTATCTAGAATTTTATCAAATACAGGGTTTTCTCAGATATCAGTCTGCGGGCCTGGGCAAACCAAGCAAAGTGAGTTATCCGAAGTTTTTTATAGTAAAGAAAATGGCCGCGTAGGAGATGTAATAGTAGAAGCTCGTAATTTAGGTGAAAACCCTGTTTACGCGAAACAGGAGTTTGAGCAAAATAAAAAATTAAGTTTAATAAGAAATGTTCTAGAAAATTTCTTTAACGTTAAAATTGGCAGAAGTAGGAGATTGTTACCTATGTTTCCAGAAAAAAAATGGTTTTATGAAATGTACTTAAAAATACGGTCCACAAAATTGATTTATTTCAAAAATAAATAGAACCGAAATTTCACAAGTTTTCTTTGATACTTTATTATTAATAGTGACGTTAAATAAACTATTAGTAAGTGTAATAGACTTTCTTTTTTTCTATATCCGAATATGAACTTGACTGTACACACAATCGGGATTTGGGAATTGAAAAAATATGCTTTGTTTGAAGGCTTTTCCAAGTTTTATCTATTGATCCAGTTTTAGCCCCAGAAAGTGTTAACTCATCGATACTTTTTTTTGCATTTGCAATTAAGTCATCAATTATTGGACGTTTAATCAAATAACATGCAGTGGTTTGGACTTCATTCGCTCTATGTAAATATTTTGTTAAATTCTTGGATTTACTTTTAGTTAAATTGGCTATACATAAAATATTTGATTCTTTATAATTGATGAAATTATTTATAGTTCTTTTTAGAGATAGAATATTGCCAATAAATTTTATATCGTCTTCGCATATTATTATCAACTCTTCATTAGAATCATGAAAACTCTGTAAAACTCTTAGGTGGGAGGCGGCGCAACCTCTTTGCGGATAGATGTCTTCTATTGCTGAGAATTTAAATATTTCCTGAATTCCCATTTTATTTAAATTCATCAATGAGCTGTTGAGTCGATCGGGGCGACGATCTAAATTAATTACAACCGTTTTGATGTTCTTTAATGGGAAATCCTTCTTTGTGACATGCCCAAAAAATAACCTATTTATATTTGAGTTAGTAATATAGATTAATTGCTGCCAAAGAAGAATTAAGAATTTTCTTGCGTAGCCAATAATTAATGTCATTTTAATTGCCCTTCAATTAAGTTTCAAACTACTTTTTGTTAAGCCACACGTTTTGCGGAGACGAGAGGATTTGAACCTCCGAAACCCTTTAGGGGTTAACCTCATTAGCAGTGAGGCGCACTAGACCGGGCTATGCGACGTCTCCAATTACATCAAGTTTAGCCACATTCACGCCTGCTTAACAATTTCAATTAATTTGCTAACCCTAATTTATCTGTGCGGAATAACAAGATTGAAGTATGCTCTGTTGGAGTTTACTTAATGTAAGGGGTAAAATGAGATCTATAACTCTTGATGGAACACTTGTCTCTGATGACACTCCTCCTTTTGTAATAGCCGAGGTTGGACATAATCATCAAGGAAATTTAGACAAAGCACTTCAACTAATTAAGGCTGCCGCTGCATCAGGTGCTACGGCTGTAAAGTTTCAAAAAAGAGATAATAAAAAATTATTTACTCCTGAGGCTTATAACGAACCCTATAATAGTGAAAATGCTTTTGGCTCTACTTATGGTTTGCATCGGGAGTTTTTAGAGTTTGGACTTGAAGAGTACAAGCAATGTCTTGACGAGTCCCGAAAATTAGGAATTACTTTTTTTGCTACTGCATTTGATTTTGAAAGTGCAGATTTTTTGAATGAGCTAGGCATGCCTATATTCAAAATTGCAAGCGGTGATTTAAAAACTTTGCCTTTGTTAAAGTACATCGCAAAATTTAATAAACCAATGATTATTAGCACTGGTGGAGCAAATTTTGAGAACATAGATACAGCAATAAAATCAATTCGAAAATTTCACAATGAAGTTATAATCTTGCAGTGTACTGCGAGTTACCCTGCAGGTTTTGAGCAATTAAATCTAAATGTGATTAAGAGACTTCGAGAAATCTACCCTGAAAATGTGATTGGATATTCAGGCCATGAGAATGGAATAGCCATACCTGTAGTTGCTTATACTTTGGGAGCTCGAGTTATCGAAAAGCATTTCACTTTGAATCGAACTTCAAAGGGGACGGATCATGCTTTCTCCCTTGAACCTCAGGGGTTACAGAAAATGGTAAGAGATTTGAACAGAGCAGCCGTTGCTTTAGGTGACGGGGTAAAGCGAGTTTATGAAACTGAAATTTCCCCAATTAGAAAAATGGGAAAGATGATTGTAGCTTCCAAAAATTTAACTATGGGTCATGTAATCACTGAAGAGGATCTGGAGTTCAGATCACCCTCAGATGGATTGTCGCCTGAAATTTATGAAGAAATAATTGGAAAAGTGATCAAGTCCTCAATTAATCAGCATACACCAATTCACTATGACTGTTTAGAATAACAAGATTTTAAGTCAATCATAAAGGGAAAGCACTAAAACTTTTAATTTTCTCTTACATATGAACATAATTGTGCTAAAGTTATGATTAAGTTGATGGGACGGAGACAAAAGTTTGGGGAGAAAATGGAAAATATATTCGAACAATCCGTAATTTTTCCTGTGGCTCAGACTATGGGAGAAAGGCCTTGGGGAACGGAAGACCTTTTAGCTCTAGTTTCTAAACAATTCTCAGTGAAGCGCTTAAAAATTAAGGCTGGTAATAAAGGTGGCCTTCAGTATCATAGATTTAAGGATGAAGTCGCGGTCATGATATCTGGCAAAATGTTGATCAGATACGACCTAGGTGACAAAATTCTTCACGAGAAAATAGTAAAAGCAGGTGAAGTAGTTCATTTCCCACCGGGGTTGGTCCATCAAGAAGAAGCTATAACTGATTGCGAAATTATTGAGGCGTCTTCCCCGCACTTTAATGATCGGGTTCGAGTAGAGGAAAGTTATGGATACGGCAGCCCTGAAGGCTTACCAACAACTCTTGAAACTGAAATTGAGATTAGGTAAACGGGTGTTTATGAGGCGATGTGTAAAATCTTAATTTAGTTGAGGAATTAGAAATTAGAATACGGTTACTGGGCTTAGGCGCAATTGGTTTGTATTTAGCACAAGAATTTAGTCTGGCTAATTACCACATAATAGGATTAGATTTACGCGGAAATAATACTTCGCAAAATATTAAAACAATATCTTTTCTGAATAGTAAAAAGTTTAATTTAAACCTTTATATTGACTCAAAGATTGACAAACGTGATGATATTGTGATTGTTGCTTTGAAATCTTATGATGTTGACGAATTATTAATCTCAAAATTAGTTGATTCTAAAAAAGAAGTTTTGTTTTTACAAAATGGTTTATTAGTTCAAAGTAAAGTCCAATCAATTGATCAGCCATTTGCTGTAGGCACAATTACAGGTATTCAATCAAAACTAGAAGGTAAAAGAATTGATGTTCAATCTCAAAACACTTGTATATTCGCAAAATTGCGTGACAATAATTTTAAGCTAGCTGAATTGGCTATTAAGCAAAACTTTAAGCATACTAAGCTAATCTTTAGTTCCGATACCCAGATAGAATTTTATGAAAAATATGTTAGATGGATAGTTATATGCTGCTTGAATATTATAAATAGTGAGGAAATAGAGAATAGCTTGATGCTTACTCCAAAAGAAGATATGCTTATGGCAATTGCAGAACTAATTTCTTTTATTGAGTGTGAATTTGATTTACGGGTCTATAGCGATAATATTTTAAATTCAATGTACAATTTACCTAAAAATCTTATAACATCTTCATATAGCGATTTTAAACAAGGTAAACCAACTGAAATTTTATATGAACTTGATTATGTAGTAAGTAAACTTAAGGCATACAATAAACAACATTTTATGCTTGAAAAATGGAGGGGAGAAATACTCAATGGGAGGTAAAATCAGCTGCGTAATCCCTGCCAGGCACGGGTCTCTTCGTGTGCCTAACAAAAACATACGCATACTAAATGGTCATCCAGTTATTGCTTACTCAATTCAAAGAGCATTAGATTTGAAAATTTTTGATTCGATAACTGTAGCCTCAAATAGTGAATACACCCTTCGAATTGCTGAGTATTACGGCGCAACAAATGTTGTTAAGCGATCGGAAAGAGACTCAACTTCAACGAGTCTAGATATTGAGTGGCTAACGAATCTTTACATAGGCGGCCATATAAAAACTGAGTATTTTTCAATTTTCCGCCCCACAAGTCCTCTTCGTACCTTAAAGTTAGTAAAGTCGTGTATCGATTTATTCCTGCAATCTGAAGCTGATAGTTTACGAACAATTTCTAAAGTCAAAGAACACCCTGGTAAGATGTGGGAAATTCATACTGACGGGATCATAACGCCTTATCTAGAACAAACAAGTAAGTTCCCAGCAACTCATGCCATGCAATATCAATCTTTACCTGAACTATATGTACAAACTAGCGTCTTTGAAATTGCCAAAACTTCCGTTATAAACAACACAAATTCTAGGGAAGGTAGAATAATTATGGGAGTTGTTACAGAGGGAATTGACTGTCACTCTATTGATTCAGAAGCAGACTTTGAATATCTACGGTATTTAGTAGAAGTTAACCCAAATTTTTTACCAGCAATAAGTAAAAAACCATTTAGCGATATTAGATGAGCAGTTTAATTGTTAAATCTTTCAGCAGTTATCAAATTCCTGCTGGTTGGCGAAACTGGCTAATTCTTTCCGTCGAGTCACATGACGGAGTATTCGGGTTTTCTGAATTTACAGACAGTAATGGCTCAGAAGCGACTTTAATGACCGCTATAAATGAAATTGGAAATTTATTAAAGAATAAGAAGTTCTATACAGTAGAAGAGATAGTTTTAAATTTGAGACATAAATATCGCCAAGCTCTACCTGGGATAATGTTTAAAGCAATTAGCGCATTTGAAAATGCGCTATGGGATTTAAAATCTAAGAGCGAAGGTGAACCCATTTCCAGCTATTTTTCGACATCCAATTTAGTGCTAAAGAATCAAATTTTTAAATGTTACTGGAGTCACTGTCCGACGACTAGGATAAGAGCAAGTGAACATATAGGAATCAAGCCCATTCAGAACTTTGCTGATTTGGTAGAACTAGGAAAAGAAATTTCAAAATTGAAATTTCCAGCATTCAAAACAAATTTAATTCAGTTAGCACCGTCACCAGCTGTTCTTATGCCGGGCTTTAATAAAAACTTTGATTTGATTGCCAAAAGTATTCCCAAAAATTACTCCGAGAATTTTCGAAGTATTTTAGATTCTATTATTAATGGATCTACTGAATTTGAAATTATTATCGATTTTAATTATAATCTTGATTATACTAATTTCACATCTATTCAAAACTCAATTCAGGGGTTAAAAATTAGGTGGCTTGAAATAGATTTTGATGATATCGAACTTTATGAACGGGTACTTAGGAATAAACAGTTCCCAATTTGTACGGGCGAGAATATTCTGGGTGCTTATAACTATGAAAATATTTTAAATGATGATCGAATTGATATAATTTCCATCGATTTACTTTGGAATGGGCTTCAAGAATCTTTAAAAATTGCAGAAAAGGCAGTAGCGCGCAATAAGAAAATTACAGTCCATAATTATTGTGGTAGTTTAGCAACATCGATGGCGTTGGTATTTTTGTCTATGCTACCATCGGATTCTATTGAGCTGTTAGAATATGACTATGACGATGTACGTTGGAGAGACACCATCGTTAGTAATCCGGTAAAGTTTAGTAATGGTTCAATAGAGTATATTCCTGGCCAAGGATGGAATAATAATTTTTTACCAAATAGTCTGAAACCATAGAATTCTCTATAATAATGAGATGATCTACCTCGAATTACATTTTACCTCAATTGAAGCTGGTTTTGAAAGGTGACTTCAGTTTGTAATTCCAACAGTGATGAAAAAGCGTTTAAAATAAGATCTCACGACACCCTATTCGCAGATGTCATGATTGAGTTTATGAAAACAGGTTGGGCTGCAAGTGAAGAGGAAATTATCTCTGCCCATCCAGTGACTAAATTCACCAAATTACGTAGAGAAAAATTATCAAAAAAATATCCAGGCAAGAGATTAATATTTCCAGCAGGGCGCCTTAAGGTTAGAAGTAATGACACTGATTATCCATTTAGAGCACACTCAGCCTTCGCTTGGATAACTGGCATTATTGCCACCGATACCGTTCCAGACTCAGTTTTTATCTTAGAGCCAACAGGTAATGGTCATGAGCCATATCTATTTGTTCATCCAAGATCTAGTAGGGATAGTGATCAATTTTATAAAAACACTAGGTATGGTGAGTTTTGGATAGGTAAAAGATTAACTCTTACCCAAACACAGAGTAAGTATCAAATAACTGTTAGAGAGATTGATCATATCCAGAGCTTCCTTTCCAACAAGATTGATTCGGTAATTATTAGGGGTGAGGATCTAAGTATTGATCAATTAATTGATATTGATTCTAAAGAGGAGGAAGGGTTTTTAAATACAAACTCCCTCTTAAGAATGATTAAAGATGAGTATGAGATAGAGCAGATGCAACAAGCAGTTGATGCCACAGCTAGAGGCTTTGCCGATATGGTTAAAGTTTTTCCAGCTGCAACCTCAAAGCCAAGGGGTGAGCGAGTGATTGAATCTGCCTTTTATGGCAGAGCTAGGGTTGAAGGAAATGACAATGGTTACTCACCAATTGTTGCTGCTGGCTCACATGCCTGTATTTTGCATTGGATCAAAAATGATGGGGATGTATTGCCAGATGACCTGGTCTTAATTGATGCTGGCATTGAGTTAGATTCTCACTACACCGCAGATATCACTAGAACATTTCCGGTAAGTGGCAGATTCTCTAAAGCACAACGAGATATCTACATGATTGTCTACCGAGCACAATCTGCTGGTATTGCTGCGGTTAAACCAGGGGCTAAATTTAAGGATATTCACAATGCCTGTATGCAGGAGATTGCAAAGGGTGCGCATGAGTTAGGAGTTTTG
>SXGQ01344779.1_pt1 | contig 10298 bp, 5 predicted proteins | sample 3178371 | NCBI WGS metagenome assembly SXGQ01 (sample SAMN11356859, study PRJNA531348) | freshwater metagenome | isolation source: freshwater sample F1-20 | place: China: Fuxian Lake, Yuxi | collected 2017-12-25 | reverse complement strand
CGTGCATGGATTCTCCGCGCCGCACTCGATAAGACTTTCGCGGGACTTGAATCTGGCAAGTGACCCGTCGATCTAACGCTTCGAGAGGGTAATTCGGATCCTATTCTCGCGACGGGCGGAAAAAGCGCCGTATCTGCTGTGGGGCGTCGCTTGATGAGCACACGCTCAAGCCTACTTCTTCTCGAGTGACTTCAACTCGATCTTCCGAAACCAAACCGGCTGTCCTTCGGCCTGAAGCGCGATGTGTCCGTAGTGGAGCATCAGATTGCCGCCAGCTTCGAGCAGGTCGGTTGCGGGGGCGTTGTTGTTCGTAGGATCGAGTTGCGGGCGCTGGTAGCGGAGGACTTCCACACCGTTCACGCGGTGGATGATCATCTCGTTGCCGTGCACCTCCACCTCGGCCCTCACCCACTCCTCGGCGGGAAACGTGGGCGCGGTGGACTTCACGATGTGCTGGGTGACGAGTTTGCCGTCGATCTCGACGTGAGTGCCGGGCGTGCAGAGGTTCCCCGTCTGCCGCTGGCCCTTGCCTTCATCAGCGAGGAATTGCATTTCGAGGCTGGATGGAAAGCCTTGGTCGAACCTCATGCTCTGCGGAGATTGCGCATGAATCATCACGCCGCTGTTGAGGTTCACGTAGCTCGGCGCATCAGCCATCATCTTTCCCGTGAAGCGATACTCCATGCGCACGATGTAGTGTGAGTAGGCGATGTTCGTAAAAAGGTGCCCGTATTGCTGGTCGAACTTCTCGTAGCCGTCGTAGCTGACCTTCAGGATTCCATCCTCGACGCGGAAAGTGTTGGCAAAGTTTTCGCCGAGCGGGCGTTTGGCGATCTTGATGGTCCACCCGGTGAGGTCCTTGCCATTGAAAAGGGACACCCATTTCGCCTCGTCGGCGAAAGCGGGCACGGCGAAAAGCAGGGCAAGTGAGGCGAGGCGGACGGTATTTTTCATGACGCGGATACTGTCGGTCGCGGAGACATTTCCAATCAGAAGATTCCGGTCCGCGGCCTCGTCAGCCGAGTGGTTGCGGTTCAGACAATCACGTCCACATTCCGCAACCGGCCGTGCATCTTCTTCCTGAAAAAGTGACTCGGCCCGACAATCAGGCCGCTCGTCTTGTCCAGCTTCACCGCACCGGACGCGAGCGTCTCACTTTCCTCCCAACCAAGGGTCTGCGGCGCGCGGCCGGAGGCTGTCTGCGCGTAGAGCGTGTGATCGAAATCGGCCTGCTTGTGCACTTCCCCGTCGTGGATATGCACAGTCGGGAAGAAAATCCGCCCGGGTATCGACGTCGGGAACGCAAAAGCCATCGGGTGCACCTCGTGATTCCCCTTGCGCAGTTTGAACACCGCGAATCCAAAATTCGCGTAGCTGCCGATCTTCTCCCACACGCCGTCGGGAAGGCGAAACTGCGGGTCGAGTCGTGAGAAGTCCTTAATCGCCGGAACGAAAGACGCGTTGAAGGAACCGACCTTCTGGACTTCGAGATCGTTTTTCGCAGCCTTCGGAAGTGATCGCGACGCAATGCCTCCAAAGCTCAATGGCACCAACCGGGGAAACGTGCGTTCGATGTCATCAAAAACATCCGCGTATTTCTCGAAGCTGATGAACCGAACCGCCTTCTCACCACTCCCCGGCGGCACAGGAATCGGAAGAATCATCGCGACATCCTGAGGCGTATCGAGCGACATGCTATAGATGAGCCCCTGTCGATTTTCGGGCAGGAGCCGGGCGAAGATGCGTGTATTGGTGACCGAGCGAACGTTTCCGGAGAAGCAGCACATAGCGTGGTGATGTTGCGCCGCACGAAGCGGTGGTCAATGTCGATTGTCGCTAAAGCGCACTGCGAAGATTCTACGGGAGGATGGGCGCACTCCGAGCAAAACCCGTGTGCTTGGAGATTGCAGTTCTCAACACAGACCCAAAGGAATCGGGAGTGCTATTGAAAAGGTAGTCAACCGGACCAAGCGCGATCTGCTCAGCCATCGGGTCGTCTTCGCTGACAGAATCAATGAGGTTCAGAATAATTCCGAGAGCGTGGAACGGAGAACTGGAACTCCAAGCAAGGAGGTTAATGTGGTAGTCGCTTGTAACTTCGCCGCGCCTTTGAGCAGCGAGCCAGCCTTGGGAAAAGGCGATCGCCTGTTCAGATTCCCGGAAGGTTTGGACGTCGGAATAGCTCTTCTTGTCTTAGCAATACTGACTTCCCGGCCCCGACGGGCGGGGGTGATGCGTCAGGTGTCGCTGATGGTTCGGATCATCGCGGGGTGAAATCGCACAGAAACTCCTCCGGTGACAGCACCCGAATCTCGCTGGCAACGTAGTCGTCCGGATTGCGAGTGACGATCGCACAGATGCCGCCTTCGGCTTTTGCGGCGAAGTGCTGAATGGAGTCTTCGAAGTCCTTGAAGGCTGACGCAAGTGCCGCAGCAATCTCCACATCTCCGACCGCGGATACTCGGACGATACGTTTCAGCTTTTCGAGCAACGCGAGCGCACCAGCGTGGCCCTTTAGCTTGCGGAGAATGTAGTAGAGATTGCTGAACGACAGGGACGAGACGTAGGCAGTCAATCTGCCGGTTTCTGCCAATGCGAAAATCCTGTGAGCATTTTCTGCGAATGGTTGACGGTCGGCGAGGTGGTCCATGACCACGTCCGAGTCGAGAAAAACCTTATCGGCGGAGGCCATGCTGCTTTTCCAATTCTTCCGTCAAAGCAGCACGTTCGTCGAAATCCGCAGGGAGCTTTACTGCGCCGCGCAGTTCGTCGGTGACCGGCGTCTTGCCGTCGCGGCTGTCTTTCCAGTTCTCCGCCATGATGCGCAATTGGCGGGCGACGACTTCGGGCACGGTGGTGTGGTGTGCCCGCGCTTCTTCTTCCGCGAAATGCAGAACGTCCGGGTCCAATCGAATGGTCAATGTCGCGCTCATGGCATCAAGCTACGTCGGATGATGAAATGAGACAAGGCTGCGGTTTTCCGACTGTCACCTCATAACTCGGAGTCGCACGAAAAACTTCGCGGCTCAGAGCGGCGGGGTAATGAAGTCTCACAATTTCTCCAACTGCGGCCAATCAAAATTGAGGTAACACCTCATGGTTTCATCTCCGTTGTAGATTTCGATTCGGTGTTTGACGGCCCGCCGTGAAAGGACTTGGGAAATCAGACGTGCCAGCGCTTCGAGGGATTCTACGGAGTTTGAGTCTCCATCCATCAACCATTCTTCGCTATTAATGCGTTCGAATTGAATCGTGCACTCCTCATTATTCGCGCTCCTCACTTTTATATATTGCCCCTCCTGGCGGAGTGAGGATTCCCTTGTTTCAATACGAAGCGATGGGTCGGAAAGAAGCCACCGAAAACGCAAGAACCCCCTTTTGCTATCTACCTGCCCGCAAAGAAGCGGATCGTCATTTTCTGTATCCATTGTCGATTCCCTATCGCACCACCCGCAGTCGCACGAAGAATCTCACCGCGCCAACCGGCGGGGTGATGCGCCATGTGTCGCTGACGATTCCGGCGGCGACTGGCGTGGTGCTGACAAATGCGGCATTTGCGGGTGACCACGCGGCGGCGAGGTCTGTGGTGGCTTGGAGCGTGTAGGTGATGTCGTCGGCGGTGAGGACGCGTTGGTGCGAGAAGAGGAATGTACCGGCGGGCTCGCGGGTGATGGTGTAGGCGGCGGGGCCGGTGGCGTTGTTGGTATCGCTGGTGCCGAGGGCGTATTCGAGCAGGGCGTTGAGGCCATCGGCGTCGGCGTCGGCGGTGGCGAGGCCGGTGAATGTGGTGGCGTCGGTTGCGCCGGGGTTTCCGTTTGGCGCCAGGCTCGCGCGCCAGTTGGTGCCGAGGGCGTGGTCGGGCGCGGTGGTGCCGGGGATTTTTAAGACGATGCTGTGGCCGGGGAGCGCGGTGAGGTCGGGCCACGGGGCGAGGTCGTCGTAAGTAAAGGTGCGGATGACGACGTTTTCGCCGAAGTTGAGCGTGATGGTATCGCCGCTGTTGTTGAGCGAATCAGTCGCGCCCCATCCGGCGACGGTCGGGAGCGCGGTGCCGTAGCGACTTTGGAAAACGGCGAGGTTTTTTGGCACGATGATGCGTGCTCCGGCGGCGAGCGTGGTGCCTGCGGGGAATGCGTAGTCCACTCCGCCGCTGATGGTCACGGGTGCGAGGTCGAGCGCGGTGGTAGTGGAGAGATTGCGCAGTTCGATGAATTCGTAATCGGAGCCGCCGGTCGGCTTGTACATCAGCTCGGAGACGACGAGGTTTTGCTGGTAGAACGTCACGTCGGGCGCGCCGCTGACGAACTGAACGGGCGCGCTCCAGTGGCTCCAGTGCCCGGCGGAGTCCTTCATCTTTACGCGGACCCGATACGTCACGCCGGCTTCGAGCGGCTGTGCGGGCAGGGTGATTTGGTTGTTGAAAACGGGGAGCTCGGCGCTGGTCCACGAGTCTTCGATTTCGTAGCGCCAGCGTTTGCCGTCGATGTGTCCGGTGAGGCCCGGCCAGCGGACTTCGGCGATGCGCCATTGCATCGCGGCGAAGGTCTGCGCGTTCGGGCTGGAAAATGCCGACGTCGAAAACGTGAGCGCGTTGATGGGATGCGTGCCGGGGCTGAGGTCGGTGAGCGTCGGGGTGTTGGGGATTTGCTCGGTGGTGCCTGTGGGATTCAGTGTGTAGAGGTCGCGCTGGTTGAGCGTGAACTCCGTGAGACGCGCGCCGCCATAGACATCGGTCGCGATGAAATCCTTCACCCATTTCACCATGCCCGCGAAGTCCGCACTGGCGAGCGTGCGCACGTTGTATGGCGCGAACGGACCATTGCCCATGTCGCCGATGGGATACGGCGTGAGGTAGAATTGGCCGAAGTTGTTTCCATTGCTGCGCGGCTGCACGGGATTGAGCGGCCAGTAGTCCCAGCGGCGGCGGTCGGCCTCTACGAAGCCCGCAGCGACTGCTCCGCCATTGGGGATGATGCGCGGCGTTTCGTCGGTGATGAGCGAGACGTATTCATCGATGAGCTTCCACGCCTGGTCGTTGTTAAGCAGAAGGTCCTGCAATTCGCGCGCGCGGTTTTGGAACTCGATGCGCAGCGCCGTGTGCGCGAGGCCGCGTCGGATTTGTTCGTATGGTGATGCGGGCTGCCCGGCGGCGGCCTGCGTGCCTTTTGGGCCCCATCGGTCGAGTTGCTCATAGAGAAGGTCGCAGTCCCACGGCTGGATGTGCCAGCGCCCGGTGAGCGGGTCGCGGAAATAGACGACGTTTTCCTGCTCGCGGATGTCCGTGCCATTCACCGCCTCGACGACGCTTCGCCACGAATAGTACAGCGGCATGTCCACATTCGCGCGGAACCACGCTTCGTTTTGATAAGTGCCAACGCTGCCGGCGGTGCCTTTGTTGTAGCCGGTCGTCGTGCTGGTGAAGGCGGCCAGATCGCTGAGATTGTCCGGCTGGCCTGCGCCCTGACCGAGGATGTGGTTGTTCCCGCCCTGCATGCGGAAAATGTTTCCGTCCGGAAGAGCGTGTTCGTCTTTGAAATGGTTGTCCTGATTTTCAAACGCGAGGTAGAGCCCGAAAAGGTCGCCGTCGAATTGCGATGCGGGCGCTTCCGCAGCGGAATCAATCACGCGCCATTGCAGATAGCTCGTATTCGGCGCAGGCACACCCGCGAGCTGCGAGAGCCGGAACTGCATGACTTCATCGAGCCCGGCGAGCCCGCGGCTCCACGGTGCCCACGGCGCGGGAACGCTGCTGATATTCAGCGTTTCGATGGTCGTGGTCTTCGTGCCGTAGTCATCGGGCATCCGGAGCAACTGGCCGGGGTTGAACTTGAACTTCCACTTGTTCTTCCCGGTGTTGAACGTCGAACCCTGACCTTTGATGCGGTAGCGCACGTGGTCGTAAACGATGCCATCGACGACCATCGCGCCGTAGAATCGATACACGCCGTCGTTGAACGCGCCGTTGTATTGGCAGGCCTGCACATCCGCCGCCTGCGAGAGCAAATGCCACGGCCGCACCTTGCGCATCGTGGCTTCGGAATACGTCGTTGCGCTCGTCACACCCGGCTGCACTGCGGCAGTCCACGCCGGCACGCCGTCGTAGCAGAAATACGCGAAGTTCGGGCATGGGTCGGTGCTCGCCGGAAAAGTCGCGCCCTGCCCGAGTTGGTCGGTCACTGCGATGCGATAGCGGATGAGCCGCCGATGCTGCTGCACGCTTCCGGGGATGACTGCGGAGAACGTGCCGTCGTTCGCCGCGGTCGGCGTCATCGGGATGCTCGTCCAGTTCGTTGCAAATGCAGTATCGGTGATGCGGATGAAGTTCCCCGGCTCCACAATCTGATACTGCACCGCCGCCGAGAACACGCCGTCCGGGTCCGTGACCTTCGCGGTGATGGTGACCGGCGCATTGGACGGGACCACCGAAGTCGGCGTGAGTGACGCGGTGAACGTGTGATTCACCTGCCGGACGATCGGCGGAACGTTTACAGTCGCGCCGATGTTTGCAGCGCCGGGAGTCGGAGCGCCCGCGCGCCAAGCGCCACCGAGCTGGTTGTCGAGGCCTTCGTTGAGCAGTTGCATGGACGGCCCGCTTCCTACCACTGGCCACGGAAACGAAAGCCCGTAATCGACGGAGTCCACGACATTGCCGAGCGCATCGACGAGTTCGATGGTTTCGCCGTCATTTTTGAGCGAGCCGACCCACGGCCCGATGCCCACCGCGCCAAGCCGCGAGAGCAGCGTGGCGGGATTCTCCGCGACGACAAGGTAGCCGCGCGGCGGGATGCTTGTGCCATTCGGAAACGTGAACGCGACGCCTTTCGTGAACGCCCAGCCGCTCGCATCCACGGCGGCGCTGGTCGGATTGTAGAGCTCAATGAACTCGGTCGGGAAGGTGTTCGAGTCGGTCGGGTCGCTGTGGATTTCGCTGATGACCACACGCGGATAAAGCACGCCGCTCCCGTTTGCTGTACCGGGAGTCGGCGTGGTGAAATAAGCGAGCGAAGTCGCAGCCCGTTCGCCAGTGAGGCGGGCATCGATTTTGAAATCAACATCGCCGGCGGACGAGTTGAGTCCGTGGATCGCGAGGACGTTTGCGCCATTGGTCAAAAGCGCGGCGTGCTGCGACACGTCGATGGTCTCGGTGAAATTCGGCACCGCCACGCTTGCCGTTGCAGCGCTGTTGTAGAGCGGCGTTGCCGGTGCGTTGCGGCGGGCGATTTCCGTGCCGTTGAGATACGCGATGAATCCATCGTCGTAAGTGATCGTGAGCGTCAACGCAGCGAAGTTTGCGCTCGCGAGCGTGAATGGAACGCGGATGAACGCACCGGCGTTCACATTAAACATCGCCGCGGAGATATCCGACGTGACATTGGTTCCCGGCACAGTGCGGAAGCGGAAAGTTCCGGCGCTGTACCGCGCTGCGGGACCGCCATCGAGCGACGCTGGAAATGCTCCCGCCGTCGCGCCGTAGCGGCTCGTGCCCACGAACGAAAGCGCACCGCCGCCGCTCTGTGTGACCGTGAGACCGTTGCCATTGCGCTCGGCGCTGGTGAAGCCGTGCGCGTTGATGGTGTATGCGCCGGGCGCAAGCGTGATGGGCGTGATTGCTTTGAATCGATTGCCATTCGTGAGCGTGCCTGCCGAGGCCTGTGTAAACGTTGTCGTCGCCAGAACCGAAGCGCCCGTGTCGTCCGCGAAGTTTGTCGGCGTGCCATTTTCATTTCGCTGCCAGAGCTGCACGGTGAGCGTCACGCCTGCGGCGATGCCGTTCGACAAGTCGTCGAACACTCCAAGCTCCGTGATTTGCACCGCTTGCGTGACGACGAAGTCCATTCCGAGCCCGAGGCCAAACGCCTGATTTCCCGCGGTGTTCGCCGGGGTCGAGAGCGCCGTTGTGAGCGGGCCGAAATTCTGGTCGAAGCCCACACTTTGTGTCGCGCTCGTCCACGAAGCATCGGCGAAGCCCGGCGTCTGCCAGCCGGGAATCTCGGCATTCGGCACCTTGTATTTCACCGCTGCGCCGCTGCCGACGAGCGATTCCGCCACCCGACTCGGCACCGTGCCGCGACCGTAGCTGATATTTGGAAACTGCGCAGCGTAAGATGGGTAAAACTCGCTCACGATTCCGCCCGGACCGACCAGCGCGAGATACTCGCCTTCATCGGCGAGTCGGAAGTTCGTGTGCGGATTTCCCGCCGGGTCGGCGTAGTTCGTCGTGAGTTGGCCGGAGCAAAAGACAATCAACCGTCCGCCGGCTGCGACATTGCGCGCCGGAAAGGGCCATTTCGTGAGGTTCGCGCGGTCGTCGGTGAGGAAGTAGCCTGCCGTGCCAATGCTCGCGCCGGTTGGGTTTTCGATTTCAACCCAATCATTAAACGCACCGTTTCCGTCCGCGACGCTGCTGATATTGGCAGCCATGAATTCGGAAATACGGAGGTCATTCGCCACACTCACCGCCACAACCGTGCTCGCGCTCGCCGAACCGTCCGCGTTTGTCGCCACGAGCGTGTATGCCGTGGTGGACGGCGGCGTGACCACCGTCGAGGTTCCTGCGACCGGCGTTCCGTTCAGCGTGAGCGCAGTCGCACCGGGAGCCGTCCACGAGAGCGTGCTGGAGCCACCTGCTGTGGTGATGGGATTCGGTGAGGCTGAGAATGACGCGATGCTCGGCGGCGTAGCGTAGCTGCCGGTGAAATTGTCCGCATTGATCTGCTCTCCGCTCGCGTGCTCGATGAGCAAATTGACCGGCTGTCCCGCATTCGCGCCGAGCACCGATGCTCCCGGCAGCAGCAGACTGCCGCTCAGCGCTGTGTAGCCGGTCGTGTTCGCCGGAACACTCACGACAAGCGGACCTGCGACTGTCGTGCCGCCGGTCGTTCGCAATGTAAACCGGAGCGAGCCCGAGCCGGTCGTGCGCCCACGCGCGGAGAAGTTCACAGTCAGCGTCGCACCCGGCTGTGCGGTCACCGCCACATTGCCCGCAAACTTCAAGTCCTGCGCGATAAAGCCGCCGCCATTGAAAAAGATCACATTCGCCCCATCCGGCGCAAGGTTCAGCGGCTGGTCGGGATTGAATGCGCCCGCCGAGCCGTTAGAAGTCCAAGATGTCGTATTCGCCGACGTGAACCCGCCCTCACCAAGCACCTGCGCCTCAAACGAGCCATTCGCGAAAACGACGGTCTGCGCCGCTTGGAGCGGAAGTGCCAGGAGAAGCAGGAAAAGGATTCGGATCATCATGGCATTGAAGCGAACTTTCCGGTCCTGAAGGCTATTTCGACTTTCTACTCCTCCGCCCAGCCAGCAACGCCAGCCCGCCGAGCAACAGCGCTGCGCTGCCGGGTTCGGGGACGGCGAGTACGACGTCGGTGCCGTCGGGACTGATTTGCAATTCCATCGGCTGGCCTCCGATGAAGCCACTTACGTTTGCGCCGAGGCTGCCGGTGATGGCGAAGTCGGTATCGAAAAGCGTGTAGGTCGCAGCGGTGAAGCCGCCGATGTCCGTGAAATTGAAGTCGCTGAACTCCAGCAATCCGGCGCCGATGTTGAGCGCGCCGCCATTCAGCACGAGAAGGTCGCTCGCGCCAGGCGTGGCGAGTTCAAAGGCGAATGCGCCTGTGTCTCCGGCAGCTCCAGTGATGTCGAGTCCGCCGATCGCGTCGAGTGTGAGTGTGCCTGCGCTCGCGCCGGGGGCGAGTTTCGCGCCGGTCGCGAGGGTGATTGCGCCGGGCGTGGTGATGCTTCCGTTTCCGCCGAGTGTCGCGTTTGCGGTGACGGATGCCGTGCCGGTGAGGCTTCCATTCACGAGCAGCGTCCCGCCGTTCACAGTCGTCGCGCCAGTAAACGTGCTTGCGCCGGAAAGGAGCAGCGTGCCCGCGCCGGTTTTGGTGAGTGCCGATGCGCCGCCGTGGTCGAGCATGGCGGAGGAAATCACGAGGTCGTTTGCCGCAGTTCCGTCGGCGACATCCACGGTGCTGAATCCGCTGCGGAGCGCGATAGCCGGAGCGTCGATGAGCGAAGCGATGTTCCCCGTGTGCGAAATCTGGCCGTTCACGATGAGGTTGCTAAAGCCGTTGTGATTGCCATTCAGCGCGGTGGCCGTGCCGCCGCTCAGGGCGAGGCCGCCGATATTGTGGGCGTTTTGCGTGGCGCTGGAAGCGACGAGCGTTCCGCCCGATTCCACGGTGATCATCGAAGGATACGCGCCTCCCGCGCCGAGCGCGTTGAAGCCGCCGACAGTCAGCAGCGAAAGCGTCGCGCCGCTTTGGATCGTCACGGGCTGCGTGGAGAGCGGACTT
>SXGQ01146731.1_pt1 | contig 10301 bp, 12 predicted proteins | sample 3178371 | NCBI WGS metagenome assembly SXGQ01 (sample SAMN11356859, study PRJNA531348) | freshwater metagenome | isolation source: freshwater sample F1-20 | place: China: Fuxian Lake, Yuxi | collected 2017-12-25 | reverse complement strand
GGGTCAAGAGTTCAGCACCCCCAGCCTGGGCCCAGAGAAAACTCTGATGAAGCTGTTAAGATTGGAGCGAGACGGGTACTCCAACGTTATCCCTCACGGGCTGTTAGTTCAGATGGCTAGAACGCCTGCCTTGCACGCAGGAGGTCGCGAGTTCGAGTCTCGCACGGTCCACAAAAACATAATACGGGTAGGTAGGATTGTTAGAAGTCGTTGCCCAATAACGGTCTAACAAGGTAACGCGCTCTGTTGTAAAATTGGGTAAGCGCTATTAAAGTAGTATTATGTTTTTATTTGGCTCGTTAGTAGAGTTGGTTACAATATCCGCCTGTCACGCGGAAGGTCACGGGTTCGAGCCCCGTACGAGCCGCCAACTGCTCTGTTAGTTCAACGGATAGAACACTTGACTACGGATCAAGAGATAGGCGTTCGAATCGCTTACGGAGTACAACAAATTGCGGGATGTGTAGAAAATGGTCATCTCGTCAGTCTCATAAGCTGAAGTTCTCGGTTCGAGTCCGGGTCCCGCAACAAACATTCCTCGGTAGCTCAGAGGCAGAGCAGCGCCCTGTTAAGGCGAAGGTCGGAATATCGTAATTTCCCCGGGGAGCAAATGATCTCGTAGCTCAGTTGGTAGAGCAGTACACTTTTAATGTACGGGCCGCGCGTTCGAGCCGCGCCGGGATCACACATGCTTCATACACAATCTTGCGATCTCTCAGTTAAAAGCTGTCGTGAGTGTAAATGATGATCCGATATGGTTATCAGTTGTGAACAATATGAAGCTCCATGCATTGTTAGCTCAGTTGGTTCAGAGCGGTTGCCTTACAAGCAATAAGTCGGTGGTTCGAATCCATCACAATGCACAATGGTTCTATGGCCGAGTGGTTAGGTGGAGGTCTGCAAAACCTCTTACCCAGGTTCAAATCCTGGTGGAACCTCAACATATTGGAAGGTGGCCGAGTGGTTAAAGGCGACAGACTGTAAATCTGTTCTCTTCGGAGTACGGGGGTTCGAATCCCTCCCTTCCAACAAAGCGCTGAAGCGGATGAATGAGTTACATCACTCAAATTTAGATTTTGACTCAACAACACTCGTTCGGTTATTCTCGGTGCTTTATTTTTTCCCCTCGTCTAATGGCAGGACAAGTGGTTTTGGTCCACTTAATCGAGGTTCGAATCCTTGGGGGAAAACAAAAGGTTCACAACGGACAAGGCTTAGGCGTCGCAAGACGGTGGGTGGCGAGTGGTTGACCAGAACCTTTTCTTCGACCTGTAGCTCAGTTGGTTAGAGCGTCTGTCTGATACACAGAAGGCCAGTGGTTCGAGTCCACTCTCGTCGACAAACCAGAAGCGGTAGAATGTGTTACTTCAAATTCGTCTGTTAAACGAGAGGTCGTGGGTTCGAATCCCACCTGCCTGATAGGCAGTAGCTCAGCGGTAGAGCTCTAGAAAATACACACGTTCTTTTATTCTCTGGTTTACTTACCCCGGTGGCGGAATCGGTAGACGCGCTAGATTCAAACTCTAGTCCACGGGTGAGGGTTCGAGTCCCTCCTGGGGTACGAGATTGTTAATAACTTTTTGCGACAAAGTTTGCATACTTCGTTGCTTTTGGTTAATTTTACAATATCAAAATCGATAAAACATGAGTAAGTACACAATCACATCAGAGAAGATCCGAATGATCGAGAAGAGCAAGGTCCGCGAAGAAGCTCGCGCTCAGGGATTCTATGATGGTCGCTTCGCTCCTAAGGTCGTCAAGGACAAGAGGAAAGAATCGACGAAGTACGCTTGCCGTTCTTATCGATACGCATAACACCACGGGAAGTAGATCAGTTGGTAGATCGCCTGGTTTGGGACCAGGAGGCCGCAGGTTCGAGTCCTGTCTTCCCGACCATACGGATATAGTTCAATGGTAGAATAGCGGTCTCCAAAACCGTTGATCAGGGTTCGAATCCTTGTATCCGTGCAAATGCCCAGGTGGTGGAATGGTAGACACGCTGGTCTTAGGAACCAGTGGCGAAAGTCGTGAGGGTTCGAGTCCCTCCTTGGGTAACAAAAGGTGATTTAGCTCAGTAGGTAGAGCAGCAGACTGAAAATCTGCGTGTCGGCGGTTCGATTCCGCCCATTACCACCAAAAACAAACCGCTATGAAAATCAATCGCAAAGACCTCGCGTGGTACGTGAAGAACATTCGCCGTCGCAACGAAGGTAAAGAACTTACCGACGAAGAACTCGTCGACCAGCTTGCCAACTGGATGGAAACCAATCCTGGGTGTGTAGACATCAATGGCGTAAGTCATCCTGGGAGATTCTATTACAGCACGGTAGGTTACGGTATTTTCAGCTTGCTTGGCGAAAAGTATCGAATGGGTCGGGTAGAAATCTTCGACTCCCAGGACGATAGCGGTTACGCGGTCAGTGAAGGAACCTACTGCATGCCTCACATCGCAGCAAACCAGTTCGAGGACTTCATAGAATCTCTTGAGACCGACTTGCCGATCAACATCGAGATAGGTAGTCATAAGTGGTGCGAATCTGAATGTGCCAAGTCTTTAGGTTTCGAGAATGCCGAAGAAATGAGAGATCCCGAAAAGATCAAAGAGTTCCAAAGAAAGAAGAACGACATCTTCGCACAAGAACAAGGCTACAAAGATTGGGATGACTTGATGGCAAACAGTAAGTTTGCTCCCAAGAACAAAAAACGCAGATAGTGAATAAAATCTGTACGGTCCTTTAGCTCAGTCGGTTAGAGCAGCGCACTCATAATGCGAAGGTCACAGGTTCGAGCCCTGTATGGACCACTCAAAAATAAATCAACCAAAAGATGAAAGGATGGAATCCTGATGAATGGCAAGGCAGACGCAAAGAACAGTACGAATCTTCTGCACTGATCGTAATCGTAGCGGTCGCAGCGTCAGCTGTCTTGTCGGTCGTCTACATTTTGACAAAATTATTCTAGGAGAGTGATCCACGACGGCGAGTGGGTCCGCCTGCTAAGCGCGATGTACGGTAAAACGTATGAGGTTCGATCCCTCCGCTCTCCGCTGTGACTGTAGCTCAGATGGTTAGAGCGCTTGGTTGTGGTCCAAGAGGTCGTGGGTTCGATCCCCACCAGTCACCTAAGAAGGCAGAATGGCGGAATCGGTAGACGCGCTGGACTTAAACCCCAGTCTTATGTGTGGGTTCGACTCCCACTTCTGCTACAAAGATAAATAATACAACACCTATGGAAAAAAGATTCAGAAGACTTGCGGATCACCGGTATGTCGACCTGGTTCCTTACTTAATGGAAAAGATGGAAGACGATGTTAAAATCTACATCGGAGCGGATAGCCAAAACTTAGGTGACAGAACACATTACGCAACCGTCATCGTACTTCACTACGGCAACAGCGGAGGCCACGTCCTCTACTGCAAAGAAAGTGTGCCAAGAGTCCGCGACAACTTCAACCGTCTGTGGAAAGAAGTCGAGGACAGCCTCGAGGTCGCGATGTACTTGAACGATCAAGGACTTCCTAAAGCTACTTACATTGACCTCGACTTAAACCCAGATCCCAGGTACAACAGCAACACTGTCCTAAGGGCTGCTTTAGGTTACGTCGAGTCGATGGGATTCACTGCGAGGATCAAGCCCAACGCGGCTGCGGCTTCTTGCTGTGCAGACCACTTGCTTCACTAAGAACTATTTTCAATCGCCGAAATATAAAATCTATGGCAAAAGAAAAACCTATCGTCTTCAACGCACGCGAATGCAAGGAATGCAATGTTCCTAAGGGTTGGGGTCATGAGATCATATTTGAGAACAATGAGCTCTACTGCGGTAAGTTGCTTTGCTTTAAGAAAGGCGCCAAGTTCTCTATGCACTATCACATGATCAAAGATGAATCTTGGTATGTGCAAGAAGGCGAGTTCATCTATCGTTGGATCGACACTGACACCGCCGAGCTGAAAGAGCAAAAGCTAAGAGTGGGAGACAGTGTTCGTCAGCTGCCCGGGCAGCCTCACCAGCTTGAAGCTCTAACGGACGGAATCATATTCGAAGTCTCTACCGAGCACTTTGACGATGACAGCTATCGTGTGTGGAAAGGCGATTCGCAATGAACAAAGAAATCTTAGAAAAACTCGACGATGAAGATTGGGACTTTTACTCTGACCTTCCGTCGCCAAATCGTTATAGAAAAATGAGTCATAAAACCGTCTGGGTGAATGGATCTTTTGATGTACTTCACATCGGCCACATCAGGATGTTGAAACACGCAGCCTCATTGGGAGAAGTGATAGTAGGTATTGATACAGACCGCAGGATCAGCGAACTCAAAGGTCCTAAGCGCCCCTTCAATAAACTGGAAGACCGCAAAGAAATGCTCGAGAGCTTTCACTTCGTCAGCCGTGTCGTGGTCTTCGACACAACGCAAGAACTCAGGAAAAAGATCGAAGAACTACAGCCCGACTACTTGGTGGTAGGTGCCGAGTACCAAGAACGCGGAGTCGTCGGAGCTGAACACGCCAAAGAAGTGGTCTTCTTTCAAAGAATACCCGAGTACTCAACGTCTAAGATCCTAAAACACGAATCATGAAAGTACTAGTCATAGGAGAACTTTGCACGGACAAGTTTGTCTACGGACAGATCAAAAGACTTTGCCCAGAAGCTCCCGTACCCGTCTTCAATCCCGTAAGAACAATCACCAACCCAGGAATGGCCGGAAACGTCGTCGAGAACATCAAGTCTTTGATGAAAGACGACGTTGAAGTTGTGTTCTGGCATCAGCAAGAAAACATCACCAAAGAAAGAATCGTCGACGATAAGTCCAACCAAATGATCGTGAGAATCGATGACGGTGAACTCACTCGCGTATCTGACATTGGCTACTTGTCTCCAGAAAGACGAGCAGTGATAAAAGAATCCGACTTAGTGATCGTCAGCGATTACGACAAAGGATTCTTGTCGGACGGTTCCTTGATAGAAATCGCTACTTACGCCGGATTGTCAATCCTCGACACCAAGCGCAAAATCAGCAAGACAATATCTAGTATGTTTACTTTCGTCAAGCTGAACGAAAGCGAAAGCCAAAACAATTCAGACATCGCGGATCATGAGAATGTTATCGTGACATTGGGATCTCGAGGAGCAAGAGTGGGCAACAAAGAATTCCCACAAGAGAACCCTAAAGAAACGATCGATGTCAGTGGCGCCGGAGATACTTTCGTCGCGGCTTTCGGTCTTATGTACGCTATGAACCACGATCTCGAAGAAGCTGTCAAGTACGCCAACGCGATGTCAGGAATCGTCGTAGGAAAACGTGGAGTCGCAACACCTTACTGATATGAACATACTACTTACAGGTCACAAAGGATTCATCGGAAGAAACCTACACAAGAAGCTGGTCGAAAAAGGCTATGAAGTATTCTGTATCGATGAAGATTTCTTACAGGATCCCGACTGGAGATCCGAACTTCACCACGTCATAGTCGAATCAAACATTCAAGAAGTACTGCATGTAGGAGCTTGCTCAGACACTCTGGAGCAAGAAGTAAACTATATGATGCTCTTGAACTACGAGTTCACACGAGTCTTGTCCGACATCTGTCGCAAGTTCAACATACCGATGGTCTATTCGTCATCGGCCGCGACAGTAGGCTCGGGCGGCTTACAGCCGTCGAACCTTTACGGCTGGAGCAAAAAAACAGCCGAAGACTACGTCACAATGAACGGACAGGTTTCTCTGCGTTACTTCAACGTATACGGTCCTGGTGAAGAAGACAAAGGAAGAATGGCGTCCATTGCTTTTCAATCATACAAGAAGAAAATTTCTGGAGAGCAGGTCTACCTGTTCCCAGGAAGACCCTCTCGTGACTTTGTTTACATCGAAGATGTGGTGACGGCAAATTTATTTGCTCTAGAAAACTATCACAATCTGGGCAAGAGGTACTACCACGTAGGATCCGGAGAGTCTCGAGAGTTCGAAAATGTCTTGCGATTGTTGGACATACCTTACGAGTACACAAGTTTCCATGACATTCCTTTCGGCTACCAAAATCACACCGTTGCCAGTTTTGGCAAGATGATGCCTGGGTGGAGACCTAAGTTCGACCTGGAAAGTGGAATTGGTACATATCGCAAGCACTTAGAAAGTTTTTTCACAAAAAATGAAAAAATGTAAAACTTTCTTAAATAGAAAGTATAAATATACTGTAACAAATCAAAATCTTGTTGCAATTCGTTCTTTAAAATAATGTTCTCGTCTCGAAGCGGCTTTTGGAGTTACTTCAACTATACATAGCCACGATAACGTTTCGGTGAAAACTGAAACATTGTCAAACCAGGGACCTTACTGCTATAGAAGGTCCGCCCGCAAGGGAAGAAAGAGTAGCTCGGTTCATTCCTGGACTAGAAATGAGGGAACGACTCGTAACCGTAAGTTACAATCCTCCGATGATTATTCTCGGGAATGAGAACAACATACTATGAGCGGCTTTCGGGGCAAAACTTCCATCCCCTAACCAGCGAAGTTTAGCCGCTCAAACGCATCAAAGCCGAAGCGGTGAAGAGGGTTACTTCATATCAGACAAACGAAAATACACCCTCCTCAAATTTTCTCGGTTGACATTGCAAAACTGCAAGGCTTTGGGTACATTATGACCCAAAGCCTTTTTTTATGTCCAATAGTAGAAACAACTAAAAACTAAATATATGTCAAGATTCAGCTCTTACTCATCTAAAAGAACAGCAGACGGAAACGAAATGTACAGCGAAGTAGTGGAAAACTTCATGGGCGGCAACTCCTTTGAGATGAGCCCGCTTCAGACTCTTAAGATCGTTGCCGCAAGCTCGATCTTTGGTGAACCACAGTATTACCGTGACGGAGTGGATTCTCGCAAGACGATTGCGAACCACACGACTCTTGCCGAGTATTCGATCTTTAGCGAACTCGTGAAAGACAAGCGAAGCGCTGCTCACGTTTTTGAATCAGCGATCGATGCGGCTCTTGACCACGACTTCCACGGAACTTTGGAACTTGCCAAAGAATTGCGTAATGTTTACCACATGCGATTGAATCCGGCTGTCATTTACGTTCGTGCGGTACAGCACAAAGAACGCGCTATGTTCAATGAGCAGTATCCTGGCTACATGCGCGAACTCGCGAAATCAATCGCTCTTCGTCCTGATGATGTGACCAACCAGCTCGACTACTACATGTTCGTAAACGGTTCCAAGAAAGGACTTCCTTCAATCATGAAGCGTTCTTGGGCGGATACTCTGGAGAGAATGTCTCGTTACCAATTGAACAAGTACAAAGGTAAGAAGCTGATCGACCTAGTTCGCTTGTCACACGCCAACAGCGAAGACATCAACGAGCTGATGAAGACCGGATCTTTGAAAGTCGAAAGCAGTGAACAGACGTGGGAATCTTTGCGTTCTGCTGGCAAGACATGGAACGAAATCGTGTCAACGATCAACGTTCCTCACATGGCTCTACTGAGAAACCTGCGCGGTATCTTCACAGAGATCAGTGATCGTGCACAAGCAGAAAACATCTTGAACCACTTAAAGTCAGGCGTTGAGAAAGGCAAGCAATTTCCTTTCCGTTACTGGAGTGCATACAAAGCGGTAAAGAATGCCGACATCCACAACTCACAACTCGTACTCGACACTCTTGAAGAATGCATGGACATCGCAGTCGCAAACATGCCTAAACTTAGCGGCAAGGTTGCTTGCTTAAGCGACAACTCGGGTTCTGCTTGGGGCACCTTCAATTCTGAATACGGTTCAGTGACAGTCGCTGAGATCGCCAACTTATCTTCAATCATCACTGCACAAGCTGCTGATGAAGGATACGTCGGAGTCTTTGGTGATCGCCTTTCTTTGGAGGGCGTGTCAAAAAGAAACGGCTTGCTGACACAGCTCGAAGAAACTTCGCAAAGAGGTAGAAACCAAGGAGGCAGCACAGAGAACGGAATCTGGATGTTCTGGGACGATGCAATTAAGAACAAGAAACACTACGACACGGTGTTCATCTACTCTGACATGCAAGCAGGTCACGGTAATCTTTACGGTGTAAACTCCAAAGAGTACGGTGATTACATTCATAAGAAAGGTGGTTCTTATATCGACGTCCTGGCCTTGGTACGCAAGTACCGTGATACCGTCAACCCAAAAGTGAACGTCTTCACAGTCCAAGTCGCTGGCTACAACAACTCAGTTCTTCCAGAGAACTTGTACCGCGGAGCCATCCTCGCAGGATGGACGGGCAAAGAATCTATGTACGCCAAAGCAATCATCGATGCTTGGGACGATCTTGAATCCAAGTAATCATGGGTTCGTAACTCTAAAAGAAGGGGAGAGAAATCTCCTCCTTTTTTCATTTTTTGGGAGCAATGATATATACTGTGTAAAGAATCTTATATGGAAATCACAACAGCTATCCTAGTACATGTTTGGTATGAAGACGTATTCTTGGATAAAATCTACCCAAGAATCGTTCAACACAACGGTTCTGTAGATTTTTACTTCAACTTCGTTAAGACTAACGCAAGTGATAGATGTATTGAGACTATCAGAAGTAATTTCAGCAACTACAAGATTACCTACTCGGAAAACCCAGGTAGAGACATCAGAGGTTATATGAACATGCTGTCCGAAATATACAAAGAAGAAAAGAGCTATAAGAACTATGTGTTTTTACACACTAAGACCAACATAGACAATTTCGGTGTAGCTTGCTTAGAGACTTTGCTGCTTTCAACTGTAGGAACGTTTAAGACTTTACAAACAGTGCAAAACATTCTTGAGGAATCGCAAGAATACGGAATGGTCGGAAGCGCGACTATGTTTGCTTCGGGTTTCTACACAGAAGGTGAAAGAAGCAAATCTTTGAACATCGCTGACCGGCTTGGAATACAAAAAGATAAAGTGAACTTTATCGCTGGGACGATGTTTGCAGTGAAGGCAGAAATCATTGATAGGTTTCTTCGCAAGCCCGGTGTCATAGAGAGATTCTGCAAAGATTTTGTTGAAGATGGAATAAAACACAGCGGGTGGCACCATGCTTGGGAAAGAGTTTTTGGCATGCTGGTTTATGACTGTGGTCAGAAAATACTTCCCTATGATCGTTCAACACACGAAAGATGATATAAACGTTATGTACTTAAACACACCATACAAAATTCAGTACGACACAAAGAGGTTTCCTTTTCGCAAAGTCGTAGAAAACATATTGGAAACTCCAGAACTGGAAAAGATACATGAATTGGATTCATACGATGTTTTGACCAGGGATAGAGACCAAAAGACCAAGTGGCATAAGACTTACTATGAAAAGTTTTGCAATGAATTCCAACCGCTCTACATAGAATTGGTAAAGCACCTAAAAGAAAGGTTTGGGTATGAGGAAATCATATATCAGAAAATACCCACTTTCAGAGCACACTTAGTCGGAAATCTAGGTGTAGGAGAATGGCACAGGGACCGTTCTTACAACCACGGATCAACCGAAGTAAACTTTTGGCTACCTTTTACCGACACTTACGAAACAAACACAATATGGGTCGAGAGCAGAGAAGGATTGGAAGACTTCTGCCCGTATAATGTAAAGTACGGTGAAATACTTGTCTTTGACGGCGCAAACTTAATGCACGGTAATAAGATCAATGAAACACAATCAAGCAGGGTCTCTGTTGACTTTAGGTTGGTTGACCCAAAGATTTTTACACCTACCACAAATGGATCCATCAATATGAACACGCCGTTTGACATAGGAGGTTATTTTGAAAAAAAGTAAAAACTAATGTTCTTAGCAGTTGTAATCACAACATATCGTAGAAGAGACGGTAGCACATTAAGATACTTGGAAAAAGCTATCGACTCTGTTTTTAAGCAGACTTACAAGAACTTTAGAATTTTCGTGGTGGGAGACAATTATGAAAGACCCGATGAACTATTCGACTTGTGTTCGAAGTACGATCAAAAATTCATATACTGCGAAAATCTGGAACGTCCTTCGGAAAGAGACCTATATCAAGAAATACCTAACGCTGTTTGGTGTTACGGCGGCTGTTCAGCAAACAATTACGCAATTCAAAAAGCAGTAGACTTAGGGTTTCCTTACATCTGTCACCTAGATCACGATGACCTCTGGGAAGAAACCCACCTGGAAGAAATTGCAAAGTGCATAGAAGAAACACAAGCTCTTTGGATATGTACAAGATCAAAGTACTTGCGAGAAAGGAATCTATTTCCACCGATAACACATAAGAACAAGAGAGACGGCGATTACGTAGAATTCTATCCTCAAGCAGAGC
>SXGQ01139687.1_pt1 | contig 10301 bp, 10 predicted proteins | sample 3178371 | NCBI WGS metagenome assembly SXGQ01 (sample SAMN11356859, study PRJNA531348) | freshwater metagenome | isolation source: freshwater sample F1-20 | place: China: Fuxian Lake, Yuxi | collected 2017-12-25 | reverse complement strand
TTTCACAGGACCCCGGCGGGCTCCCCTATCGCTGGCTGATCAAGGCCTTCATTCCGCTCGGCTACCTGTTGGTCGCCCTGCACTGCATCGCATCCTTTGCGAGACGCCTCATGGAGCCGCGCGATGCTTGAACCACAGACCGTCGCCCTCCTGATGCTGGCCGCGTTCTTCGGGCTACTCATGGTGGGTATCCCGGTGGCCACCACCCTCGCCGTGGTCGGCTTCGTGTTCGGCTGGATCGGCTTTGGCGACGGGCTCTTCAAGTTACTTCCTGCCCGTTTCTACGGAATCGTGGCCGGTTACCAGTGGATGGCGATTCCCCTGTTTGTGTTCATGGGCGTGATGCTGGAGAAGTCGCGGCTGGCCGACGATCTGCTCGATGTCATGGGCCTGGTTGCGGGTGGGGTGCGCGGCGGCATGGGTGTGGGCATCATTCTGTTCGGTGTGCTGATGGGCGCAACGACCGGCATCGTGGGCGCGACCGTCATCACGCTGGGACTGCTCACGCTACCCACCCTCATCCGACGCGGCTACGACAAGGGGATCGCGTGCGGTGCCATCTGTGCATCAGGCACACTCGGTCAAATCATCCCGCCCAGCCTGATTCTGATTCTCCTCTCCGACATCATGCAATTGTCGGTGGGCACGCTGTTCGCAGCTGCCGTGATGCCGGGGCTGCTCCTCGCGGGGCTCTACATCATCTATCTCCTCGTGCATGGCTGGATGAACCCGGAACTGATGCCGGCCATTCCGCTTGAAGAACGACTCAAGGTGAGCCGACGCGAGCTGATGACCCGCTTCTGGAAAGTCGTGGTGCCGCCGGTCCTCTTGGTGCTGTGTGTGCTTGGCGCCATCGTGGGCGGCGTGGCTGCGCCCACTGAAGCGGCCTCAATGGGTGCAGTGGGCTCGGTCTTGATCACCCTCGGCGCGCGGCGCCTGTCGTTCAAGGTGCTGAAGGACGTGGCCCTGGAGACTTCAAAGATCACGGCCATCATGATGTTGATCCTGCTGGCGGCACAGGTCTTCGCGCTCGCCTTCCGCGGACTTCAGGGTGAAGAGCTGATCACCAAGATGTTCGACCTGATCCCCGGTGGGGTGAACAGCGACATCTGGTTCATGATGCTCCTGATCTTCGTGCTCGGCTTCTTCATTGAATGGATCGAGATCAGCTATATCGCGGTACCGCTCTTCATGCCGGTGCTGATCAAGCAGGGCGTGGACCCGGTGTGGCTCGCCATGCTCATCACGGTGAACCTGCAGTCGTCGTTTCTCACGCCGCCGTTTGGCTGGTCATTGTTCTATCTGAAGGGCGTCGCCCCCCCCGAGGTCACGATCCGGGACATCTATCGAGGAGTCGTGCCCTTCATTGCGCTTCAGGCCGTGGCGCTGTTTCTGGTCTTCATTTTCCCGGAAATCGCGCTCTGGTTACCGAAGGTGATTGGCTGGTAGCGGCCGCAGCGCTCTAGCCATACGACCGGAGAAATATCTCGTTCATGTGTTGCGCGGCCGTACACGGTGGATGTCGAGCGCTTGCGCTTGGCGCCAGGCAACTCGGGATGGCATCAATCACCGCATCGGGTCGGGGCGACAGAAAGAACGGAATCGAATACTGATCGCGTCCGCTTCGGTTGTTCTTCACTCGGTGCATGTTGGATACGCATACACCGTTGGTCGAGCATGCCATCAGATCACCCGGATTGACCACCAGCGCCCCCTCGATGGGCGGCGCCTCGATCCAGTCGCCCGCCAGATTGCGGACCTCGAGTCCGCCCGAACCGTCTTGCACGAGCAGCGTGATCCCGCCCCAGTCGGTGTGGGCGCCCGCACCGATCTGATTGACCGCTGCGCTCGACGGTTGGGGGGGATATTTGATCAAACAGAGCGTGGCCGATGGCGGGTCGAAATAGGGCTCGAACCACAGGTCATCGAGTTCAAGCGAGCGCGCGATCAGTTGCCGAAGATGGTCACCCAAATGGGCCATCTCCGCGTAGTAGGCAACCATCACCTCGCGAAGTTCGGCAAGTTCAGCAGGCCACTGGTTGTGGCCATAGCCTCGCAGCTGCCGTTGCGACCAGGGATGGTCGTCGGGCAACTCAAGCCCGCAATAAAACGATTCCTTCAGATCGGGCGGGGCGGCTGGCGCACTCGCATCCTGGCTGTCCAGCACCTGGGCCGCGATCGGCTCGTAGCCGGCACGGCTGGCTGACCGTCGCATATCGATCGCGGTCTTGGTTTCCAGCGGGAGCTCGAAGAAGGCCTGCGCCGCGGCGAAGGTGCGTTCGAGCAGATCGCGCGGGAAACCAAGGCCGGTGACATAGAAAAATCCAATGGTTCGGCACGCGATATGGATCTCGCGCGCAGCCTGATCACGACCGGTCGCATCGGACGACCGCGACGCAGTGAGATCGATCAGCGGCACGCGGGTCGCGGGAGACGGGGAACTGTAGGGAATCATCACGGCGTCTCAATGGGGGGTGGTTCGAAATTTGCAATGGTTGGTCCAATGCACAGCACTGGTGCGTAGTTTTCCAAGAACGGATGAGTGCCTCATGAGTTTAGTCGCCCCCGAAGCAGGTGCCGCGCCGGTTGCCCGCGTGGTCGATCTGATTGCCGAACCGATCAGCGCCGAAGCGTTTCTTCCATTTGGAACACTGATCGAAGCGACCGAAGACGGCAAACTGTTTGGCCCCGACGAGGCGCAACTGCAACTTACACAGGGCACGCCGCGTTTCTATGTGATGCGGTTGCACGGCCGTCCCAAGACTTTCAACCGGATCACCCGACACCTGCAGGTCACGCAGTGTCTCGCCTCGGTGGGGGGCAAGCCCTGGCTGCTCGCCGTGGCTCCGCCCGACCAGCCTGACGCTGCCGATGGCGAACCCGATCCGGCAGCCATCCGCGCGTTCCGGATCCCGGGCAATGTGGCGATCGCGCTCTATCGCTCCACCTGGCACGCCGGCCCCTACTTTAATGAGCCAGTGCAGGATTTTTTCAATCTCGAGTTGGCCGACACCAATCAGACTGATCATCAAAACTGTCTGCTTGATCGGCGGTTCGGCCTGACCTTCCGGTTCGCCGAGTAAGCCTCGGAGCGCCAGGTATGTCGCTTCGTCTGCACGACAGGTTCGCTTACTCACCGATTATCAGTCGGCCGGTGTATGACTGGCCGGGTGGGCATCGGCTAGCGGTTTATATCGCGGTCAATGTGGAAACCTTTCCGTTTGGCGAAGGGCTGGGCCCCGACCTGAACCCCCGGCAACCCGAGCCCGACGTCGTCAACTACGGCTGGCGGGACTGGGGCAACCGCGTGGGCATCTGGAATCTGCTGGAGGTGCTTGACGAACTCGCCCTCCCAACTGCAGCGCTCACCAATACCGCCGTCTTTGACCATCACCCGGACATCATCCATGCACTCAGAGCGCGAGGCGACGAATTTGTCGGGCATGGGCGCACCAACGCGGAGCGTGCCTGCGACCTGTCGCCCCAAACCGAGGCGCAGATGATCGAGGACTGCGTCGCGAGAATCGCGGCGGAAGCGGGGCGAAGGCCTGAGGGATGGATGAGTCCCTGGGTCAATCAAACCTCGGGCACACCGGAGATGCTGGTCGCCGCGGGCCTGCGCTACACGCTCGACTGGCCGATGGACGACCAGCCGATTCGCATGAAAACCGCAAACGGCCCGCTCTGGGCACTCCCTTACGCACGTCCCACCAACGACATTAGCGCACTGCACGGCGCAAAGACGCCCCCCCGCAAATGGGTCGAGACCCTCTTCGACGCCTTTGACGGCATGTTAGAGATCTCCCGTCGACGGCCGCTAGTGTTTAACCTCAGCCTCCATCCCTACCTGATCGGCCACCCCCATCGCCTACGACCATTTCGTCGTTTCCTGGAGCATCTGGTCGCCCATCGCCGCGAGATCTGGATCACCCGGCCCGGAGACATCGCACGCCATGTTGAAACGCTTTTTCAAGCCGGCTCGTGAACCCACCTGGTTCGAGGTTCGCGGTTCGGCGCACTTTGACGCACCAATTGAATTCAATCGACCGGGCTCGCTCATGCGGGCATTTATCGGTCGCAACCTGGGAGTTCAGTGATGATTGATTCTAGCTGGCCGGACACCCCTGCGGTCCGCGCGCTGACCGCGCGGGTGCGCGAGGACATGGCGCTTCTCGCCTACCCGGGCCGTGCGTGGGTGACCCCCACCGGCTCGGCCGGTGACGCGGCGGTCCACGATGTGGTGATCGTGGGCGCCGGTCAGGCAGCGTTAGGAACCGCGCTCGCACTCAAGCGAGACGGTGTGCATGACGTCGTCGTACTGGATCGCCTGCCCGAAGGCGAGGAAGGGGTGTGGGAGCAGTTCGCCCGCATGAGTCACCTTCGTACGCCCAAGTTCACGGTCGGCATCGAAGGCGGATTGCCCAGCCTCTCGGCCCCAGCCTTCTACCGCGCAGCCTACGGTGATCTCGCCTGGGCATCGATCGAACGGATAGAGCGCACCCGCTGGATGCAGTTTCTGCGTTGGTTCAGGCATGCCGCAGGCATCAACGTCCGCAACCATATCGAGTGCCTGGGACTCATACCCGAAAACGGTGTGATCGCGCTCACCTTGCACGACCACGGTACACCTGGGCGGGCGCCTTCAACAATATGGGCCAGGCAGGTTGTGCTCGCCACCGGCTTTGATGGCGCGGGCGCGTGGCGGGTACCGGCGTCGATCGCGCGGGCGGTTACACCGGAGCGCCTGGACCACGCCTGCACGTCGATCGATTTCCGAAAGTTCGCCGGTAAGCGCGTGGGCATCCTGGGACACGGCGCGTCCGCCTTCGATAACGCCTGCGTGGCGCTCGAGCATGGGGCTGCAAGCGTGGATGTGTGCTATCGCCGCGAACAGATCCCCACGGTCAATCCGCACCGTCGTCTCGAGTTCGCTGGCTTTCTTAAGCATTTCGCAGAGCTAGACGACCTCACGCGCTGGCGAACCAACCATTTCTTCGAGACCTATGATCAGCCGCCGACGCAGAACGCCTGGGACCGGGCCCACGCCGACCACAATTTCAAGTCGCACTCGGGCTGCCCGTGGCAGTCCGTGAACGACGACGGCAGCCAGGTTCGCGTCACGACCCCGCGCGGCGAGTTCGTGTTCGATCACATCATCTGCGCAACCGGCGCGGTGGTCGACTACGATGCGCGACCCGAGCTACGCACGCTAGGCCCGCTGGTGAAGCGCTGGAGCGATGTCTTCACTCCCTCTGCAGCGGAATCGAGCGAGACGCTGGCCGACTATCCCTACCTCGGTTCTTCCTTCGAGTATCTGCCACGAGATCCAGTGAGCGATGCCTGGGTGAGCCGGGTACGAGCCTTCAATTTCTCATCGGTCGTGAGCATGGGGCCGCACACCACCTCGGCCAGCGGACACAAGTATGCGATTCCCAGGCTGGTGGGCGGCATCACGCGCGCGCTGATGCTGGAACAGGCGGCCGAGCTGCTTCCGGCCCTGCACGCCTACGATGAGATCGAACTGAGACCGGTCGTACCCACGTCGCCCTTGTCGCGTGTCGAGGCCAATGCCTGAGCCGACCCCGATGCCCGATCGAATCGATTCGCCGGCCCTGACGATTGCTGGCCTGGGACAGCTGGGGCTACCGCTTGCGGTCGCCCTTGCGCAGGCCGGATTGACAGTCACCGGTATCGACCCGGACGACGCTCGCAGAAGCGCGGCGGCCAGGCATGGACGGTTCGCGGTTATGGCGCAGGCATCGCCCGCTTTGTGGCGGAAAACTCAGGTCCTGGTCACGGTGCTGCCAAGCGACATCTCGGCGCAGTCCTTGCTCAGTGGGCCGTCCGGCGCGCTCGCCTGCCTGCCCGAGGGCGCGATTCATCTCTGTATCGGCACCCTCAGCGTGGCGCTTTGTCTGGCGCTTGCAAACCAACATGCCGATGCGGGCCAACGCTTTGCCGCCTGCCCGGTATTTGGACGACCCGATGAAGCCTGGGCGCGTGACTTGACTGCGCTTTTCGGTCCCGGCGGTCCCGACGAAGACGGCTGGCAGGCAACCGCCCAGCGAATCCTGGCCGTATTCGCGCCGCGCCGGCATGCTGTTCCATCGCCCGCAGCGGCCTGCGCAATCAAGCTCGCCGGCAACCTCATGATCGCAAGCGCCATCAGCACCCTCGCCGAGGCCTCCCGCTTTGTGAGAGCACATGGCGCCGACGCATCGACGCTCCATCAGGTGATTACCAGCAAACTTTTCCGCGGTCCGGTCTACGAAGGGGTGGGCGGGCGCTTGACCCGTACGGCTGACAGCGGCCGTGAAGCCGACGCGCCGGCAGGCTTTACGGTGCAACTCGGGTTGAAGGACATCACGCTGCTGCTGGCGGCCGCGACCGCAGCAGGCGTATCCACGCCCATAGGCGATCTCGCCCGAACCACGCTCGCGCGCGCTATCGAAGCGGGCTGCGCGACTTTCGACTGGGCTGACCTTCCAGCCTGCCTTCCCAAGGGATGACAGCGATGAATTTATTCGACAGCACGCTCTATCAGAATGTACGGAAGCCGCTGGAACAGGCCACCGGTCTTCCTCCCCGTTGCTACACCGACAGCACGTTCTACCAGCGAGAGGTCGACACCATTTTTCATCAGGGCTGGGTGATGGTCGGCCGTGAAGACCGGATCGCGGCACCGGGCAGCTGGTGCACGGTGGAATTTACTGATGTCAGCCTGGTGCTGACCCGGGACGCACAGGGTCAGCTCCACGCGCTCGCCAACGCCTGCCGGCATCGTGGAGCGCCGCTTGCGCACGGCGAGGGCCAATCGCGAAATCTGGTCTGCCCGTATCACGCGTGGAGCTACAGCCTGGACGGCAAGCTGATCGCAGCTCCCGCGATGGGTGACTCAATCGGCTTCTCCACCGACGACTACCCGCTTCACCCCGCGCGTGTCGACACCTGGGCTGGCTTCATGTTCGTTTGCGTCTCGGATGATGTCCCGCCGCTTTCGGTGTGGCTGGGTGATCTGCCCGAGCGGCTCGAGATGTATGGCTTCGGGCGCATGCGAAGCGCCCGCCGGCTCACCTTCGATCTGCAGTGTAACTGGAAGGTCTGGGTGGAAAATTTCATGGAGGGCTATCACATCCCTACGGTGCATCGCTCCACGATCTCCAGGCAGAAGGCAATCAATATCCCAGAAGATCCGGGCCGCGGCGAGTACACCGCCATCTATGAGCGGCATGAAGGGACACGCGCGCTGCTTCACGGCGACATGGGCTTTCCGCCGATTGAAACCTTGACGGGCGATTCGAGCCAGGGCAGCCGATTCATCCTCATTTATCCGGCCGCCATGCTGGCTATTGCAAACGACACCATGTGGTGTTTCGAGGCGCACCCCGGAGGCCCAGAGCGCACGCAACTGGTCCTCACCTCATGCTTTCCCGAGCAGCGATTCGATCGTCCAGATTTTCAGGCGCTCGCCGCGAACTACTTCAAGCGTCAGGACATTGTTGTGCGGGAAGACAACGACATCTCCGAACTTCAGCAGCGCGGGCTCCAGTCATGGCACGCGACGCCTGGTCGTTTCTGCATCAAGGAAAAGATCGTGCATGCCCTCGACAACTGGGTGCTTGATCGCGTGTTGGGCGAGCAGCACGGTGTAGGTTCAGCCGGCGGCGCGGGCACACGCGCCGCCCTCGCGGCATAAGGCCAATTAACATGACTCACAACGCTTCCGCGGCAATCCATCTTCCCTCTGCCTTGCCCCAAGCGGTCAACTGGCACGCCTGCGATACCGCTCTGGTGGTTGTCGACATGCAGAACGGCTTTCTCAAGCCCAACGGCTACTTCGACCAGGTTGGCTACGACCTGAGCCACGCCGACCAGACCATCGAGAAGGTACGGCGAAGCGTCCTCGCGGCGCGTGAGGCCGGGGTCTTTGTGGTTTACATCCAGAGTGGCTTCGATGCCGACCATCTCGTTGTGGGGGGCCCCACCGCGCCGGTCTGGCATAAATCGGAAGCGCAGATTCTGATGCGTGAGCGACCCGAGCTCCATCGCAAGCTGATCACCGATGGCACCTGGGACTATGAAATCGTCGATGAACTTCAGCCCGGCCCAGGTGAACTGGTGGTTCGCAAGTCGCGTTACAGCGCATTTGCCGGTACCTGCCTGGATCAGGTCCTGCGAGCACGCCGCATCCAGAACATCGTCTTCACCGGTGTGGCGGCCAACGCCTGCGTGGAAAGCACGCTGCGCGAAGCCTACCACCGGGAGTATTTCTGTCTGCTCCTGGAAGATGCAACGCACCATGCCGGCCCGCCCTACCTGCTGGATGCCACGCTTTGGAATGTTCGGACGTTCTTTGGCTGGACGGCAACGGTGGATGAGTTTGTCCAGGCTACCCGTACCCGAGAGGCCGCGTGAGCGAGGCGCGCCGCTACCACGATGTGGGTGGGCGGCTGGAGTCGCCTGGCTGGGGTGATACCGGGCTAATCGACCGCAGCGAGCGATCGCTTTTTCACTGGGAGCGACAGTGCGCCGCCATCCGCGTATTGCTGGGCGCACAGGGACTGGTTCCGCTCGACGAACTGCGTGACGGATTCGAGAGCTTTGGCGAGACGCTTTATCGAGACCTGTCGTTCTTCGAACGCATGCTCACCAGCATGCTCGGCATCCTCGCTCGAAAAGGAGTCGTAACCGTTGCCGAGGTCGATCAACGTGTAGACCAACTCAAGCAGCAATACCACGCTGACCCGGGCTGGCTTGCCGCGCTAGGAGATCGCTCCATTGACCCGTGCGCGCCCGGATCAGTCCCTGATCCCTATGGTGGCAAAGGCTACCTGCCCGCGGCCGACAGTCCGCCTTCGCAATCGGAGTGGCGAACGGTCGCACTCGCCGAGCTGCTTGAGTCGCGTTCGCTCTTGTCACGCGACAAGATCCGCGCTGCAATCGAACGGATTGATGCCCCGCAGCCAGCATGGGGCGCGAGGATTGTTGCCCGCGCATGGTGCGATCACGACTTCAGGAAAGCTATCCTCGCGGACGGTCGGGTGGCCTGTGAGGCATTCGGCATCCCATTTCCAGACGGCCGCCTCGCGCTGGTGGAAAGCACCCCCAGCGTGCACTGCGTGATCGTCTGCACGCTCTGCTCGTGCTACCCCCGCAATCTCCTGGGACAACCGCCCGCTTGGTATGTGGGCAAGCCCTATCGAACCCGCACCGTACGCGAGCCCCGGGCCGTGCTGGCCGAATTTGGATTGTCGCTCCCCGACTCTGTCCAGATCGACGTCTACGACAGCACAGCCGATCTCCGCTACATGGTGCTGCCGGTGCGCCCGAACGGAACAGACCTTCTCAGCGAGGCCGCGCTTGCGACACTGGTCACCCGTGATTGTCTGATTGGTGTTGCGGTGCCCGGTCTGCCTTCGAATGCAGGCGGCAGATCGCACGCCTCACCCACGCCGTGACCACTCGCGTATCAACTGGATCGGGTCCCCCGCGTCTGGAGGGGATGAACGTTCACTTTTACGGGCTGGGCGGGCTGGGCTCAGCGCTTGCGGGTCGGCTGGTGAGCGCGGGCGCCTCGGTGCGAGGCATCGATATCGACGCCGACGCTCAGGCGCGCTGGGCCGCGACCCATGCCAGCGTCCAGGAAGGCGCCCCGGCTGTCATCGTGCTCTGCGTCACCGACGAAGCCGCCTCGCGCGCGGTCATCGACAGCGCCATGGGCAGCTGGCCACGAGGCGCGCTCCTGATTGAACACGGCACCGTATCGCCCGCGTCGGCCCGTCGCACCGCGAGCCGCTGCCGGGGCGCCGGGCTGCGCTACGCGGACGCTCCGTTGAGCGGTGGCGTGGAGGGCGCGAGACGCGGCGAGATGGTCGCGATGCTGGGAGGCGACGAAACCGATCAGGCGGAGGTGTCCGAGCTTCTGGCCGCCTACTGTGCGCGGGTCATCTGGCTGGGTGATGCGGGGGCAGGCCAAACCTGCAAGCTCGCCAACCAGCTGGCCATCGCAGGCGTTGCTGCCGGACTTGCCACTGCTCAACAGTTCAGCCTTGCTGCGGGACTGAATCTCGAGCAGGTGTTCACGGCCCTGTCGCTCGGCACCGCCCGCTCAGCGCAACTCGACCGATTGCAGTCTGCACTATCCCGCTCCGACACCGATGCAGCCGAGCTCTTCGCCTGGCTGCGCAAGGACCTCGACCTGTGCGGCGAGATCTCCAATCAGTCCGACCCAATGGTAAATCTGTGGCGGACACTCTGGGACACAGCATCCCACCCTCCGACAGGACCAGCACCATGACTGT
>SXGQ01022757.1_pt1 | contig 10301 bp, 8 predicted proteins | sample 3178371 | NCBI WGS metagenome assembly SXGQ01 (sample SAMN11356859, study PRJNA531348) | freshwater metagenome | isolation source: freshwater sample F1-20 | place: China: Fuxian Lake, Yuxi | collected 2017-12-25 | reverse complement strand
ATGAAGTCGGTCATGGCCGGCGAGTACACCGCGCCACCCGCGCACGGTCCGAGGATCACCGAGATCTGCGGGATGACTCCGCTCGAGAGAACGTTGCGATAGAAGATCCCGCCGTAACTGGCGAGCGACACGACGCCTTCCTGAATACGCGCGCCGGCACCGTCGTTGAGCCCGATCACCGGGGCGCCGACCTTGAGCGCGAGGTCCATGAGTTTGTGGATCTTCTCGGCGAAGACTTCACCCAAGGCACCACCGAACACGGTGAAGTCCTGTGAGAAGACGAAGACCTTGCGTCCGTCGATGGTTCCCCAACCGGTGATCACACCGTCGGTGAAGGGACGCTCCTCCAGACCAGCGGCGTGGGCGCGATGTCGGGCCAACATGTCGAGTTCCTGGAACGAACCCGGATCGAGGAGGTAGTCGATGCGCTCACGGGCGAGCATCTTGCCCTTCTCGTGCTGACGTTCGATCGCTCGGGGAGAGCCGGCGAGCAACGCCTGCTCCTTACGCTCGCGAAGATCCTCGAGCTTGTCGTGCATGGGGTTTCCGCTGGTCACGTGGGAGACGCTACTCCCGTCGGGGTGAGGTGGACCTAGCCCTGAGTCGATGGAGTTGCCGCGGTGACCGGCTGAATTCCCTGCTGAACCGACGCCGGTCCGGCGACCGTGGTGGTGGCCCCACCGACGGGGACGAGAGCGGTCATCGGCACCGTCACCACTGAGTTACCGGTTGCCACCGAGACCGGCACGGTGGTCGCCACTGTGGAATCTTCTCCGTCATTGGCCGTGACCGCCACCGTGTAGGTCACCGATGGCAATGGCCCCTCAGGACCGTTGGCGCTCACGATGACCGTCCAGAGTCCGGGGATACCGAAGGGGATTCCTTCCTTCAGCGGAAGTCGCGCCGCACCTTCACCGTCGATCGGAACCATCAACGTGACACTCGCGGTGTTGTTGGTGGGCGGATTGAACTGAACCTGCAGATCGGTGATACCGGATTCAGGCGAATGAACGTCGATGCGGACCGCATTCAAACCGACCTTGGCGGGGGTGATCTTCACCTGCACGTCGAATGCGCCACCGGAGCGCTCACCGACGAATGCGTACTTGGTGCGATCGGTGCCGGGCGGTTCGATGTTCTTGGGCAACGTGGCCACGGCCCACGACGAGAGCGCCAATACGAAGATGCCGAAGCCCGCTTCGGCGGCGACGGCGCGCCGCAGGCTCGCCGCGAAACGCGCGTTCACGGTGCGCGCCCGCGCGAGACGCGCGGCGACGATCTGCCGGGTCAACATGCCGAGGTAGACCATGGCGGCGACACCGATCGACTTCAGGACGATGAGCCGCCCGTGTCGACTCGTGAGGATCGCGCCACCGTCGAGAACGTAGAGGTGCACCATGCCCGAGATGACCGCGATGGTGATGAAGAGCGGCGCGTGTTTGGTGAATCCGCGTAGGGCCTGCACGATGTCTTCGTCGCCGGGTGCGACGAGAACCGCTTGGGCGAGCATGAGAAGTCCGCCGAACCAGAGAGCCACCGATGTCACGTGGAAGAAGCCGGCGAGTGTGCCGGCGAACGAGAACTCTTCGGCGGCACGAGTGAACGCGAGTGAGAGAACCGCGAGTCCCGGACCGGCGAGCGCGAAGGGCTGGGTCTGGGGTTCGAGAAGGAACTCGGGCCGGTTGATGATGCGGATCGAGGCGGCGACCAGCACGAAGCGTGCGACGATCGCCGCGCCACTTCCCGAATCGAGGAGTTCGAACCACGACGTTGGAAGGATCGACGAGGTGAACGAGTTGCCGGTCTTGAGCGAGGTGGCGAGAACGGCCGTGAAGAACGTGCCGACCATCGCAAGACCCCACGCCAGACGAAGGAAGCGGAGGACGTGCATGTCCTCGACGCCCTCGGGCCAGTACAGAACGATGAATGCGGCGGCACCGAAGAGCGCCGAGAGCGCGATGTACGTGACGAGTCGGGAGAGTCCGAGTGGTCCACTGACGGGCGGTGGGTCTTCGGCGAGGTTGCCGCCATCGGTCGGGTCGACTTCCGAGACGTCACCGGGGTCGACCTGCGATGGATCGAGAACGTCGAACGAGAAACTTCCCGTGGCGACCTTGCCATCGGATTGCGGCACCGAATACGTGACGTTGCAGGTTCCCACCGGAATCGCGCCGGTCACGGCAACCGACAACGAGATTCCGTCGGCACCCACCTGGACGGGTCCGAGCGGGGCCGGTTGGCCGTCGCACACCGCTTGCAGTACCGAATTGGCCGGAACCGTCTGGTTGAAGACGACGGTGATCTGCGATGGCGCGCTCACGACCTCTTCGCCATTGGCCGGACTCGTCGAGACGACGACGGTGTCGGCGTGCGCTGTGCCACCGAAGGATGCCAAACCGGCGCCGACGACGATGGCTGCGACCCCGGCGAGGAGTCGCCCGAACCGTCTCTTTCGAGACACGGGAGTTGGGGCCGACGGTTGCATGGTCGCCTCTTACGGTAGTCAGCAGAGGGGTCGTGAGCAGGGGCATTCCCGTGTTTCAGCCCCTATGTAGAGTCGTGGGTCATGGCTGACTCGGTCGAATATCAGGCGTTGTACCGCCGCTACCGGCCGCAGCGATTCGGTGAACTCCGCGGCCAGGATCACATCACGCTCGCCCTCAAGAACGCGGTCGTCAACGGCCGTGTCGGTCATGCCTATTTGTTCTCGGGTCCGCGTGGAACCGGCAAGACCACCACCACGCGCATCCTCGCCAAGGTTCTGAACTGCGAACGCCCGATCGACGGTGAGCCGTGCTGCGAGTGCGGTTCGTGCGTGTCGGTTCAGCAGGGCAACAGCTTCGACGTGATCGAACTCGACGCCGCGAGCAACAACAGCGTCGACGAGATCCGCGACCTGATCCAACGAGCCGGCATCGGATCACCCGGTCGCTACAAGGTTTACATCCTCGACGAAGTGCACATGCTCTCCAAGGGGGCCTCGGCCGCGCTGTTGAAGACCCTCGAAGAGCCTCCCCCGCACGTGGTGTTCGTGCTGGCCACCACCGACCCCGAGAAAGTTCCGGACACCATCCGCAGCCGGACCCAGCATCTGCAGTTCCACCTTCTCCCGGTCGACGCGTTGGCCGATCATGTGCGATGGGTCGCGAGTGATGCCGGCATCACGCTCGACGAAGGTGGCGTCGACTTCGTTCTGGCCAAGGGCGGTGGCTCGGCCCGCGACACTCTGTCGGCTCTCGAACTCCTCGCGGCCACCGGCAAGGTGACCGACGAGGGCACACCGGTCAGCGAGTTCATGGGTGCCCTCATCGAATACGACGCCGGGCGGATTCTCGCGGCAACCGCGCGCACGGTTCACAACGGTCGCGACCCGCGCGCGATCGTCGAAGATCTCGTGCGCCATCTGCGTGACTGCTTCCTCACTCAGATGGCCCCCGAACTCGTGCGCGCGCAAGAACATCGGGCCAAGGAGATCGCCGAGCAGGCGCGCCAACTCGGTACGGCCCGGATCGTGAAGATCATGGAGACCCTCGGTACGGCGATGCTCGACATGCGAAATGCACCCGATCAGCGCGTGGTGCTGGAAGTCGCACTCATCCGTCTCGTGCATCGTCAACTCGAAACGGGTATCGACGCGTTGCTCGGACGCGTGGAGCGACTCGAAAAGGACGTGGCCGAACGCGCGAGCAATCTCGCCCCCGCCCCCGTGAATCCGACGACCGGACGAGCCGTCCTCGGTGGTCGGGCACCGCGCGATCCCTCAGGTCCGGCCACGCGTCCGGCTCCAGCTCCGGCCCCGGCCAAGCCGACGGCCGCGGCCGCCGCTACTCCCCCGTCGGCCCCAGCGAGCCCGTCCTCGGCCACTGGCTCACTCGACACGTTGGTTGCCCGTTGGGCCGACGACGTTCTCGGGCGACTCGTCGGAATGCGCCGTGCGGTGGCCCAGATGGTCAAACCCGAGGTCGACGGTCAGCGTGTGGCGCTCACGGTTCCGAACGAACACGCCGGACGTCGAGTGGAGGACTACCTCGCCGACATCACGAAGACGATCCACGAGGCTGCTGGCCCGTGCACGGTGGTGATCGAGGTGCGCCCCGAACACTCATCGGAGGCTCCCACCAAGAAGTCGCGAGTCGTCGACGAAGAGATCGACATCGAAGAGATCAAGAAGCTGCCCACGGTCACCGCGAAGTCCGCCGAAGAAGAACTCCTCGAGGCGTTTCCCGATGCCAAGTTCGTGGATGGAAACTCCTGACCTGTGGCTTCCACCTACACGCTTCCCGTTCAGAACCTCATCGACCAATTGGGTCGCCTGCCGGGTGTCGGGCCGCGTTCGGCCCAACGAATCGCTTTCCACTTGCTCAAGCTTCCGGCCGAAGACGTGGAGCGTCTCGCGGCGGCCATCACCGATGCCAAGGCACGGGTTCGCTTCTGCTCACGCTGTTTCAATTTCGCCGAGGACGATCTCTGCCCGATCTGTGCCGATCCACGGCGCGACTCGAGTGTGATCTGCGTGGTCGAGGAGAGTCGCGACATCATTCCGCTCGAACGCACCGGTGAGTTCCGTGGCCGCTATCACGTTCTGCTCGGGGTGATGAACCCGATCGAGGGCATCGGACCCGAGCGACTCAAGATCCGCGAACTCGTGATGCGGTTGTCGGACGAAGACATCAAAGAGGTCATCGTCTGCACCAACCCCAACACCGAGGGTGAGGTCACCGCTCAATACATCGGTCGATTGCTGAAGCCCTTCGAGATCACGGTGAGTCGACCGGCCTCGGGTCTGCCGGTCGGTGGCGATCTCGAGTACGCCGACGAACTCACACTCGGTCGGGCGCTCAATGGGCGCCGACGGATGGACGACTGACCGACTTCTGGTGGGCCGGCCGTCAGGGCCCAGAACGCGGTCCGAGGTACCCCTCCTGATGCTGACCGCGGGCGGAAAGAGCCAGCATCCGGCGTGGTACCCCGGATCTACGGAAACGACGGATCGCCTCTGTATGACGATTACGTTACGAAATTGACGGAATGATGTCAAGAAAGGTGCCCTGAGCAGGGCATCTTTCCGGGATCAGACGGTCCGCAGGATGATGGCGTCGCCCTGACCACCACCACCGCACAGAGCCGCAGCACCGGTACCACCGCCACGGCGGCGGAGTTCGTGCAGGAGCGTGAGCGCCACGCGGTTGCCCGACATGCCGATCGGGTGACCGAGGGCAATGGCACCACCGTTCACATTGACGACGTCGTCGCTGATGCCGAGATCTCGCATCGACGCGATCCCGACCGCCGCGAACGCTTCGTTGAGTTCGAAGAGATCGAGATCGGAGACCTTCATCCCCTTCTTGTCGAGCGCCTTCAGGATCGCCCGACTCGGTTGGGTCAGCAGCGATGCGCTGTCGGGTCCGGCCACCATGCCGTAACTCACGACCTGCCCGAGGGGCTTCACGCCACGTGCCTTCACCGCTCGCTCACTCATGATCACCATGGCCGAGCCACCGTCGCTGATCTGTGAAGCGTTGGCTGCCGTGATGGTGCCTTCCTTGTCGAAGGCCGGCTTGAGTCCGCCGAGCGAGTCCATGGTGGTGTCGGCGCGAACTCCTTCGTCGTTGGCCACGACGAGCGGGTCACCCTTGCGCTGCGGGATCGAGACGGGAACGATTTCCTCGGCCAGACGACCGGCCGCGATGGCCGCTGCCGCACGCTGGTTGCTCTTCATGGCGAGATCGTCCTGCTCTTCACGCGAGATGTTCTTCGCGGTGTAGCGCTCGGTACCGAGGCCCATGAGGCAGGCATCGAAGGCGCACCACAGACCATCGGCGATGATCGCGTCGCGGAGTTCGGTGTTTCCGTAACGGAAACCACCGCGCGCTCCGGCGGCGATGTAGGGAGCCTGCGTCATGCTCTCCATACCTCCGGCCACCACGATGTCGGCATCGCCGGCCTGAATCATCTGATCGGCGAGATAGATCGCGTTCAGACCCGACAAGCAGACCTTGTTGATGTTCACGGCCGGGACGCTCATCGGAATGCCGGCCTTGACCGCAGCCTGGCGGCTCGGCACCTGACCCTGTCCGGCCATGAGCACCTGACCCATGATCACGTGCTCCACTTCGGTTCCGGCCACACCGGCGCGCTCGAGCGCGGCCTTGATGGCGATTGAACCGAGATCGGCGGCGGTGAACGAAGCGAGTGCTCCGCTCATCTTGCCGATCGGGGTTCGGGCTCCGGCGACGATGTATGAACCGGCCATGGGACTGCCTTTCGTGGAAGCAACGGGTGCGCCCGAACTTACCCGCTAGTAACAAGCCCGCCTATATTCAGCGAATGGATCAGATCCGCGACGCCATCCTCGCCGGTGCCGATGGGGCGACCATCGGTTCCCTCCCCATCCCCGATCACTATCGGGCGGCTCATGTACTGGCCGACGAGACCAACATGTTCGAGGGTGTCGCCTCCGACGACAAGGATCCACGTCGCAGCATCCATGTGGGTGACGTCCCGACCCCCGAACTGGCGCCCGACGAGGTCTACATCGCCGTCATGGCGAGCAGCATCAACTTCAACACCGTGTGGTCGAGCATCTTCGAACCGGTCTCGACCTTCGGGCCCATGAAACGACTCGCCCGTGAGAGTGATTGGGCCAAGCGCCACGATCGCCCGTATCAAGTGATCGGCAGTGATGCCTCGGGTGTGGTGCTCAAGGTCGGCTCGGCAGTGCGACTCTGGAAGCCCGGCGACCACGTCACGGTTCACTGCAACCACGTGGACGATCAGGACAACACTGCGCACGACGATTCGATGCTCGCGGCCAATCAGCGAATCTGGGGCTACGAGACGAACTTCGGCGGACTCGCCGATCTCAGTGTGGTCAAGGCCAACCAGTTGATGCCCAAGCCCGCTCATCTCACGTGGGAAGAAGCGGCGGTGAACGCGCTGTGCAACTCCACGAGTTATCGCATGTTGGTGTCGGCCAATGGTGCCGCGATGAAGCAGGGCGATGTCGTCCTGATCTGGGGAGCGACCGGTGGAATCGGCGCCTATGCGACCCAGTACGTGTTGAACGGCGGCGGTATTCCGGTGTGCGTGGTCTCGAATGCCGACAAAGCGCAGATCCTGCGCGACATGGGCGTGGAGGCGATCATCGACCGTAAGGCTGCGGGCTATCGCTTCTGGAAGGACGAGCACACCCACGACGAATCCGAGTGGCGTCGACTGGGTAGCGACATTCGCGACCTCGTCGGCGAGGACCCGGACATCGTGTTCGAACACCCGGGTCGTTCCACGTTCGCCGCATCGATGTACGTCGCCAAGCGTGGCGGCACGGTGGTCACGTGCGCGGCGACGAGTGGCTTCATGATGGAGTTCGACAACCGCCATTTCTGGATGCGCCTCAAGCGGCTCGTGGGCAGCCACTTCGCGAATTACCAGGAGGCCTGGCAGGCGAACCGACTCATCGCCAAGGGCATGATCCATCCCGTGATGAGCCAGTCCTTCGATCTCGCTCACACCGGCGAAGCGGCGTATCAGGTGCACAAGAACATGCACGAGGGCAAACTCGGCGTGCTTTGTTTGGCACCGAGTGCCGGGCTCGGCGTGACCGATCCCGAACTGCGGGCCAAGGTCGGCGAGGCCAACATCTCCCGGTTCCGTCGCGCGTGACGGTGCGTGGCAGGCTGTCGACATGATCCTCACCGAAATCGATCACGTCGCCATCGCTGTCCGCGATCTCGAGGCCGCCATCGACTACTACCAGCGCGCGTTCGGCGCGACGGTCGATCATCGCGAAGTCGTCGAGGGTGATGGCGTCGAGGAGGCACTCCTCAAGGTGGCCGAGAGTTACGTGCAGCTGCTCACTCCCACCCGTGACGACAGCCCGGTCGCCAAGGCGATCGAGAAGCGCGGCGAGGGTCTGCATCACATCGGTTATCGCGTCGAGGATTGTGGCAAGGCGTTGGCGTCCATGATCGCGGCCGGTGCGACACCGATCGACAAGGCACCTCGTCCCGGTAGTCGCGGCACGACGGTGGCCTTCATCCATCCGAAGGGAAGTTTCGGAACTCTCATCGAACTCGTGCAGGAGTGATCACCGGTCGTTCTTGACCGACTGTTGACCGAGTTAGATACCGCGGCGCGAATAGCCGCCGCAGCATGGACCGATGCTGCTCGTTCAATTGCTCGGCACATTCGCGTTGTCCACCTTGCATTGGCCCGTGTGTCGGTTATTCGTGGACGCGAAACGCACGAGACTCAGTCGCCTGTTGGTCATCCCGTGTTCCTTGGCCACGGTTGCCTGTCTCGCCGTCGACCAAGAGACCTTGGTCGTTCTCTCTCGTTCGATCCTCGTGGTGAGCCTCGTCGCGCTCGTCGAGATCGATCTTCTCGTTCGTCGACTCCCGCGGGAGATTTCGGACCCGGCGACCGTGATCTCGTTCGTCGTCTTGACGTTCGCGCGGCCTGAACGATGGTGGCCGATGGTTCTCGGCGCCGTGATTCCCACGGCTCTCATGGCGGGCACGTCGTGGATGAGTCGCCGCCAACTCGGAAGTGGCGACGTGCGGATGGCCCCGCTACTCGGAGTGCATCTCGGGTTCGTGTCCTCGACGACGGTGTTCTACGGATTCACGTCGTCGTTTCTCATCGCCGGAATTTCCGTGTTCGCCCTGTTGTTGTTCGGTCGGGCCTCGCGTTCGTCCACCATTCCGTTCGGGCCGTTCCTGGCCGCAGGCACCGTGATCGTCCTGGCCGCCGAGGCGTGGTCGATCGTGTAGTGGCCTCAGGCCGCGAGACGCGGCGCCACGATGGCGGCGATGGCCGCGTATTGAAGACCGGCGGCCACCACCGTGAAGGCGTGGAAGACCTCGTGGAATCCGAAGACTCGGGGCCACGGGTCGGGCCAACGCGCTGCGAGTGAGAGGGCACCGAGTGTGTAACAAACACCGCCGGCGAGAATCAGTCCGAAACCGAGACCACCCAGGCCGTCCCAGAGTGCGGGCAACGCGATGATCGCGCTCCAGCTCACGACGATGTAGCTCGCTCCCCGATAGCTGCGGGACACGCGGGGAATCCAGTGCAAGAGAACGCCGATCGCCGAACCGATCCACACGCTGGTGACGATCGCCCACTGTTGCCAGCCATCGAGACACAGCACCGCAACGGGTGTGTAACCCCCGGCTATGGCGAGGAAGATCGCCGTGCGATCGAATCGTTGCATGAGCGAGCGAGCCTTCGGTGTCCAGCGCCCTCGGTGGTACGACGCCGAGACGCCGAACATGGTGGCGGTTCCGATCACGTAGACGAGCAGCGAGGGGAACGAGGAAGTGGTGGAGTCGGCGAAGACGAGGAGGGCGGCACCGAGCACGAGCATGATCGGAAACGACACGAGATGCATGACGCCCCGCAGGAGGGGCTTGATCGGCTGGTGGTGCTCTGTTTCCACTCCGCTCATCCTGCCATGCACTCGATCTCGGGCGAGACGGCTCGGATTCCGCTCACGAGTACGATCGTCGGAGTGATGTCGAAGCCGGACACATGTGCCATCGACGACGGGGGACCACGATGATCGTTCATCTCGTGGACGGCACGTACGAGTTGTACCGCCAGCACTATGGCCAGGCGGTCCGGTCGAGCACGCCGGCACCCAACGCCGCGACGATCGGAGTCCTCAATTCGACGTTTCAGTTGTTGAACGAAGGTGCGGCGTTCATCGGAGTTGCCACCGACCACGTGATCGAGAGTTTTCGTAACGATCTCTACGACGGTTACAAGACCTCCGAGGGAATGGAGCCCGAGATCCTCACGCAGATTCCCATCGTGGAAGAAGCGTTGCGCTCGATGGGTGTCACCGTGTGGGCCATGGAGGAATACGAAGCCGACGACGCGCTCGGTTCGGCCGCCGCAGTGGCGGCCCAGGACTCCCGCGTCGAGCAGGTTCAGATCTTCAGCCCCGACAAGGACCTCGGCCAGTGCGTCACCGGTCGGCGGGTGGTGCAGATCGATCGCCGCAAGATGAGCAAGGACGGCACCGGTCTGATCGACGAGGCCGCGGTGATCGAGAAGTTCGGGGTTCCGCCGAGCAGCATCGCCGACTGGCTCGGACTCGTGGGCGACACCGCCGACGGCTTCCCCGGACTACCGGGTTGGGGAGCCAAGTCGGCGAGTTCGGTTCTCGCGCGCTACGGGAGTATCGAGAACATTCCCGATGATCCCGCGCAGTGGGATGTTCCGGGGTTGCGTGGAGCCGCGAAGTTGGCGAATGCGTTGGCCGACAACCGCGATCTCGCCTTTCTCTTTCGGCGGAT
>SXGQ01888210.1_pt1 | contig 10302 bp, 9 predicted proteins | sample 3178371 | NCBI WGS metagenome assembly SXGQ01 (sample SAMN11356859, study PRJNA531348) | freshwater metagenome | isolation source: freshwater sample F1-20 | place: China: Fuxian Lake, Yuxi | collected 2017-12-25 | reverse complement strand
TGCTCACTTTGTCGGGAGCAATAAATACTTCCGCCAATTTTTTCAAGCCTAATGTGGCATTAGCAATCTCATCAGGGGTCAATTGTTTATCACTCCCCCATTTATTCTCCGAGATGCATTTTGATAATTGCTCAACAAACCCACTAATTGTATCACGTATCTGCCCATCAGTACTCCCCGCGGCCTTACCTGCCGATAAAGCTTGGTGGGGCAACCCGTACTTTTTATCCGCAAATTTGAGAAGGTGTCCCATGTGGTATATACCACCAGACATGTAGAGTGCCTTTTCACGCTTTAGTTCAAGAGTAGTGTCAGGTTTGATACATAAGAACGCACCTCTCAATATATCGATATCTGCGTCGCATCGTTTAGTAGGATTGTCATGCAGATATTTTAGGTATTCTATAAATAATGCCACTTGTTCACGGTCTTTTGCTAGGAGATCGATACATGCTTTTTCCAATTTTTTCAAGCCTAATATTGCCTTACAAATCTGATGATTGCTTAAGTTGTTCATACCCCAACATTCATGATACAAGATGGACTCGATTAAGTTCTTAACAAAATAATTCATCGCACGAACTGTTTCACTTATCGTCACAACTTTGTGTAAATTCGGCAAATCTTCGTTTGAATTCGAAACACCTTCCGGTGAAAGGGTGGATGTTACCTCTGAAGATGGGGAGGGGGGGCGCACAAAACCCAATGCTGCGGATACAGAAGCTTCTGAGGTACTCCCTATTGGTGGACTCCCTGGTGGTGGACTCCCACCGTCTATCGACAAAGACCCAAGTTCTGTTTCAGGGTGTTCTTCTATTGCTGGGAGGTTTGTACAGAATAGAGGTGGGTGTTTCGTCTTAGATTGCTTACTTAGGGATCGGCTAAAGAGAGGGTTGCCAAATATGCTGACTGGAAGTGAACCTTTCGTCCTACTATGTATCTTATTTGGGTTTAGGCGGTGCATGGGATGACCCTTTTAATTTGAATTAAAACAGATAAAATGGATCAACTTTTATCAAAAGTAATCCAGAAAAACCATTCTATTTTTTTTTCATATAAGTAGGCAACAAGTGGTGGGGCATCAATATGCGCGCTTCGCGTACCACCTAGCCTCGGGTATCCCTTGTACCCCAAATTTAGATTAGCTTACTTGGGGATCTTTATCCCAGACCTATTTAAAGGCCGAGCCTTAGGAACCCAGAACAAAACATAATGGCCCTTGGGGGTCCTAGGGGCCTCCAGCCCCTAGTCTGGGAGTCGGGTAGCGAAGGTCACCCCAACATCATCTTTCTCACGTATTTAATGGTAGAGTCGGGATGAGTTTTAATCCCCACACCTTGCCACCCCCACCCCCAACCCGTATAGTAATCGCCATGTGGTCTGTAGCACTAAAAATGCTCCTCGGAGATAAAGCAAAATATTTTGGCCTTGTTTTTGGGGTAACCTTCGCCAGTTTGCTAATGGGTCAGCAAGTATCTGTGTTTATTAGTTTAATGACCCGTACCGCCGGCTTGATTTTTGACCTTACCGAAGCCGATATTTGGGTTATGGATCAACGGGTTCGTTATATCGATGAAGCTGAACCCATTCGAGATATCGATTTAAGTGTGGTTCGATCCATTCAAGGGGTCGAATGGGCTGTTCCTTTTTATAAGGGGGTTGCCACGGTCCGACAAGCCAATGGATTGTCTCAGGTTGTTGTGTTGGTCGGGGTTGATGATATTAGTTTGGTTGGATTGGCTACCGATACAATATTAGGTAAAGCCACCGTCATCACCCAGCCTCAAACGGCCATGATGGATAAAAATGGTTACAAATTTATGTGGCCCAACACCCCATTTGAAATCGGAAAAGAACTCGAAATTAACGATAACCGTCTGGTGATTAACGCCATTTGTAATGCAGCCCCAACATTAACCACCTACCCCACATTATATGTATCGTATTCAACCGTAACCCAATTATTCCCCCAAAGTCGCAATAAACTTCCATTTATTGTGGTTAAAGTGGCCAAATCAGAATCCGTCCAAGACGTTGCAAATCGAATTCAAAAGGAAACCGGCTTGCAGGCCCTTTCCAGAATCGAATTTGCATGGCGAAGCATTAATTATTTTGCCACTCGAACAGGCATTCCCATTAATTTTGGGATTACTGTATTTTTAGGGGTATTAATTGGGGCTGCCATTACAGCCCAAACTTTCTACTTATTTATTGTTGAAAATCTAAAACAATTTGCCGCCATGAAAGCCTTTGGGTTTACCAATGCACAACTGTTTCAATTGGTGGCATTTCAGGCCCTATTTGTTGGGGTTATTGGGTATAGTTTGGGAATGGGTTTAACCGCCTTATTTATTCGATCCGTAGCCAATGTCCCTGCATTTAGGGGGCTTACCCTTCATTGGCAAGTGGTAGCAGGGGCAGCCACCATGATTACGCTTATTATATTGCTATCTATTTTGGTTAGTTTATTAAAAGTATTTCGAGCCGATCCAGCCATGGTATTTAGGGGATAAATGAACGCAATTCAATTAACCAATGTATCCAAACAATATCAATCGGGTGATCAATCGACACTGGCTTTAGATAATGTCACCCTTACCATCCCCATGGGTAAGTTATCCATGTTAGTTGGACCTTCCGGCTGTGGTAAAACCACCCTTATTTCGGTAGCATCCGGAATTTTAACCCCCACATCTGGTGAGGTTGTTACCTTGGGATACCCATTATCAACCTTATCCGACACCCAAAAAGTTACATTTCGACGGCAACATATTGGCTTTATTTTCCAGCAATTTAATTTATTATCATCCTTAACTGCAGCAGAAAATGCAGCCATGCCCTTGGTTGCATCAGGGGTTCCATTACACAAAGCCACCCAACAAGCCATTACGTTATTAAACGACTTGGGGATGGGGGCACATTGTCATAAACTCCCTCGCCAGTTGTCGGGAGGACAACAACAACGCGTCGCCATTGCACGATCGCTGGTTCATGAACCAGATATTATTATATGCGACGAGCCAACGGCTTCATTGGATGGTAAAACAGGCCATGATGTGATGGAAATCTTACGACATATTGCCAACGATCCAAAACGGGCTGTATTAATTGTTTCGCATGATACCCGTGTTTTTTCGTTTGCCGATCATTTGGTTGAAATGGCCGACGGGCAAATGTTAACCAGCACCTCGAATTAACCAAGATAGCAAAAGGAGTTTTTTGAATGATTTTATCCCTATTTAAACACTATAAATTACCACTGGTTGCCGGCATTGCCTTGCTTTTAGCTGTCATAACCATGTGCTCAAAAAAACCCGATGTCGCTAAGGTTCCATTGAACCCACCCCCAACTAGCCCATACCAATCTGCCATTTCAGGCGTGGGGCTGGTAGAGCCAAAAAGTGAACTTATTGAAGTAGGAACCGATGTGGCTGGAATTGTTCGACAAGTATTGGTATCCGTGGGGCAAACCGTCAGTGCCGGCACCCCACTTGTTGGTTTAGATCCCCGAGAAGTGGACGCGAAGCTCAACAGTGCCCAAGCCAGCTTAAAAGTGGCCAGCATACAAGCCCAACAGGCTGGTTATCAATTTGACTTGGTTTGGAATTTGCCCGATAAAAGGGCCATTTCAAAAGATGAGTTTGCAAGGCGTCAGTTTGAAGCACAGGCTGCCAAAGCCCGTGTGGCTGAATTACAGGCCCAAATTGCTGAATTGAATACCACACGGGAACGGTTGTTAATACGCGCCCCCATTACCGGTGACATTTTAGATGTTCAGTGTCGGCCGGGGGAAGCCGTAGGAGGGTCGTCTGGCACCCCCTTAATTCGAATGGGGGATACATCCGAATTGCATATTCGGGTAGAAATTGATGAAACCCTCTCGGATGACTTTAGTGAGTCCAGTCCCGCTGTGGCTATTATTCGTGGAAATAGCAAGTCGTACCCACTCACATTTGTTCGCATTGAAAAATATGTGAAACCCAAAGTCAACTTGGTAACCGGTGGACAACGGGTGGATACACGGGTCATGCAAGTCATTTATCGCTTACCCGTTTCGCCAAAACCCCCTGTATTGGTTGGGCAACAAGTGGATGTATTTATTGATCGGAAACCCCAACCATGACCGCATTTCGATGGTGGGGTCTGATCGTGTTAACGGGAATGATTCCAAGCTGTTTAACGGCCTCCCTATCCCATTCGTGGTGGCTTCGGCTCAACGACCCAATTATTAATCAAGCCGTGCCACGATTAATGGGTATCAACCCCGATTGGCGTGCATATGAAGCGGATGTAACACAAGCCAAGGCCGAAACAACCGTGCCACGTGCCATGCAATGGCCCAGTATTGAGTTAACCGCTGGTGCCAGTCGTACCAATATCCGAGATTTTCCTTTTAAAGAGACGTCTTTCGGACAAATTGGGGCCCAGTTAAAATGGGATTGGGATTGGTTTGGCAAAACATCGAATCAGGTGAAACGCGCAGATGCGTTACTAAATGCTAAAAACGCTGAAAAACAAGAGGGCCAACTCAAATTGGTGGCTGAACTGGCCAATGCAGTGGTTACCGCACGCGAAACAATGGGCGTGATTCACCACATGAAATTGGAACTGACGGCTCGTGAAACCCAAGAGACATTAACCCAATCTTTGGTAAAAGTTGGATTGGCAGACCCATCCCTATTGCATCATCTATCCATTACAACCGATCAATTACGATCAAACTTGGCCCAAATGGAGGCGCTATCCCAAGCGACACAATACGAGTTAATTCAATTACTTGATGCCCCTGATATATGGAATGAATTGAATTCGATGGATGAATACGGGGTGCCCACACTTAATTTGGAACCTGAGTTAACTGAGCCCATTGAGGCATTAAACAATCGTCCAGATGTTCAGATCAGTAAATCCGTGTGGGAAGGCATGGTGGCTAAATTAGGTGAAGCCAATGCTGCGTATTGGCCCAGTATCGGGGTTTCTGGAAGCTATGGATCATTTCATTTGTTGGATACTGGGGACCGGATTAATGGGTGGTCAGCCAATTTGGATGTGACTTACCCTTTATTTACATTTGGTCGGATTACGGCACAAGCAACTGCAGCTAAAGCTGGGGCAACGGCATCCCAATTGCGTTACGAATCGACCGTTAAAAAAGGGGTTCGGAAAATGATGACTTCCTTAAAACAATTATTGGCCAGTCACACCATTGAAGAGCGTGGACGATCGATCCTCGATTCACAACGGCAGTTATTACGCCTACATGAAATGAAATTTGCATCCGGGCTCATTGATTTTGGCACATTATGTGATACGCAAGCAAATTATCATGCAGGATATGCCCTTTCCATTCGTCAACGGGCGGCTGTTGCAAAAGCCATGATTCAATATCAGGTTGAACTGGGTGGGATGTCAAAATGGAACCCATCCCTACCTGGCGAACCATAACTGCCATTTCTAAGGTCAACAACTACCTCCCCCTTATGTAATCGATTATTCAATAATCGTTGCCCCCAAGGAGCGAAGCTTCCCCGGCAAATCATCGTACCCACGGCGCAGGTGCTTGAGCCCATGAATTCGGGTTTCACCCCGCGCCGCTAAGCCGGCCAACATTAAAGCGGCACCTGCCCGTAAATCGGTCATTTTAACCTCACACCCCGTTAAATGAGGGACCCCAGTTATGATGGCCGATCGATTATCCAACCTAATTTTGGCGCCCATGCGCATTAATTCATTGGCGTGCATAAAGCGATTCTCAAAGATACTTTCTTTAATTTCACTTTGACCCGAAGCCAAGGTTAATAAAGCCATTAATTGAGCTTGCATATCGGTGGGGAAACCGGGATGGGGCTGGGTTTCAATCGCAATCCCACGGAACGAAGTACCATGTTTGGCTCTCATCCATTGAGGCCCTGTTTCAATTTGAATCCCCGTTTGTGTTAAGGCATCTAATAGGGACACACAATCATTGGGAACACAGTTTAAAACGGTTACATCCCCACCGGTAATCACCCCCGCCAATAACAAAGAGCCCGCCTCAATCCGATCTGGCATGACGGAATGTTCTGTTCCGGATAACGACTCAACACCCTGTATGGTAATAGTAGGGGTACCATAACCTATAATGTTAGCCCCCGCCCGATTTAATAATAGTGCCAAGTCTGTAATTTCTGGTTCACATGCCGCCCCTTCAATGGTTGTAGTGCCATTTGCAAGTGTGGCGGCCATCATTACATTTTCTGTTGCCCCCACCGATGGAAATGCCAATTTAACCACCCCTGCAATTAATTGTTTCGCATGTAATTCAACAAAACCATGTTCAATGCGATGGGTAATTCCCAATTGCTCAAAGGCAGATAAGTGAATATCGATGGGGCGCGATCCAATTGAGCATCCACCAGGTAATGGTACTTTGGCAAAACCGGTGTAGGCCACCAACGGCCCTGCCACAAAAAAAGAAGCCCGCATGGCCGTTACCAATTCATATGGGGCAATATGACGTACTTTCTTGGTGTTGGATATCATGACCCGATTACCACGCAATAATTCAGCTCGAACCCCCAATGAATTTAGCATTTTAACCATGGTAACCACATCCATTAAATGGGGAACATTGTGTAATACGGTATCACCCCTTAGCATCAATGTAGCGGCTAATAAAGGTAGCGCCGCATTTTTTGCACCCGATGCAACAACCTCGCCCGTTAGTTCTTGTCCACCTTTAACAATTAACCCCGCCATGTTTGCTGACTAAATTGTTGTTCAAGAAATTGGCGTACATGTTGATTTAATTCATCTTGTGTCCCATTGTTATAGATAATGGTTTCACAATGTGACAAGGCCAAGGTAATGTTTTGTCCACTGCTGGATCCATCCCGTTCACGACAATCTTGTTGAACAAATGTCGTAAAATCAATTTGATCATCCACGCGATTTCGTTGTTGAATGCGATGAAACCTTAGCTCAATGGGGGCATCGATACCCAAAAAAACAACCCCATTATGATTTAAAAACAAAATTTCAGATTCATTGCGAATCGAATCAAATACCACCCGATCTTGGTCTTTGACCTCGTCAAATATATCTTTGGCCAAACAATCTTGGCCACGAGTGGCCTTCATTTCATTGGCCAATTGGGTTAATGAATCCCTTGTCAGTGGGTAGCCTCTGCGTTTGGCTTCTAAACGAACTTGATCGGATAAAGAAACCACTGCAAAACCAGTTTCTTGCAATAAGCGACATACATATGACTTACCCGCCCCATTGGTACCTATTAAGCCAACTAACTGCCGAACCACAATCACTTAACCAAATCAGGTTGAACAGAAATATCCACCGATGGTCGCAATGTAGCACACTCCGCAATGGCTTGGTGAATTCGATGTGATTTGAATAAAGCAATTAATTCAGAATTGGGGGATGCCAATTCATCCAATAAGGGGATGGTTTGCTGGGATATCATGTAATCAAATCGTGGGGCCCATTTTCGAGCACCCAATCGTGCGGTATTGGAACAGTTGTCAACCATATAGGCCACCCCTTTGTAATCCATATAGGGGTTTAAAGAATCGACACTTTCAATTACGGATTCATTTACAACTTCAGAAACAGCATGCCCTTTTTCCAACAGCAAATCAATTTGAGCCATCATGGTGGCACAATAAATACCGGCCGTAATTGGATCAATCTCGACAGATGGGTTCGTCGCCCGAACAGATTCACCGACACCCCACATGGGGGTACCATCAATCTTACCCATGGGGTAACGGCTAAACCGGTTTTCGGCCATAATAACAGACTTTATTTCGTTTCCTGATGATACTTCATCATAAATTTCCCATAAAATATCAAAGGCAGGGTGATAGGCTGCACTGTATGCCATTTCAAATTGGGCCTTAGCGGAAGCGGACAACCCGTCATAAACCGCCAAAATACCCTGTTTTGAAATGGTATGGGAGATGGGTTTAGTGATGGACATGGCCGTACGGCGAAATGCATCTTCTGGTTCCACACCCTTGGCCAATAACCAACGGTATACGCTTTCACAAATACCATGGATGGCACCCAATAAAATCCCCCGTTCCCCAAAAATATCCGAACGATATTCCATTTCAAGTGTCGTATAAAAACAAAATGGAGACCCCAAGCCAATGGCCCAAGCCAATGCGATATCCGTTGCAAATCCATTCACATCCTGATGAACGGCCACACTGGCGTTGATCCCTGCCCCATTAATTGATTTGCCTTGCTCATATAGCCTGCGCACACTTGGCCCCATCCCTTTTGGACATACGGCGACCACATTAATAGAAGATGGAAATAAATCCCCCACTGATTTAAGATGACCCAACAAAAATCCGTGTGATAAACCCAAGGTTGCACCCGGCTTAATCGCCGAAAAAATGGTTTTGTAATGTTGTGCTTGGGCAGCATCTGAAATTAACAATAAAACCAAATCGGAAGACCGAATCACAGACATCATCTCGCCGAGGGTTCCATTGGCATGGGTGAAGCCTGCTCGCTCTGCGGACGGTATTGACGTAGAGTTTTCACGCAGTCCAACCACTACTTTAATGCCAGTTCCTTCCAGTGAATCTCTCAAATTTTGAGCTTGCGCGGGTCCCTGACTCGACCATCCAATCACGCCAATTTGTTGGATCCCACGGAAGGCTTGTGGCAACAATGGCAACAAATGGCGCCCGCCTTTTACAATGGTTTCAGTGGTATTGGCCAATTGAATGGTCGTTTCAGTAAATAATTTAGAGCCGAATTGAGTTGCCATTAAAATCTCCTGAACTTAAATATTAAAAGTCGGAATCATTTCATCCGTTCTATACTGATTTAGATGATACGTCATTATTAAAAAAGTGTGAACCTATTTATATCAAGCAAAACCATCCAAAATCCACCCCTTCAAAATGACTGATGGCGCCTTTAGTATGACAGAAAATGCAAGAAAAATCAGGCTCTATAGAGCACGCATTCGTAATAATATACAAAAAATAAGGCTAAATAAAAAAACACCCCCATAACGGGGGTGTTAATAAGACAACAAAAATTAGTAGGCTTGTGCCTTGGTTTGTTGTGCTTTTACTTGCTTGGTTGCACCTTTGGCTTGGGCTTGGGTTGCTTGACCTTTGGCTTGGGCTTGGGTTGCTTGACCTTTGGCTTGAGCTTGGGTTGCTTGACCTTTGGCTTGAGCTTGGGTTGCTTGACCTTTTGCTTGAGCTTGGGTTGCTTGACCTTTGGCTTGGGCTTGGGTTGCTTGACCTTTGGCTTGGGCTTGGGTTGCTTGACCGTTTGCTTGAGCTTGGGTTGCTTGACCGTGTGCTTGAGCTTGGGTTGCTTGACCGTGTGCTTGAGCTTGGGTTGCTTTAGCTTGTGTTTGAGCGGCTTGGTTCGCTTGTAATGATTTCTTAGCTGGGTTGGCTTCAACAACAACTACGCTGGCCAATACAAACGACAATACGACTAGTACTGCTTTCATGTAAGTCACCTCGCTAACATATAAAAATCATCTAAAATGTTGGTTTAATGAATCCACCAAAATTCAGATGTGGCAATAGTATCACACCAACCGTAAAGGAATCATGAGAATTTTATTAGAAAAATATGAGAGTTAATTCAGCGGACTGTTGATCTAGGACGATTTCAAAACGAGGGTATCGATCCGTTTAGATAGATAGTTGAGAGCCCATCACTTTTCGAACAGAGAAAGCTACGCTATAATCCCGAAATCATTGGGGAGTCGCCAAGTGGCAAGGCACCGGGTTTTGGTCCCGGCATTCGAGGGTTCGAATCCTTCCTCCCCAGCCATTCAGACTGTTTTTTATTCTGTATGACCCTATCAAATGGTTTTCTGGGTTTCAAAACAAGGGTTGCACCCTCCATTTTCACGTTTTGAAATCGCATTGTGATGATCCGACGCTTCTCTTCAATTTCCGAACTTTTGAACCATTCACGGGCTTTTGAATCTAATTCGAGTATTCGGCTGATTAAGTCTAGGCTACGATTGACTTTAAAAAAATAAAATTGATGATGCGACCATTGTGACCTCACGTGCAAGGCCACAGAAAATGCAGTGATAATGGGTCGTGATGAAGCATCAGTGGTCGGAGAAATAGAATGGGGTGGGTTTATCGATATCTTTGTTCATTTCATGGTCTAAATTTGCCCACCGACACCTTTAAACCGCTCAACAAACGCCGATATTTTTTGGAAAACACCCTGCTTTTTGGTCAAATACTGAGGATTTAATGGGCTCATTTTAGGCAAAATAGAATGCAGCTCTGTGCCGTTGTCGCT
>SXGQ01809971.1_pt1 | contig 10302 bp, 9 predicted proteins | sample 3178371 | NCBI WGS metagenome assembly SXGQ01 (sample SAMN11356859, study PRJNA531348) | freshwater metagenome | isolation source: freshwater sample F1-20 | place: China: Fuxian Lake, Yuxi | collected 2017-12-25 | reverse complement strand
TGGGGAGGATTGGGCTTTCGCGCTGCGCGCTGGGGATTTTTGGTGATCGCTTCCAAGGCTCGCTGCGGACCGATCCCGCTACCGCTTCGAAGGGTGGGTTGGGATTGGTGGTGCGACCGTGGAAGTGGGGGCTTCGTGCATTCGGTTAGAGCCGCGGCGGGGCCGGTAAGATGGGGGTTGCGGCGGGGAACACTCCGCGGGTCTGCACCTTCCGCCGCCAGACGCGCCCGTCGGCCAATAAGTACAACTGGTTGCGGGTGGGTCCGCCAAAGGTGAGTCCTTGGATATTCGTGAGACGTTGGGGAGTGGCGATAATTCCGTTGACCCTTCCGGCTTGGTCGAAGACTTGGATGCCCATGGGGGTGGCCGCATAGAGGCGGCCAGCGGTGTCGACGCACAGGCCACCCACGCCGGAGCCGTCTGCGTCATCGGGCAGGTGGAGATGGAAATAAGGTTGTTCGAGCGTGGGAGTCCCGTCGCGGCCCACCTGAAAACTGGTGATCAGTTGACGGCGGCGGTCGGCAACATAGAGAAGGGTTTGGTCGGGAGACAGGCACAGGGACGTCGGCATCTCGAGCCCGGTGAGGTTGTGGTGTTGAAGGCGGCCGAAGGGAGGTTGGTGAGACAGTTTGCGCTTGGCGGGATCCAGGCGGTAGGTGTGCCCGTCGGCCCGGGTCGCTGATGCAGCAGTTGGGGTTGAGAAGACGCGCTTTAGGCGACGCGCCTCAGTGCCTTTCAGTGGCATTCCCGGAGAGTCATCCAGACGCAGCAAACCATGCGTGGTCTCTGCCATGACGGTGCCGTCTTGGTCAGCCCACAATTGCCGTACGCGGCCCGTTGTTTCTGTCGTCACTGCCGACCACGATTCGCCCGCGGCCAGGACCTCCCGGGTGAGCGGCTGACGCGATCCCTCGCCCGCTTTCACCGGTGCAGGGTAGCCTTTCCACAGCCAGCGCAGTGCATCCGGAAAGATGCTTCCGGCCTGTTTGCTGTCGTGACCGCCGGTGCCCCAAGCCTTCTCCAGTTCATATCCGGAGAACTCCAGGGCGCTGTGCATGTCGAGGTTGGCGATCCACCAATTGCCCCCGTAGATGTTCTGATCGTTGGAGCCGTCTTGTAGGAAGACCCGCAGCGGCTTCGGCTCGGTTTTGCGGATGAGGATGGGGTACGCGTTGCCGCCCCGAAGTCCGACATAGGTGCCGATGGTGCTGAACACCCGGCGGAACAAGTCGGGGCGTTCCCAGGCCGCGGTGAAGGCGGCGATGGCCCCGCTGGAAGCTCCTGCAATGGCACGACCATTGGGATCATCGGTGAAGGCCACCGTCTTGCGAACCTCCGGTAGGAGTTCTTCGGCGAGGAAGCGGGCGTAGCGGTCACCCAGCCCGTCGTATTCGTAGCTGCGGTTGTAGCGGGGCAGGGCGTTGGTTCCCCGGGCTGATGGCAGGACCCCGGGATTCACGAACACCCCGACGGTCACCGGCATCTCTCCGCGCGCGATCAGGTTGTCGAAGACGATGGGGGCCCGAAAGGAACCATTGGTGGATACATAACCACCGCCATCTTGGAAGACCATCAGGCAGGGTGGCTTGTCGGGCGAATACTGCTTCGGCACATAGATCCAGTAGTCGCGCCGCGTGCCCGGGAAGAGGCTTTTGTCCGTCGCCGTGAAGACGTGCCGGGTCACCGCGCCCTGGGGAATCCAGGGGTTGAACTGCGAGTCCGGGCCGAGGCGGTATTCGTTGGGCTGCGCCCAGGCGATCGAAGAAGCCGCCGCGGTCAGCATCATCGTGATCCAGAGGGTCGATCGGCGGCCCGGGTTCCTTTGGAAGATCATGTTCCGGAAGGTGCCGCAATCCTCCGGTGCAAGCCAGACACGACCGCGCCTCGGGTCACACCTCTTCGGAGGTGCCGCCGGATGAGTCCTTGCAGGGTGACCCCGCGGAGTGCATCGGCTGGCCCGGTAGGCTCGCCCCCGTTGGGTTTCCGTGCGGAGGCCGGGCTGCTCGGCGATTGCGCCAAGCTCCGATCCCCAACCCCAGGAGCACCACACCCGTAGCCGCCATGCAGACGGGGGCCAGCCACGCATCCGGTGGAATCGAACCGCCCGACGATCGGAGCTCGAGCGTGCCCGCGAGGGACTCACCTTGACCCGGGAAGGGGGCGGTGGCTGTTTCATGCCCATCTTGATTGATGATTTGGGAGATGCCGGAGCTGGCGATCCGGAACACCGGCACCCCGTATTCAGCCGCGCGGATCACCGCCATGCGGGCATTGAGGCCGTGTTCATAAGCCCCCCAGTGTTCGACATCCATGGTGGGGATCAGCAGACCGATAGATCCCTGTCGGACCAGTCCGTCCATCACTTGCCGGTAGCTGGCGTCGTAGCAAATGGCGATCCCGAGTTTGCCCCACGGCGAATCCCAGACCGTCTGAGATGGGGCCGGTTCACCATCGGCAAAGAACTGGATGGGCCGCGACTTGGCCTGCTGGAAAACCACCTCGCCGTTGGTGCTGATGACAAAGGCCGTGTTGTAGAAGCGCTCCTTCGATGCGTTGGGTTGAAACCAGGGCAGCCCGCTGGCCGATAGCGGAGCAGCCGTGGCGGTTCCATTCGTTCCAGCCATGGCTGGTGTCATGACCGTTGGCGCCATGGCATCGGGAGCCGGTGCCTCAATGGGCTGCTTGCCTCCCACCACCAGCCATTTCCGGTTCCGCTGGCACCAGTTCTTCAGCGCCTTGGGTGGCGGGCCTTCCAGAGAGTACTCACTGAGCATCAGCAGCTCGGCTTCCGGATGAGACCGCGTCAAGGTATCGAGGCCTTTGAGGAGGTCCGGGAGCGCAGGAAACTCCAATTGGATCCCGGCGACTTGGAGCGGTCGGATGGCTCCGGGATCCGGCCGGGAGGGCGATAGCGCCACCCCTGCGAATACGGCGCAGGCGCTCAAAACGCCGACCCCGGCCCTTCGACGCGCGGTGCGATCGGTTGCCGAGAGCAGCATCGCCCCCTGGCCGGCGGCGTAGGCGAAACCCAAGCCCAGGCCGTAGATCCCCAGCCGTTGCAGAACCTGCGGAGCCAGTCCGGGCGGCCAGCATTCGCCGGCCGTGAACCAAGCGAACCGCAGCCACCACAGCTCGCTGCGCAGGTATTCGATCCCGCACCAAAGCACGGGCAAGAGCAGGCTGGCCGTTCGGTCGCCCCACCGGACTTCGACCCGGTTCAACACGAGGAGAAATGCCGCGTGGAACAGGGAGAGGATGAGCCAAAGCGGGATGGCGGCAGCCTTGAAGATGTCCCCGAGGAAGCGCATCTGCGGGACATACACCCCGAGCCCGATGAGCAGTCCGACGTAGAACGCTTGTCGGGGTGTGGACAGCCTCCTCAGTTCAAACAGGCAACCGAGATACCCCAGCACCAGCCACCAGAGGGCCGGGAAGACAAAGGCAGCCTGAAAGGCTCCGACCGCACCGATAGCGAGGAGGGTAGCGGGAATCGCCTGAAGTCTTTTGGGTGAATTCATGGTGCCTGCTTGAAGCGGTGATCTACCCGCTTGAGGTAGGCTGTCCAATGCATTTCCGGGAGTTCTGAAGACCGGCAACCGTCCTGTCTTCAGTTGATGCCAGATCGGATCTTCGGGTCGATGGCGCCAATATTGCCGGTGGCGGTGTGCTGGATCAGGATCAAGTAGTCGAACGTGATGTCATCGTCCGAATTCAGATAATCGTCGGTGACGGCCAAGAGGCTTTTCCCTTCGGAACGCGAAAGGGAAATTGTGGGAAACTCATTGATCCCGACGCCATCGTCGGAGGAAGGCACGAAAGCCAAGCCCAGCAAGGTGTACTGACCGGCGCAATCATCCAGCGTGAAATTAAGAACAACCGTCCCGGGGTTACTTTCTGGAACAGTGACGACGATGCATTCTCCGTCTCCGGTGAAGATTCCCGTGGGTTGTCCCGAGGGCACGGTCAACGTCAAGGTAGCTCCGGTGCAAGGTGTGGTTTTGACGCTGCCGGACATCGGCGTGAAGACGATATCCGTGATGTTGATGGTTGCGGAGTAGGTGGGTGTTTCTGACATATTTTGAGTGTTGTTGGAGGTTTGTGCGGCAGAGAAAAAAGGTTTAGGGCTCGAGGCCAAGGGTGGAGGCGGTCCACGGGTCGACGGGGTGGTAGCCGAAGCCTCTCAGGCGTTCTATCAGTGGTTGAGCCGATCGGGTGTTCCCGTCCAGCACGTAGGCTTGGGCCAGAGGTGCCAGGATTCGCCAGTCGTTCGGGGACGCCTGCAGGCGGGGTAACTGTACTTCGATGAACCGCTTCCAACGCCTGCGGGCCGAATCTTTCTGAGAGGATCCCGATTCCAATCGGCCCAACAGGAGTTGAGTGTGAGCCGATTCCCAATGGTCCCAAATTCCCGAACCATCTTGGGCGGTGATTCGGTGGAGAATGGACTCCGATTGGACGGCTAACCGCTTCGCTTCAACGGGCGTCGTCTCGGCCAGCATCTGGGCACTGAGCCTCAAGGCCTTGGCGAGGTCTGAGTGGATCCGGATAGCTCCCGCCTCGAGGGCCACCATCGCTGTCAGTTGGGTCAGTGAGGGTCCCAGAATGGCTTGAGCAGCCGCTCGTTCGTTCCGAGCCATCAACCACTCGACCCGAATGAGCGCTACGCCCAACGCAAAGCTCCGCCACTGTTGGTTGTCGGGGTCGGCGGTCACGAGTTCGTCGAGGATGGTCTGGGCCCGGTCGAGGTTTTCGGTCGCTTCGGACTTCCGCCCCATGAGTGATAAGGCCAACGCCTTCATGGACTGGTATCGAGCCCACCTCAGTTTCAGGGTCGGGTCTTTGGGGTTGCGGGCCCTCAAGGCCTCAACGCGGGCGATGCTGGCCTGCCGGTGGGCCAAGGCCATCGGGTACTGTCCCTCGGCTTCATCCACCTTGGACAACCAAATGTCCGATTCCTCCAGGTCGAATGACAAATCGGGGTCGCTGGGTTTCGACGCGGCCTGCGCCTGGAGTTGCGCTTGCTCGCTGAGAAAACCCGACCGGGCGGCGGTCATGTTTCCGCGATCGAACTCGAGCACCGCTAGGTTGTGAGTGCTGGAGATTTGCTCGGCCTGCGCGCGATCGCTGGGGCCTTCTAGAGTTCCCAGGGCGATGGCGGAATCGCGGTAGCGGCTCAACCACACGTGCGCCAGTGAAAGGTCGCCCCGGTTGCGAGCCGTCACTCCCAGCCAGTATTCGGCCTGAGCCCGCTCCAAGAGAAAGTCGGCGTTCCTGGGTTGGCGTTGCACGAGATTGGTCGCCCGACGGTAGGCGGAATCGAAGGCGATGGACGCATCGGCGTAGCGTGCTTGGTCGAGGCGGATCTCCCCGATGTGCGTCAGCGTCCGGCAGTGGCGGGCGAGGGTTGTGTCGGTCAAGTCGCGGGGGTCGAGCGAACCGAAGTGGGCCAAGGCCTTGCCGCCGACGGTGTCGAGCAATCCCAGTCGCCCGATCCGCGCCAGTTCGGTTCGGAAATCGCCCAGCATGAATCCCAAGAGATCCTCGGCCTGCGCCTGCCGGCGTTGCGCATCGCTTCGGGCCTGCATCTCGGCTTGGGTCGCGGATCGAGCGGTGTCCCGCTCCGCCTTAGCCTTGTCTTCGGCGTTCAGGGCGCGGACCGCCTGCCGGGTCGAGATCGTGATGCCCAAGATCAACGAGACCATCACCACGGCCGCGCTGGCGCAGGCAAGGCGGTGCCGGGCCACGAACCGCTGGATGCGGTAACCCAGTTCCGGTGGCCTGGCCAATACCGGTTCGTGCTGCAGGTGGCGGCGCAGATCGTCGACCAGTTCGTGAGCCGTCCCATAGCGCCGATCTCGATCCTTTTCGAGGCACCGCATCACGATGCAGTCGAGGTCGCCTCGCAAGATGGATTGCAGGTTTGGAGCCACGGAGCGCCGCAGCAGGGCGACCTGGGTCCGGTCTCCCTCGTTCAGCGAGGAGATGCGTGTCGATGGGCGGGGCGGGTCCACCTCGCGGATGATGCGGCGGATCTCGTCGATGCCGGCCTGCAACAGAGTCTGGGTTTCATAGGGTGGCCGGCCCGTGAGCAGCTCATGGAGGACCACGCCCAGCGAATAGACGTCGCTCCGGGTGTCGATATCGAACCCCCGCCATTCGGCCTGTTCTGGGCTCATGTAGGCGGGCGTGCCCATAAACTGCTCGAGACTGGTGACGAGCGTCTGCTCGGTCAGTCGTCCGAGGGTGGCCTTGGCGATACCGAAATCGATGACCTTGGGCGTGGCCACTCCGTCTTGCATCATCACGAGGATGTTGGAGGGCTTGATGTCTCGGTGGATCACGCCCTTTTGGTGGGCGTGCTGCATGGCCAAACAAACTTGTGAAAACAGCTCCAGGCGCGCTCGAGTCGAGAGACTGTGGGTGTCGCAGAATTTTGTGATCGGCAACCCGTCAACAAACTCCATGACAAAGAACGGGCTGCCGCTCTCGGTCGTTCCTGCGTCAAACACCCGGGCGATCCCCGGATGATCCATCATCGCCAAGGCCTGCCTTTCGGCATCGAAGCGGGCGACGACCTGCTCGGTATCCAGTCCCAGTTTGATGACCTTCAGGGCCACCAGACGGCGCACCGGTTCCTTCTGCTCGGCCAGGTAGACAATCCCGCAGCCTCCGGAGCCGATCCGGCGGATCAATCGGTAGCGCCCGATCAGGTCGCCCGGCCTCTTCTCCGCTGCGCCTCGGGGGCGTTCGATCGCCGGGGTTTCGAGGAAACGATCGGAGGCTTCGAAGCCTCGCAGTAGCGCCTCGATGCGGGCCTTTTGGGCGAGATCGCTGGAACAGACGCGCTCCAGATGCGCTGCTCGCTCGGAGGCGGGCAGCTCGATCACGACCGCGAAGATCTCGTCGTCGGGCATCATGGATTCAAGTCCGGTCGTGCCTGACGAGACGTGGGAGCCGAGTTGAGCACGGCGGAATCGGGGCGCTGGCGATCGCGGGGTTTCACTCTTCCTGGAGACGCTTCACTTCGTTGAAGAGCCAGGCGCGGGCATACGCCCAGTCGCGCTTGGCGGTTCGATGGGAGATTTCGAGGGTGTCGGCCGCCTCCTCCAGAGTGAGGCCCGCAAAGTATTTGAGTTTGACCAGTTCGGCCTTGCGGGGGTCGTGGGTGGCAAATCGGTCGAGAGCGTCATTCATTGCGAGCAACGTCTCGCCCTCTTCGGTGGGTGCCGCGACATCGAAGCCTGTGGCATTGGCACTCACCTTGACTAGTGGCCCCCCGTGCCGGATGGCGCGCTTGCGTCGGGCGTTGTCGACGAGGATCCGGCGCATGCTCTCGGCAGCCGCCGCAAAGTAATGGGCCCGCTTTCGCCATCGGGGTTGCTGGTCGCCACCCAACCGGAGCCACGCCTCGTGAACGAGGGCCGTCGGAGCCAGGGTTTGGCCGGGGCTCTCGCGTGCCATCTTGGAGGCCGCCAAGCGCCGCAATTCCTCGTAAACCAACTCCAACAGTTGGGTAGAGGCCGCCGGGTTATCGGGATGAACCCGTTCTAGAATTGAGGTGATGTCCGTCTCGTTCATGAATCAAGACCAGAAGCGGGGTTACAAAAAGGGTGTTATGTCCTTCAAATACGGATACAATTGGGCATGAAAATATACAAAGTAGTCAATCGGTTCTGCTGAAACGGTACTTTCAATCCGAGATAGTGGTCATCAAACCGGGCGTCATGCCCATTTTGAAATCGGTTCGTTGGTCTTTCCCCCACCCCACTCAGAACATCCGGGATCCAGGGGTTTCAAGAATTGGGGGGTCGGTTGTGCTGGGGTTTTCGTCGGTTTGCTACTGGCGGCTGTTGCCGTTGCCGACAGCGGTGGTTGCATGAGCGTTTGCAAGGTGACATCCGACTCCCGCAGTTTCAGTTGCGAGGCGACCATGGTTGCGCTGACGGTCGCCACCTGATTCCAAGCGTCTCCCAGTGTCCCGAAGAGAGATCCGATCCGCTGGGCCAGGATCACCCAACCCCAGGCGCTGGCATGAATGGAGCCGCCCCGGTTCCGCAGAGAGGCCGGGAGTGCGGTAGAGTGTGTGGTGCAGCGGGTCGTCAGTTGGAAGTGCCCTGAGACATCTACCCAGAGGAGATGGCAGAACTCATTCAACGGGTGGCCGGTGAGGGTGTAGTCACCTCGGACTTTGTCGGTGCCGTCCAACTGCAGGTTCAGTGTGTTCAGGCATGGGGTGAAGTTTCCTGGCAGATCCCAGATGGCGTTGGCGGCCAGATTGTAGGTTCGGGTACTCCCCGCGTTGCCCCAGTTGGATTCGTAAGCCCCTTGGGCGCCGAGGTCTGCCAGCAAGCAGCGGTCGCAAAGGTAGAGGGATCGTGTCGGATGTTTCGCAGCAGGAATACTTGTGGCAGTCCTTCCGCTGTTGAGGTGGTCTGAAATCCGACTTCTGCTGTGTGCGTACGATTCGGCCGTCAACAGGGGGGCGAACACGGCACCCAAGCGCAGGTGGCCGTGAGTCGATCGGGACTCCAGATAGTAGCTCAGCAGGCCATTCAGAGCGGCGATCCATCCCTGGGTTGCCGAACCTTCGGGCACTGCCAAGCTGAAAATGGTCCGAGGGTGGTGCAAGTCCATCGCCACCGTGAACATGGGGGTTACCTCCGGTGGGTTTTCTTCAACCTCGAGGATGCTGGTGACATGAAGCAGGGTTCCTTGGGGAATTGGGATCGGGGATCCGAAAATAGTCAGGGTTCCGATCACCGGGATCGTGATTTGGGCCACCGAGAGCGTTGTCCAGACGTCCAATGGATTCACACTGAGTCGAGGCAATCCGAGGGAACCGCAGAACCCCAGGCCTTCGTGTTGGAATTCGACATGGCTGGAAAAGGCGTCTGCAGTGGAGCTCATGGGGCCTCAGGGGTTGGGGTCTTGGGCCAGCCAGGCGGAGATAGCATGAATCTCGATCGAGAGGCTTTCCGGCAGCCCGAGATTGGCGAGTTCCAGAGCGCGCAACGGTTCGGTCACAAAGAGTCGCGCATTGTGGGGAGAATCAGCGACCCATTGGAGCAAGGTGTTCTCGTAGGGGATCAGGCGGGCCAAGATGGATTCAATCCGCCCGGCTTTGGACTGGGGCGGTGGGGCCGCTAGGGGATTCATCATCGGTCCTGACGTGTGGAAACAGACGTGGAGTGGTTGGGGGTTCTGCCCCTGCGTCGGCGGTGCTGGGTGATCGATGGAGATGACGATGGGGAGCGACCCCGTGGAGCGATTGCTGGGCATGGGTGGGTTGAAACAGAAAGAAGTGGTGTGCGCTGAAGGAGGAGTGGCTTTTGAATGGGCGCGCCGGTCCGATTCAAAAAACCTGTCCGCCCCCAATCTTCAATTGGGTGAAACTGGCTCAGCAGGATGACCTACAGAGGCATCAGTTCTGTTTTCGGGGAATTGGCGTTCAGGCAATCAATGCACGCTGCGATCAAGACCAAGGAGTGATCCCGGAACGAAGCTGAGGCACCGCGGACCTCCGACAAAAGGCTGGCGGGGAGAGCGACCTGGGCCTTGCTCAAGGCCTGGAGAGGATCTTCGAAAAAGATCCGCCCGTGAGAGGGGGAGACGGCAACCCATTGGAGGAGGACCGCTTCGAATGGGATGAGTCGCTTCATTAGGATTTGTATCCGTGGGTCGAGGGTTTTACCCGAGGCCTCGGGAGCGGGCGGAATCACCTTTGTCACACGTGGCTCGAGCGGCACGAAGCGCCCACGCTGGGCCGGCGGTGCCAGTGGTGCGAGCGGCACGAAGCGGGAATGAAGCGGGTTTTGGGGATTCATAGTTTCTTGGGTGCGTTTTGATGGGGCGATCCGCCAGTCGTCAGCGGGCTGCACACCACTCACGCGGAATCCCGATTCAAAAGGGGCCATCGCGGGCCAAGAAAGTTTGGGGCGGTCTCGTTGGAGGGTTTCTACGATTCGGATCCAACCCAAGAGCGGCTTGGGCTTGAAACCCCGGGGCCTTGGTTTGGGTTCTAATCCGAGAACCCCGGGATCCAGTTTGGAGCGGGTGTCACGACGGACTGGTGCTTTTCAGGGTTGGCATCCGGTGAGGTGAGGCCAAGATTCGGGGCACTCCATGAACGCTCGCGCTTTCAGGTCGTTGGCCCGATGGGTCGTCACCGCTGCATTGGGTTGCGGTTCGATGGCTGCTGCGACAGCCGCCGCTTCGGCGACGACAGCAGGACCGGTCCAGTTCAATCGGGACATCCGGCCGATCCTCTCCGACCACTGCTTTTCCTGCCACGGCCCCGATGTG
>SXGQ01290049.1_pt1 | contig 10302 bp, 10 predicted proteins | sample 3178371 | NCBI WGS metagenome assembly SXGQ01 (sample SAMN11356859, study PRJNA531348) | freshwater metagenome | isolation source: freshwater sample F1-20 | place: China: Fuxian Lake, Yuxi | collected 2017-12-25 | reverse complement strand
CGGCGATCGAGGCCGGTCATGTCGGGTGGCAGGAAGGGCTGCCCGATATCGACAGCCTGCGCATCCCTGTCCGCTACCTCGCCAACCTGCTGACGGCCGGCGCCGAGGCACCGGTGGTGCTGGCGCTGAAGCGGATGTTCGCGATGCGGATGCACATGCGCGCCCGCACCGTCGAAGGCCGCAACGACACCTCGATGCTCGACGCCGTGGGTCTGACGCGCGCGCAGATCGACGACATGTACCGCACGCTCGCGATCGCGAACTACGAGGACCGCTACGTCATTCCCTCGACGCACCGCGAGTACGCCGAGAATGCCTTCGACCTGAAATCGTCCTGCGGCTTCAGCTTCGGCCAGGGCTGCTATGACGGGCGGACGGTGGGCAACCTGTTCTCGGCTCTCGGCCCCTCGGCCGGGAGGATGGCACCGCCGCGCGTCGACGAGCCGGTAACGCCGACTGAAGGGGATGCGCGATGAACAGGCGTTTCCGCATCCTCTCCGCCCTGCTGCACTATCCCGATGAGGCCCTGCGCGCCGCGCTGCCAGAGATCGCCCAGGCGCTCCTGGCATCCGGGTTCACCGACCGTCACGCGCGCGCGCTCGGGCGGCTCGCACGCCGCCTGGCCGCGGGGGAGTTGCTCGACAGGCAGGAAACCTTCAGTGCGCTGTTCGACCGCGGACGCTCCTGCTCGCTCAACCTCTTCGAGCACGTGCACGGCGATACGCGCAATCGCGGCCCGGCCATGGTGGCGCTGGTCGAGGCCTATCACGCCGCGGGCTGGGCGCCGCCGACCAACGAACTGCCCGACTATCTGCCTCTGTTCTTCGAGTTCCTCGCCGTCGCGCCTGAGCAGATGACCCGCGATCTGCTCACCCAGGCCGCACCGATCCTCGACCAGCTTCATGCCCGGCTGGCAGGACGCGGCACGGCGGATTCACGTGCCTACGCCGCCGTGATCGCCGCCGCGCTCGCCGAGGCAGGACGCGCACCGGAAGCGCCGCCGGCACCTGCCGAGGACGACGATTTCGAGGCGATCGACCGGGAGTGGGAGGCGGCGCCGGTGACGTTCGGCCCGGAGAACGACCCCGACAAGGAAGGCGCGCGCGCGAAGCTCGGCGCCATGATCGATCGGCTGCGCAAGCTGCGCGCCAGCCAGGCCATCCGTTGAAGGAGCCGTGACATGGTCGAGCTCTACGACAACTTCACCACCTATCTCCAGGGATTCCTGTTCGGCATCTACCCCTATATCTGCATGGGGGTATTCGTGATCGGCAGCCTGATCCGCTTCGATCGCGACCAGTACACGTGGCGGTCGGGCTCGTCGCAGATGCTGCGTGCCCGTCAGCTCCGCTGGGGCTCCAACCTGTTCCACTACAGCATCTTCTTCCTCTTCTTCGGCCACCTGTTCGGCTTGCTGACACCGCATTGGGGGTATGAGTGGGCGATCACGCCCGCCACCAAGCAGGCGCTCGCGATCTACACGGGCGGTGCGGCGGGGGTCGTCTGCTTCATCGGCCTCAGCATGCTGCTGCATCGACGGCTGCTCGACCCGCGCATCCGCCGCACCAGCACCTTCGCCGATCTCGCAATCCTCATTCTCCTCTGGGTGCAGCTCTCGCTCGGCCTGATCACCCTGCCCTACTCGATGGCACACAGCGACGGCTCGGTGATGCTGGCGCTGGCATCGTGGAGCCAGGCCATCCTCACCTTCCAGGCGCGCGCATCGGAACTCGTGATCGGCCTGCCGTTCCCGTACCTGGCGCACCTTGTTCTCGGCATGACATTGTTCCTGCTGACCCCGTTCTCGCGGCTCGTGCACATCTTCTCCGCCCCGATCTGGTACCTGTTCCGGACGTGGCAGATCGTGCGCCGTCGCGGCGGCGCGACACGGCGGCCCGGGCCGGTCCTGCCGCCGCGCCCGACAGCGGCGGAGTAGCACCCATGCCCGTGCGCGTGAACGAAACGGTCATCACCGAGCGCGAGATCGCCGCCGAGATGCAGCACCACCCGGCCGAGACGCGTGAGCTCGCCTGGGAGGAGGCCGCGCGTGCTCTGGTCGTGCGGCGCCTGCTGCTCGATGCCGCCGAGGAGCGCGGCATCACGCCGGCCGATGACGGCAAGCTCGTGCCCGAGGAGGCCATGATCGAGGCCTTGCTCGACGCGGTGGTGACCGTGCCCGAAGCGGACGAGGCAACGCTGCAGCGCTGGTACGACGCCAATCGCGGCCGCTTCCGCAGCAAGGAGCTGTGGGACGCGAGCCACATCCTGATCGCCGCCGACCCGGCCGACGCAGCGGCCCGCGCCGAGGCGGAGACGCGTGCCAGTGCGCTGCTCGAGCAGGTCCTGGCGGATCGCTCGGTGTTCGGCGCCCTCGCGGAGGCGCATTCCGCCTGCCCCTCGGGCAAGCAGGGCGGGCGGCTGGGCCAGGTGACGCGCGGCAGCCTGGTGTCGGAGGTCGAGACTTTCCTGTCCGCCCTCGAAGCCGGGCAGATCTGCCCGACGGTGGTGAAGAGCCGCTACGGTATGCACGTGCTCTGGCTGCATGCCCGTGCCGAGCCGCGGCAGCTGCCCTACGAATCGGCGCGCGAGGAGGTGGCGCGCATCCTGCGCGAAACGTCCTGGCGGCGGGCCGTGCATCAGTTCATCGCCCTGCTCGCCGGACGCGCGCGCATCGGGGGCGTCACGCTCGAAGGGGCGGCGGCGAGCCCGCTCGTCCAGTGACCACGCCCGATGCCGCGCTGGCTCGGCTGGTCGAAGGGTTCGACCGATTCCGGGCTGCGTATTTCGAGACCCACCACACGCTGTTCGACCAACTGGTCTGGGAAGGTCAGAAGCCGCAGGTGATGGTCGTGGGCTGTTCCGACAGCCGTGCCGACCCGACCATGATCACCGATGCCGGGCCGGGTGATGTGTTCGTCATCCGCAACGTGGCCGCCCTCGTTCCGCCCTACATGCCGGACGGCAGGCTCGCCGGCGTGTCCTCGGCGCTCGAGTTCGGCGTGAAGGGGCTGGGCGTCGGACACATCGTCGTTCTCGGCCATGCGATGTGCGGCGGCGTGCGCAGCCTGATGGAGTACGGCGATGCCGATCCACGCTTCGAGTTCATGGGCCGTTGGGTCGGCCTTCTCGCCGAGGCGCGCGAGGAGGTGCGCTCGCTCGTCACCGAGGCCGAGCCCGCGATGCTGGCCCGCTACGCCGAGCGCGCCTCGGTTCTCGTGTCGCTGCGCAACCTGATGACCTACCCCTGGGTGGCCGATCGCGTGCGGAGCGGCGCGCTCGCCCTGCACGGCTGGTATTTCGACTTCACCTGGGGCGTTCTCATGGCCGCGGAAGGGCCGCGCGGCCCGTTCAGGCAGCTCGATGCGGGCGAAAGGCTCCCCGAGCCGGCCATCGCGGCGGACCGGACGGACGAGGCGGCCTGATCGCAATCCGCCAATGGCGCGGCGGCGCCGCATGTGGTGAGTAGGGCCACGACCGTCCGCCCACAGTCCGTCGCCGGGAATGCCTGACAGGAAATCACCCAGACCGGGGAGGCCACGGCGCCTCCTTCGCCTGCTCGTCGGCCTGCTTGCGGCCGCGATCCTCGTTCCGCTGGCCGCGATCCTGCTGTTCCGCCTCGTGCCGCCGCCCGCCACGCCGCTGATGGCCATCCGCGCTGCCCAGGGGCATGGCTGGGAACGGAGCTGGGTGCCACGCGATCGGATCGCACCGTCCCTCGCAGCCTCCGTCATCGCAGCGGAAGACAATCTCTTCTGCCGCCAGAGCCTCGGCTTCGATGCCGATGCTCTGCGCGGCGAGATCGAGGCGTGGCGTCGTGGCGACAGGCCCCGTGGCGCCAGCACCATCACGATGCAGACGGCGAAGAACCTGTTCCTCTGGCCCGGGCGCGACCCCCTGCGCAAGGTGATCGAGGCCTGGCTCACGCCGCAGATCGCGCTGGCCTGGCCGAAGGAGCGCGTGCTGGAGGTCTACCTGAACATCGTCGAGTTCGGGCCGGGCATCTACGGCGCCGAAGCCGCCGCACGCCGCTTCTTCGGCAAGTCCGCGGCGGCGCTCACGCCGCGCGAGGCGGCCCTCCTGGCCGCCGTCCTGCCAAGTCCGCTGACACGCTCCGCCGGCCAGCCGGATCAGTCCGTGCAGCAGCGCGCAGCGATGATCGAACGCCGCGTCGGCCAGCTCGGGCCGCTGCTCGACTGCATCTGGTAGGCGCCCCGCTCAGGCAGCGAGCAACGGCGTCTCGCCCTCCAGCGTGGTGCGGTGCATGCGCCGCGTGTAGCGCTCCTCGTCGAACGGCGTGGCGCAATGCTGCGTGCAGCGATTGTCCCACAGCACGGCGTCGCCGGGACGCCAGGCGTGCCGGTAGAGGACCTCCGGCCGGTGCGCGAAGTCGCAGAGCTCAGCGATCAGCGTGGTGCCATCCGTCTCCGCCATGCCTTCGATCTCGACGGCCCAGCGGCCGATGAAAAGGGCCGTACGCCCGGTTCTGGGGTGCTTCCGTGCGACCGGGTGCCACACATCGGGCCGCTCGCGCTTCTGCTCTTCCGTCAGCGCCGGCAGGTGCGGATAATGCACGTGATGCAGGGCGATGCGGCTGAACCGCGCCCTCTTGCCGGCCAGGCGCGACTTCGTGCTCGCGGGCAGCGCCTCCCAGGCGGCGGTCGTGTCGGCGAAGATCGTGTCGCCTCCCGTAGGCGGCACCTGCACGGCGTAGAGGAACGACCCGGCATTTGGGATCGCCTTGTCCTCACCGTCGCTGTGGAAGCCCATGCCGGCGCGGCGCATGCCGACGGCCTTGCCTCCCTCCTCGGCGTTGCCGACGACGAAGATCTCGGGATGGCCATCGAGATTGTACTGGAGCGGCACCATGATGTGCAGGGGGCCGAGCCTGCGCGTGAAGGCAATGTGCTGCTCGGGCGTCATCGCGAGGTCGCGGAAGACGAGCACCGCATGGTCGAACCAGGCCTGCTCGACCATTCGGAATGTGGCGTCATCGAGCGCTAGAGCCGGGTCGACGCCGGTGATCTCGGCACCGAACCCGTTCGATGTGAGCGGCGTGATCTTCAGGACCATGGCTTCCCTCCCTGGCGCGACGACGTCACGAGAGCAATGATAGGGCCGATGCTGCGGAACTCAACGCCGTGGCCACCACCACCGCTTCAGCGACCAGGGAGCCTGCCGATGTTCGTCGTCCATGACCTGCCGGAACAGGTCGATCGCGCACTTGTCGACCACCTCCGCAAGGCGGAACCGGCGACGATCGGCCACTTCCGGCATACCGGCTTCATGGCCCCCGAGATCCGCGGCCTGCTGCCCGACCGACGCATCGCCGGCACGGCGGTGACGGTCCGCTGCTATGGCGCCGATACGACGATCGTGCACTACGCGCTTGGCAAGCTTCGTCCGGGCGACATCCTGGTGATCGATCGTGCCGGCGACATGCGCCACGCCGCGTGCGGCGGCGGCGTCGCTTTCGCTGCGCGCGAGGCGGGCTGCATCGGCATCATCATCGACGGCATGGCCACCGATATCGGCGAGCTGCGGGAGTATGGCGTTCCCGTCTGGGCGCGGGGCCTTTCGGCTGTGACCGGCAAGCGCCAATTCGGCCAGGGCGAGTTCTGCATTCCTGTCTCGTGCGGCGGCGTCGCCGTCGAGCCGGGCGATGCCGTGCTCGCCGACGAAAACGGCGTGCTCGTGCTGAAGGCGAGCGAGATCACCGAGGCGGCGGAGCGGGCGATCGGCATGCAGCAGGCGGAAAAGAAGACGCTGGCGCGAATCTCGGCAGGCGAGAGGATGCCCGACATCAACGGGACCAACGCGCGGATTGCCGAGATCCTAGCCGCCCAGACAGCGGGCAGGCAGGGCTAGCCATACCCGCGCGGCGCATCGAGCCGCGCGAACGGGCGGATGCTCTCGAAAGCCGCAGCCGCGCGCAGCACATTTGCATCGTCGTGCGGCGGCCCGACGATCTGTAGCCCGATGGGCAGGCCAGCTGTCGTGAGGCCGCAGGGGACGCTGATCGCCGGCTGCATCGTCATGTTGAAGGGAAAGCAATAGGGTGACCACTCGGTCCAGCGCCGCTGCCGCGCCGGATCGGGCACTTCTTGGCCGGCCGCGAAGGCCGGGATCGGCAGCGTCGGCGTGAGCAGCAGGTCATGGCGTTCGTGCAGCACCTTCATCGCGATACCGATGCGGGCGCGGACCATGCCCGCCTCGATGAAGTCGGACACCGAAAATCGCTCCGCCTCGTCGGCGATCTCGAGCAGCGCCGGGTCGACCAGAGCGCGCTGCGCCGGCGTCATGCGGCGAAGATTCTGCGCAGCCCCCGAGTACCAGAGGATTCTGAACGCTTCGTTCGGATCGGCAAAGCCGGGATCGACCTCCTCGACAACCGCGCCGAGCTCGCCGAACGCCCTCATGGCACCCGCGAATGCGGCCGCGACCTGCGCGTCGAGCTCTCTCACATAGCCCAGCGTCGCGCTTGCAGCGATGCGCATGCCCCGCACGCCGTCGCGCAACCCGAGGCGCCAGTCACGCGGATCATGGGGCAGAGCGGCCCAGTCACGCGCGTCGGGCCGCGCAATCGCGAGCAGCATCAGCGCCGCATCCTCGACGGTGCGGGTAAGCGGCCCCGTGTGGGACAGCGTCCCCTGCACGGTAGGCGGCCAGATCGGCACGCGGCCGAAGGACGGCTTGTGGCCGACGACGCCTGTGAAGCCCGCCGGGATGCGGATCGAGCCACCACCATCGGAGCCCTGGTGCAGCCAGCCCATGCCGAGCGCTGCTGCCACGGCCGCCCCGCCGCTCGAGCCACCTGGCGTGGTCCGCACATCCCACGGATTGCGCGTGATACCGGTGAGGGGGCTGTCGCAGACGCCCTTCCAGGAGAACTCGGGCGTCGTCGTCTTGCCGAGCAACACCGCGCCGGCCTCGCGAAGCCGCGCGACGACCGGCGCATCATCCTGCCACGCCTGCTCACGCGCGATGGTGCGGGTGCCGCGCAGCGTCGGCCAGCCCCGCGTGAGCGTCGCGTCCTTGATGGTACAGGGAATGCCGTCGAGCACACCGAGTGGACGGCCAGCGGCCCAGCGCGCCTCGCTCTCGCGCGCGGCAGAGAGTGCGCCGGCCTCGTCGACCAGCACGAAGGCGTTCACCGCGGGCTCGAAAGCGGCGATGCGCGCAAGAGCCGCCTTCGTCGCCTCGACGGGCGAGAGCGTAAGCCGGCGGAAGGCAAGCGCAAGCGCCGTCGCGCTGTCCGCCGGCAGGTCGAGCCCGCTCAGGGCGCGCGCACCACGTCCATCACCAGCGTGCCCTCGTAGCTGCGCGGTTCGACGCGGTAGGGTTTCCGGGCGACCCATACGCCGTGCTGGTGATGCAGCGGAATGGCGCCCACATCCTCGCCGAAAGCGATGTTGGAGGCGCGCTCGAGAAGCGCGGCACGGCGGTTGTCATCGACGGTCCGCAGCGCTTCGAGAACGAGCTCATCCAGTACCGGGTTGCTGTAGCGGCCGCGATTGGCCGCGCCCATGGCGCGGGCCGGGTCGAACGTGCCGAGCAGCGAGCGCAGCGCCGAGGCGTTCTCGCCCGTGCCAGACGCAAAACCGAGCAGGATCAGGCTGTAGCGCGGCGTGCGGTTCGGCCCGCCCGTCGTCGCCTGGGTGAAGAACACGTTGCCCGGCATCGTGTCGACCTCCGTGCGGATGCCGACGCGCGTGAGCATCTGCGCGATCGCCTGCGCGATGCGCGCATCGTTCACGTAGCGATCATTCGGTCCATGCAGCGTGATGCCGAACCCGTCCGGATAGCCCGCCTCGGCGAGAAGGCGCTTCGCACCCTCGGGGTCATAGGCAACCGGCTCGAGAGTCTTGCTCGCCCCGAACGCGAAGGGCGGCATGATCTGCGCCGCAGGCTCGGCGATAGCCTCCATCACCCGCTCGACGATCGCCTGGCGGTTGATCGCCATGCTCAGCGCCTTGCGCACGCGCGCATCGCGCAGCGGGTTGCGTCCCGTCACGCCTGTCACGTATGGGCTTTCGTCGCGGAACTGGTCGAGATGCAGATACATCGTCCGCGCCGTCACGCCCTGCGTCACGGTGAAGCGCTCATCGCCGCGCAACCGCGCGATGTCGGAGGTCGGAGGCTGGTCGATGAAGTCGACCGATCCGGAAAGCAGCGCGGCCGTGCGCGCCGTGGCGTTGCGGATAAACGTCACGGTCACGCGCGCATAAGGCTGGCGGCCTCCCCAATAATCGTCGTTGCGCGTCATAACGATCTGGTTGCCGGGCGTGAAGGACCCGAACCGGTACGGACCTGTGCCGACCAGCGCCTCGCCGCTGTTGAACTGCGGCGTCAGGGCGCCCTCGGCCTTCGCCTTACGGACGATCATGACGTTTGCAAGATTGTTCGGCACGAGCGGGTTGGGCGCAGGCGTGACGATGCGGAGGGTCAGGTCGTCGACCTTCTCCACCGTCATGCCGGCGACGAACATCGCGAAGGACGAGGGCGAGTTCGGCACGGCGGGAGCACGCGAGAGGCTGTAGGCGATGTCATCGACGGTAAGCGGCGCCCCGTCATGGAAACGTATGCCGGGGCGCAGCTTGAACTCCCACGTCGTGTCGTCGATGGCGCGCCAGCTTTCGGCGAGGCCTGGCTGGGGCTGGTTCCGCCGGTCGAAATTCGTGAGCCCGTCGAAGAAGTGCTGCGCGACGGCATTGTTCGGCGAGAAATTGTGGTAGTGCGGGTCGAGCGAGGACGGGTCGAGGGCGAAACCGCCCCGCAGTTCCTGCGCCCCGGCAGCGGAGGCGAGGCCGAGGCAGACGGCTGTGGGCAGAGCCCAGGCGAGGCGTGCGGTCATGGCGGGTCTCCGGCGAGAGGGTCTGGGCAATCCTCGTCTGCAATGCGAAACGCGTCCTCCGGCACCTGATCGTTGAACCCGAGCGTGCCAAGATCGGTCATGCGCATCGGGAACAGGATGCCATCGAGATGATCGCACTCATGCTGCACGAGCCGGGCATGGTAGCCGCGCGCGACGAACTCGACCGTTTCGCCCTCGGGCGACCGCGCGCAAACGCGGATCTCCGGAAACCGCGGAACCGCGCCGTGCAGCCCGGGGATTGAGAGGCAGCGCTCGAGGCCGATCGGCCGCCGCTCCTGCGTCAGCGGTTCGACGACAGGGTTGACCAGCACGCGCCAAGGCACCGCGGCGAAAGCATTGCATTCCGGCAGACGGCTGCGCGGGATGGCATAGAGGATGACACGCAGGGCCACGCCGATCTGCGGCGCGGCGATGCCGTTGCCGCCGATCTCCTCGAGCGTCTCGCGAAGATCCGCAACCAGCGCGGCGATCTCCGGCGCATGCGGATCGGCGACCTCGGCAGCGCGGGCGCGCAAGGTTGGATGGCCGAGCTTGAGGATCGGACGAACAGGCAAGGTCTGGCCCCCCGCATCAGCGCATCCCTTTGCGACAGTGCACCGCAGCAGGACGGCAGACGCAAGCCGCTTTCGTGGTGACCATGACGGGTGCCGTCCGAGGCCGGGCCGGCATCCGTGACGCCGTCGAACTTGTTCCCAGGGCGGCAAGGCGTCTAGCATCCCTTCCACGCAACGCTGGGAGAGAGAGAAGAACGATGACGCTCCGACGCACCCTCGTCGCCGCGACGCTGCTTGCCAGCTTCGCAGCACCTGCGCTCGCGCAGAAATCGGCCGACACGCTGCGTGTCGTCGAACGGTCGACCGTGACGAACGTCGATCCGTACTACAACTCACTCCGTTCCGGCCTGATCCTCACGCACCAGAGCTTCGATGGTCTGATCTACCGCGACCCCGACGGGTTCGAACTGAAGCCGGCCCTCGCCACGGCCTGGCGGATCATCGACGATGTCACCATCGAGTTCGATCTTCGCCGGGGCGTGACCTTCCACAATGGCGACGCCTTCACCGCCGATGACGTGGTCTACACCCTCAACCTCGTTTCGAACCCGGAAAGCAGGGTCGCGACGCCGGCCAACTACAACTGGATCAAGGAAGCCGAGAAGGTCGATGACTTCACGGTGCGGCTGCACCTGAAGGCGCCGTTTCCTGCCGCCCTCCAATATCTCGCCTTCGTGACGCCGATCTACCCGAAGGCCTATCGCGAGCGGGTCGGGGCCGAGGGCTTCAGCCGCGCTCCAGTCGGCACCGGTCCCTATCGCATCACCCGCGTCGACCAGGCACGCCAAGTCGATTTCGAGCGGTTCGAGAACTACTACCAGGGGGCGCCGAAGCCACGGCCCGCGATCGGCAAGATCCAGGTCCGCTTCGTACCTG
>SXGQ01267033.1_pt1 | contig 10303 bp, 8 predicted proteins | sample 3178371 | NCBI WGS metagenome assembly SXGQ01 (sample SAMN11356859, study PRJNA531348) | freshwater metagenome | isolation source: freshwater sample F1-20 | place: China: Fuxian Lake, Yuxi | collected 2017-12-25 | reverse complement strand
GCCGCATCGCGCCAGCGGGGCGCTTGCCTACCACGTGTTGGATTTGATGCATGCATTCCATGATGCAGCGCGTGCCGGCGCCCATGTAGAGTTGGCCAGTACCTGCCAGCAGCCGGCAGCTCTGCCGCGCGGGCTGCAGCCCGGTACACTGGACTAGGCAGCTTGCGTGTAGACCAAAATTATTTCAAAAGGTGATCGAATGCCCAATGACAAAGTAGTCCGCACCCTGATGGTCGGAGTAGGCAGTATGGCTCGCCACCACATTCACCAAATGCTTGTACGCCTGATGCATCTCTCTTGGGGCGAGTTGCGATGTATAAATTTTGTCTGCCAACCCGGACTGTGCCCTTCCAGGTAGTGTGGCAGAACTTGGAGACGCGGTTGGTGCGATAGCACCCGATTTCAGGAATAACGCTCCGACGCTTAGTGTGTCTCTGACCTTCAGGTAGTTCCGGTTTAGGCATTTGCGCAGAATCTCAGCTTGGCATGGTGGCTGCCGAACTTGTGCATGATGTTCTATCTCCCAGTCTTTTTCCGAACGCTGGTGTCTTATAGCGCACTGTGGCACCCCAAACATCTGGCGAGAAGCGTGGGAAAAACCGTATAAATGTCCTACAAAACTGATGAAGCAATAGACTAAAGCATCCTAAACCACAAGAGTTCGAGTCCGCGCCTGATAAGCAACTGCAAGAACTGCAATGATTAGTAAACAAGCAGAGGATTGCTTTAAGCTTACTCTGGCGGACACGAAAAAAGCCGCGCCCGTGACCCGCATCGTGGGGTGGCTGTAGCAGAGATACATGCCTGAGCTCCAGATTTTTTCTGGAGTGCGGCTTAGCGCGAACGAGTTACTGAATCAGGTTGCGGGATTAGTTCCGCCGCCGAGCAGATATCGGCACCACTTCCTCGGGCGACTCGCGCCGCACTTGTCGGAGTGGGCGATTGCAACCGCGCTTGCTAGCCGTAAGCGAACGGCGGAGAGCACCTTACCTCGGGCTTAGATACTTTGCGAAGGTAGCAGTGTGAGGTGGAAAAGTCGACAAGACATTTACCGGCGCGTCTCCACCGAGTGTTTGCGCTCATGTGCAGGTGGTGTGGCGGGTGAGTGTGCTGGGTTTAGTTTATTACAGAGCCGGCGACGCGGCATCGGACACTAGAGCATAATGTGAACTGAAAGTCGGATTTATTGCACTGGCGCACTTGCAATCGGTTGCGATTTAGATGGCAAGTTGGTGAAGGCTTCAAAGCCAGTGTCTGAGGAAAGCTGCGAACTAGAGTTTGACTAGACGGTGAACCTTGAAAGTCTGGCGTGATTTGCAGATGCGGGTGCAGAGCTGCTTTCTGAACCGAGATGACTTTGACTTGGTGATGGATTGCGCACTTCTAAAGTATATGCGGAGGAACGCAGGTCGGTGTGGCCTAGCCTCTGGCCGGGTGAACTGACTGTTTTGGGCTGCTATAGACTTTAGAAAGAAGTTTTGTAATACTTTGCGTTGGCCACACGGATCTAATCTCTCTAAACTTTAAAAACGCAATCTCTATTTTTTGGTAGGTAGAAAAAAGGTCAGCGCACAGTGCGAGCTGATAAGCGCACAGTTAGAGTATGATGGTCTGTATTGTGTTGAGGCGCTTGAGGAGTTCACTTTCACATCTGATAATTCCTTATGATTACGTTGATCGTCTTGCCCCAAACTTTCTTAGGTAGACATTGCTAAACAATTGGGCCAGGTCAAAAAGGCTAATCTCAATTGTCATTTCTTGCGGAGAAACCCACCATCCACGACTAGTTCAGTCCCAGTGATGAAACTCGCATCAGGCGACAAGAGAAAAAACATCGCTTCTGCGATTTCGTCAGGCCGGGCTATCCGGCCTAAAAGATGCGCCGCCGCCGCTTCGGACCGGATCGTTTCTCCGTTTGGCAGCGCGGCAAGCGCACGGTCAGTGAAGGCCGTGTCCACCCAACCCGGGCTGACAGCGTTGACTCGGATGCAGCGGGGGGCGAACTCCCCGCTGAGGGCGCGCATCAGGCCCAGCACGGCTCCTTTGGACGTGTGATAAGCTACATATCCCTCGGTCCCGATATGGGCCGACACCGACCCCATAAGCACAATTGCCGCACCGTCCAACAAGCGCACCCCTGCATGTTTCACGGCCAGCATAGTGCCCGCAACATTAGTGGTCATCACGCGAGACCATTCGGCCCACGACAAATCCTCGAGGCGCGCTCTTGGTGCATTTGTGCCTGCAATGCAGGAGAGCCCAACGAGATCACCCATGTCGCTGAAAGCTGAAGCCAGCGCGGGCTCGTCCGTCAAGTCGAGTACGAAGGATTGATCAGCTTCGGCATTCGCGACCAGATCGACAGACACGGCTCGGTGCCCCTCCCGCTGTGCAATGCGCACCAGCGCGGCACCCATGCTGCCCGCCCCGCCCGTGATCGCTATCGTTCCCATCAATGGACCCGCATCAATCCGCCGTCCACAAACAAGACCTGCCCTGTCACAAACGACGCCTTGGGAGATGCAAGCCAGCGGATCGCAGTGCCAATCTCGGCTGGATCGGCCATCCGACCCAACAGATGCGCATCTACTGCCTTGGCAGTAAGCTTTGAGGGGTCTTCCATCGTGGCCATGGCGGCATGGGTGAACCCGGCATCCACCCAGCCGGGAGCCACAGCATTGACCCGGATTCCCCGCGCAGCCACCTCTCCCGCAAGGGCGAAAGTCAGGCTCTCCACCGCTGCTTTGGTCGTTACATAGGCCGGGTAGTCCGCACTCGCCACATGGCCAGAAATTGACGACATGTTGACAATAACCGGATTATCGCCCTTTTCCAGCAAAGGGAGCCCATACTTGGCCGTCAGGAACATCGCGCCGACATTCACATCCATCATCCGAGTCCAGAAAACCAGCTCCATTGTTGCAATCGGCGATCGGTGATTAATGCCTGCGACATTTACTAGCGCATCCAACCTCCCAAAATTTTTCGCAATCTTGGCAAAGCAATTCCTGACCGCGTCTGGATCAGTCAAGTCTGCCGTTAGCGCAATACCCGCTGCACCACAAAGGTCGGCAGGAATTTGGTCCAATAAAATTAGAGTAGCACTCTCAGCGGCAAAGGCCCGCGCGGTTGCCGCCCCGATCCCCCCGGCTGCGCCGGTGACACAGACGATTCGCCCCATGACCTAATTGATTTGTACGCTGTAAACCGGGACTGTGACTAAATTGACGATCTTGAACCTGAACTTAGTGTAGTGCAACTACGTCTAAGCCGAGGGTCTCCAACGAGATAATAGTGCCGATCGTAATTCGAATTGGAAACTAGCATACTAGTTCATACAAATATGAAATGTCAGCAACAAAAAATTCGCGGATTTGACTATAGGGCAATTCATAACACTTATTATTATCCATCAACTTAAAACCCATTTATCTAAAAAATGCGAACACGCAGTAGAAACATCTTGACCCAGCTGTCCACAGTGTAACGCACCACTTGCAGTTATTTCATTCGCCAATAACTCAGCTGTGCGCTTTTGTTGCTACGGATGCCGCCAGTTTGTTGAGGAACTCATCAAGAAATCAGGCATTTAACTTCGTAATTTGCTTTGTCCGGCTACAAGGCGATAATCAAATGCGTCCCCTATTTTTAAAGTTACACTGCCGGGCTGAATTATTCGATGTCTCACCCTCACGGTGTTTTGACATTTAGCTAGGTTACCAAAGGTAACTTTATTTTGCTAGGAATTTCGTAGAGCACTTGGCTATCTCAGCGAAACCACAAAACATCAATTACTGCACCATCAATAAATATGCAATACGGTCGTTCTCAGCTTTTTCGTAAGAACTCGATAAAGAGGCGCAAAAAATGAGGTGGAGAGTTACTATCGACAATTATCGAGCCCGGAACAAATACTATTTACGCCTCCATGAGAGCATCAGGTTCAGGCTTAGTGAATATTAATGAACCAGCAAAAACCACCAACCCGATAATAGTGATAAGGAGATTGAAGGTGTACATCACTCGCAGACCGTAGATCTGCGCTATTTGTCCGCCTACTGTATTTCCGACAATACCTGCCAATCCATAACAAGCGGAGATGATTAACATGTAAGCTACAGTGATTTCTGATTTGCGAACAATTTGGGCGATGTAAGCAACAGTTACAGGAAGAAAAAGACCAAAAGAAAATGATTGAGCGAGTTGCGCCAGAATTGCGACTACCAAGGTGTCTGCCATAGCGAGCAAGGCAGCTCTTAACACATAAAACCCCAAAGAATAAAGCAACAAAATGCGCGCAGATATCTTTGTTAGCATCCATGTGGATAGAACCATCACGGGCACTTCACTCATTGCGGATAGAAATATACCCAATCCAAAATCACCGCTGTCCCCTCCCAATTCGGCGATCAACAGCCCATAGAAAGAGTTATTTGAAGCTGTTGCTGTAAACACAATAGACACACTGATCAGCAATGCAAGAAAACGGGTGTGTCTTAACGGATAAACAAGTGCTCCGTGCCCCGCAATTTTTGACACTTTTCTCGAATCTTGTAAATTCCCCTTATCGATGAAAGTGGCTACGGTGATTGCAAGCAATACAAATAGGTTCGCAATCACAAACATGTAAGTCAGGCCAATGAAACTAAATAGAACACCGAATCCCACAGCTGCCAAGGCGTAAGCTCCTGAGCCTATTCCGCGGGTAAGACCGAAGTTGATGGCCGGGGTGTCGTGCTTGCGAAACATTGTCCACGCATCAATCATAGGGCCAGCAGAAGAAAAGGTAAAAGTGAAGAACGCATAGAGGAGTAAAGTCACAAAATGATCTGAATTCGTGAGGGGAATTACCAGATTTGAAAAAATGCCTGCAATTAGACACATAAAGATTATATTTTTGTGGCTTAGCCAACTGTACTTGTAACAATAACTTCCCCAGAAAGATGTGCCCGCTAAAAGGGTAATTGAACTAAACGATAGGATTGCGCCAATTTCCCTTGAGTCATACCCGCGCCCTTTCAAGTACAACACGAAGTATGTAGAAGTCATACAAGATGCACACCAAAAGAAACTTTGCAAAGTTGCAAATAAAATGTTACTTTTGTTCCCAAACATATTTAGACGAGTATTTGTACATAAATTTTGTAAATCCCGCTTTTCACTGCGCAATTCTTTGTTTGTAGCTACTTGATTACAGCTGAAAAAAAATTTTACTTAATGGGGCGCCAAGTGGTAGGTAGTGACGTTTTGCTATTGGTGTCTGCGACGCTGCGCGTTTTCCTTCTAGCAACAAATTTACTGTATTTGACCAATTGCAATACTGAATTGGGGGTGAGATCAATGTGCCGCTTGACAACGTAAGTGCACACTGTATACTGAATGTCAGGCATAATCGGTAATGGATGGGAGGTCGCATGGACAAATTAACGTTGAAAGGACTACTGGCTGCGAAAGGTAAGCGCCACCTTACTCAAGTGTATGTTCGGACGCCAAATGAAGCGGCGGCATGCGAAGAGGCTGGCGTTGATATGCTCGTGACCGCAGAACAGTCTGGTGGTCAATCTAGTGGCCACGGCGCTATTCGTAAAGCTGCGCCAAATACATTTCTCACAATTGGTTTGGCACTCAATACCTACGGAGATCGTGCAGAAGTAATTCGTAATGCGTATCGTCTTATGAGTGCTGGCGCCGACATGCTCTACTGTGGATACGGCATCCCGACGATCAGGGCACTCGCCGAGGAGTTCATTCCCGTAGTTGGTCACGTTGGTCTTGTGCCCTACCGCAATTCATGGTTTGGTGGTATGAAAGCTGTTGGCAAGACAGCTGTCGATGCCTTGAGAGTTTATGAACTCACCAAACAATACGAAGATGCTGGCGCGTTTGCAGTCGAAATGGAACTTGTTCCTGCAGAGATCGCTACAGAGATCTCGAAACGCTCAAACTTGCTGATTATCGGAATGGGTGCTGGCATTAATTGTGATGTGCAGTATTTGTTTGCCACTGACATCCTTGGTGATAACATAGGACACGTGCCACGGCATTCCAAAGTGTATCGCGATTTTAAAACTGAATATGAACGCCTGCATCGGGAGTCAGTGGAAGCGTTCAAAGAATTTCGCAGTGATGTATTGACTGGTGCCTACCCTGCCAAGCACAATGACGTCTCAATCGACCAAAAGGAATACGAAGCTTTTTTGAAAGCAATTGGATAAAGGGCAAGCACTGACAATGGGTCACTTATTGACCGTGCGGCAAGCAATGCCCGCTGCGTCCGTTCGACCTAGGAGGAGTTGGTGTGGCACAAGGTTATACAAAAATCTATCTGAGCATCTTGATTTAGGGCACTTTGTTGATATTTCCCTATTCATTTGACCCGCGCATCAAATTCAGTTACAGTTTTATTCGGAGGTTGGAGTTAGTAATTTGTTTAGTACTACACGTTGAATTTAGATCTTACGTCAATTGTTTCAAAAAAAGGAGGTTACATGATTACTAGAAAGCTAGCTTGGGTCCGGTTGATCGTGGCGGCGACGTTTCTACTAACTGCTTGCAATGCCCAACCTGAGGCAAAAACGGCGGTCCAAACCGTAGAAGTCGAAAAAATTGTTGAGGTTGAGAAAATTGTTGAGGTGGAAAAACTCGTTACGGTTGAACCCGCTGCTGCTGTAGTGCAGGAGGGAGACAAGTGGTGTTCGGGCATGAAGATTCGTTTCTTTGTCGGCGGTGATGCTGGCACCCCTTTTGCAGTGATAGTTAATGAAGGAGCTATCTTTGCCACACGAGATTTGGGGCCAGATGTTGATTACGTGTATTCTGGCTGGAATAACGAAAAGATGTTAGACCAATTCCGGGATGCGATTGCGGCAAAAGTTGACGGCATCGCTTTCATGGGGCATGCCGGCGATGATGCGGTGATGCCTCTTGCCAAACAGGCTGCTGAAGCTGGGATTTTGATGATGTACCAGAACGTTGATGTACCCAAAGTCCGTGCCCAATACGGTGGGGGATATGTTGGGGCCAACTTGGGCCCGCAGGGGGCAGCTTTGGCTGCTGAAGCAATCCGGACCATGGGTTTGAACAAGGATACTGACCATGTTCTGGTTATAGGTCCGTGGGGGCAGCCGGGGCGTAATATTCGCGAGCTGGCCGTAGTCGACGAGTTCACGGCGCAAGGCTTTACGGTTGTCAAAGGCGATGACACAACAGGTGGTGATCCACTGCTGCTCCAACCCACCATCACCGGCGCGCTTCTAAGTGACCCACAAATCAAGGTTATTGTCTATAGCGGCTCCACGATTGCCACCTCAGAGCAATACCTAACTTCCCTGAACAAAAAGCCTGGCGAAATCTACAACATTGGTTTCGACATTAGCCCGGAAATTTTGACAGGTATTGATAAGGGCTGGATCCAACTGACCGTCGACCAACAACCTTTGTTGCAAGGCTACATGCCGATTCTCAGTTTGTGTGGCATGTATAAATACAAACTTTCACCAATGAATGTTGATACCGGAGCGGGGTTCGTAAATACCGCGAACTATAAAAGCTTCGAAGAGCTGGCTAGCATAAATCTGCGCTAACAGCTTGCAGGGTAGGGGCATCCCAGCTGCTCCTACCCTGCTACTTCTGTCGTTATTGAATAGGAGCTGCAAATGAGCGATGCACTATTAGAGTTAGTTAACATAAACAAGGCTTTCGGTTCGATAGTGGCAGTAAGAGATGTGAATTTACATGTAAGCAAAAATGAGATCGTGGCTTTACTAGGCGACAACGGGGCAGGTAAGTCCACCCTCATAAATATCATCGCTGGCGTATACCAGCCGGACAGCGGTGAAATCCATTGGAAGGGTAAAAGGACCAATCGCTGGGATGTGCTGTCAGGGCGCGTCGCCGGAATCGAGACGGTTTTTCAAAATAAAGCATTGGCATTGAATCAAAACATCACCACCAACGTATTTATGGGTCGCGAATTGACCAATTGGCTTGGATTCATCAATCACAAGAAGCAGCACGCCGAAGCGGATCGCCTAATGCGGGAAATTGGCTTTACCTCGGCTCTGATTTCGCCCTATTCTAGGGTTGGAAACCTATCCGGCGGGGAACAGCAAGGTATTGCTATCGCTCGTGCCCTTTATTTCAAGTCCCAACTAATTCTTTTGGATGAACCTACCACGGCACTTTCGTTGGTTGAAACAAACAAAGTCTTTGCCTTTAGCCGCAAAGCCAAAAGTGAGGGAAGTTCTGTACTGTTCATCAGCCACAACGTGTATCATGCTTTTGATTTGTGTGATCGTTTCATTGTCCTTGACCGGGGCACAGTGATGGTCCAAGCCACTAAACGTGAAATCGGCAGCGTCGATAAGTTGGTCAAAATTATGGAACACCTTGCAAAATCTGGAACAGTTTTACCAGTAGGACAGTAACGATGGCTGACAAATTAGGATCTGACCAAATAATGCACCCGACTTTGCCTGTGGTGCACCCTATAACCAACGGTGTGGTTGGCTTTCTGCGGCGCAACCGCAATCCGGTGGGCGCCTTTGTAATGATGCTGTTTTTCTTGACTTTGATGATAGCCAGTAATCCTGTTGTCTTTACCAATCCCCTAGCCTACACCTCGGTTCTTACCACTCTACCCGTCATAATTCTGATGGCTACAGCGCTTGTCTTTATGACCACCGGCGGAGTTATTGACCTGTCATATGCTTCCACCATTGCTCTTGGAGCATGGGGCTTTGCGAGTCTGGTCAAACTTGACTACAACCCGTTTGTTGCCTTATTGGTTGCGATCTCTCTGGGGGCGTTGGTTGGGCTGGTAAACAGCTTGCTGATTTTGCAGTTCCGGCTCCAATCTTTGATTGCCACTCTAGGCATGCTTTTCTTCACGCGCGGTGCGGTAAATATTCTGGCGGATGGCAAGAGCATTCCTATTCCGAATGTTCAAGAGACCTTTTTTTTCCAGGTGTGTTGCGGAAAAATCGGCATCATTCCGATCCAAATTTTTTGGGGCTTAGGTTTTGCAGCCTTCACCTGGGTGCTCTATAGTTGGCATAGCTTTGGGGCTCATATTCACATTATTGGCGACAACGAGGAGAGCGCCAGAGCGATGGGCATTCCTATCAACCGGGTGAAAACATTCACCTATGTTTACATTGGGGTTGCCTCAGCAATTGCGGGTGTCTTCATTGTGGCTATTTTAACTACTTTTTGGCCCACCACTGGTGAGGGTTATTTGTTGGTCATTCTTGCCGCAATTTTTGTTGGGGGTAATCCTCTCATCGGAGGAGTTGGTACTGTGGTCGGCGCGCTAATTGGTAGTTTCACAGTTGGCTTTATCGAAACAGGGATTATTGCTGCCGGTCTTGATGGTTTTTACACTCGCTTTGTATATGGGGTAGTGTTGATTATCTCTTTACTAGGCTTCCGCCCCCTAAAGCGATAAACATCTCACGGCCTGTTGGGTCTAGCCCTTGCCTTCTTTTGGTTAAGGGACGTTGTTTATGTTTCTAAATGCTTCTTGAGAACTTTAAACGCTGGCAACGCAAATTTCCTGCGTGCCGCATCTGAACCGTTGAGGTTGGGACAAGCGTTGGCGCAGTAGCAAGGTTGCGCGGTAGCCTTGCGGTCGAAGCTAAGCCATGGTTTCCCCTTTCAACCTTGCATGAAAAGCACTACTTGGTAACTTGCCTTGCGCTGAGGCTGTATCACTCGCGCCTGAAAAAATTATGTCCGCTCACGTTTCACAAACCCTACTTAGGTGCTGTGAGGCCGGATTTCGCGCTGGCTCTGGAGAAAATATGAGCCGCGGCTGAGATCTTAGCTGCAACTAGGTTATTTTTTTGCGCGTATGAACGGTGGTATAAGTAGTTTTAAGTTAAGCAATGAAAATAATATAGTTAATATTAGCGACCCTGAGCGATAAACCATATTTAGTTGGTGCCCGGTCATTGGTTCCAGAAGCATGTTTGATATCATTACTGCAGCGCAGCACCCAAAGTTCCCTGCAGGAGGATACAGTAGTCTCAAAACCGGCTAGATTGCCAGAGCAGCCTCTTGCTCAACAACTAGATCAGAGACTTGGTGACCAGTGTACCCCGGTAGTTCTGGGACAAACGTATAACTAGGATCTGCGATTTGGGCCTTGTGTACCGTCAGCATATGAGACCAAGTATTCCAGAGACCATGCGGAGCGAAGGGCAAGTCGTGAATTAGCGCTTTGCGAAGCTTTGGTAGGTTGTAAAACGGTACAGCTGGGAACATATGATGTTCAACGTGATACTGCATGTTCCAATAGTAAAAT
>SXGQ01082678.1_pt1 | contig 10303 bp, 13 predicted proteins | sample 3178371 | NCBI WGS metagenome assembly SXGQ01 (sample SAMN11356859, study PRJNA531348) | freshwater metagenome | isolation source: freshwater sample F1-20 | place: China: Fuxian Lake, Yuxi | collected 2017-12-25 | reverse complement strand
GTTCTTCAGCGTCGTGAAGCCGAGGTCCAGGGGGGCGAGGAGGTGCGGGTAGTTCATGCCGCGGATGCTAGCGACGGCGGCGGCCCCAGATTGGAGTGTTCTCCTCACCCCAGTGGTGCGCCCGCAGCAACAGTTCTTCACCCGCTGCTAGACGGTGGAAATGGCGACATCGCCGGGTTGAGTTCTAATCGCGAGTCCGCGTGTTCGGGGTTTCAGCCCGGCGGTTCGGTTTTTTCGGAGAGTTCTCGATGCGATTCACCCCTTGGGCCACGCGACTGGCCCTGACGCTGAGCCTGTCGGCCACGGCCTTCCTGACCGCCTGCGGCGGTGGCGGCGGCAGCGATGACACTGCACAGGTGCGACTGCTCAACGCCACGCTGACCCAGCCCAGCCTGGATCTGGTGCTTGGCGACAACCAGACCATCAGCTCCAAAGTCACGCCGGGCACCGTCGGCAGCTACGGCAGCGTGAAAACGAGCAACACCGCGGGCAACATCGTGACCAGCGGGTCTGGCACCAGCGTTTCTGTCGTGGGGCCGACCCTGAGCGGCGGCACCAACTACACGCTGATCGCCTACAACTCCGCCGGGCTCGTGAAGCCCAGCCTGTTGCAGGAAAACCAGGACGCGCCGGCCTCCGGCAAGGCCAAGCTGCTGGTGCTGAATCTGGCGCCGGATGCGGGCCCCCTGGACGTTTACGTGCTCGGCACCGGCGAATCGGCTGACACGGCCTCGCCGCTGGTGACCAACAACGCAGGCGGCGGCGGCTCGGGCTACACTCAGCTCAATGCGGGCACCTTCCGCATCCGCGTCACCGGCACCGGTGTGCGCAGCGACCTGCGCCTGGACATCCCGTCCGTCACGCTGGACTCGGCCAGCGTGAACACGCTGGTCCTGACGAACACCGTCAGCGGTTCGCTCGTCACGGGCACGCAAGTCGTGCAGAAAGACAAGGTCGTCCACTTTGCCAATCCGCTGACGCGCGTGCGCGTGCTCAACGGGCTGCCCGGCACGCCGACCGTGTCCGCAACCGTCACCGACACCACCACGTCGACCACCACGACCATCCTGGCCGCGTCGCGACCGCTCAACCTCTCGAGCTATTCGACCTTCAACGCGGGTGCCGGCACGGTCACCGTGCTGATCGATGGCGCGCCGCAAACGCTGACCGCCAGCAACTTCGTGGCGGGCCAGGACTACACGGTGCTCGTGTGGGGCCAGGCGGGCGCTGCGCAAGTGAAGGCGCTGAAGGACGACAACACGCTGCCCTCGGTCAGCGGCAACGTGAAGATCCGCCTCATCAACGGCCTGTCCGATCCGTCGGCCACCACCACGCTGAACGTGAACTCGCAAGATGTGCAGTCGGCCATCAACGTGGCCACGGGCAGCACCTCCGATCCGTTCAGCAGCGCCAACTTCGCCAACGGCGGCAACGGCGTTCCCGTGATCGTGACGTCGCCCATCACGCAGTCGGGCGATCCGCTGTGGGTGCAGACGGGCACCGTGGTCAGCCCGGGCAACACCATCCTGCAGGCCAACGGTGTCTACACCGTCGTCGTGACCGGCGATCCGGCCAGCGTTCGCGGCCGCCTCTACAAGGATCGCTGATCGCGATCTCCCAGGCAACCTCACGCCAGCCCCTCGCGCCTCCCGGCCGAGGGGCTTTTTCTTGGCCGCGCGAAGATCACGCCATGTCCTCCATGCCCACGCGCATCCACCTGCAGCGCCTGCGCCAGCTCTGGCGCAGCGCCGGCTGGCCCAGCCACGATCTCATCGAGGTCGAGTTGCTGGCCGGCGGCTGGGTGGAGCGGCTGCTGGAGGCCGATGGCCGCGAGCGGCTGCGCGTGACCGATGTGGGCGTCACGCTCATCGCCGCGTCGCTCACCCGCAACCGCACCGCGCGTGACGCGCACGAGACGCTGGTGGAGCGGGTGGCCACAGAGATGCAGCGCGCCGGCCGCATCGCCTGGCGCGGCCTGGCGCTGCGCGCCGGCCTGCCGCAGGAGGACGGCCGCATGCAGTGGGTGAACGCCATGCCCGACGTCTATTCCATCCGCAACAGCACGGTGGAGGACTACCTCGAACCCGCCATCCACGAGATCAAGGTCAGCCGCGCCGACCTGCTGGGCGAGCTGCGCAAGCCCACCAAGAGCGCGGCCTACCGCGCGCTGTGCGGCCAGTGCTGGTTCGTCCTCAAGGCCGGCATCGCGCAACCCGAAGAGATCCCGCCCGAGTTCGGCGTGCTGATCGGCCACGACACCCACCTCGAACTCGCCCGCCCCGCACCTAGGCGGGCGTGCAAGCCCGACTTCGGCACCTGGATGGCACTGGCTCGCGCCACGCCACTGCGGCCACCCGACGACGATCCACAATCGCCGCTCTGACCTGTCGGAGCCCGCCATGGCCGCAGCCAACAAGACCGTCCCCACCGCCGCCGACGTCGACGCCTTCGTGGCCACGCAGCCCGAGGCCCGCGCGGCTGACTGTCGGGCACTGATCGCGCTGATGCAGCGCACCAGTGGCCACCCGCCGGTGATGTGGGGCCGCATGGTGGGGTTCGGTCACAAGCATTACGTCTACGACAGTGGCCGCGAGGGTGACATCTTCGAGATCGGCTTCGCCAGCGGCGCGGGTGGCAAGGGCGACATCAGCCTGTACCTGAACTGCACCTCGCCCGAGCGCGACGCGCTGCTGGCGCGCCTGGGCAAGCACCGCGCCGGCAAGGGCTGCGTCTACGTCAAGCGCCTGTCCGACGTGGATGCCGGCGTGCTCGGCGAGCTGTGCGACGCCGCCTTGCGCGAGGCCCGCGCATGAGCGAAGGCGGCGCGCCGCTCGATGTGCGCTGCCCGCGCTGTGGCGTGGGCTTCGAGTGCGGCGCCAATGCAGGCCATTGCGCCTGTTTCGGCATCCGCCTGACGGAGGGCCTGCGCGAGCAGTTGACCCGCGACTATCCCGACCGCTGCCTGTGCCTGCGCTGCCTGGGCGAGCTGATCGACGCCGACGCGCAGCGCCCGACGGCGACCCGCTGAACGACGAAGGCCCGCGTCGCGCAGGTGCGCTTCGCGGCGCGCGGCTTTGGGCATGATGGCCGTCTCATGTCCGCACCCCTCACCACGCTCGATCGCGTCGCCCCGCCGCTCTTCATCTTCATCTGGGCCACCGGCTACATCGTGGCCAAACTGGCCGCGCCCTATGCTGATCCGCTGACCTTCCTGTGCTGGCGTTACGCCGGCGTGGTGGCGCTGATGCTGGCCCTGGCGCTCGCCGCACGCGCGCCGTGGCCCAGCCGGCGCGACATGATGCACCTGGCCCTGGCCGGCCTGGGCATCCAGGCGCTGTACCTGGGCGGTGTGTGGGTGGCCATCCGGCAGGGCCTGCCGGCGGGCACGGCGGCGCTCATCGTCAACCTGCAGCCCGTGCTGGTGGCAGCGCTGGCGCCGCTGATCGGCGAGCGTGTGGCGCCGCGGCAGTGGCTGGGTGTGGCGCTGGGCCTGGGCGGCGTGGTGCTCGTCATCTGGCACAAGCTCAACCTGGGCACCAGCTTCGGCCCGCCGCTGCTGCTGTGCGTGATGGCGCTGCTGGCCATCACCGGCGGCACGCTGTACCAGAAGCGCTTCGTGCCGCACTTCGACCTGCGAACGGGCCAGGCCGTGCAGTTCGCGGCGTCGCTGGCCGCCACGCTGCCGCTGGCCTGGGCGCTGGAGCCCATGCGCATTGAATGGAACACCCAGGTGCTGCTGGCCATGGCCTGGAGCGTGCTGGTGCTCACCGCGGGCGGCATCAGCCTGATGTTCTACATGCTGCGCCATGGGCGCGTGACGGCCGTGTCCAGCACCATGTACCTGGTGCCCTCTGTCACCTCGGTGATGGCGTGGTTGCTGTTCAACGAGACACTCGGCGCACAAGCCATCGCCGGCATGGTGGTGACGCTGATGGGCGTCTACCTCGTCGTGGCGAAGAAACCGGAGACGACTGCATGATCCCCCGCGCGCATCACAAGTTCTGGCCGGCCCGCGTGCCGCACGCCATCACCCCGCCGGCCACCGCGCTGCCCGACAACCTGCACGTCAGCGCCCGCCGTTTCCCTGACCGCGCCGCGCTCGTCTTCCTCGGCCACCGCACCACCTACGCCGAGCTGGCCGCACAGGTGCAGCGCGTGGCAGCGTGGCTGGCGCAGCGCGGCATCAAGCAGGGCGAACGCGTGCTGGTGGACCTGCAGAACTGCCCGCAGCTCGTCATCGCGCACTTCGCCATCCTGAGCGCCAACGCCGTCATCGTGCCCGTGAACCCGATGAACCGCGCGGCCGAGCTGAAGCACCTGATGGAAGACAGCGGCGCCGTGCTCGCCATCACCAGCGCCGACCTCACCGCCGAGTGGCTGGCCGCCGGCATGCCGGCGAAGGACCTGCTCGTCACCCGCCTGGCCGAGGCCCTGCCCGGCGGTGTGGTGACCGACACTGCCCTGCCCCCCGGCTGGGCCGACTGGCTCAACGCCGACATCGCCCTGCCCGCCGGCGCCACGCCGTGGGCCGAGGCCCTGGCCTGCACCGCCGAACCGCCCATCACCGTCGTGGGCGCGAACGACCTCGCCGTGCTGCCCTACACCAGCGGCACCACCGGCAACCCCAAAGGCTGCATGCACCTGCACCGCAGCCTGCAGCACAACATCTTTGCCGGCGGCCTGTGGGCCAACGCCAGCCATGAGGATGTGGTGCTGGGTGTGGTGCCCATGTTCCACATCACCGGCATGGTCGTCGTGCTGCACGGCACGCTGGCCTGCGGCTCCACGCTGGTGCTGATGCCGCGCTGGCAGCGCGAGTACGCGGCGTGGCTCATCCAGGAGCACCGCGTCACCCGCTGGACCAACATTCCCACCATGGTCATCGACCTGCTGGCCAGCCCGCAGGCCGACAGCTTCGACCTCAGCAGCCTCGTCACCATCGGCGGCGGCGGCGCGGCCATGCCGCAGCCCATCGCCGAGCGGCTGTGGCAGCGCCATGGCCTGCGCTACATGGAAGGCTACGGCCTCACCGAGACTGCCGCACCCAGCCACACCAACCCCTACGACGCGCCCAAGCAGCAATGCCTGGGCGTGCCCTACCTGAGCTGCGACGCCCGCGTGGTGGACCCCGACACGCTGAAGGAACTGCCCGTTGGCGAGAGCGGCGAAATCATCGTCCACGGCCCCATGGTGTTCGACGGCTACTGGCGCCACCCGGAGGCCACGCGTGCCGCCTTCATCGAGTTCGAAGGCAAGCGCTTCTTCCGCACCGGCGACATCGGCTTCGTGGATGCCGACGGCTCTTTCTTCATGACCGACCGCCTGAAGCGCATGATCAACGCGAGCGGCTTCAAGGTCTGGCCCAGCGAGGTGGAGAACCTCATGCACGCCCACCCCGGCATCGCCGAGGCCTGCATCATCTCGGCCCCCGATGCCTACCGCGGCGAGACGGTGAAGGCCGTCGTCGTGCGCCGCGTGGGGCACGAATCGCTGACGGCCGATGCGCTGCGCGAGTGGTGCAAGGCCAATATGGCCGCGTACAAGGTGCCAGCGCTCGTGGAGTTCGTCGACAGCCTGCCCAAGAGCGGCGCCGGCAAAGTGATGTGGCGCGCGTTGCAGGAGCGTGAGAAGGCCAAGTGAGCGAGACCACCGAGCGCCTGACCGCGCTGGTGCGCGCAACGCCGTGGTTCATGGACGCGCTGCGCGCCGGCCGTGCGTTGGGCCTGCCGCGTTGGGCCATCGGCGCGGGTGCGCTGCGCAACCTCGTGTGGGATGCGCTGCATGGCCACACGCAGCCGTCGGCTTTGGCCGATGTGGACTTCGTCTACTTTTGCAGCGACGACCTCACTGTCACGCGCGATGCAGCGCTTCGTGAGCGGCTGCTGCTGGCCTGCCCGGAACTGCCGTGGGACGTCACCAACCAGGCCGGCGTGCACCTGTGGTTCGAGCAGCACTTCGGCCATGCAGTGGCACCCCTGCACTCGCTCGAAGAAGCCATCGCCAGCTGGCCCGAGCCAGCCACGGCGGTGGGCGTGTGGCTGGATGCGGCCGACGCGCTGCACGTCATCGCGCCGCTTGGTCTCGACGACCTGCTCGGCATGCGTGTTCGCCGCAACCCGGTGCGAGTCAGCGTCGAGACGTATCGGCAGCGGTGTGCAAGCAAGCGCTACGCGGAACGTTGGCCGCGGGTGACGGTTGAAAAGGTGTGAGCGCAGGGCGCTGTGCAGCGGTTGCCGTCAGTCGGCCATGGTGCTCTCGGCCAGCAGCTCTTTCCGTCAGGCGGAGGCCAACAAACGGTCCGCCACATGCCGTCGATACTCGAAGGCTTCGCCACCTTGTCCATGCCTGCACAGTAGCGCCATGAAAACCCCTGTCGTGATCCTGTTGTCTTTGGTCGCTGCAACCCCTGCGTTCGCGAGCGATCCGTGTGAAACAGCAGCCAGCACCATTGACATCAACAAGTGTGCGAAACAGCAGTTTGATCAGCAGGACAAGCTGCTCAATGCTGCTTATCAGGCAGCCCTGCTGGTCGTGCCCTCGACCAACGAACCTGGCACGTCTGGCGAGACGCCGCGAGCACTCCTGGTGAAAGCTCAACGCCGTTGGGTCGAGTACCGGGACGCAGACTGCAAGGCCAAGTATCAGATCTTTGCGGGCGGGACCATCAGAAATACGATCTATCTCGGCTGTATGCGTGAGAGGACGGAACAGCGCATCAAGGAGCTTGCAACTCACCAGTGGCAAGGTGGCTAATCCAGCGCTCGGTTGTAACCTTGCTTGCAGTCAGGATCTTCAGCTCCCGCCTCGCGTGCCGCTCAGATAAAACGTTGGATGTCGGCTCTGGGGTAGCTCACATTGCCTGGAGCTAGTTCCGCTGAGGGGCGATAGCTGCTAGCGGTCAGCCCTATGCGACCGGCGGAGTTCAGCGCGACGCGACCCTTCGCGGCCATGCTGTCTAACATTCCCTCACGCGACTGACCAACCCCCGCTACGTTCTCGCCGTACCCGGCGTGAACAAAGGTGATGCCCTGCGGTTGTGGTTGGTGAGCACCGCAGGAGCGGGGACGATCAAGAGGTGAGGCGGATGATGGCCACGCAGGACGAATCGACACAGAACGAACGGTTTGAGGACACGGGCGAGTCCATCCATTGGTTCACGGACGAGACGTTGGCTGTGTGCCCCCAGTGCGCAGGCTGCGCCGTTTCTCGCCGCATGGAGAAGACCGAGCACCCCGACTGGTTCGCGCCTCGACGCGTGACCTGCCGGTCCTGTTCGTTCGCCAAGGCATGGGCCGGCCGCCAGATCTGGCGTGGCGTTCGCCGGGTGCAGGACGACTACTTCGGGTTGTCGCTGTGGCTGCAGACACCTTGCTGCGGCGACCTGCTCTGGGCGTACAGCGAGCAACACCTGTCGTTGCTGGAGGACTTTGTTCGAGCACGGCTGCGTGAGCGTGCGAGTCATGAGCGGAGCGGCTGGTCGAACACCTCCGTCATCAGCCGGTTGCCCGCCTGGATCAAGGCGGCCAAGCACCGCGATGAAGTTCTCAAAGGCCTCTCCCGGTTGCGAGTGCGTCTCGCGGAAGCCGACCGATGAGGTGCTGCCGTGATGCTTGATGTGTCCCACTGGCAGGCGGCTTGGCGCGCCCTGGCGGTGCGCGATGACGACGCGTTGCATACCGCGCTGCTGGCCAGTTATGCCGAGCCGCACCGCGCCTACCACTCGCAGCAACACCTGGCCGAGTGCCTCGCGTTGTTCGACGAGCATCGTGACCTGGCGCAGCACCCGGCCGAGGTCGAGATCGCGTTGTGGTTTCACGATGCCATCTACGACGTGCACCGCCACGACAACGAGGCGCTGAGTGCCGACTGGGCGCGGCAGGCATTGCAGGGCGCGGGCGCACCCGTCGAGGTGGCGGAGCGCGTTGCGGCTCTCGTGCTGGCCACGCGCCACAGCGTGGCACCGGCCACGCCGGACGAGCAGCTGCTGGTGGACATCGACCTCGCCATCCTTGGCGCCTCGCCCGAGCGCTTTGCCGAGTACGAGATGCAGATCCGCCGCGAGTATGCCCATGTGCCGGCCGACGTGTTCCGCGAGAAGCGCGGTGCCATCCTCACGGCCTTCCTGGCCCGGCCGGTGCTGTACGGCGTGCCCGCGCTGCGCCGCCGCTTCGACGCGCCGGCACGGCGCAACCTGCAGCAGGCGCTCGCGGCGCTGTGAGCGCTCAGGCGTGGGCCTCGCGGCCCCGCGGCGCGGCCTGTTCGCGCGGAGCCAGCATCAGGTACAGCAGCGGCCCGAACGAGCCGGCGCTCAGCGTGATCAGCGCGAAGGGCCACACCGCGCGGCCGGTGCGCCTGGCGTCCTGCCACATCCAGGCCAGCGAGAGCCCCGACAGGATGATGAAGTCCACCAGCAGCTGCCAGCTGCCCAGGTTGGCCATCGCCCCCTGCCAGATGCCGAAGTAGCCGATCTGCCACATCACGTAGAGCGAGAAGGCGCCGAAGGCCGCGAAGACGAGAAACAGAACGGGTCGCATGACGAATCTCCTGGGGGTTGAAGGTGGCGCCATGCTCGGCAGCCGCGTGCATCGCCGCAATGACCTCGGAGGTCATCGCCGGTTTGACCATCACCGCCTACCGTGCGGGGCATGACCCTGCAACACCTCGTTCCCGCCACGCTGTGGCTCGTCGCGCTGCTGCATGCGCTGCCGCTGGCCGGTGTGCTCGGCGCCGAGCGCCTGGCCACGCTGTATGGTGTGGACGTGCAGGCCTCGCCCGACCTCACGCTGCTGCTGCGCCACCGCGCCGTGCTGTTCGGCCTGCTGGCCACTGCGCTGGCGGTGGCCGCGCTGCGGCCGGCATGGCACGGTGCGGGCCTGGTGGCCGGCGTCGTCAGCGTGGCCAGCTTCCTGGTGCTCGCAGCGCTGGACGGCGGGTTGAACGCCGCGCTGCTCACCGTCGTGCGGCTGGACATCGCGGCGCTGATACTGCTGCTCGCCGCCGGCTTCGTTCACTTGATGACGCACCCCGCCTCGCCATGACTGCCACCCTCGCCGCCCTGCGCAAGTCGCGCCGCGTCAGCCAGCTGGAGCTGTCGCTGCGCACCGGCGTCTCGCAACGCCACCTCAGCTGCATCGAGACCGGCCGCGCCCGCGTTGGCCGCGAGACGCTGTTCGCGCTGCTCGAAGCGCTGGGTGCCTCGCTGGAGGAGCGCAACCAGGCGCTGCTCGCCGCCGGCTACGCGCCGGCCCACAGCGAGCGTGCGCTGGACGCGCCCGAGATGGCGCCCGTGCGCGCGGCGCTGGAGCAGCTCATCCACGCCAACGGCGCCGCGCCCGCGCTGGTGCTGGACGGCGAATACAACGTCGTCATGGGCAACGCTGGCCTCGCGCGGCTGCTCACCCTGCTGGGCCTGCCGGCCGAGGCCATGCTGTCGCAGCCGCTGAACCTGCTGCGCGCCGTGTTCGCGCCCGATGGCCTGCGCAACCTGTGCGTGGACGAGGCCTGGCTGTGCAACGAGATGTGGGCCCGCGCCACGCGCGAGGCCGAGCACCTGCCGCGCCTGCGCGCGCTGCTCGATGACCTGCGCCCCACGCTCGCGCCCTGGGTGGCGCGCGAGGCTGCCGGCAACCTGCCCGTGCTCGCCTTCCGCCTGCGCGCCGCGGACGGCCGGGTGCTCAGCTTCTTCTCCACCGTGACGAGCTTCGGCACACCGCTGGACATCACGCTGGCGTCGCTGAAGGTGGAGCACCTGTTCCCGACGGATGACGTGACGCGCCGGGCGTTGGCGGAAGGGTTGGCCTGACCCGGCCTGGCGTGGCGTCAGCGGCGCGGGTTGAAGGTTCGCGAGACACGACCGGCGTGCCGCGATCTGCCTGCCGGCAGCCCAACGCTGGTCGTTTGGCGCGTCCCGCCTGAAGGCCAAGCGCCTTTCGGCGCCGCTTGTGACTGGCGAACGCTGGTCAGGACTTTAGCAAAACAAATGAGGACTGAGGCCCGTAGTCCATCCGGGTGGCGCTGCCTATCGTTCAGTCACCGCAATCCACCTCTGGAGTCCTCATGAAAACCGTCCTCATCACCGGCTGCTCGTCCGGCTATGGCCTGGCCACCGCCCGCCACTTCCACGACCTGGGCTGGAACGTCGTCGCGACGATGCGCCAGCCGCGGCCCGAGCTGCTCCCCCAGTCCGACCGCCTGCGCGTCATCGCGCTGGACGTGACCCGGCCCGACAGCATCGCCGCCGCGCTGTGGGCCGCCGGCCCCGTCGACGTGCTGGTCAACCACGCCGGCATCGGCGTGGTCGGCG
>SXGQ01172195.1_pt1 | contig 10304 bp, 8 predicted proteins | sample 3178371 | NCBI WGS metagenome assembly SXGQ01 (sample SAMN11356859, study PRJNA531348) | freshwater metagenome | isolation source: freshwater sample F1-20 | place: China: Fuxian Lake, Yuxi | collected 2017-12-25 | reverse complement strand
GTGCTTGCCAAAGCTTGAGTGATGGTCACAAATGATGGGAAGAATGTGACTGAGATACACACCACTACTGTGGCTAAAAAATCTCGGCCGAAGATCAAGACGATCAACGGTGTCAATGCGGGTAGTGGCATCGTCTGAGAAATAAGAGCGAATGGCAATACTGTTCGTCCAAGAGTTGGTCGCAGACTGAGCACCACGGCAAGCAACAGCGCGGCGAACAACCCGCAGAGCAAACCGATAAATGCCACGGGCCAGGTTTCACTATAAGCGTCGAATCAACGTGTTCGAGAAGCCGCTGCACGCGCACCCACTGTGAGATAGCGAAAAACCGCGAGCGGAGATTTAGCCACGATGGGCGACATATCCAAGATTTTAAGAACACCTGCCCACACACCGAGAACGACGCTCACCGATACCGCAACGCCGAGAAGGCGTTTCCACCATGGACCCGAATTCGTTGAAGGGGTGATTGTTGTTTGTACGGTGGCCGATAAAGAAGTGCGCGTCAGTCGATTACCTAAGAACGCAAACAACATATATGCCGAAGCAGCCACCGCCGTAGCTGCAAGACCAATACTCCACAAACGAGATGGATTGGCTTGCCCCAACGAACCGAGCAGATACGAACCGAGCCCCCAACGCGTGCCACCACCAAATTCAACGAGCAAAGTTCCGAGCAAGGCCGCAGGTGCAGTCACCCGAAATGCGCTGACGATATGTGGCAGTGCGCTCCGCAGACGGACCCATCGTAAGACATCGTTACTCGTACCACCTGCCACCATCACCACATCAACCAGCCGAGGATCAATATTGCGCATGCCATTCAGGGTGGCCACATACGTGGGGAAATAACTCGCCATCGCCGCCAGCACGATACGTGGGATCGTTCCACTAAAGGCCAGCAACAAGACTGGGACAATGGCGATCAGAGGGACTGCAAACATCGTCACGCCAATGCCGCGTAACAATGTTTCGGCAAAGCGAAACCGCGCACACAGAGCGCCAGCAAAAATCGCAATGATGTTTCCGATGATGAATCCTGCACCCGCAGATTTCAGTGTCACAGAGAGATGCGGTGGATAATCACTGCGATCCTGCCAAAATTGCCTCAGTATTTGAGAAGGTGCCGGCAGTGCGCCCCGAGCGATCAACTCAAACTGACCGAGGAATTCCCAAACAACTACAACTGCAATGACGACCAAGGCACCACGACCATAACGCCGTGCATTATTCATTGTTGCTGTCGCTTCTCAGTGCCCGCCACCAGAGAACAACAACTCTGATACATGGTCAGACAGAGCGTGGAACTCTGGGGTGCGCAGAATTTCTGGGTCACGAGGACGCGCGAAGGGGACTTCAACGACCTCAACAATGCGACCTGGACGCGCCGACATCACCGCCACCTTGTCAGCCAAAAATATTGCTTCCTCAATGGCATGCGTGACCAAGATGGTGGTTGGGCGCCGAGCCAACCAAATGCGTTGGAGTTCTAAGTTCATCGTGCGACGCAAAATTTCATCAAGAGCGCCGAAGGGTTCGTCAAGCAGCAAGACATCAGGCTCGGTCACCAGCGCTCGAGCGATCGCAGCCCGTTGACGCATACCTCCGGATAATTGACCAGGCAAAGCATGTTCGAAACCATCGAGGCCCACCAAGGCGATGAGTTCCTTAATCGCCTCCTCGTGGTCGTTGAGCGTTTTGCCCATCACCTGCAGAGGCAGAGTGATATTTTTCCACACTGAGCGCCACGGCAAAAGGGCCGGATCTTGAAAAGCGACGCCCAAGCGACCCGCTAAGCGCATCTCTTCTGGAGATTTATCACCGATCAGCAGCGAACCGCCGTCGGGATGTTCGAGACCTGCAAGCAGTCGCAACAAAGTTGACTTACCGCAACCTGAGGGACCAATCAAGGCCACCAGTGAGCCCACGGGAACATCAAGGGAAACCTTGTCTAGGGCTCGCACAACATCATCTTTTAGCGCGAAAGTGCGCTCCACGTCATTGACGCGGAGCGCACCGCCGGCCACTTCTTGCGTATTCAACAACCCTAGATTTCCTCGAGGAGAGTAGTGTCGAACATGTCTCGGGTTCCCTTAACGCCGATTTCAGCAAGCGCCGCCAAGTTGGCCTCGATTGATTCTTCGGACATTGAGAAAATACCGTCGTCGGACTGCATCATGGACTTCTGTGCCTCGTTGAAGAACAACTCGTTCTCGATCGTGCGACCAGTTCCCTTAAAGTAGGTCTCAGCGAATTCGGGCGGATACTTAGCCGTGTCCTTGAAGTTCTCGTCCCAGCCCTTGCGGCTCGCCCGCAACCACTTGACAATTTCCGCACGATTGTTCGTCAAGGCCTCCTTGGTGACGACCACGGTGTCGTTGAAAATCGTGAACCCGAAGTCGTACAGCAAGAATGATGTCGCTTCTTCGCCAGCCTGCTGGATACTGAACGGCACGTTGGTTGCGAAGTCGATGGAAGCATCAATCTCGCCCATAACGAGCGGCGTTGGGTCGTAGGCGTAAGGCACGATATTCACGTCAGCCTTATTGATGCCACTCAACTTGAGCATGGCCTCGACGGAGAGGGTGTTTGACGCTGGCACGGCCAAGGTCTTGCCCACCAAATCTGCTGGCGAATTAATCGGGTTCTTCTTCAAGCTGATGACACCGATGGGGTTCTTTTGGTACTGCGCCCCAACGATCACGAATGGTGCACCGTCATTGACGATGGCGTTAATCGTGCTATCTGGTGTGGTGAGAGCCAGTGGTGCTTTACCAGAAAGTAGCGAACTCTCAGGAATCACATCTGGGCCACCCGACAGGTAATCGAGTTCGATACCTTCTTCTGCGTAGTAACCGTTAGTCATAGCGATGAAATACCCCATGAATTCGGCGTCATTCACCCAAGCAGCTTGCATGGAGAATTTGGTTGCGGCGCCGTCTCCGCCTGATTTGGCATCATCGCTTCCGCAAGCGGCGAGGAAAGCAGGCAAGCCCGCTAGACCAACGCCGGCTGCAGATGCACGAATCAGCATCTGTCGTCGTGAAATAGGATTCATTTTTGACCTTTCATGTCGTTGTTGTTGGTTAGTAAATTACTAGCTTCTGCAGAGGTCATAACGGTCCCAAGTTTTGGATATCTCGTAACTCGGCAACGGTGCTAAGTTCAGCAAACTCGGTACCCGGAACCATTTCCCAGAAGACACGTCCACGCTGACGGGAATTCTGATCTATATGTATTTTTTGGGTCGGTGTAATGACCCAATCGACAACAACATCATGCTTCTCTGCGGGCATGACTTCGTTAACGAACTGGCAGTCGTGCACCACATCGGCGACCACTGATAACCTGTCGGTGAGACCAAGTTCGCTGAGAACGGCCCACTCAAAATCAAAATATCCGTGACCTTTACCGAAACGCACACCATTTTTACTGACCGCGCTCCCACCTGTCACTAACAAGGAAAACTTTTCTGTCTGCTGAAGTTGACGCAACGAAAGTTGTTCGGCGTAACGATCAAAACCATCAAGAGTTGCCGCATAGCGATGATCACTGGCGGGAATCGTTGTCGGGTCCAAGCGATAAAAACCACGCACGATGCCGTAGGTGGTCATCACAAATGGGATGCCGAGTCGTATCAATTTGTAGCGAAGGTCTTCAAGGCAATTATCAGGGGTCACAAATATCTGTCGCCGCCCGCGATCAGTGATGGCTGCTAATTCAAGGAGCTGATCCGAACACTTTTCACTGCCATCAAAGTCACAAATAAAACTTGAAAAATCCCAGTGGAATCGCGAGTCGGGTCGTGCCACTTTGGCTAATTCGGTCCATATTTGCTCGCGATATTGCTCGGTGGTCAAGGCTATGCTCATTGCACTCTCCGTAACTGTGGCACAGAGAGTTCACGGGTCGCCCGCACATCAATCTCTTGCGTGTTGGTGCAGATAATGCCCAATAGGCAATCTGGTTCGGCCTCAACCATTTCGTCAACTACTTGACAGTCATGCACAATGGCGATGACCGGTGTTGAGGGATCAACGACACCAAGTTCACGCATCATCATCCATTCAAGAGCGAGATACCTCTGTCCACCGCCGATATGGCGACCATCAAGAGTGACGGCTGTTGCGCCAGAAATCACGAGGTCTATTTTCACTACTTTGCGAAGATCGCCTGGCCCCAAGCGACTCCCGAACTTTTCCATGCCGTCAAGAGTCGCCGCCAATTGTTTATCACTCGCTGCCAACTTTGATCCATCTAAGAAAATAAAACCGCGACTGAGACCGTAAGTCGGGACCAAAATTTTCTTGCCAGCAATGAGAGCAGCCAAGCGTAATTGCTCAATGCTGTTATCCGGGGCGCAAAAAATGACTTTTGCTTGTGCCCATTCTGATCGCTTGGCGACTCGCTTGTGAGCTGCTGTGGAACCAGCGAAGTCAGGGACAAAGTTACGCAGGTCCATATCAAAACGCGAATCTGGCTTGGCGACTTCGCTCAGACGTTGCCAAACGACACGGCGCACTCGCTCTTCTTGAATCACGAAAGTTCCGCGGCCTTGTTCGGCACTTAGCAAACCATCGCGTACTAAATCTTCAATCGCTCGGCGCAGGGTGCCACGGCTGACGCCAAAGAACTCCATCAGATTAGGTTCGGTGGGTAGCGGCGTTGAGTCTGAAAGAGTTCGCTCTAAAACGAGTCGGGTGAGAGAATCGCGTACCTGCTCGTACAACGGGGTGTCGGCAAGAACATCGACCCCGAGGTCCGCAGCGGCATTGCTTTTTATGACCATGGATGAACTATAGACATAATTCGTCTAGACGAATGTTTCAGAAGCGTGACGATTCGGTGTTTAGGCAAAAAGTAAAAATCTGGCTAGAGGGCGACAGGGACCTGTTTCCACTGATTGACATCAATCAGCCCGATGTCGGTGATCCGCAAATCAGGGATAACCGAAAGACCTAAAAATGACAGCAGCATGAACGGAGCATCGATAGCAATCCCGAAATCACGCGCCATCTGCTCCATGTTTTCAATCTGATCAGCCACCGAATCAAGGGGCAGGTCGCTCATCAGCCCCGCTACGGGCAACGGCACCTCGGCCAAAATCTGACCCTCGTGCACGAGCACTTGTCCCCCACCAATTTCAGCCAGTCGCGCTACCGCCACGGCCATATCGGCAGGTCCATTGGCATCACGCGCTCCGACGACCATGACATTATGAGCGTCGTGACACACGGTGGAAGCGATCGCCCCACGAGTGAGTCCAAAGTTGGCTACATAGCCCAAGCCGATCCGACCCGTCTTTTTGTGGCGTTCAAGGACGGCGATGCGCGCAATGTCGTGACTGGGATCTCTGACATCAAGTTCAAGATAAGTCGTGCGCACCGTACCTTGAGTCACGCCAATCACGCGCGCCATTCCGTTGGCAGGCTCTTCAACTGTCAGTTCGTACGCACTTGGATTGTGATGCAGATGGACTCGATGACGCAACGAATCTGGCGCAGGAGTCGCAGGCACTACCCCTGGGATGATCGCTCCATTGCGCGCTACCAGTTGCCCCGCTTGATAAACGACTGCAGGTCGGTAATCAGCAAGCGTGTCAAAAACCAAAATGTCAGCTTGATATCCCGGTCCTAATTGACCAAGGTGGAAGAAGTTATGGAATTGCGCGGGCAAGAAAGTAGCCATGATTAAGGCGTCAATCTCGTGACATCCAGCGGCAACTGCCAGACGCACGCAATGGTTGATGTGACCGATCGTGCGGATCTGATGTGGTTCACGGTCGTCAGTACACATTGCCGTTCGCGTCGGACCATTGGTTAGCACCGTCGGCAACAACTCTTCAAGGTCTTTGCAGGCTGAGCCGTAACGCAAAAACACCCACATCCCTTTTTGACGCTTCTCGTGAGCTTCGTCAAGAGCGAAGCATTCGTGATCAGATTCAACTCCCGCTGCCAAATAAGCGTCCAACTGTGAACCGCGCAAACCAGGAGCGTGACCATCAACGCTGCGCCAACCAGCAGCCGCGATAATTTCGCGAAAGGTTGGGTCACCGCTGATGACTGCTGGATAATTCATCACTTCGCCAATTCCGATGGCATTGAATTCGGTGATCAAATGTCGGATATCCGCTGGAGAAAAAGCGGCGCCTGGACTTTCAAAACTTGAAGCGGGAACGCAACTCGATGCAGCCAAGCCAAAAGTAAAAGGCATTTTTTCGGCAGCCTCTGCTACAGCGGCAACGCCATCAAGTCCGGCCACATTGGCAATTTCATGTGGGTCACAGGCCACTGCTGTTGTGCCGCAAGGCAGGGCGCCCTTCACGAACTCGTCCACCCACAACTTGGTTGACTCAAGATGCATGTGAGCATCAATGAACCCAGAGACCAGGGCGGCTCCGCCGACATCCACAGTTTGTAAGGCGTCACGTCGGCCCCAGCCGGCGATAACTCCGTCGGCAATCGCGACATCAGTGGAAACCCATTCTCGTGTAATCGGTGACAAAACGCGACCACCGGTGATAAGCAGATCCGCGGGCTCATCTCCGCGAGCAACCGCAAGCGCTCGCAAGGAAACTGGTGGTCGTGACATAGCCAAAGCGTATAGGTAAAATTCTTCTCACCACCGAATCATGGTGGAGATCACTAGTGTCGTGAGAGATCATCATGCTGAGAGACCTCAAAACCCTCTGGACTATCAAGCGATTCCGCATCCTGATCGTGGCGCGCACGTTATCGAATATCGGCAATGGGATGTCCCCCATCGCCATGGCCTTTGGTGTGTTATCACTTCCTGGCAGTAACGCCTCATCGCTGAGTTGGGTCACGGCCTCGCACATGGTGCCGATTGTCCTCTTCCTATTACTTGGCGGTGTTGTTGCCGACCGCATGGGTCGTGCTCGAGTCGTTGGAGTTACTGACATCATCGGAAGTTTCGTAGTGGCAACCAGCGGCATTTTGTTTCTGACCGATCATGCCACGGTTCCGTTGCTCTGCGTGAATGCTTTTGTTTTTGGAATTTTGAACGCATTGTGGTGGCCAGCATTTGCTGGATTGCTTCCCGAAGTTGTTCCGAGCGAACATTTGCAGGCTGCCAACTCTCTCGTCGGACTTGGTGAAAACATCGGCTTCACACTCGGTGCGACCATGGGTGCCGCCATCGTCAGCACCGCCGGACCGGGCTGGGCGATTATCGGTGATGGGGCAACTTTTCTCGTTGCCGGGATCTTGGTCCTGCAACTGCAGTTGCCAACAAAGATGCAAACCGGAGCGACCGACAAACATCCGAGCATGATTTCGCAACTCCGTCAAGGTTGGTCGGAGTTCTATTCACGTCAATGGGTAGTCGTGATTGTGATCTGTTTTGCATTTATTAATATGTGCTTTGAGGGATTCTTAGGAGTGCTTGCGCCGGTCCAGATGAAAGAGGCACTCGGTGGGGCGCGAGATATGGGAATGATGCTGTTTGCCTTTGGTGCTGGGAGCGTCTGCGGCGTACTAGTTTCGTTGCGCATCAAACCTCAACATCCGCTGACCGTCGCTATGGGTGGAATGCCCGTCCTTGGCGTGTGGATGCTCGGCGCCGCAGTGCCATTACACATCTTTTTACTGATGATTTTGGCCTTTATCTCAGGTATTGCTTTAGATCTATTTTTTGTGATGTGGATGACGATGTTTCAGACACATGTTCCTGAAGAAGCGTTGTCGCGTGTAAGTGCTTACGATGCACTGGGATCAAACCTCTTTGCGCCGTTTGGATTGTTTCTTGCGGGGCCGATGGCACAATGGATCGGCACCAGCAACACGCTGTACATCGCTGGAACAATCACCATCGTGATGGCTGTGGGATCACTGTTTAACAAAGACGTGCGATGTCTCGAAAGGGAAAATGCATCTCATTCTTCAAGTTTTTCTTGACAATATCGTGCATTTCAGATACTTTTCCGCTTAGTTCGTGAGTCTCCCCGACTCGAAAGGAAGTGCGATGAAGTCGGTTGTAGCCAAATCCCGTTTTTTAGCCCTGTGCGGAGCAATTCTCTTCACCTGTCTTGTAAGTCTCGGTTCATCTGCCCAAGCGGTCTCCACCGTGACAATTAAAGCCACGCTCACAAATCAGTACAAGTTGCTCGCTGTCTCTAAATCTGGCAAGTCGTATAGTTCCACCGCCACAGGCGGAAAAGTGTCAATTACAGGAATAGCGACGGCTGATACCGAGGGCATGACCCTATCCATCATTAGTAAGAGAGGCGCCTACGTTGGGCCCGTGATCTTCAAATATGTTGATGCCAAGAATAAAGCCGTCAGGAAGGTTACTGACGCTAGCAAAGCTTACCTAAACATGAAAAAGCAAAGAGCGGGGATTCTTGATCTCAAAGAGATCACCTTGAAGACGAATTACGCATATCTTTCGCTGACCACATCTCAAGTTGAGGTGACAAACACGGCCGTGTCAGTGACAGGCGGTGTGCCACCTGCACGAACGAATCTTGGCATGTCCAAAACAAAAAAAACTGCTGACGTTTTCCCAGCAGCAACTCCCACTGTCAACAATCTTGGTGAAGATGCCGATAACGATGGTCTGCCCTCTTACGTTGACGTCGATGATGACAACGATGGTAAACTAGACCTCGTTGACGACAAGTTCTTCGCAACAAAAGTTAAAAAAGATGCAAAATTAATGGGTGATTCCTCGCTCCGCACGGCTTTGATATGTGGTGGGAATTGCGCAAACCTGAGCGGATATGGGGTGACTAATCTTTCTGATAGGTCACCTGCGGCGACCGCCGTGGCCACAATGATCAATACCTTTCAGGGGGTATTTTTCACGTTTGAAGCGGTCAAATCAAACTTCATTTCTACTACTCCCGCATCATTTGATGGTGGAAGAAACTTTGGATACTTCAATGTTGACTGCACTGGCATCTCTTGGTGTTCAGGCTCAGCTAGTGGAGCTATCACGATTTCTCCAGACTATGACTCCGGTGACCAACCAGAAAATAACGCTCTGCCACTGGCACCTGGTCGCTCAACCTATTCTGACTTCTGCGGAAACAGTGTCATCGCCAAAGATCCGACACAAGTTGGCGCGGCAGCCAAGCCGTCACTCTGGACATTGCCTTTCGACGCAAGCATGGACGAGTGGGTCTTTTCGTCCTGTGACCCAGATGGCGACGGCTTTCCAAATATCATCCCCTCAAAGGGGACGATTGGCGCCCTTGGTGATTCCTGGCTTAATGAAATCAAGCCTCGAATGGCTGGCCCCGACGGAATGAAAGTCGGTGACACTATCGGTTTTCGCCTGACGAGTGGCAGTGGTGCTTTACTCGCCTCGTCCACCCAGGTTTTATCGGGCGTCATTCAAACTGCTCCTTGCATCGTCAAGGTGGATGGTGTGTCCATTCACACCTCAAATGGGACCTGTCGCCAACCATCAATGGCTGGAAAAAATAGTGTCACTTTCACTTTCTGGCGCCCGCAACGCAGCCCTATCGGAACCGAAACATCGTGGCAAGATGTGGGCGGTCTGAGATATTCTTTCCAAGGCCCGTCGGGTCAGTGCACCATCGAATCGGCAAGACTTTTCACCTCAACGAACACTTCGGGAACTAATATCCCGACGGAAACAGAAAAAACGGGATCAACGATTGTGGATATTGCGTCTGACGCGACTCCAAATGTTAATAATGTCATCCAAATCACGGCTGATCTTACTGAATGCAGTCTTGGCGGGACAGGTCAGTGGAAATTGATCGCCTCAGACAGAGCGAACAACAGCACCATGCTGGGCTGGAACAGCCTTCCTTAAGCGTCGCGCTGAGCAAACCACATGAAGCATTGGGACCATCACTTTGACGGCCTAACAAGAGCGAGGTATGCACCTAATTCGCTAGTCCAATAGGCACGGGCTTTGAGTCCCGGCTCTTGGGGTATTTCTAATCGAAATTCGGCTGTTTGCTAACTGCACTCAACAAAGCGTGATGTTTGCCCGAGCCACCTATCTCATTCCTCGACGTTCGAGTCGGTCGGGAGGTAGCTATTTTGTGAACTTCACAGCGAGCATGCCGTGAGAGGTGCCGATCTTCGGCGTTGTCACCGCTACTGCGATCCTGCACATGCCTGAGCCGGTTCCGTTGACGAGACCTTTAGTGAGTTTGCACACTGATTTCGAACTCGTGAGAACCTTCAATGAGATCTTGGATTTGCGAAATAAGTTGAGTCCTGCATTGATCGCAATCTGGCGGGGTGTAAGAGATCGAAATGTGAAGTAGCCGACTTTGGTCGTTTTTGTGGCACTCGTTGCCACCG
>SXGQ01832093.1_pt1 | contig 10305 bp, 10 predicted proteins | sample 3178371 | NCBI WGS metagenome assembly SXGQ01 (sample SAMN11356859, study PRJNA531348) | freshwater metagenome | isolation source: freshwater sample F1-20 | place: China: Fuxian Lake, Yuxi | collected 2017-12-25 | reverse complement strand
TTGAATTAGGATAAAACAAAAATATTTGATCAAACATCCATGAAAAACTTTTTTGGTAAAAAACATTAGTAATGATTATTGATACTATGCTATGGTTTTCATATCAAAAATAAAAAAAGCCTAGTGATTTTTCGACCCCACTAGGCTTTCAAGTATGCTACCCCAACTTTACAAAAGGTAAACATAAGAATGAAATATCATCTTATGTGTTATCTGTCAATAGTAATTTTGTAGTGTGCTTGTTTTCTTTTGTTTGATGCTATTCGATTTAAGGACATATTATGGCACAAGATACACCATCTAAAAAAGCACCTAAAATTTTTGCAACGATTTATGGGATAGATTTCCCTACAAAGAAATCCTTAGAAGAACATATTCAAGGAATTGTTGCTGATAGTCCAAAGACACCTTTGAGTGTATTTCCCTTATTTGGTAAAAACCTAAGAGTAGACCAAGTTTCATTTCCCCCATTAGAGATAGAAAATTTCGTTAAGGAATTGATTGAAACTCGCTATGACAACTATGATGCTAAAATTGGGGATCGTGGCTTGGATCGTGTTTTTGTAGCAAAAAACATTGATTTCCCAAACACAAATTGCTTTTACATTATTAGGAAAGATGGGTCATTTACAGATATTAGTTGGCGAGCTTGTTTAAATGCCAGAAACAAGCATGAGTTAGTTCGTAGAGCATTTAGAACTGCAATTATACCACAAATTTTGGATTTCAAGGATTATATCTTTAATCAAGATAAAGAGATTCGTTGCCCCTATACAAATGAAATATTGACATATCACAATTGCCATATTGATCATCAAGCACCTAGAACCTTTGAAGCAATGTATCAAGAATATTTGAGATGTATGAATTTGAATGAAGATGAGATTTTACTAACTACATCTAAAGATATGAATTCTACAAAAGAAATTGCAGATGAAAAGCTTCGTGAGGATTGGCAGAAATTTCATAGACACTTTTGCATCCTAAGACCCTTGAGTCAAGCTGGCAATTTGAGTTATGCTAAAAAGGATGCAAGCACAAATCCCACATAATACTTGTTCTAAAAATAAAAAAATCTAATATATATAATCATGAAAAGATAGACACAAAATTATCTCAAAATGGAATAACACAATCAATACATTTAGTACCATCTACATATTCATCAGTTTCCAATTTGCAGCTAGAACAAATCAATGAAGTCTTGGTTTCATTGGTATAGATTCTTTTTTGTGGCATTTTGGCTTGAAATTCAGCTAGTGGATTGCTTTTGTTGTCCTTAGCCAATGCCTTTTGTCTTGTGCTTGAGTCAGTGGTCTTGACAACCTTGGCAGGACTTGGATTGGTAACACTATCATAGTTCTTAGTCAAGATTTCAATTTGCTTTGCACTCAATCTACGATTGTTGTTGATTTGGTCAACAATACTAGCCAAAAAATCACGAGCCCATTGATTTGAATCCTTGATTTCCATCAATGATAAAGCATGGGTTGCTTTTTGTAGGAATTCGCTTTGATCGATGATTTCAACCTGACCATTTACCAATTGGTTGTACAACTTGTCGAAAATAGCCCATTGCTTGTCGCTAAGGTATTTGCCTGAGTTAGCTTGATCCGAGATTGATGTCAAGAATTTTTGTTCCCATTCATTCTTAGTTGTATTGAGCATTTGATTGACTGCTAGCAAAAAAGCATCTTTGTCATTCTTGTAGGTTGCTTGTGTCATAAGTGTTTTCACTTTCTAGTTTACAAGTTTTTGAGTGTAGATTTAAAAGTTTTTTACCTAAAAAACGATACTTGAATCAGTAAGGCTTTTGTTGGTATTTCTTTTATATCATTACCTAACCTTTATGTCAACAAAAAAGTCAAGTCGAAAGAAAAATAAAATAAATCTACACATCAAAAAACATTTAAAGAGTTCTATATAGTATCATTTTTTTCTTGTTTTGTATAGTCTTTTAATTTTAGATTGTTGATTTTTTAGGGATGTTTTTACAAATAAACATACTAATATCATCCTGACTAATGGCAGCATGCTCTACATCCATAAGAGTGCATTTACCATTCTTATCAAACAAATTTATCTTATATGGGTTTTTTTTATCAAACACACCACCCTTCACAAAAAGTTTTTTGAAATTACTATTGCCAATACCAAAGGTCATACCTACCATACCCCTAGAAATGATTTCAGCATAATGACTTCTTTTGTTTTGACTTATCTCACTCATTACCATTTTGGGGTAAAGCAATGAATCACCTACCCATTTTCTAGTGTTCCCTATTACATCATACACACCTACATCATATGCAATTTTAGATTTGGACAAAAAGGCTATGGATGTATCATTGAAAGTGGATGAGTCTGGGAAATCATCACCACCAAGATCATCAAATGCACAACCATCTTTTTGGTACAAATCTATTGCTAAATCAACATCATCAAAACTCAAAGGACCAGAACTTTTAGCATAGCCCTCTAAGAAGAACAAGTCATCTTGTGTGATTCGCTCTAAAAGAGATAAATCAATACTTTGGTTGTATTCAACATTTAAAATACATGGATTGTGAACATCAAAGGTATCATTTTTTTTTTGTGCTCTTTGATTTTCAATACCTACAATATATAATAATTCCCAAGAATAAGGCAATCGATAACCATTTGCATTCTCATTAATAAGAATTTTGCCTTTTGTTTCTTCTCGCACTGTTAAATTTTGATTAATCACATAGTAATTTTTGATAGGAGCTGAACGATCTTGATCCAAACATTCAAAATCGTCTATGTTATATTCAATAGCAAAACCATCTATAGTTGGAGGTATTTCGTTAAATAGGTGTCCATAAGATGCTTGTTCATAGCTAAAAGTTGATAAATCTAGATCGTTTTGGTATGTTCCATAATTCTCATCATCTTCGAATTCATCATGAAAATTGCTTACATGAGATCGAATTTCTTCTTGAACTTCTACAATCGCATCATAATTTTCTTTTGTGATAATCTCACCAGTTCGTGTATCTATGTAAAGATCACTCAATTGTATTTCCTCTTGATTTAATAGCTCAAATGTTGTGGGATTGAACAAAAAATTATCATACACAAAACTAGACATTGTTTTATCAGATGGGGCAATAACAAGAAAATCATCTATTACCCAATCTTGATCATCAATATTATAATAAGGTGTTAAGCCATGCTTTTTACTTAATTCATTACAAAATTTAAGGGCTTGGAAAAAACTAATAGCAGTTCTAGGTGTGTTTTTAGTTTCATCTCTCGACAAATCATAGTCTATTTTTCGAACATAATCATCTTCTTCATATTCTTCATGGTCTAGTACTTTTTGTTGTTTCAAATACCCCCCTTCAATATTAGACATAATTCGATCGAATAGGCTATGTGATATAGTTTCTATGGAAATAGAGAATCTATTCAAGGGTAGAAAACTATGTTTTTCTTTTGATCGTCCTAGTGAAAATGAGTCAATGTTAGAAAAGGTATTAAAGGTTTCAAGATGAGAGAAGGTTTGGCTTTTATTTATGTCTTTGAAGTCAACAACATCCATTTTTGAACTATATTTCAAATTGACACAAATGGCTTGTACCATAGACTTGGTGATATGTTTTTTGTTTGTTTTGTTTGTTATATTTAGGCATTTCAAATAGCTTTGAGTTTGTGTAGCAATTAGCTTTAATAGTTTTTTTGTGGCATCCATAATCACAGCCTCGCTTTTTTCAAAAATACTTTTTTGATTTCATTATACATTTTTTTGTGTTTCCATTACTTTTTTAATTTTTTAGGGATGTTTTTACAAATAAACATACTAATATCATCCTGACTAATGGAAGCATGCTCTACATCCATAAGATTACATTTACCATCCTTATCAAATAGATTTATCTTATATGGATTTTCATTGTCAAACACATCACCTTTTTCAAAAAGTTTTTTGAAATTACTATTACCAATACCAAAGGTCATGCCTACCATATCCCTAGAAATCTTACTAGCATCACTACTGATTTTAGATTCATCTATATCAGCTATTTTTATGCTTGGGTTAAGTAATGAATCACCCACCCATTTTCTAGTGTTACCTATTACATCATATACACCTAAATCATAAGGTTGTTTAGTTTTAGACAAGAAAGCTATAGATGTATCATTAAAAAAACCAAGCTCTCTAATTTGTGTTCTTTTTGATTCGAGAGAAATTTCATATTTCATTTTAAACAATTTCAATGGATTATCTATTGCATTGAAATCCAAGTCCACTTCTGTTTCCTTTGTATTCAAAAAGAAAAAATCATCCTTTGTTAATCTTTCTAAATTTGAAACATCTAATTCGCTATTCTGAGTAGTATTCAATAGGATTGGGTTGTGTACATCGATTTGATCAATCTTTTTTTGAAAATCATGTGCATTTTCGTTTTCAATTAAAATGTACAACAATTCCCAAGAATAAGGTAGGCGATAGCCATTTGCATTTTCATTGATAAAGGTTTTGTTTTTGTTTGTATTTCTATCTAGTGTCAAAATATCATAAATTGCATAACGAACTTGATTGCCATAGTGTGTTGCTTGATTCATTCTCCTAAATTCGTTTAGGTCATATTCGATTGCAAAACCATGCTCTGAAACAAAAGGCATAAGATGAAAAAGATTTTGGTATTTTGGAAATTCTATTGTAGATAGCAAGCCTTCTATATCTATTTCTAAACCACCATCATATTCACCATCATAATCATCTTCATCACCATGTTCATATGCACAATCCTCTAAGTAGGATTTGATCATTTTTTGAACTTCTACAATACATTCATAGTTTTCCCTTGTAATTACTTGATCGTATTCATAATCTCTTCCCTTTATGATGCCATCTTTTGATTTATTTTTAGGTTTTGAATATACATAAATATCACCAGAATATACGTCTTCATTGTTGAAAATACCAATCGTTCTATCATTGAACAAAAAATTGTTGTATTTTTTGTCTTGCTCTTCATAATCAGATGGTGTTGAAATCAATAAATCATCAAGCATCCAATCTTTATCATCAATGTTGTAATATGGTGTCAAGCCATGCAATTTACTTAATTCATTACAAAACCTAATAGCTTGAAAAAAACTTAAGGCTGTTTTAGGTGTATGTGGGAATGTCTGCTTATAATTTGTAATTACTCTCGTTACATCATAGTCTGATTTTTGAGTATAATACACTGCATGATTTCATACTACATGTTGTTGTATAGATTGTTCCTTACAAAAACCTAGCTTCCCAATTCGATATATATCATCATCGCCATAATCCTCATCATCATCCCCATCTTTTTCTACACCATTAGGATGAAAGGCTTTCATTGATTGTTTGAATACCTCACAGGATATAGGTGCTATGCTAAGAGAAAAGCTATTTATAGGAATGATTTGACTCAAGGAACTTGATGTATTTGATGTGCTAGGTAAAAAAGATTGTGTATCACAAAATAAGTTTTGAGTTGTAACACATGAAAACGATTGAGATTCCATTGTATCAACAATTTGAATATACTCTTTACCTAAATATTTGTATTGTAAATTAGCACAAAGATATTGTGTCAAAGGTTCACTAACATATTCATCACAAATGTTTCTTGTTGTAGCCAAGCATTTCAAATAGCTTCCCCTATCTATGTTGATTAGCTTTAGTAGTTTTTTTGTTGAATCCATTTTTGTTTCTCACCTCTTGTGATTTTGAAAATACTTTTTATGCTTATGATACTAAATTTGAGCTTGTAATTTTATATTTGTTTGAAAAGTTTTTTTTCAAAATTTAGGATTATTGAATATCTTTGATTGTTAGCTTGTTCCTACTTTCAATCCTTTTGATTTTATCATCATTTTTTGAGCATTGCACACTAATCCTACGAATATGATTATCAATAATATACTCTCTTCTTAGAAACTCTTGAAAATCATCACCATTACAATCCTTAAAAAACTTTTTTCTCATTTCTTGAGAGATGTCAGGTATAATAGATAAAAAATCTTGATCATCTGGGATTATGCCATATAGCTTCCAAATGATTGTATGTATTCCACCAAACCAATCCATTGCAATCACAAGCATTGAAATCGCTTTTTTAGTCAAAAAATATTCCAAATGGTTTTCTCTTTTCAAACCTAAAGCATCTCTCATAGCTGATTGATTCAAGCCAAAAATGGATATATGGTATGATTCCAATATACTATCGAACAAAAGATCTCTTTTTTGGGCATCCATCTCTTTGCTTTCATCAAGCTTGTAGGACTCTACAATATCACGCTTTAGTGCTTGACTTGCCTCATAAAATCTCAACAAATGGTGAACATATTCATCATCTAAAACTACACCATCGGATAAAAATGCCATTTCAATCATTTCATTGGCATTCGCTAATTTGTTGTCTACCATATAAATCAACCTTCTTTCTATTTTTAGGTCATAATCGTCAATATATATAGCAATGGTCAATGCACTACACAAATTTTTAATAGTTAGTAATGTACAAATGCTTTACATTAGCATTTTTGTTGATTCTTTTCCCCCAATTTTGTGAGTATTGGAATGGGTTATCTACAATATTGAATGCCTTATACCAATTTCGATATTCCTCACAATCAACATGAACTAGCATCCATTTAGACTTTGTTTTACCAAGTGCATTACATAGTCTTAAATGATCCTCAATTTTGAAATTTGATTCATAGCCAGCACGATCAACATAAGGTGGATCTACAAAAATGAAATCCCCAATCTCACATTGGCTTATACAATCCTCAAAATCCATATTTGTTATTTTCATTTTATCATGAACAAAGGTATGGTGCTTTTTAGTGAGATTGTGGGATAGTGTTTCATAATACCCATGTCCAAAGGATGCATTTAATTCGCCCTTACGATTGAAACGAAGCATACCAGTGATAGCTAATTGTCGTTCAACAATGAATGAAAAAGCTCTAACTAATGGGTCTTTACCATTGACTCGATCGTTCAAATAATCTCTACATTGGTAGAATAAAGCCACAAGATCGTCCTTACTTAAATTCTTACCCTCATCCAAATGCTCTTGTAAAATGGGGTATAGATTAGTATCACCAACAATATTGTAGAGTATTGGAATATCATTGTATAGATCATTTACCCAACAAGGTAGTTCTAAATCGAATGAAAGTGTTGCAGCACCTGCAAATGGTTCTACAACTCTATCAAACTGCTTTGGCATCATTTGTTTGATTATTTTCAATTCCTTAGTTTTTCCACCAGGCCACTTGAAAAGCTTTTTCATGAAATCGTTCCTTATTGTTTTTTGAGTTTTTAGTATGATATATACCCAAACGAACAAGTCTATATCCTACACAAAAATATGGATTGATAATAAGGATAAATAATCAAAAATCAATAATATTTGAGTAATTCAAAGCTAATCAATGAATCAATATACCAGCTATCGCAATAAGTAGTAGAGCAATAATGCCCTTTATGTTCACACCAAAATATATACAATTTAAGGACAAATCCACCAAAACTGCAATCAAACCCCAATATGCCCCAGCCTTCCATACATTTGTTTTTTCAATCATCATCCACCAAGCATAAATTGTTAGGTAATCAGTGAATAATGAAACTGTTAGCCACCATTGAAATGGTGACCAATCAAGTCCAAAAAGTATTTTAGAATTACCCTTAAACCAAAAGATAATATGTGCAATGATAATACTAGTGATTGCTTGCCACATGATAAACCTTTACAAATTTGAAAAACTTTTTGAAAAAGAATTCAGCTAAAGTTCAAAAAAATAAAGATTGTTATAGAATATAAAAATTAATTGTCAAACAAAAGTATCTCTTGACTAAGTCTATCATTAGCTAAATTGATGTAATCACTATTCAATTCATATCCAATATAATTACGACCTAGCTTTTTAGAGGCTAAAGCAGTTGTACCTGAACCCATAAAGGGATCAAGGATGGAATCACCAAAAAAGGAAAATAAACGAATCAAACGAGATGGTAATTCAAGTGGGAATGGAGCTGGATGCTTTGAATGTTTTTGTGGTGTAATTTTCCAAATGCTTTGGATACCTTCATACCAATCATCTTTACTAATCTTACTTTTATCCTTTATTTCTTGACTTATCTTTTCAGGCGCACCATCCTTAACAAAAATATTGATAAACTCGATACTATTAAGAACATATAAATTAGGTGGGTATGGATATGACCCCATCATTAATTGACTAGAAAGTCCTTTATCCCATATATGAACACCATATCTAAAAAAGCTAGTATTTTGTAGAATAGAAAATTCAATATCATTGTTGATATTGAAAATATCACGATTGTAGTGTGTGTTCACTATACTTTTTGGCATTGGCATACAAGGGGAATTGATACAAAGTTTCCCATTAGGCTTGAGAACTCTAAAGCATTCCTTCCAAATGGGTATCATACTTTCAATATATTCATCATATGATTTAGATGATAAACCTATTTGCTCACTTGTACCATAATCCTTTACATTAAAATAGGGTGGGCTTGTCACAATAAGACGAATAGATTCACTTTCTATCTCGTCCATATTTACACAACTTTTTTGGTAAATCACGTTTGTGGTATTGGGCATTTCAAAAACACATTTCAAAAATACATTTCAAATAAGGGGTGAGATTATCTTCTATTTGAAGCCCTTAAATTTGTCAAGCCAATACTTTATGACTTTTTGTTTTCAAAGGAAAAAGATTTTTGTGTTTTTCTTAATGCAACCTGTTGTGTTAAAGGCATATCTTCATAGGTATCATATTCATGTATATTCCCAAACAAAGACTCTACCTCAAATGCTTTGGTATGGACAAAAACACTATAAATTGCTTTCACAATATGTCTAAAGAACAACATCGTTTTGTTGCTTGTATGCTTGTTGTACTCACAACCATTCTCAATATCTAGCATGATTAGCCTTGTGATTGTATCTAATTTACTTAATAAGGATTTTTGTGTTGTATGGGTATTTTTTTTACTTGAATTATCTTTATTTCCTAAATTAAGAGGTCTAAATGAATTTTCTTGTATCTTTAGTAAAGATAGAAATTCGGACATGAACTTTAACTCTTCTTGATTTGTTGTCATATTTCAACCCCCCTAAAAAATGTCTTATTTTTTAGGGTATGAAATTTGAAAAGTTTTTTCATCAAAATTATAGTCATAGGTTTTAATATTATCATCAAAAAAGATCGATGTGTCTAATTCTTGATGGTCTATTTCATCGCTTGTATCAAATAATGGCTCAAATTCAAAGGCTTTGGTATGAATGAATACATCATAGGTACTCTTCACAATATATCTAAAAAAGAGCATAGTTGTATTTTTTGTGTGCTTGTCATACTCACAACGATCCTCAATATCTAGCATAACTAAATTAGATATGGTTTCTACCTTAGATGCTATAGATTGGTGTGTATCTACATTCAAACCAATCGTTTCTATTGCTCTATCAAATGCCTCAATCCCAAAAAATTCAATGAAAGACAAGCAATACAAAGGAATAATGGTTTGTAAGAGTATTTCTATTTTTTGGGGCATATCCAAACGATAAAATTCATGCTTAATCGCAACATAGTACAAGGGTCTATGGTCTATTCGTACATATTCACTTGCTTTTTGGAAGCCTACCATAGACAAGCTATTATCATCCTTGAAATACAAGTGCTTGTTCCATGGTTCAGGAATAACAAAAGCAAATGTTTGTTCTATATCTAGAAACTTAGCACCTATATATTTGGAAAGCAAATCGCTTGTCAAGTTGTAAAGAGTTTGTCTACTTTGCTCTAATGGGTTTGAATAAACATCAAACCCATCATTTTTAGCTTGTTTCATAGTATCATCAAATCTTCGTTTAGGGGTTTTAGTGTGGATGTTCGCATCAATCATTATATATGCAAATGTTTCAGCGAAATCTTCTGCAGGGTTCTCTAGGGCATATGCTGAAACATATTCAAAAGGAGATAATAAAAAATCCCAACCTTTTGTTTTTTGTTCCCAATAATTATATTCCCAATCATATCTGGCTTTTTGTGATATCAAATTCAAGTGTAAATGGTGTCCTAATTCATGAATCAAAACATAAAAATCATAATCACAAAAATCATTTTTCTCTACATTGCTAAGTTTGTCCCATCTTTCCTTTTCTATTTTTTTTCTTTCGAAATTCAAATTAAGATAAAACTTTTTTTCATTCGTTTGATCAGCATATAGAACTAAATGTTGAGTATCCTCAAAATATTGAC
>SXGQ01024256.1_pt1 | contig 10305 bp, 8 predicted proteins | sample 3178371 | NCBI WGS metagenome assembly SXGQ01 (sample SAMN11356859, study PRJNA531348) | freshwater metagenome | isolation source: freshwater sample F1-20 | place: China: Fuxian Lake, Yuxi | collected 2017-12-25 | reverse complement strand
TGAATTAGTTGCAAAATCGGCTCACCCCGATGCAAATATTATTTATGGCACTGTAATTGATGATGCCTTAGGTGATGAGGTGCGCGTTACTGTTATCGCAGCAGGCTTTGCGGGTGGGGAACCAAAGCGAGTATTAATGCCCGTAATTAGTGCGGCCTCATTAAGTGGTGAAGCAGATCCAATCGCTGCTAATGATCCAATTTCAGTTGCACTTGATCTAGATGTTAATGGCGGCGAGCAACGCTCTCGTAAGCGAATAACTTTTGAAGATTTAGTAGCAGAAGATGAGATCGATATCCCTGATTTCATGCGCTAGGAAGCCAGCATGGCTCGCCTGCTCTTCACCTCGCGACACTTCGGCTCACTAGATAATCCACAAGCATCTGATAGCGCAAGACAGCTTTCAAAATTAATTGGTGATCCCATTTATTTTATGAAACAAACGCATGGAAATAAAGTAACTGTGATCGATAGCCAGAGCTCACCAAATGGGGCAGTTTATGATGGCGATGCAGTTGTAACTGATAAACCAAATGTCGCACTAGCAGTACAGGTAGCTGATTGTCTGCCACTACTGCTTATTTCAAAAAGTGTGGTTGCAGCAGTTCACGTTGGCCGAAAGGGTTTATTAAATAAAGTAGCTCTAGCTGCGTTAGATCAAATGAAGAAGTTAGGCGCAGATCAGATATCCGGGGTGGTTGGCCCGCATATTTGTGGCAACTGTTATGAAGTGGATCCGGTGATGTATAGCGAGATTGTTAAAGAGCATCCAGCAACAGGTGGCAAAAGTAATCACCTAAATCTGTTTGCAGGTCTAGAAGATCAATTAAGTGAGGTTGAAATAACAAGTTTAGGAATTTGCACAAAGGAAAATTCTGACTACTTTTCACACCGCGCAGATGCCACCCTAGGCCGGCAGGTTGGTGTAATTAGCTTATGAACCGCATTGATGAAATTAGTGCAAATCTTGAAAAGGTAAATGAGCAGATTAAGTTAGCGGCTGAAAATGCTAACCGGTCAACTGATGAAATAACTTTAATTGCAGTTACTAAAACCTTTCCAGTATCTGATATCGAAATTCTCTATTCTCTTGGTATCCGAGAGTTTGGCGAGAATCGCGATCAGGAGGGGAGTGGGAAGGTTTCATTGTTACCAGATGATGTTAAGTGGCATTTTCAAGGCCAAATTCAGAGCAATAAATTAAAATCAATTACATCTTGGGCAAGTTATATACATTCAGTTGACCAACTTAAATATGCGCAAATTATCTCTCAGCACAGCGGTGGAAAGGAAAAGCCAATTTTTATTCAGGTCTCACTTGATAAGCCGCCGCAGTCTAGATCCGGTGTTAACCCTTCTGATTTACTTGAATTAGCAGGTGCTATTTCTGAGTTACCAGGAATTAGTTTGCAGGGCTTAATGGCAGTTGCCCCAGTTAATTCACCTGCTGAGGATGCCTTTGCTGAATTAGTGGCTATCCGCAGTGATTTCCTGCGTACTTTCCCAGCTGCTAAATCCTTATCAATTGGTATGAGTGGTGACTATCAAATAGCCATTAAATATGGTGCGACACATATCAGAATTGGCAGTTCAATACTCGGTATTAGATCTCCGATCGCATAGCCTTTGGTCTATGGCTAGTGCATTTAAGCGGGTTGCAGGTTACCTCGGTCTGATGGATGAGGAAGAGCTTGACCATGGCAATAATCAACTAACTGAGCGAGCACCTAGATTAGTTCGTGCTAATTCAAAATCTGCTGCAAAGTCAAATGTTGAATTACTTCCAGCATCTGCACAAAGTAAAGTTATGGATCATATTATTTCGTTAACTCCTAGAACTTATAGTGAAGCCCGGTTAATTGGTGAGCACTACCGCGAGGGTAAGCCAGTAATTATGAATTTAAGTGACATGGAAGAGACAGAGCGAAAGCGTTTAGTTGACTTTGCTTCTGGTCTAGTTTTTGGCCACCATGGAAGTATTGAACGAGTAACTCCAAAAGTATTTTTATTAACACCGCCAAATGTTTCAGTTAGTGTTGAAGATAAAAATTCAGCAGCACAAGCAAGTTTTTTTAATCAAAGCTAAAAACTTTTAAACCATGGGTGCAATTTTTGGTTTAATTTACTGGGCTCTTAATCTATTTTTAATTGCATTAATTGGCCGTTTAATTTTAGATTATGTTCGAATCTTCTCGCCAAATTGGCGTCCGAAAGGAGTTGTACTAGCTCTAGCCGAATTGGTTTATACAATTACCGATAAGCCATTAGCTTTTGTTAGGCAGTTTGTACCACCACTCCGGTTAGGTGCAGTCTCACTTGATCTATCTTTTATTGTTGTGTTTTTTGTCGTGCAATTACTTATGCGTTTAGTTTCTGTTCTTTAATTAGTTTTTAATTAGTTTTAACCACAAGCCAAGTTCATTTTCATCAGATTTTTCTGTGCTAACTTGCTGCATTTTTGTGGCCAATACTTCAGCGCTAATTTCTGCCGTTGCTGATGAGATCACCTGCGCTAATTCAGTTGGGCCATTCCAACTAACTGTTATCCGGTCACTGACATCTAAACCAATATTTTTACGCTCCTCTTGAATTGCTCTAATTACCTCACGTACTAACCCAGCCCTAATTAACTCTGGAGTTAGCTCAAGATCAAGTGCCAAACTCTCACCTGCATGTGAGGCAACTGACCAACCAGTTCGAGGGGTTTCAGTAATTATCAAATCCTCAATATCGATCTCAATGCCTTTAGACTTACCATTGATTTCAACATTTAATTTAAAGGTTTTATTTTTCCGCAGATCTTTAACCATGGCAGTTGCATCAGCTACCGAGATTTGTTTTGCAATCTCCTGAACATTTGCGCCAAATTTTGTGCCAAGGGTACGAAAGTTTGCCTTTACTGAGATATCTACGAGATCTGATCCAGCCGCATGAATACCATCTAGCGCCAAAATATTTAGCTCATCAGCGATATGAGATTTAATCTCTTCAGATATCTGATCCCAGCCAGGAGCAGAGATTAAGGCGCGAGATAGTGGTTGGCGAATTTTAATTACAGACTCTGCCCGAGCAGCTCTTCCTAATTCAACTAGTCTTCGCGAAAGTGCAACAGAAGTTGATAATTTTTCATCAATCATCACTTTATCAAATTGTGGAAAATCTGCCAGGTGAACAGATTCAACCTGATCTGCTTCGGATGATTTAACAAGTTTTTGCCAAACATGTTCAGAGATAAATGGCACCATAGGAGCAAGAAGAAGGGTTAAGTTCTTAAGGCAGACGTAAAGAGTATTAAGTGCTACTGGATCGCCATCCCAGAAGCGACGACGAGATCTGCGCACATACCAATTTGAGAGATCATCAATAAATGCAGCAAGTAAAGCTCCGGCACCCTGCGAATCAAAACTTTCCAGGGCATCATCTACACCTTTAATTAGTTTATTAAGTTCAGAGAGAATCCAGTGATCCATAAGTGTTAAATCTTTAGGCAGGGATGAAACTTTAAAATCTGCTGCATTTGCATAGAGGGTAAAGAAAGAAATGGTATTCCAGTAGGTAAGCAGAGTTTTTCTAACCACATCTGATATCGCATCATGTCCAACTCTGCGAGCACTCCATGGTGAGCCAGCTGCGAGCATGTACCAGCGCACGGCATCTGCGCCATGTTGGTTCATCAACGGTATTGGCTCTAATACATTTCCTAAATGCTTGCTCATTTTCCTGCCATCTTTATCTAAAATATGGCCAAGGCAAAGCACAGTTTTATATGATGATTTATCAAATACTAAAGTTCCAATTGTCATTAAGGTATAGAACCAACCACGAGTTTGATCAATTGCTTCACAAATAAAATCTGCAGGATATGCAGCTTTAAATTCTTTTTCAGAATTCACCTGATGTGGGTAACCCCACTGCGCAAATGGCATTGCACCTGAGTCATACCAACAATCAATTACCTCAGGCGTACGCTCCATAATCGATGAGCAATCTTTACATTTAAACTTAATATCATCGACAAATGGACGGTGTGGATCTAATTTACTTAACTGTTTACCAGCTAGTTCTCCTAATTCAGATAGTGAACTTACACAGATTTCATGCTTGTTCTCACATCGCCATATCGGAAGCGGCGTTCCCCAATAACGATTACGAGAAACGGCCCAATCAATATTATTATTTAGCCAATCCCCAAAGCGACCAGTTTTAATTGTCTCTGGGTGCCAATCGGTTTTCGAATTCTCGCGCAGCAGATCTTTCTTAATCGAGGTTGTCTTGATATACCAGGATGGTTGTGCGTAATAGATTAAAGCTGTGTGACATCTCCAGCAATGTGGATAGGAATGCTCAAATTGAGAGCTCTTAAACATTAGATTACGGGATTTTAAATCTTTAATTAACGCTTTATCTGCTTCTTTAAAAAATACACCACCGACTAATGTGACCTCTTTTTTAAAGTGACCATCGGGTTCAATTGGATTTACCACCGGAAGGTTATATTTTCGACAAACCTCTAAGTCATCAGCTCCAAAGGCAGGGGATTGATGAACTAATCCAGTTCCATCTTCAACTGTTACATAATCAGCTAAAACTACATAGTGAGCATTTTCAATCTCAATGAAATCAAATGGCCTAGCGTATTTAGTGTGCTCTAGTTCGCTTCCTTTAAATGTAGCTAATACCTTTCGGTCCTCTCCTAGAACTGGTGCTAAATCAGCAGCAACTACCAACCGTTCAGTTAAATCCTCATTTGTAATTTCAATTACCTGGTACTCCACCTTAGGATTTACCGCAACAGCGGTATTGGCAACTAATGTCCATGGGGTAGTAGTCCAAATGAGCAGGCTTGCATCTAACTCTGCTAACTTTCCAGAGGTTGCTTTAAATCTAACAAAAACAGATGGATCCTTAATAGTTTCATAGCCTTGTGCTAATTCATGATCAGATAAGCCGGTTCCACATCTTGGGCAATATGGCGCAACTCTATGGTCTTGAACTAGTAATCCTTTTTTCCAAATTTGGGCTAGTGACCACCAAACACTTTCAATATAAGCAGGTGACATAGTCCAATAGGCTTCATCAAAATCCACCCAAAAACCCATGCGCTTTGTCATATTAGTGAACTCACCAACATGGCGTTGCACTGATTCACGACACTTTTCATTAAATTCTGCTACACCAAATTTTTCGATGTCTGCTTTACCGGTAAAACCCAATTCTTTCTCTACTGCAATTTCAACTGGTAGTCCATGACAATCCCAACCCGCTTTACGAATTACTTGCTTACCTTTCATTGTTTGAAAGCGTGGAAATAAATCCTTAAAAACTCTAGCTTCAATATGGTGGGTGCCAGGCATTCCATTTGCAGTAGGAGGGCCTTCATAAAAACTCCAACGCGGTGCACCGTTTCGATTTGCAACTGACTTTTCAAAAATTTGATTTTGTGACCAAAAATCCAAAATACTAGCTTCCATTGATGGAAGATCAATTTGCGCAGGTAAGGCATTAATTGTGCGCTTCGAGTTCGTATCCACCCTACATTCTAACGCGGGATTGATACCTTTTTCTGAACTCTCATTACGCGCAGGGGTGGCGGTTGGTAATTAGTTGCGACAAGCCATAACCTTTGCCCCTCCAGGAGGTATCGTGGCTATTCGCAAGTTATTTAAGAAATCAGCAAAAAAAAGTAAGAAGCCTTCCACAAAAAAGCCGGCTAAGTCAGCTGTTAAAAAGCCAACGAAAAAAGCACCTGCTAAGAAGGTGGCAAAGCGATCACCAAATATTGTAAAGCCTAAACTTGCTAAGAAATCAGCATTTAAAAAAGCACCTGGTAAGCCATTTCCAGCTAAGTTACAAACTTCAACTTCAGGTTCCTCAACAACTATTTCTGTAACATCAACAATCCCAAATGCAAATGCAACTCCAATTGTGGAAGAGCGCAGATTAGTTATGTTGCCACCACCAAAGCCAGTGTTAAAGTCAAAGAAAGCAGCAGCACTAAAACCAATTAAAAGTGCGCCAGCTCCACTTGTGGCTACAGCGAGTGAGATGGCATGGAACGCCACTGAGTTAAAAAGCATCAAGGCTGAACTTTCAAAGGATTTAATTAGGCTGCGGAAAGAGTTGGAAACAGCAGAGGCTGAGATGGAAGATTTAGTTGAGGCAGCAGGAGTTGGCGCAGGAGATGACCAAGCAGATGCTGGTGCAAAAACATTTGAGCGTGAGCATGAGATGTCATTGGTATATAACGCTCGAGACATGGTGCAGCAAACTGAGCGAGCCCTTGAGCGAATTAATAATAAAACTTATGGCAAGTGTGAAGAGTGTGGAAATTTTGTAGGCAAAGCAAGGCTACAAGTTTTTCCAAGAGCAACACTTTGCATGGTGTGTAAACAAAAAGAGGAACGACGCTGAACTATCTTCAGCGCAAATGGTTAGCGGCTACCGCTTTAATAGTTTTTGCCATCGATTATTTAACAAAAGTCGCAGCTCTTAACTATTTATCAGATGAGCCAAAGCAAATAATTGGTTCACTGCTGCAACTTCGACTCGTCTTTAACTCAGGGGCGGCATTTAATCTTGCTTCAAGTGGAACAATATTCCTATCAAGTTTTGCAATTATTATGGCGGGTGTGATTTTTTATTATGGAAGAAGCGTTAGGTCTAATCCCTGGGCGATCGCCCTTGGCTTAGCGTTGGGCGGAATATTTGGTAATTTATCTGATCGAATTTTTCGCACACCAGGTGGGTTACAGGGTGAGGTTATAGATTGGATTCAGATCCCTAATTGGCCGGTCTTTAATATTGCAGATATGTCAGTGGTTAGTGCTGCAATACTGATTACATTTCTAAGTTGGAAAAATGTGCCATTTACTAAAGGCAAGGGGGATCTATGAGTTCACGCGAGGTTAGAAACTTATCAATCCCAGAGGGATTAAATCAGGAACGAGTAGATGCTGCATTATCTAGATTACTTGGGCTATCTCGTAATGTAATTGTTGGATTAATCGAATCAGGTGAAATATCTAAACACGGTAAACCAATTGGTAAATCTGATCGAGTGATTACTGGAGATCAGATTGAAGTTTTAATGCCAGCTGCAAAAGGCGAAGCAAAGTTAGTTGCAACTCCGATTGATGGTTTAAAGGTTGTCTATGATGATGAGTTTTTAATTGTGATTGATAAACCAGTTGGGATCGCCGCCCATCCAAGTCCTGGTTGGCAGGGTGCGACAGTTGTTGGCGCAATATTTGCGGCCGGTTATCAACTTGCAACATCGGGTGCGGCAGAGCGCCAAGGAGTTGTTCACAGACTAGATGTCGGAACATCTGGGTTAATGGTGGTTGCAAAAAATGAGATTGCTTATTCTCATTTAAAAGATCAGTTTCGTGAGCGCACCGTTTCAAAGGTTTATCACGCATTAGTACAGGGTCATATGGATCCAACCGTTGGCACGATCGACGCGCCGATTGATCGTCACCCAAAAGAAGATTATCGATTCGCTGTTGTTGCAAATGGAAAACCAAGTATTACGCATTACAAAACGTTAGAAGTATTCCCAGCTGTTACTCTCCTTGAAATTGAACTAGAGACTGGTAGAACTCATCAGATCAGAGTCCATTTTGCTGCGCTGCACCATCCCTTAGTTGGTGACCTGACCTATGGATCAGATCCAGTACTTGCACAAAAACTTACAATCACTCGGCCTTGGCTACATGCCAAGCAACTTGCCTTTACCCATCCAGGCAGTGGTGAGCGCCTATCCTTTAATGCTGAGTATCCAGAGGATCTGACACGCTCACTAGCGCTTCTTTCAGATTTAGCCCGCTAGAAATTAAAGTCAGTAGTAATCTCACCATTCATGTCTGATTTAACTAGAAACCCGAAAAATTCGGAGAATTTTGTGCACCTACATGTGCACACCGAATACTCCATGTTAGATGGTGCTGCAAAAATTTCTGGATTAGTTGCTGAAGTAGCACGCCAAGAAATGCCAGCAATTGCGATGACAGATCATGGAAATGTCTTTGGTGCATTTGAGTTTCATAAGAGCGCTAAAGCTGCCGGAGTTAAACCAATAATTGGTATTGAAGCTTATGTAGCACCAGAATCAAGATTTGATAAGCGAAGAGTTAAGTGGGCTGAAGGCGGACAGGATGATGTTTCTGGCGGAGGGGCATATACACATATGACTTTACTTGCTGAAAATAATCAGGGACTTTCTAATTTATTTAAGCTCTCATCATTAGCTTCTTTAGAGGGTTTTTATTACAAACCAAGAGTTGACCGAGAGTTACTCTCAAAGTATTCAAAGGGAATAATTGCTACAACAGGTTGCGCAGGAGGTGAGATTCAAACCAGATTACGTATGGGTGCCTATAAAGAAGCGATCAAAGCAGCAAGTGAATTCAGAGATATTTTTGGTCCAGAAAATTTCTATCTAGAGATAATGGATCACTCAATTGAGATTGAGCAAAGAGCGTTTGCTGATTTAATTAAATTAGGTAAAGAGTTAAACCTTCCGCAATTAGCAACTAATGATCTTCACTATACACACCATGAAGATGCAGCAGCACATGAGGTATTACTTTGTATTCAGTCTGGTTCGACAATGGCTGATCCAAAGAGATTTAAGTTTGAGAACTCGGAGTTTTACCTAAAGAGCCCAGCGCAAATGCGAGAAATATTCAAAGATTTTAAGCAGGCCTGTGATAACACATTACTAATAGCCGAGCGTTGTGAAACTACTATGCGTGAGGGTGAGAATTTACTGCCCCAATTTCCAGTGCCAACTGGGCAAAGTGAAGATAGTTGGTTAATTAAACTAGCTAATGACGGCTTAGCCACAAAGATGGGCAACAGCATTCCAACTGAATACCAGGACCGTCTTAACTTTGAATTAGAAGTAATGATTAAGATGAGATTTCCAGGTTACTTTTTAGTTGTGGCAGATCTTTGTGATCATGCACGTAAGGTAGGTATTAGGGTGGGCCCCGGCCGTGGATCAGCTGCCGGTTCATTAGTTTCATACTCTCTAGGTATCACTGGGCTAGATCCGATTAAGTTTGGATTGTTATTTGAGAGATTTTTAAATCCAGAGCGTATCTCCATGCCTGATATTGATCTGGACTTTGATGAGCGCAGACGATCAGAGATGATTCAATACGCAACTACTAAATATGGTGATGATCGAGTTGCTCAGATAATTACCTACGGCACAATTAAATCAAAGCAAGCAATTAAAGACTCCACCAGAGTGCTTGGATATCCATATGCACTAGGTGAGCGCTTAACTAAATCATTACCTCCTTCAGTCATGGGTAAAGATATTTCACTTTCTGGCATATTTAATATGGATAACGAGCGTTATGGTGAGGCATCTGAATTTAGAAATTTATATGAAAGTGATCCTGATTCAAAAAAGATAGTTGATACCGCCCTTGGAATTGAAGGATTAAAGCGACAGTGGGGAGTGCACGCAGCTGGAGTGATATTAAGTAAGGAGCCATTACTTGATGTAATTCCGATTCATCGCCGCGATGCAGATGGCGCCATCATTACTCAGTTTGATATGGGAGCGTGTGAAGCTACGGGTTTACTAAAGATGGACTTTTTAGGACTTAGGAATCTATCTGTCTTAGATGATTGCTTAATAAATATTGAAAAAAATCTTGGTAAAAAAGTTGTATTAGAAAGCTTGCCACTATCTGATAAAAAGACTTTCGAATTACTTTCTCGCGGTGACACTCTTGGCGTATTTCAATTAGATAGTGCGCCAATTAGATCTTTACTACGCTCAATGGCACCTGATAGTTTTGAAGATATTGCTGCTGTAATTGCTCTTTACCGTCCAGGCCCTATGGGTGAAGATTCACATAATAAATACGCAGATTATAAAAATGGTCGTAAGGCCCCAATTGGTATTCATCCTGAATTAGATATGCCATTAAACGAAATATTAAAAGATACCTATGGGCTAATTGTTTATCAGGAGCAAGTGTTAGCAATTGCACGAAAAGTTGCTGGTTTCACCCTGGGCCGCGCGGATCTACTACGCAAGGCAATGGGAAAGAAAGACAAAAAGATATTGGACAAAGAGAAAGTGCACTTTGAAGATGGTATGAAAGCAAACGGCTTCTCTGAAGATGCAGTGGAGAAGTTATGGCAAACATTGATCCCATTCTCTGATTATGCTTTCAATAGATCACATAGCGCAGGGTATGGGCTACTTTCATTTTGGACTGCTTATTTAAAAGCTAACTATCCATCAGAGTATATGGCTGCGTTACTTACTAGTGTTCGAGATGA
>SXGQ01015788.1_pt1 | contig 10305 bp, 9 predicted proteins | sample 3178371 | NCBI WGS metagenome assembly SXGQ01 (sample SAMN11356859, study PRJNA531348) | freshwater metagenome | isolation source: freshwater sample F1-20 | place: China: Fuxian Lake, Yuxi | collected 2017-12-25 | reverse complement strand
CAGCGAGCGGGACACCACGAGCGCGAAGACGAACGCGAGGATGAAGAACCCACCCAGGAGCATGGCCGCGAGCAGCCTGCTGCGCGTGATGTCGTCGGCGGTCGCGCCTGTCGCCGCGAGGGTCACGACGCGGGTGCGCTCGCCGAGGAACCCGGCAGCCCCGAACGACGCGGCCCGGTAGTCCTCGGCGCCGATCGTCAGATCGCCTTCGTCGGGCAGGTCGGTCCGCGCCGCCGCGGGGATGGAGGCGCCCAGCACCTCCCGGTCGGACAGGACGACGACCTCGCCGTCGACCAGGCTCGCCGCCTCGCCCGCGAACTCCGCCGCCTCCTCGACGGACACCTGGAGCTCGCCGGCGGGTTGATTGTCGGCGGTCATCAGCCTCGCCGCCGCGGGCGCGGTGGCCGTCCGGCTGCCGACGTCCACGTACGCCGCACCGTCACGAGCGATGACGATCCGGCGCGCGCGGCGGCTGTCCAGCAGCTCGAACGCGCGGTCGCGCGCGGCCTCGGCGTCGTCCTCCTGCAGCGCGGTCGCGAGCTGGCGGTCGGCCGCGATCTGGGTCGCCGCCGTCTGGGCCCGGTCCCGCGCCGCGCGGAAGAGGTTGATCTCGACCTCCTGCTGCGCCGCGAGGCTCGCGTCCGCCTTGCCGGTCTCGTTGTCCTCGATGAGCTGGAACAGCACGAAGCCGACGATCGCCATCGGCAGGATGACGATCGCGACGAAGAAGCCGGTGAGACGCTGGCGAAAGCTCACGGAGAACCCAGATCCCAGAGTACCTCCGCAGCCAGCCGTCCCGGCGCAGCGGGCGCGGTACACTGGTCGCCGCGTGGGGCTATAGCTCAGCTGGGAGTGCGCCTGGATCGCACCCAGGAGGTCGCCGGTTCGAGCCCGGCTAGCTCCATCGACACGAAGGCCCCGCGACCGCGGGGCCTTCGTCGTTCCGGGGCCGACAGATCGTGCGGCGTGCGGCGCGCCCGATCGGAGTAGCGTCACCAGTCCGCGGCGGTTGCGCCTCGGACCATGCGTCTGCTCTCCCCCCACCCGGCAGCGATGACCTCGACGCTCGCCGCGTTGATGATCGTGCTCGGGCCGAGCGTCGCACACGGACAGAGCGCGTCGCAGACCCTCGGTGCCCTCGCCCAGCTCAGCGGGACGAACGGCTGCCTGGTGGACCGCTCGTCCACCCGCGACGACTGCGCGCCGACACGTGCGTTGCTCGGCCCCGGCCCGTTCCTGGGTTCGCGTGCCGTGGCGATCAGCCCCGACGGCAGGCAGGTCTATGTCGCCTCCTCGACGAGCGACGCGGTCGCGATCCTGCGCCGCAACGCCCGCACCGGGGTCCTCACCCAGGCCTCCGGCAAGGCGGGGTGCATCGCGGAGAAGGGCGCCCAGGGCTGCGCCTGGGCGCGCGGCCTGAACGGCCCGAACTCGGTCGCCGTGAGCCCTGGCGGCCGCAACGTGTACGTGACGTCGCGCAACAGCGACGACGTCAGCGTCCTGCGCCGCAACCCCTCGACCGGCGCGCTGACCCAGCTCTCCGGTGCGGCGGGCTGCATCTCCGGCATCGCCGCGGTGCCCGGCTGCGCGGCGGGACGCGCGCTCGACGGGCCGGACGTCGTGGCCGTCAGCCCCGACGGCCGGAACGTCTACGTCGGGTCGTTCTTCGGCAACGCGGTCGTGACCTTCACGCGCGACGCGTCGACCGGCGCCCTCGCGCAGCCGGGAGACGCGACCGGCTGCCTCGCCACGGCGACCGCCGGCTGCGCCACCGGGATCGCGCTCGGCGCGCCCGAGGGCATGGCCGTCAGCGCCGACGGCGCATCGGTGTACGTCGCCACGGCCGCGAGCAACGCCGTCCTCACCCTGGCCCGCAACGCGTCGACCGGCGCGCTCACCCAGGCCACCGACGGCACGGGCTGCATCGCCAACGCCGTCGTCACCGGCTGCACGACCGGCGTGACCCTCGCCGGCGCGAACGCGCTGGCCGTCAGCCCGGGCGACGACGACGTCTACGCCACCTCGCTGGTGAGCAACAGCGTGACGTCGTTCACCCGCACCGCCGGCAGCGGGCTGCTGGCCCAGCAGCAGGGAACCTCGGCGTGCGCGATCTACCTGCTCGCCGTCGGCTGCTCGCTCGCGCGGTCCCTGTCCGCCCCTGAGGGCGTCGCCGTCTCCCCCGACGGCGCGAGCGTGTACGCCGCGGCCTACAACTCCGGCACGATCGCGACCTTCGTGCGGTCCACCACCGGCGCCCTGAAGCAGCAGTCCGGACGGCTCGGATGCGTCACCGGCAAGGACGAACCGGACTGCGCGACCGGGCGTGCACTGTCGGGCGTCAGCTCGATCGCGGTCAGCCCGGACGGGCGGCACGTGTACGCGGCGGCCTTCAAGAGCAACGCGCTGACCGTCTTTGCGCGAACCACCACCACGAGGACCCCAGAGTGACCGAGACGCCCGACCCCGACCGGCGGGGCCTCACCCGCGCCGACCTCCTCAAGCGCGCCGCCGCGGCGGGCACGGGGATCATCCTCGGCGGGCCCGCGGCGAGCGCCGGGGCACGATCGCGGGGCCGTGCGCCCACCAAGCGCGTGGCGGGCATGAACATCCTGCTGTTCCTCACCGACCAGCAGCGCTCACTCCAGCACTTCCCGCGCGACTGGGCCAAGCGCAACCTGCCGGGCCTGACGCGGCTGACGAACCGCGGCCTCACGTTCGAGAACGCGTTCACCAACGCCTGCATGTGCTCGCCCGCGCGGTCGACGCTGATGTCCGGCTACTTCCCCGCCCAGCACGGCGTGAAGTACACGCTCGAGACGAGCATGCCATCGCCGCAGTACCCGCAGGTCGAGCTGGCGACGACGTTCAAGAACCCCGCGTCGGTCGTCGCCGCCGCCGGCTACACGCCCGTCTACAAGGGCAAGTTCCACTGCAACAAGCCCGCGAACGGCTCGACCTGGGTCCCGCAGGACGTCAACCAGTACGGCTTCACCCGCTGGAACCCGCCGGACGCGGGCGGCAACCAGTCGATCCCCGAGGAGGGCGGCGGCCTCTACGACAACGACGGCCGCTTCATCAGCTCACAGGGCACCCCCGACGCGGGCACCGAAGGGGCGCTCCAGTACCTCGACTCGGTGGCGGCGCAGAGCCAGCCGTTCTTCATGGTCGTCTCGCTCGTCAACCCGCACGACGTGCTGCTCTACCCGAAGACGTACACCAGCGGCGGATACGACAGCACCTGGCTGGAGGGCGAGATCGAACCCCCGGGCACGGTGAACGAGGACCTCTCGACGAAGCCGTCCGTGCAGGCCGAGTTCCTGAAGATCTTCAACCTGTCCGGGCCGATCCCGACCCGCCAGATGAAGCGCAACTACCTGAACTTCTACGGCAACCTCATGAAGTCGTCGGACGCGTTCCTCGTGCAGTTGCTCGACGCGCTGGACCGCAACGGCCTGACGAACGACACGCTCGTCATCGCGACGGCCGACCACGGCGAGATGGGCACCGCGCACGGCGGGATGCGCCAGAAGAACTTCAACGTCTACGAGGAGGCGACGCACATCCCGCTCGTCTACTCCAACCCGCGTCTGTTCCCGCGCGCGAAGAAAAGCCGGGCGCTCGTGTCGCACGTCGACTTCCTGCCCACGCTCGCGAGCCTGGTCGACGCGCCGTCCACGGCCCGCGCCGGGTGGGCGGGCAAGGACTACAGCGACATCGTGCTGGGCCGCTCGTCGAAGGGCGTGCAGGACTACACCGTCTTCACCTACGACGACTACCAGTCCGGGCAGCCGTCGGGTCCGTACCCGAAGCCCCCGAACCACATCGTCAGCATCCGCGAGCGCAACTGGAAGATCGCGCGCTACTACGACGTCGCGGGCAAGGAACCCGACCAATGGGAGCTCTACCACCTGGCGACGGACCCGTACGAGCGCGTGAACCTCGCGCACAAGGGACACAAGCGCACACCGGCGCAGCAGCGGGCGTACACCCGGCTGCGCCGCAAGCTCGCCCGGGTGGAGGAGACGCGGCTGCAGCCGCTGCCGAGCGGGTAGCGTCCGCGCGCATGGACCTCGAGCCGAGCGCGGACGACACCCCAAAGGCGCGCCGGCTCGACCGCTTTCGCCTGGCGTCACGCCGGGTCGACGCCCACCCGGCCGTGGTCCAGGCCACGCGAGCCACCCGAGCGGCCCTGCCGGGTGACCCGAAGTTCGGAGACGCGCTCTCCACCGCGGCGGAGGACCGGCCGTCGCTGGTCCTCGCCCGGCACCTGGCCGAGCTGGGGACCGCGCAGCCGAGCGCCGCGCGGGAACTGGGCCTGGGCGCGCTGCAGGTCTGGCAGGCCCTCGCCGAGTCGATCGGCCGGGGCGCCGGGACCGACGAGGTGGCGATCGTCTTCACCGACCTGGTCGGCTTCTCGTCGTGGGCGCTGGAGGTCGGCGACGAGCGCGCGCTCGAGCTGCTGCGCGAGGTCGCCTCGATCGTCGAGCCCGCAATCGAGAGCCGCGGCCGGATCGTCAAGCGCCTGGGCGACGGCCACATGGCCGTCTTCCCCGACGCGCAGCACGCCGTCGACGCCGCCCTGGAGATCCAGCGCAAGCTCGCGGGCGTCGCCGTCGACGGGCACGCCGCCCAGCTGCGGGTGGGGGTGCACGTCGGGCGGCCGCGGCGGGTCGGCCGGGACTACCTCGGCGTCGACGTGAACGTCGCCGCGCGTGTGACCGACGCCGCGAAGGGCGGGGAGGTCCTCGTCTCCGACCGGGCGCTGGCCGCGCTCGACACCGCGGGGCTCAGGGTGAAGCGGCGGCGGCGGTTCCGGGCGAAGGGCGCGCCGCGGGACCTCGAGGTCCATGCGATCGCGCCGGCGGCGCCGTAGTCGAACCGTGCCGGCCCGGCGTCCGTAGTGCCTGGCATGGGCTTCCGCCTCGTGCTCGTCCTCCTCGCCGCAACGCTCGTCGGCTGCGGCGGCGGCGACCAGCAGCCCGAAGACGTCATCCGCGGCTGGGCCGACACCCTGCGTGCCGGCGACGTCGACGCCGCGGCCGACCGGTTCGCCGTGCCCAGCCGCGTGGCCAACGGCGGGCCACCGGAGCGGCTCACGACCCGGGCCGCCGTCCGGTCGTTCAACGCCGCCCTGCCGTGCGGTGCGCGGCTGGAGGGCACCCAGGAGGACGACGACGGGTTCGTCATCGCCACCTTCCGCCTCACCGCGCGGCGCGGCGGGACCGACTGCGGGGAGGGGCGGGGCGCCATCGCACGGGTTGCCATCCGCGTGCGCGATGGCAAGATCACGGACTGGCTGCGAGCGGACGACCGCCCGGCCGCCGGCCCGACCGTCGACACCTGAGCCGCGCCGCCGCCTTGGACGTGCGTACGATCGGGCCGTGGCGCACGAGCACGAGTACGAGATCGACGGGCCCCTCATCGAAGAGGTCTTCCGGCTGACCGCCACCGACGAGCGCACCCCGCTGCCGCGCCACCGGCACAACCTCACGCGCTCGCAGGTGGAGACGACACAACGCGCCCGGATCATCGTTGCGACGGCCGAGGTCGTGAACGAGCTGGGCTACGCCGCGGCGTCGTCGAAGGCCATCATCGAGCGCGCCGGCGTGTCCAGCAAGACCTTCTACGCGCTCTTCGGCGACAAGGAGTCGGCGTTCTTCGCCGCGTTCTCACTGCTCGACGGCGTGATCGTCGACGTCGTGCGTGGCGCGCCCCATCCCGAGGATCCGCGCCGCCAGGCACGCGAGGGCATCGAGGGCTTCCTCGAGCAGCTGGCGGCGGTGCCGCTGTTCACCCGGCTGCGCATCGTCGAAGCGCCCGCGGCGGGACATCGCGCGCTGGAGCGCCAGCGCGCGATCACCCGGGAGTTCGCCCGCGCGATCCACCGGCTCATGGGCCCGGCCCAGGAGCGCGATCCGCGGATTCGCATGCTGAGTGAGGAGATCCTCGTGATGTTCTGCGGCGGCGTCGCCGAACTCATGCTCGAGCACATCCTCGAGCACGGCACCGCGTCGTTGCCCGATCTGTCCCCCACGGTCTACGAGATGCTCGAGCTGCTCGCGTTCGCACCGGAGTAGCGTGCAGCCCATGGCCACGCTTCCCCCGCTCCCCGCCCGGGGCTGGGCCGCTCAGGCGGCCGATGCCCAGCTCGCACCGATCGACTTCGAGCGGCGTGCGCCGCGCGAGGGCGACGTCGTGATCGACATCGACTGGTGCGGGATCTGCCACTCGGACCTGCACACGGCGCGCAACGAATGGCACGGCACGATGTACCCGTGCGTGCCGGGCCACGAGATCATCGGCACCGTGCGGGAGGTCGGCCCCGGCGTCACGACGTTCGCGCCCGGCGACACCGTCGGCGTCGGGTGCCTCGTGGACTCGTGCCGGGAGTGCGATGCCTGCCAGCGCGGCCTCGAGCAGTTCTGCCGCGGCGGGGTCATGACCTACAACTCGCCCGACGCGGACTTCGACCACGCGACGTTCGGGGGGTACTCGAACGCGATCGTCGTGCAGGACCGGTTCGTCCTGCGCATCCCCGACGGGCTCGACCCGGCCGCCGCGGCGCCGATCCTGTGCGCCGGCATCACGACGTGGTCGCCGCTGCGCCACTACAAGGCCGGTCCGGGCACCCGCGTCGGGGTCGCCGGGTTCGGCGGCCTCGGCCTGATGGCGATCAAGCTCGCCGCCGCGCTGGGCGCCGAGGTCACCGCCATCACGCGCAGCCCGGCGAAGGCCGAGCGCGCGCGGGCCGCGGGCGCGCACGACGTCATCGTGTCGACCGAGCGCGACGACCTGCGCCGCGTGCGCGAGTCGCTCGACCTCATCATCGACACGATCCCCGTGACCCATGCGCTCGACCCCTACGTCAAGCTGCTGCGGCTGGACGGGACGCTCGTGATCGTCGGCGCGATCGAACCGATCACCGAGGGTGTCGACGCCCGGCTGCTGCTCGCGCGGCGCCGCAGCGTTACCGGCTCGCCGATCGGCGGGCTGCCCGAGACGCAGGAGCTCCTCGACTTCTGCGCCGAGCGCGGCATCACCGCCGACATCGAGAAGATCCCCGCCGACGGCATCAACGCGGCCTACGAGAAGATGGCCGCGGGGCAGCTGGACTTCCGCTATGTGATTGACATGTCGACCATGTAGAGATAATGGTCATTATTATGGAGCCGACCCTTGCTGACCTGCGCGCCCTCGTGCCGCCCCGCGGACCCTCGGAGGCGCGCATCCTGCCCGGACGGCGCGCCGACACGGGCGTCCTGAACTGGATCATCGCCGCCGTCGCCGGCCGGATCGCCGGGACGGGGCCGATCAACATCTTCACGACCCTGGGCCGGCACCGGTGGCTGTTCCGCCGCTGGCTGATCTTCGCCGGGGCGCTCATGCCCGGCGGCAGGCTCCCGCGGGTCGACACCGAGCTGATCATCCTGCGCGTGGCCGCGAACACGGGGTCGGCGTACGAGTGGCACCAGCACGTGCTCCTCGGCCTGGACTGCGGCCTGCCCGCCGACCGCATCGCCGCGGTGGTGGAGGGCCCGCTCGCGGATGGGTGGACGCCGCGGCAGGAGGCGCTGCTGCGCTGCGCCGACGAGCTGCACGCCGCGCACGCGCTGAGCGACGAGACCTGGAGCGACCTGCGCGCGCACCTCGACGAGCGCGACCTCATCGAGCTGCTCATGCTCGTCGGCGCGTACGAGGGACTCGCGATGACGCTCAACGGACTTGGCGTGCAGACCGAGCCCGCCCGCTGACAGAATCCCGCGCCGTGAGCACCGCCACCGCCGGCCGCCTGGGACCCGTCCGCCGGGACGACGAGGCGCGCGTCAAGCCCCTCGAGCTGTTCTTCGACCTCGTCTTCGTGCTCGCGCTGACGCAGGTCACCGCCCTGCTGGCCGCGCAGCCGACCTGGGAGGGCTTTGCGAAGGCGATGCTCATCATGGCCCTGCTGTGGTGGACGTGGGTGGGCTACGCGTGGCTGACGAGCGTCGTCGACCCCGAGGAGGGCGCGGTGCGCTTCGCGATGTTCGCCGCGATGGGCGCACTGATCATCGCCGCGCTCTGCGTGCCCGAGGCGTTCGACGACCGCGCGCTGCTCTTCGCCTGCGCCTACGGAGGCGTGCGCTTCGCCCACATCTGGCTGTTCTGGCTCGCCAGCCGGGACGACCCGAAGCTGCGCTCGTCCGTGGCCGGACTCGCGGTGAGCACCGCCATCGGGGTGTCGCTCATCGTCGGCGCGTCGTTTCTGGACGCCGAGGTGCAGGGCGCCGTCTGGGCGCTCGCGCTGGTCATCGACTACGGCGGGCCGCTGCTCTTCGGCCAGGACGGCTGGACCATCGCGCCCGGGCACTACGCCGAGCGCCACGGCCTGATCCTCATCATCGCGCTGGGCGAATCCATCGTCGCCATCGGCGTGGGGGCGGAGGGCATCGAGATCGGCACCGGTGAGGTGCTCGCCGCGGTCGGCGGCATCGCGATCGCCTCGGCGCTGTGGTGGCTGTACTTCGACGTCGTCGCGCTCGTCGCCGAACGACGGCTGGCCACCGCCGAGAAGGGACGCGAGCAGAACGGCATCGCGCGCGACTCCTACTCCTATCTGCACCTGCCGATGATGATCGGCATCGTCCTCTGCGCGCTGGGCCTGAAGAAGACCATCGAGCACGTGGAGGACCCGCTGAAGCTCGTGCCCGCCGTCGCCCTGCTCGGGGGCCCCGCGCTCTACCTGCTCGGCCACGTGGCGTTCCGCTGGCGCAACGTGCACCGCTTCAGCGTCCAGCGGCTCGTGATCGCCGTCGTCCTCCTGGCGCTCATCCCGCTGACCCGGGACCTGGCCGCCCTGCCGATCGTCGGGATCATCGTGGCGCTGCTGTGGCTGCTCATCGCGTACGAGACGTGGCGATTCGCGGAGCTCCGCGACCGGCTGCGCCACGAGCTCCAGCACTGAGCCGACGGCGGTCCGGCGAATAGAGCAGGATGTGCCGGTGGCTGAGGGGGTTCAGGACATCAAGCTCACGAGCACGTCGTACGTCGTGCTGGGCCTCGTCGCGCAGCTCGGCACCGCCACCCCGTACGACCTCAAGCGGGCCGTCGAGCTGACGGTCTCGAACTTCTGGCCGACCCCGCACACGACGCTGTACGCCGAACCCGCGCGGCTGGCCGGTGGCGGCTACCTGCACGAGGAGCAGGAGGAGGGCGGGCGCAGGCGCAAGGAGTACACCGTCACCCCGCGCGGCCGGGAGGCACTCGACGCCTGGCTCGCCGACGCGGACGCCGCCCCGCCGGCGATGCATGACGAGAGCATGCTCAAGGTCTTCTTCGGGGCCGACCCCGCACCGCTGGCGGAGCGCAAGCGCGCCTGGCACGCGGAGCAGCTCGAGCTGCTCGAGCACTACCTCGCCGGGGTCCGCGCGGCGGGGAACCTGCCCGAGGCCGAACGGGTCCTGCGCTTCGGCACCGCGCTGCACCGCGCGCTCATCGACCTGCAAGACGAGACGCTCGACGACTGAGGAGATGGACGAGCGGGGGCGGGCCGATACCCTGGGACCCCCAGACTCCCGGAGGCACCTGCATGTCCTCAACCGCCGCCACGTCCAACGGCGCCGCCGCCGCGACCAACGGTCATCCCACCGCGAAGGCCCCCACGGCTCCGCGCCCTTCCACCGGTTCGACGCTCGTCGACGGCGCGCGCCTCGAACGGCTCGCCGGCATCGTCCGCACCGAGGGCCCGCGCGAGATGCGCGAGGTCGAGGCCCCGTTCACGGGTCAGACCATCGGCTCGGTGCCGATGTGCGACGAGGCCGACCTGACCGCCGCGCTCGAGCGCGCGCGGGTCGCCCAGGCCCGGTGGGCCCAGACGAGCTTCGCCGAGCGCAAGGCGATCCTCATGCGCTTCCACGACCTCGTCCTCGACCGTCAGGCCGAGGCGCTCGACCTGCTGCAGATCGAGGCCGGCAAGGCCCGCGCGCAGGCCTTTGAGGAGGTCATCGACACCGCGATCGTCGCGCGCTACTACGCGAACACCGGTGAGGCGCACCTGCGCACGGTCAAGCGCCAGGGCGCGATTCCGGTCCTGACCCAGTCCTGGCAGCACCACCACCCGATCGGCGTCGTCGCGATCATCGCGCCGTGGAACTACCCGCTGACGCTGGCGATCAGCGACGCGACGCCCGCGCTGATGGCCGGCAACGCCGTCGTGCTGAAGCCCGACCAGCAGACGCCGTTCTGCGCGCTGTGGGGCGTCGAGCTCCTGCGCGAGGCGGGGATGCCCGCCGACCTGTTCCAGGTCGTCACCGGCTCGGGCGCGCGCCT
>SXGQ01877278.1_pt1 | contig 10306 bp, 7 predicted proteins | sample 3178371 | NCBI WGS metagenome assembly SXGQ01 (sample SAMN11356859, study PRJNA531348) | freshwater metagenome | isolation source: freshwater sample F1-20 | place: China: Fuxian Lake, Yuxi | collected 2017-12-25 | reverse complement strand
GTTGGTGGAGAAGTTGGCGCCCAAATCTGTTGAGCGCGCGATCTGATGACTGAGGAAGAAATTGATGTGAAGTTCATCGCCCGTCACGCTGTGCAGGTGTGAAAATTTATAGCCGCCGCATAGAATATTTTTATGAGCAAAGAGATCACACTGTCAATGGTGGACGGCGTCCGAGTGGTGGTGCCGGATTCATTGGAGTTGATCACGCCGTATGTGTTGCAAGAGCAACTGGATTGGTTTGAACCCGAGATTAAATTTCTGCGGCGCGCTTTAAAATCAGGGCAAAAAGTGATCGATATTGGCGCGAATTACGGAGTTTTCACTTTATCCATGGCCCGCGCCGTTGGGTCGACTGGAAAAGTGTGGGCGTTTGAGCCCGCCAATTCAACTGCGAATTTTTTGGAAAAAAGTATCGCGGCGAATCGCTTTGAGCATGTTGATTTGCAACGCTGCGCGCTTTCAAACGAGATAGGAACCACGCAATTTATTGTTGGCCAGCACGCGGAGTTGAACTCAATCGCCCGCGGCGGCGCGGATTCGGCGGGCAACTTGGAGACAGTGCAAGTGCGTACTTTGGATGAGCGCATGGGCGCGCTTGCTTGGAGCGACATTGATTTTATAAAAATTGACGCCGAGGGTGAGGAAGCCAACATTCTTCTTGGCGGAAAAATATTCTTCTCAAAGAATTCTCCGTTGGTGCAGTTTGAAGTGAAAGTCTCAGACGATGCGGACTTGTCCATTATTCCAATGTTTAAAACCATGGGATATGAGGCATATGAATTGGTTCCGGGTTTGGATCTCTTGACTCCGTTTCGTGCCGACAACAAACTTGATGGATATCTTTTGAATATGTTCGCTTGCAAACCTGATCGCGCGGAGGCGTTGGCGCAGCAAGGCAAGTTGGTGACGATGGATGTCTTGGAGCAAAAAGAAAATCAAGAGACAGCCGTTCTGGAAATTGCGCGCGCAAATCCCGCTTACGAATGGCGCAACGCTTTGGCAAAGTTTCCTTACGCGGCGACGCTTGCGTCGCAGTGGGAGCAAGCAATATCCGCGCAAGACAATTCGCAACTGCTTGACGCTTTGGCGCTTCATGCTTTGAGCCGTGATATCAAGGCTGCGCCCGCGCAACGCTTTGTCGCACTGACTGGAAGCCTCGCTCGCTTCGCGCTCATCATTCAGCGCAAGCCAACATTTCGTCATCGTGCCAGTTACGCCCGGATCGCGAGCGAGGCGGGACAGCGTAAAAATGCGGTGGATGTGTTGATTCAAATGATCCAAAGTGGACATCAAGGAAACGAACTTGATTTGGGCGAGCCATTTCTAGCGCCATGCGAGCGATTTGATCGCTTGCGGTTAAGCGCGCCGGCAAGCCATTGGGCAATGTGCGCAATGCATGAACAATACGAGTGGCTCTGCGCGCATTCTTCATTTTATGTGACGGCGCAAGCTATTCAGCGTTTGCAATTTGTGGAGCAGCTTGGATTTTTAGGTGAGGACATGCGGCGCCGATTGAATGTGGCCCGCCGGCGACTTGTTAAAAAATAAGCGCGCTTGTCCAGGATTGACGAGCCCGACTATGAATATCTTCTTGACAGTATGGTGATAGCCGACGGCGCGCTTGAATTGTATTTTGTCTAGCGCTTCGGTCGCATTGGAACGCAAAACGACCGCATTCGCATGCCACGATTTGTGTCTTTGCGAAGCTTCTCGCATATGGAAAATTCTTTACCATGCGCGCACACGATGCAAATGCAACATAATAATTTTAAGAAGGCGCTGAAGGAAGGTCGTTTGCAAATCGGCCTGTGGAGCAGTTTGTGCAGCGCCATTGCGGCGCAGGTTTTGGGCGACAGCGGCTTTGATTGGATTGTGATTGATGGCGAACATGCGCCCAATGAACTGCCGGATATTGTCGCGCAAATGCAGGCGCTTGCGGGCACGCATGCCTGCGCCGTTGTCCGGCCAGCGTGGTTGGACACGGTGGTGATCAAACGCATGCTTGATGCCGGCGCGCAAACAATTATTGTTCCGTATGTGCAGAACGCCGAGCAGGCCACGCTTGCGGTTGCCAGCATGCGCTATCCGCCGGCGGGCATTCGTGGCGTGGCGCCGGTGATTCGCGCCAGTCATTACGGGCGCGTTGATAATTATCTCAAGCTGGCCGACGCGCAAATGTGTCTGCTTGTGCAAGTTGAAACCAAGGAGGCGCTTGTGAATTTGGAATCCATCGCAAATGTGGACGGCGTGGATGGCGTCTTCATTGGCCCTTCGGATTTGGCGGCCTCGCTTGGTCACATTGGCAATCCGGCGCACGCGGTTGTGCAGGCCGCATTGCTTGACGCGGTCACGCGGTTGAAGACGCTAGGCAAGCCTGCGGGAATTCTTACATCCAATCAAGACGAAGCGCGCCGCTACATTGATTGGGGCTACACATTTGTGGCTGTTGGCTCCGATATAAATGTGTTGCGCTTTGGCGGCGACGCCTTGGTAAAAAACTTCAAGTTGTAGCTGAGTTGGCTACCATAATCACACATGCGTGATTTTGTGTTGATCTATTTGAACGGCGTAAGGCGCGAAATTCGCGGGCGTGAAGCGCTGATGATGTTGGCGGATTGGCTGCGCAAAGAAGCCGGTCTTACAGGAACAAAAATTGTGTGCGCCGAGGGCGACTGCGGTTCATGCACTGTTCTGCGCGCGTTCCCAGATCTTGCCGCGCACGCCCCCGTGCATGTTGGCGTGCGAGGTGGTGTGAAGGTTGGCGAAAATGTTGGTGCGAATGTTGGCCGCGATCCCTCCACACATATTGCTCCCCTTGAATTTGAAGCCATGAACTCGTGCATTGTCACGGTTGCGCAAATGGATGGCTCACACATTGTCACGGTGGAGGGCATGCAATGCGGCGATGAGTTGTCGCCCGCGCAAGTGGCCATGAAGCAATGCCACGCTTCGCAGTGCGGATATTGCACGCCGGGATTTGTCATGGCCATCAGCGCCATGTTGGAGAAGCACGGCGATGCAAATGGCGCGCGCGCAAATGTTGCAAGCGATAGTGGCGCGCGTACAAATATTGTAAGCCATGGCAGCGCGGTTGCGGCGCAACACATAGATGCAAAGATGGCCGCGAATTATCTCACGGGTAATTTGTGCCGATGTACTGGCTATGCCCCAATTGTGGAAGCCGCGTTGACGGTGCGCGCCACGGAAAAGCATTCGGTGGCGGGGCGCTACTCCAACCCCGCGGCGGTTGTGGACGCGCTGAACACGGCCACCAAGTCATTGTTGATTGAACATGACGGCGTTAAATTATTCGCGCCAGTTTCGTTGCGCGAGGCCGTTACATTTGCGGCGCAGAACCCCGGCTTCAAGGTGTTGGCCGCGGCCACTGATATGGGTGTGCAAACCAACAAGGGCAAGCCATTGCCACGCGCGTTGCTGAGTTTGCATTTAGTCAACGAGTTGTATCAAGCCAAGCAATCTCGATCGGGCCTTGTTGTGGGCGCGCGTGTCACGCTTGCGCAACTGCGTCGCCTGTGTGAAACCGCCGCGCCGGAGTTGGCCAACTTTCTAAATTTATTCGGCTCGCCACAAATTAAAAATGTCGCCACGCTTGTTGGCAACATCGCCAACGCATCACCCATTGGTGACACGCTTCCGTTCTTGCTGATCGCTGACGCGGTTGTGCATTTGGCTAGTCGGCCTGGCGGCAAGGGGCCAATTCATAAGCGCAACATTGAGTTTACGGATTTATATGTGGGCTACAAAAAGTTGGCGCTTACGCCTGGAGAAATTATTACACACGTGTCTTTCAACGCCATGGATTCCAAGGAACTTCTGCGGCTTTATAAAGTTTCACAGCGCAAAGACATGGACATTAGCGCTATCAGCGGAGCCTTTTCCATGACAATGGCTGGGCGCGTGAAAAGTTCCGGGCTCAATACCACAACGCATGCCGGGACGCGCAAAACAAAATCACCGCCGCACGTTGTTTCGGCGCGCATTGCCTATGGCGGCGTTGCGGCCACGCCAATACGCATGCCAGAAATAGAAGCCGCGTTGGTTGGCGACTTCACCATGGAAAAAGCGCAAGCCGTGGCGCACATGATTGCAAGCGCCATCACGCCACTGTCGGATGTGCGTGGCAGCGCGGCGTACCGGCGCGTGACGGCCGCGAATTTGTTCATGCGTTATGCCAACGAGGTGTTGCATGCGTGACGCTTCAGGTGTTGGAAAAATATCCGTGAGGAATAAATTTCGCCGCCGCACATGCGAGGTTTTCAGTGGCTAATTCTGTCCATCAACAGTCTGACACACATTCTGGGGAGCCATCATCAACATCATTGTTGAAGGATGTTGGCTCGCCGCCGCATGATTCCGCCACCACGCATGTCACGGGCAAGTCGGAATTTGTTGATGACCGACCCATGGTGAAAGGTGAACTGCACTGCGGACTTGTCTACAGTCCGTTTGCGCGCGCGCGTTTGAAATTGCTTGACTTAGCGCCGGCGCTACAAATTGCCGGCGTGGAGTGCGCCATCACGGCCGCGGATGTTGCGCACAATATGTGGGGCGGAATTTTTGCGGATCAACCTGTGATTGCCGCGGGGGACACGCACTTTGTTGGCGAAGTAGTGGCGGTGCTGGGCGCGCAAACTAAAGAATCATTGGCGCAAGGCTTGGCCGCCGTGGTGGCGCAGTGGGAAAAACTCCCTGACATTCGCAGCATTGATGAGGCCGTGGCGCAAGAAAGTTTCATTGGTCATCTACGAACTATTTCCAGGGGCGACACGCAGACCGCGCTTGCATCTTCGCCGCACAAGATTGAAGGCGTGTTAAAGATTGAAGGCGCGGATCACTTTTATTTGGAAAGCCAGGCCGCCGTGGTGTATCCGCGTGAGGACGGCCAACTGGAAGTGCATTCATCCACGCAGCACCCAACGGAAACGCAACATGTGGTTGCAAAGGCGTGCGGAATTCCTTTCAGCGATGTCGTGTGCGTCGCTAAAAGATTGGGCGGCGGTTTTGGTGGCAAAGAAACCCAAGCTTCTCCATTCGCGGCGTACGCAGCGCTTGTGGCCAAACGCACTGGCCGCGCGGCGCGCATTGTATTGACCAAGGATGAGGACATGATCATCACGGGCAAGCGCAACCCGTTTCAGATTCACTATGAATGCGGCTTTGATGACAGCGGAAAAATTCTCGCGCTTGACGCCATGTTGTATTCCGACGGCGGCGCTTACGCGGATTTATCCACGGCCATCATGGAGCGCGCGCTTCTGCACTGCGACAATGCGTACTTTATTCCCGCCGCCAGATTGCGCGGCCAAGTGTGCCGCACCAACTTTCATCCGCACACGGCATTCCGTGGTTTCGGTGGTCCCAAAGGCGTGGCCATGATTGAATGCATCATGGAGGACATCGCGCGCGTGCTTGGCTACGACGCCTTGGATGTGCGCAAGTTGAATTGCTATGGTCCGGGCTGCGACACCACGCCGTACGGTCAACTTGTGGAAAATAATTGTCTGCCCGCGCTCTTTGAAACGCTTGAGAAGAAGTGTGACTACCGCGCGCGCCGTCAGGAGATTGATACATGGAACAATGATCGTGAGCGCAATCCTCACGCGCATCCACGCGGACTTTCCATGACCGCCGTGAAGTTTGGTATTTCATTTTCCACGCGCTTCATGAATCAAGGCAACGCGCTTGTGAACGTGCATACCGATGGAACGCTGCAAGTTTCCACCGGCGCCGTTGAAATGGGACAAGGCGTGAACTCGCGCATTGCGACGCTTGTGTCGGAGCAATTTGGTTTGCCGATTGGCGCAGTGCGCATCATGCCCACTTCAACCGAGAAGAACGCGAACACTTCTCCAACCGCCGCGAGCGCTGGTACGGACCTGAATGGATCAGCGGCAGTGATGGCGTGCGAGAAAATAAAGCAGCGACTTGCAGCACTGGCCTACGCATTGCGCGGGATCGCGCAAGAACATTGGCCCACCAAGACGGCGGGTTTGGGTACATGGCCAGAGATTTCGATTGCAAATGGCGCGCACGCTTTCACCGTGCTTCCATGTGGACTATTTGATGGCGCAAATGCAGGTGGCGCTGGCTCAAACACTAAAAATAAAACACTTGTTGAGTTTCGTAACTCGATGGTTGTTGTGAGTGAGCCCGCGCAACCCGAATTTAAAATTGACTTCGCGCAATTGGTGCGCGAGGCCTATTTCAATCGCACCTCTGTCAGTGACTACGGACATTACGCAACCGCGCATCTCACATTTGACAAGATCAAAGGGCAGGGCCGCCCGTTTCTGTACTTCACGCAAGGCGTTGCGGCCAGCGAAGTGGAACTTGATCCTTACACCGGCGAAATCAAAGTACTGCGCGTTGACATGTTGATGGATGTTGGCCGACCCGTGAATCACGCGCTGGACATGGGCCAAGTTCTTGGCGGATTTGTGCAGGGAATGGGTTGGGTTACCACGGAGCATTTGGTTTACAACGAAAACGGATTGCTTGTGTCGCATTCGCCAAGCACATATAAAATTCCAAGCGTTCAAGACACGCCGCGCATTTTCAACGCGGACTTTATTGTGAATCACGGCAACAGCGTAAATGTGCGTGGCACCAAAGCCACTGGTGAGCCACCGTTGTTGCTGGCTCTTTCGGTGTGGACCGCGGTGCGCGACGCAATCGCATCGGCGCGATTGGTGAATTCCAAATCAAAGAACTTAGACAATCTCATGACTGGCGCAGCAAGTCACGATCACGCAACTGCGTCCAACAAAAATGCATCGGCACAGTCAAGCGCCACGACAGATCTTGTTCAACTTGCCATTCCCGCCACGGCGGAGCGAGTATTGCGCGGACTTTCTCCCGAAATGTTCGCGCAGTGGGAATTGCCATCCACCCCATGAGCCGCATGATCGCTGACTATCTAGAGCAAGCCAACAAACTCGCCGAGCGCGGCGTGATGTTTGTAACCGTCACGCTTGTTCAACCAGAGGGACATGTGCCGCAGGACATTGGCGCCAAAGCGATCGTGACCGAAAGCGGGCTTGCGTGGGGCACCGTTGGTGGTGGGCGACTTGAAGCGCGCGCCATTGAGCACGCGCTTACCATGATTGCGCGCGTGAAGTTAGGCGCGGACACCAACACGGTGGTCGACGCCGAAATGATTCGCTATGAATTACAGCGCGACTTGAACATGGTGTGCGGAGGCGCGGCAACGTTGTTCTATGAAATTTCAGCGGCCAGCAATTGGAATATCGCCATCTTTGGCGCGGGACATGTGGCGCAAGCCACCGTGGGGTTGCTGTGCACTTTCGCGTGCAATGTGATTTGCATTGATCATCGCCAAATATGGCTGGACAAGATCGCGCCGCGAAGCAACTTGCGAAAAATTCTGGCCACCGAAATGCCCGAGGAAGTTTATAAGTTGCCCGCGGGAACTTTTTATGTGTGCATGTCGCAAGGCCACGCCACCGACTTGCCCATTGTGCGCCAAATTCTTAAGCGCGATCAAGCCGCCTTCATTGGCGTGATTGGCAGCGAGCCCAAAGCTCGAACATTGCGCGGCGCCTTGGTAAAGGAAGGTTTCACAGAGGACGCCGTGAACAAAATTCATTGTCCAGTGGGGTTGCCCATCGGCAGCAATTCGCCCGCTGAAATTGCGGTCAGCATTGCCGCGCAACTTTTGCAAACGCGCGACGCGTTGGCGTAAGCCTTACGGCGCAAATTTTGCAAATGTCCGACTCGCTGGCGTAGGCATATTTATCAAGAGCATGTACTTCTCGTGCGACGCGTTGGTGTAGACCATTCTTAAATCGCATCAAGCCAATAGGCGATCGGTTACAGTTGTTGAATATGCAAAATGAATCCGCCGACATCTCATCCCGCAAAAAATCTGGCCTGTTTAAAAAACTAATCATCGTATCCGCCGTGTCAGTCGTGCTGATTGGCGTAGCGGCGGTTCTCTTTCTAGACGCGGCCGCGGCTCGTGTTGTTGCCATCGCGGGCACCCGCGTGCTAGGCGTGCAGACAACTCTTTCATCCGCGCACATCGCCATTTTGGGTGGCACAAGTTCCTTAAATGAACTTGCCGTGGCGCAACCGGAGGGTTTTGGAACGGATTCCATGTTCAAGGTGCGCTACGCCGGAGTGACCGCGAATTTGCCAGAGTTGCTTTCAAGCGATGTTGTGATTGAAGAAATTAATATCGATGGCGTGTTGGTGACTTTGGTCGAGAAGGGGACCAAAGTGAATTTGCAAGTGGTTGCCGACTCGCTCAATCAATCTTCCGATGCGTCGCCAGCACCAACTGCTACTCCTGCGCCAACAAAAGATTCTTCTAGAACGGTCACCATTAAGCAACTGAAAGTCACCGGTATCAAGGTGCTTGTTGAAGGCGACGCACATGTCACGGCTGGAAAAATTTTGGAGGTGAATATTCCTGACATTATTGTGGCTGATCTTGGAAGCAAGACGCCGGTAAGCCAAGTGGCAGCGCACGTGACAGCGCAACTTATGAATAGAATTTTGCTTGCCATTGTGAAGGCTCAGATTGCTGGCTTGCCTAGCGCCATGGCGAGCGGCCTGCAGAGCGCGGCTGGTAAAGTTGGAAGTATTTTTAATGGCACCGCAGAATTTCCCATAGTGAAGGGAGCGGGAACCGCGATCAAAGACGGGGTTCAAGATCTTGGCAAAGGCATTAAAAACATATTTGGTGGCTCAAGCGACAGCGCCGGGAGTGCTGACGCGGCACCTCAGCCACCCAAGTAATCGTCACTTCAACTTGCTCGCCAACGGATCGTTTGGCATTTTGTAAATGTGGTCCGCGTTCACAATAAACGCGCCGCCGTCGGTGGGCTGAAGCGTGCCTTCAACGGCAATCCACATAAGTGGTTTCAACGAACCATCAGCGACAAGTGAAATGGGTAGCGGCTTTCCATTTTTGTCGGCGATTGTGACGGAAGCGGTGGCCTTGGCCAGTGCGCTTGAGTCTTCACAGCAATAATCCGCGGGAGTTGGGCAATGCGCATCGTCACCCATTTCAAGACAGCTCTTCATAGAGGCATCCACCATGGTGAAAACCGCGCGGTTGCTGACAAATGGATTTTCCGATCCGCCAATGCGGCCAATCATGGCGACACGGTCCCCGGCCTTGGCGCTGTGGCGAACTTTTAAAACACCTGCCGCGCCCGCGGGCTCTTGGGTCACAAATAAATCCTTCGGGAGCGTGGAGTTTGTGGAGTTCGTGGCATTTTTTGGCGGCGTCGGCGCGCTTTGATCGCACGCAATCGGCGCGATACATAAAAGTGCGGTTGTGACGATCAACTTTGATTGTGTGCGAAGTGATTTCATAATGCATGCTCCTAAAAGATTTTATACAAGATCCGATTTTAAAGCCGACGGAATGTCGACACGAAGACAACGAAGAGTTGGAGGCAAACTTCCAATCAGTCCAAGCAACAAGCCGGCTGCAAGGCCGCTGGCAACGCATGCGGCGTCAACTCGCAGCGAAAATATTCCCATGGAGAAGCGAACGCCAAGGCCATCCAGTAGAAAAACGGCAATCATGAGCGCGGGGATTGCGCCAGTGGCTACGGTGATGATGGATTCCTGGATCAAGTTCGCAACCACCGCGGCGCGTGAATATCCCAGCACTTGCAACATGGCGATTTCTCTTGAGCGCGAAGCGAACGCGGCATCAAGAGCGTTAAGGCCGCCCAGCATGGCGCCCAACGCCACGATCAGCGCGCTGACGGCGATTAAAATTTGCACAGGTCGAAAAAATTTCGCAAGACCCGCGTAATACGCGGGTTCATCAATGGCCGCCAGTTCAAGGTCCGGTCGCTGGGCCGCGAACATTTCAATATCGCCAATGTCGGCGCTATCCAAAGAAATCACCGCCACTGAAATAGTTTGACGCTTGGTCAGCACCAACAAGTCGCTAATGGGTACCCACGCCTCGCCGTCAATCGCAACGCCAGGCGCGTCAATGATTCCGGTCACGGTGAACGGAATGTCATCGATCAGAATTTCTGGGACGCTTGCAAAATTTTTATCTGAAACGTCCAGCCGCGCGGCAAGCGATCTTCCAACAAGCGCCTCGGCGCGTCCAATTTCTGGAAGCCGCCCCGCGGAAAGCCGCGCTTGTGGATGAACCATGAACGCGCTGGGTTCAACGCCGCGCACCATGACCAAGTCGCGCGCGTTTCCAGTTGGCGCGGGTTGATCCGCGCGCCGCAAGGGAAGTGGAACATGAAGCTCGGATGAAATAAACGCCGCGCCACCAAGCGATTTC
>SXGQ01205680.1_pt1 | contig 10306 bp, 6 predicted proteins | sample 3178371 | NCBI WGS metagenome assembly SXGQ01 (sample SAMN11356859, study PRJNA531348) | freshwater metagenome | isolation source: freshwater sample F1-20 | place: China: Fuxian Lake, Yuxi | collected 2017-12-25 | reverse complement strand
GTGGACGTGCGGCTGATCGCGGCGACCAACCGCGACCTGTCGGCGATGGTCGCGTCGGGCCACTTCCGCGAAGACCTCTACTACCGGCTGTACGTGGTGTCGATCGAAACGCCGCCGCTGCGCGAACGCAAGGACGACATCCTGCCGCTGGCGATGCACTTCACCCGCCGCTTCGCCAGCGAACTGAAGAAGCGGCTCGACGGCCTCGACCACGAGGCGCAGAAGCTGCTGGTGCGCTACAACTGGCCCGGCAACATCCGCGAACTCGAGAACGCGATCGAGCGCGCGGCGCTGCTGGCCGATGGCGCCATCATCACCTCGTCGGATCTGCGCCTCGGCGACTTCGCCCCCGGGGGCAGCGGCCGCGACTCGCAGGGCGTGGTCAAGCTCCCGCCCACCGGCATCGCCCTGGAAGACATCGAGCGGCAGGCCATCACCGAAGCGCTGAAAATGGCGAACTGGGTGCAGAAGGACGCCGCCGAGCTATTGCAGATCAGCCCGCGCGTGATGAACTACAAGATCAAGACGCTGGCGATTGAGATGCCTCGGCGGAGAGTCCTGGCCTCGGCCTCTTAGGGGCGCGCCCTAGTAGGCAATCGCGTAGCAGTCTCTGCGCGGATCAGCGGCCGCGAAGCGATTGCCGGTCGCCGGATCGATCATCACCGCCGTGGCACAGCCCGACATGCCGAAAGGGCGCAGGCGGCTCACGTCGTGCCCGCGCGCCTTGAGGTCGTGATAGACCACGTCGGGAATGGTCGCCTCGACGTTCAACTGGTTGAAACCCGCCGAGTGCGGCCAGAACGACCCGTAGAAGTGCATGGTCTGCGCGCGCGGGCGTTCGAGCGCGGCATGCAGGTTCGGGTACCAGTCGTCCCAGAAGTCGACAATGCTGAGGAAGGCCTGCAGGATGGTCTGGTCCTGGTTGTCGCCGCCGGGCGTGCCCAGGCCCATCATCGGGAGGTCACCCTTGAACACCAGGCTTGGCGTCAGCGTGTATCGCGGCCGGGCCCGCGGGCGAATCTGGTTGGCGTGCGTCTTGTCGAGCCAGAACTGCTCGCCGCGCACGCTCATGCCAATGCCGGTGTCGCCGAGAATCACGGCGCCGGGCACCCACCCGCCGCTTGGCGTCACGTCGAAGATGTTGCCGTCCTTGTCGATCACCGCCATGTGGGTCGTGTCTTTGACGATGCCGGCTGAGTCATCGGACAAACCTGAAGGTTGGTCCCCACGCGGAGTGGCCGCATTCTCGACGTTGGCTTTCCAGAAGGGCCACTGCTTGACCTTGCTGTCGTACTTCAGCGGATCGCCGGCAATGAACGACGTCGACGACTTCTTCGGATCGATCAGCGCCGCGCGTTCCTTGGCGTAGGCCTTCGACAGCAGCCCTTCGCCAGGCGTCTGCACGAACGCCGGGTCGGCGTAGTAGGTGTCGCGATCGGCGTAGGCCAGCTTGATGGCCTCGATCACGGTGTGCAGATAGTCGGCGCTGCCGTACTCCATCGCGCGGAGGTCGAAGTTCTCCAGGATATTGAGCGCCTGCAGCATGACCGGCCCCTGGCTGCCGAAGCCGTGCTTGTAAACGGTGTAGCCGCGATAGGTCGTCTTCGCGGGCTCTTCGATGCGTGCGTAGTACTCCGCGAAGTCCGAGGCATCGAACGGCGCCCCGTGCTTCTGCAGGAACGCCACCATTTCTTTGGCGATGTCGCCCTTGTAGAAGCGATCGCGCGCGGCGGCAATGCCGGCCGCCCGGCCCTTGCGCTTGGCGGCCCGTTCGGCGGCCACCATCCGCTTCAACGTGCGCGCCAGCGCCGGCAGCTTGATTGTCTCGCCGGGCATGTAGAGCGAGCCGTCGGGCTTGAGCCAATAGGCCTTGTTGCCCGGCCACGTTTCGAAGAACTCGAGCTGATTGCGGATGGCGCGGTAGGTGCTCGTGCGCATGGGAAAGCCGTTTTCGGCATAAGCGATCGCCGAGCCGGCGACCTGCTCGAAACTCATCGTGCCCCACTTTTCGAGCACAATGAGCGACGCATGCAGCGCACCCGGCACCACCGCCGGGTCGAGGCCTTCGCCCTCCAGGGTCTTCTGTCGCGAGAGGTACCAGTCGACGTCAACCGCCTTCGGGGCCCAGCCCTGCCCGACGATCGAGGTGACCTTGTTTTCCTTCTTGGGATAGACCAGGACGAGGGCCTCGCCACCGAGGCTGTACAGGTCCTGCTCGAGCACGCCGCCCGCCAGCAGCGACGCCACCCCCGCGTCGAACGCGTTGCCACCCTTGAGCAGGATGGCGAGCGCGGCCGAGGTCGTGAGGGGATGACCGGTGGACACGCCACCGGTCGGTCCCATCACCGCGGGCCGCAATGCCGAACCGGCAGGCTGCCGATCCTGCATCGGCACCTGGCCGATACCCACCCCGCCCGAAAAACCCAGACCGAGCGCCGTCGCGAGGAGCAGGTGGCGCATCCTACTTCTCGATCGTCGCCTTCTTGATGTAGTCGAGCTTCGGGAAGTCCTTCATCAGGTAGGCATTGCCTTCCATCTGGACGCGGCCCTGTTCGGGCCCCTTGCCGCGCGGCGCACCTTCACCGTAGCCGGTGTGGATCTTGTTGACGACGTCCTTGCCCTCGATCACCTCGCCGAAGGGCGCGAACCCCATCGCATCGAGGTTGGCGTTGTTCCCGTAGTTGATGAACACCTGCGTGGTGCGGGTGTCGGGGCTGGCGCCCATCGCGTACGTGATGTACATCGACTTGTTGCTCTGCTTCACGGGATCCACGCCGATCCGGGCATTGCGCCACGCCGCCGATACCGCCGGGTCGCCGTTGATGCCGAATTGCACCATGAAGCCCGAAATCGCGCGGAAGAACCGGGCGTCGTCAAAGAAGCCGTTCTTGACCAGGTTGTAGAACCGGTCGGCGCCAAGCGGCGCCCACTCGCGGTTCACCTGGATGACGAACACCCCAACGCTGGTGTCGAACTTCACTTTGTAACTGGCCGGCGCCTGCTCCTTGAGCGAGGCCGGGTTCTTGAGCGACGGCGCCTGGGCGGCGGCGCCGCCGGCAACCATGGTCAGCATGGCAAGGGCAAACACAACGGTCGTGGTACGAATCATTCTGATCTCCTCCAGAGAGCAGGGTCGATTATCCCCTTGGAAGCAGATTTCGCGAAAGGGGGCCCGTGCGCTACGGGGTGCGCACCGTCACCGTCACGCCAATCCGATCGGGTTCGCGTCCAGTGAAGGCAACCGGACCGGTGACCGGCCAACTGGCGCTCGCCCAGGGGAACGGGTTCGACACGTCCATCCAGAAGAAGCTGACGTTGACCAGGCGGTTGACGTCCACGAAACCGCGCACGGCCAGGGCGCGGTCCTTCTTGCCCATCGACACGCCGTGCAGGTTGTTGAGTGCCAGGTACTGAATCAGGCTGTCGTCGCGCGTGAGCTCTTCGCGCACCACGCTGCCGCCGGCGCGGACCTTGCCAGCCACCGGCACGTCCACGAGTGCGCCCATGAAGTAGCCGGGCTTGGCGATGGCGGGAAGGCCGGGAATGCCCACCAGTTCGCCGGACGTCACCGTTGGGCCCCACTTGTACCTGGCGTACTCACCGAACACCAAGGCCCAAGAAGTTGGCGACACCTTCACGCTGACCACCAGCGCATCGTCGTTGCGCTTGGACGCCCAGTAGTTGGGCAGGCGCTCAACTTTCGAGCCGGTGTAGCCCTTCTTGTAGGCGGCGCGGACTTCGAGCGCCTTGATCGGCGCCAGCCGCGCCGAGGCGACCACGGTAATGGCACTGTTGGTGTCAAGCGAGGTATTGGCGTGATAGAACCAGTCGTAGTCCTTCTCGCGATTGCCGTCGCCGAGCACCGCCATGACACCGGCGTCGAACACCGGACGGTCGCCGCGCCGCGCCGAGAAGGCCAGCATCGCGCCGAAATTGGCCTCGGCGTTGAGCCGGGTGATGCGGGTCATGTCCTTGGCGGTCGCCGCGCCGACGTCGCGCGGGGCAAAGCCGATCGGCAGGATGAACCGGCCGCCGCGCAACGACACCCCGCCGGCGATGCCCCAGTCGATGTAGCCCTCGCGCAGGATGCCCTGCTGCGTGATGTAGTCGAGCGAGGAGGTGTTGTAGGTGTCGACCCGCTTGAGGCCGTCTTCGACGTCGCACTTCACGATCGGCCCGATGCCGGCGTAGAGGTTCGGGTCGTTGGGGAAAAAGAAGTCCGGCTCGCCGCAGGCCGGCCGCGCATTGGTCTCGCTGACCGGGTTCACGGAGACGAAGTAGCGGACACGGTCGCTGACCTTGCCGGCGACGCTCAGAATCGCCATGCCGACGCGGCCTTGTTTCTCGAAGCCCAGGGCCGCCTGGGCGCCGTCGTGCGACCAGCCCATCACCAGCTCGCCGCCGAACTTGACGCGTTCGCTTTGCGAGAACTTGAAGCCAAACAAGTCCACGGCGTCAGCGGCCGGTTCCGGGGCCGGCGCGGTCGGTTGGGCGAAGGCGGGAGCGGCGGTCAGCAGGGCGAGGAGCGCGATCGCCTGGCACCGCGATCGGGATCGGACGAAGCGGTTCGAAACAGACACCTGACGGGATTCTACTCGCTCTTGGCGGCGCGCGGGTGCGATTTGCGGTAGACGTCGATCAGCTGCGCGGCGTTGACGTGGGTGTAGCGCTGGGTCGTGCTGAGCCGCGAGTGGCCCAGCAACTCCTGGATGGCCCGGAGGTCCGCGCCCCGCTGCAGCAGGTGCGTGGCGAACGAGTGGCGCAGCGCGTGGGGGCTGATGCCCAGGCGCGTACTGCACAGGGCCACGTAGCGGCGCAGCATGCGGTCGACGCTGCGGCCCGTCAGCCGGCCGCCGCGCGCGTTCAGGAACAGCGGATCGACGGCGGGCCGGTGACGGACCGCCGCGGACGCCTTTCGCCGGGGCGCGATTGCGGTGCGGCGGCTGGCCCGCGCCTGGCGCGCGGCCAGAATCGCGGCCCGGTCGGCCATCCAGGCGCGCAGCGTGGCGGCCGCGTTCTGGGTAAACGGCAGCAGCCGCTCCTTGCCGCCTTTGCCCATGACGCGAACCATCCGGCTCGACAGGTTCAGGTCCTCCAGGTTGATCCCGACCAGTTCGCTCAACCGCAGTCCCGAGGCGTAGAACAACTCGAGAATGGCGCGGTCGCGGCGGCCCAGCGGGTCGGCGGTGCTCGGCATCTCAATCAGCCTGGCCATCTCCGGTTCCGACAAGTGCGTGGGGATGGCCTGGTCGAGCTTGGGCGCCACGGCCATGACGGTGGGGTCGTGCTCGATCAGCTCTTCCCGCCGCAGGTACTTCACGAACGTGCGCAGCGCCGACAGCTTGCGCGCCACCGACGACCGCGCCTTTCCCGCCTTGTTCAACTCCGCCAGGTGCGCACGCACCGAGGTCGGGCCAAGGTCGTCCGGGGTCAGGGCCGACAGCTTGCGGTCCTGGTCGGCGGCCACCCAGGCCAGGTACTGGGTGATGTCGCTCTCGTAGGCGCGCACGGTGTGCGGCGACACGTGCCGATTCAGCTTGAGGTAGGCGAGGAATGCCTTCAGGTGCTCACGCACGAACGGCTGCTCCACGCCACATCTCCAGGTCCGCCAGCGCGCGCTCGGCGATCATCAGCTTCTTCTTCATCTTGTCGCGCGGCGGGTCGTCCAGGGGCGGCATGATGCCGTGCGTGATATTGGTCGGCTGATAGTTCTTGGGATCGGCGTGCGAGACGTAATGGGCCAGCGAGCCAATCGCGGTGGTTCGCGGTGGCGCCTGCGGCGCCTCGCCGCGGGCCAAGGCGGCGGCATTGCGGCCCGCCACCAGGCCTGAGGCCGCTGATTCCACGTAGCCTTCGACACCCGAGACCTGCCCGGCAAAGAACAAGTCGGGCCGGTGCCGGGTCTGCCACGTCGGCAGCAGCACCTTGGGACCGCAGATATAGGTGTTGCGGTGGACCATGCCGAAGCGCACGAACTCGGCGTTCGCAAGGCCCGGAATCATCTTGAGCAGGCGCGACTGGTCGCCCCATTTGATCTGGGTCTGGAAGCCCACGAGGCTGTAGTGGTCGCCGGCCAGCGTGTCCTGGCGCAATTGCACGACGGCGTATGGCAGGCGGCCGGTGCGCGGGTCCTTGAGGCCGACCGGCTTCATGGGGCCGAAGCGCAGCGTGCCCTCGCCGCGGTGCGCCATCACCTCGATCGGCAGGCAGCCTTCGAAGAACTTGGTGTTGTCGAAATCGTGGACCGTCGCCGACTCGGCGGAAATCAACGCAGCGTAGAAGGCGTCGTACTCCGCCTTGGTCCTGGGGCAGTTCAGGTAATCGCCCTCGTCGCTGGCTTCGAGCGCCTCGCCCGGAACGGCGCTCCACACGTTGCGCCCCCACCGCGAGGCGCGGAACACCTTCGACAGGTCGATCGATTCCGCCAGCACGATCGGGCTGATGGCGTCGTAGAACGACAGGTGCTCGTCCCCAACCATGGCCTGGATGTCGCGTGACAGCGCGTCGGAGGTGAGCGGGCCGGTCGCGATAATGACCGGCGACCATTCGGCGCCCGGCACCCGGGCCACTTCCCCACGCGCGACGCGAATGCGCGGATGGCCCTGCACCCGGTCGGTGACCGCTTTCGAAAACGCGTGGCGATCGACGGCCAGGGCCGCGCCGGCCGGCACGCGCGTCGCATCAGCCGCCGCCATCACCAGCGACCCGAGCCGGCGCATCTCCTCCTTGATCAGGCCCACGGCGTTGTCGACCTTGTCGGCCCGAAAGGAGTTGCTGCAGACGAGCTCGGCAAGGCCGCCGGTCTGGTGAACCGCTGTCGGCCGCACCGGCCGCATCTCGTGAATCGTCACGTCGGCGCCGGCTTCAGCGGCCTGCCACGCTGCCTCGCAGCCGGCCAGCCCGCCGCCAATGATGTGAATCATGTTGCTTGAAACTTGAAGAGTGAAAGTTGAGAAGTCGAAAGTTGGTAGTTGAAGTTGAAAGTCTCAGTGCCAGTTTCAGTTGCCAGTGTAACGCGTTGTGCCGATTGCCAGAACTGAAACTGCAACTGCCAACTTCAACTACCAACTTTTCAACTTCCAACTTTCTGCGCGCAACCGGTTAGGGTTGCCTTAACTACCGCGCGGCGGCGAAGAACTCGCGCGTCAGCCGGCGCAGCAGCGCGATCGACCCCAGGACCGCGACCAAGTTCGGAATCGCCATCAGCCCATTGAGGGTGTCGGCCACATCCCAGACCAGATGCAGCGAACCGACGGCACCGAGATAGATGAACCCCAGCCAGGCGATTTTGTAGGGCATGGCGGCGCGGGCGCCGAACAGGTAGACGATGCCGGTTTCACCGTAGTAGCTCCAGCCAATCACCGTGGAGAACGCGAACAGCACCAGGCTGGTCGTCACGACGAGGTTGCCCCAGGTGCCGGGGAGGCCCACCGAGAAGGCCTCGCCGGCGAGCGCCGCGCCGGTGGTGCCGCCAGACCAGACGCCAGTCACCAGGATCACCAGCCCGGTGGTGGTGCACACCAGGATCGTGTCGATGAACACCTCGAAGATGCCGTAGAGCCCCTGCCGGACGGGATGGTCGGTCTTCGCCGCGGCGTGCACCATCGGCGCGCTGCCGAGGCCCGCCTCGTTCGAGAACAGGCCGCGAGCGATGCCGTAACGCATGGCCAGCATGATCGTCGAGCCGGCAAAGCCGCCGGTCGCGGCCGCGCCCGAGAACGCGCTCGTGAACACCAGCGACAGCGCCGCCGGAATCTCGGCCGCGAAGCGCACCAGGATGAACAATCCGCCACCCAGGTAGAAGATCGCCATAAACGGCACGAGGTATTCGGTGAACTGGCCGATCCGCTTGATGCCGCCGAGGATGACCGCGGCCGTCAGGATGGCCAGCACCACACCGGTGAGCGACGGACTTAAGCCAAACGACGCCTGCAGGCTGGCCGCGACCGAGTTCGACTGCACCATGTTGCCGATGCCGAAGGCGGCGAGCGCGACGAAGCCCGCGAAGATGGTGCCCAGCCACGGCAGGCCCATCCCCTTGCTCAGCACGTACATCGCACCGCCGCGCATCTGCCCGGTGCTGTCCTTCTCGCGGTAGTGCATCGCGATCACGATCTCGGCAAACTTGGTGCACATGCCGAGGACGCCTGAGACCCACAGCCAGAACAGCGCCCCGGGTCCGCCAATGGAAATCGCGGTCGCGACACCAGCGATGTTACCGACGCCCACCGTCGATGCCAGCGCGGTCGCCACGGCTTGGAACGGCGACACCTCGCCGGGCCCGGCGGCCTTTTGCGTCAGCTTGCCCAGCACTTCGCGGAGCGCGAAGCCGAGATAGCGGAACTGGACACCGCCGGTGAGGATCGTCAGCAGCAGGCCCGTGCCGACCAGCAGCACAATCATCGGCCAGCCCCAGACGTACCCGTTCAGCCAGCTGTTCGCAGCAGTAATCGTCTCGATCATGTTGGCGATATCTTACGCGGACTTCTTCCTGGCGGCTTTCTTCTTCGCCGGCGCCTTCGCTGCCTTGCGGCCGCGGGCCGGCTTCTTCGACTTCGACATGCCGGCGCGGGCGGCCAGCAACTCCACCGCCGCCGACATCGTCACCGCCTCGACCTGCGTGCCCTTCGGCACCGAGGCGTTGGTGGTGCCGTCGGTCACGTACGGACCGTAACGGCCATCGAGAATGCGCACGTTCTCGCCGCTCTCGGGATGCTTGCCGAGAGCCTTGAGTTCCTTGGGTTCGGCCCGCTGGCGGCGACCCGACTTCTTGGGCTGCGCCAGCAATTCCTTGGCGCGCGCCAGCGAAATCGCATAGACATCGTCACTGTCTTCGAGCGAGCGGAACTCGGTGCCGTGCTTGACGTAGGGACCAAAGCGGCCGACGTTCGCCAGGATGGCTTCGCCGTCTTCACCGACGCCCAACTCGCGCGGCAGCGACAGCAGCTTCTGGGCGACCTCGAGGGTGATGGTGTCTTCCGTATGGTCACGGCCAAGCGACGCGCGGCGCGGCTTGAGGTCGCGGTCTTCCGGGGTCTCGCCCAACTGCACGTAGGCGCCAAAACGGCCGTGCATGACGTAGACGTGCTGGCCGCTGGCGGCATCGACGCCCAGTGATTTCGGCCCCTGCGCCTTGGCCTTGAGCAGCGCGATCGCCCTGTCGAGCGTGAGATCGGCCGGTGCCAGATCGTCCGGCAGCGAGGCGCGCGGACCGCCATCGGCCTGCGACCCCAGCTGCAGGAACGGACCGTAGCGGCCAATGCGCACGCGAATGGCCAGGTTGCTTTCGGGATCGATGCCGAGCTCGATGATCGGGTACTCGATCGCCTGCCCCTTGTCCTCGACGAGGTGCTCGAGGCCGGGGTGCTTGCCGTCGCCGCGATAGAACTCGGCCAGGAACACCAGCCAGTCCTTCTCGCCGTTGGAGATCTTGTCGAGAATTTCTTCCATCTCGGCGGTGAACGCGAGATCGACGTAGTCGCCGAAGTGATTGCGCAGCAAGCGCGTCACGGCGAACGCGGTGAAGCTCGGCACCAGGGCCTTGCCCTGCCTGGAGATGTAGCCGCGGCGCTGAATCGTGGCGACCGTGGGCGCGTAGGTCGACGGCCGGCCAATGCCCTCTTCTTCGAGCTTTTTCACGAGCGACGCTTCGGTGTAGCGCGCCGGCGGCGAGGTCTGGTGGCCCTTGGCGTCGAGCCCCAGCAGGATCAGCTCCTGGCCCATCTTGTCGGGCGACCATACCTGGTCGCCGACCGACAGCTTGGGCAGCACGGTGTCCTGTTCGAGCAGTTCGGCCGACGGGTCGTCCGAGCCCTCGACATAGGCGCGCAGGTAGCCGGCAAACTCGATCGCCTTGCCGCTGGCGTTGAAGGTCGCGGCGACGCCGGTGCTGGTCTCGCCGGCAATCTCCACCGACGTGCGCAGCAGCTTGGCATCGGCCATCTGCGACGCCACGGCGCGCTTCCAGATCAGGTCATAGACGCGCATCTCGTCGCTTTCGAGAATGCGTTCGAGCGAGGCCGGCGTGCGGCGGAAGTCGGTGGGACGAATCGCCTCGTGCGCTTCCTGCGCGTTGCGGACCTTGGTCTGGTACTGCCGCGGCCCCTTGTGGAAGTCGGCGCCGTACAACTCGACCACCGCATGCTCTGCTTCGACCAGCGCCTTGCTGCTGAGCGTCGTCGAATCGGTTCGGTGATACGAGATCAAACCCTCGAGGTCGCCGCCGCCGAGGTCCATGCCCTGGAACAGCCGTTGCGCGATCTGCATCGTGCGCTCGGACGAGAAGCCGAGCTTGCGGTTGGCTTCC
>SXGQ01281906.1_pt1 | contig 10307 bp, 20 predicted proteins | sample 3178371 | NCBI WGS metagenome assembly SXGQ01 (sample SAMN11356859, study PRJNA531348) | freshwater metagenome | isolation source: freshwater sample F1-20 | place: China: Fuxian Lake, Yuxi | collected 2017-12-25 | reverse complement strand
TACCTGAAATTCCACGGTAAACGTGACAAAGAGCGCATTGTGCCGTTAACGAAAGCGGGTAGTGCGATCTTGTCTCTGTATCTTCGCACGAACAAGCCACAGAACTGGTTGTTCAAGGGTTACGGTGACGGACCGATTACACCGCATGCGATTCGGAAGTACACGAGACAGATCGCAGAAGATTATCCAGAATTAATCGGCATTTCTCCGCATAGTCTGCGCCATACTTGGGCTTCCCTAGCTCTCCGAAAAGGAGTTGATCTCAAGCGTTTACAGGTACTAATGGGACATGAATCAATCGTGACAACTCAACGTTACTTGCATCCGACGACGGACGACTTGATCGATGCCGTCGACAAACTCGACGATTAACGAGAGCGCGATTTACTTGTGCTTCGGGCGATAGATGCCGAAATACCAAGCCGCAGCGCCAAGCGCGAGAACACCTACAGCTCCACCAACGTAATACCAGGTGTAGTTTTTCTCCTCTGGCGTTAAGCCGCCTTGATCGTTTTGATCCGTCAGCTCGGTTGTCTGATTGAGGACAGGAACTTGAACATTGCTGACCGGTGTAACAGTAGTTGGTGTCGTCTGTGTCTGCGCTTGTTGTTCCGCTGCGATCAGTTGATCCGCGATGGCTAAAATACCAAGCTTGATTTTGGCTTTACGGTATCGATTGTTGTATTTACCGCGCCGTTGAAGGCGTTGTGAAATGCGGGTATATTTGCCGGCTTTACGCGCGCGCCAGTTCGCTGAGCGTTTAACAGCACGCAAAACAAAACCCGGTACTTCGGCCGCATCCGGATATCCTAATTTCTGGGCATACTGAACCAAAGCAGCCTTGCGTCCCCGGCCTTTGATGGCTTCGTTGATGAGCAGCTTCCCACCGTCTTTGGCCATCTTCTGCACTTCTTTGTCCTGCAGAGCCGACATGAGGAAACTAACGTCTTCGTCGCTAGGTGTGGCAGAATCGTCGTCATCATCGTTGTCGACGTCGTCGTCAACCTCGCTTTCCGGTTCACCGAGGTAATCCAGCTCGTCGTAATCAACACCAGAAAGATAAGAGGGCTTGTACATGATTACTTCCTACCACGAAAAAAGAGAAAATAACTGCCTGCCGTCAACGCCAGCAAACCTGCTACCCCGCCGACATAATACCAGGTGTAATCTTTCTCGGCTGTTAAGGCAGTCTTGGTCTTAGTTGTGTCTGAGTTCCCTGAACGCGCCGCCAATATTTCGTTAGCGATCTTGCTTGCGCAGATCATGTAATTAGTGGACTCTTTGATCTTCAAAATACTCGGGCGCTTACCACATTTAAGTTTTACTTCGGTAGTCCAACGAATATACTCTTCCGGAGTCATCACGCGTTTGTATTTTGCCGTGAAGTCTTCGGGCGGCGGGCTACCTGACGTCGTGGTCGTCGTAGTTGTGGTAGGGTTAAGACCTTGAGTGATGCCCTGTAAAGCAGCCTCGTAGGCTTTTCTTGCTAACTGAACACAACCCTCATACATTAAAGGGTGCTTTTCAGGATCTATAGTCTTTGCGCACGTGACTTTAGCGGCATCAAATTTTTCTTGCGCCGCTTGCTCTGCTGCCTCGGCTGTATCCGCTCCGTACGCAGCACCATAAGCGCCGTAAGGACCTTGGGCAGACAGATACGAGGGCTTAAACATACGTAACCTCTACAAAACGAAAGGACTCTTGTAGAGGATAGCACGAATCAGAAGGATGGCGAAAAACCGAAGTGCTACAACGATGCCCGTTGATACCGAAGCCAGGTCTGTGCGGCGTCGGAAAGCGTGACAATTGCAGAAGGGGGGTAACTGGCCGAATAGTTTGAGCCAAAAGCAGGTGCATACGTCATTTTAGTCGGAGGCCGATCGACAGGAGACGCATTAACTCGGTAAGCGTAAGCACCCGAAGAAAAACCAGAAACACCTGAGATACCCATGAACTTCTCCTACTCCAGACTGCGACGTAATCGCTCTATTTCCTTATTGAGTCGATCAATCTCGTCAAGGAGACGAATGACGACTTCTGGATTTTCTGGTCGGGTTCCATAAGGTCGCTCGTAGTTACGACGCAGATCTTTCAGCTCTTGGGTGGTAAACATTGGAGTGCTTCTAGTTTTTGTTCAGTTTCGGTGATGACTTGTTCCATGCGTGCAGATAACGCTTGAATACGACGTTCCTCTTGTTGCTGTCGCCAGAACAGCCAAAAAACCATACCTTCAAGAAAGTAAAAAGCAAAGTACAACATGTGAACCTCCTATGAGATCTGAATAACAGATCCCGACCAGCCGACAAAGAGGATACGTCCATCTTGTGACATGAAGGTTCCAAGTTCACCTTGGAAATTACCGTTTTTCGTTTTGCGCCAGCCTTTTTCGGCCATTTCGCAAAGTTTCATGTGATAATAGGTAGTCGGCTTTTGTGTACGTGGCATGAAGAAGATCACAAGTCGATGACAATCGGCGGATTAACCGGTCGATAACGAAGATTGCACGAACAGGCGTTCACGAAAGTAGTGTATCCGTTGCTGATTTGTCCGTAAGACTCGTGAATATGACCAAATACATGAAGTTTGAGCTGAGGCAAGCGTAAGACGAGTTCACGCAGTTCTTCGTCGCCTACAGGTTCACCACGGTCCGTCAAATCGAGAATCCCGAACGGAGGGCCGTGAGTCAAAAGGACATCGGTGTTGTCGGGAACTCGATCCCAAATTCGGCGCAACGGAGTCCCTCGATCGAGGTTAAACGCCCAATTGAAGAATCGAGGTTGCCAGGGAGAACCGTAAAATCGAACACCGCCAATGTTTAACGCTTCATCCTGGAGATAGTGGGCATGTCTGATGCGGGTACGCCAAAGCGGATCCGTCTGAAAACAGAAGTCGTGATTCCCGGCAATCAAGATCTTGTGTTTATGTGGTAAATCGCCAAACCAATCGTCGACGTCGGCGATCTCTTCGTCCCGACCTATTTTAGTCGAATCGCCACAATGAACCAAAACGTCACCATCCGGTACAAGCAACGACCGGTGATGGGTATGGGTGTCACTGATGCAGACGATCCGCATTACTTGCGCCAGAAAATATGATAACCAAGGAGTTCGAGTTCAGCTTCCGCCATGTCTTGGGCCGTGCGCAAGTCCGGAGCAGTTCCGAGAGATTTTCCAAAAACCTCAATGACCCAACGACCATTCTTCTTGTAGAGATTTGTCGGAGAATCTTCTTTCAGGCAAGACAGAACTGCGTACTCGGCTTTACTTGCTCCTACGCGATTTCCCTCGGCATCCGTTGCAATCCACTCTTCTGCATACTTGAAATTATTGAAGAGGTCTCGGACGTCCGTCATCGGCAATTCACGGATTTGCTTCAGTATCTTTTCGGCGCGGGGGTTCATGTCTTTCGTAGCCTTGCAAGCCAATCATTGTGGTGGTCGTCACAGAGCGTAGTGAGATATCCGCCTACTCTCCGTAACTCTGCTAGTTTACCGCAATGCTCGCAAGTTGACCAGGACGATTCCTGCGCTTCTTTTACAAGTGCGTCAATTTCATCGTCGTGCGGAGAAAAGTAAACGACGAGACGGCCAAATTTTTCCTTCACTTGTGTCGCATGAACGAGTCTTTTCGTACGACTCGCTTCTTGCCGTGTAAAAATCCTGTCTGCAAGTGTCCGAAGAATGTCTCCCCAACCGTCACCACATTCGAAGTAGTACAGATTTTTGTAAAATTTCGAGGGGTGTTCCAGCAGTTGCTTTTCCAGTTCGGGAGACATGTCTTGGTTACCTTCAGGGCTTTTCGTGTTCACCAGCTTCGATGAGTTTCGCCATCTTCTGGCCATACAATGCACGAACCGTATCGCCCATGTTGATCTTACGCAACCAGGTGACAATTTTCGTGCGTTCGGCCAACCGGATCACAGAGTCCGTCATAGAGGTGGACGGCTTCTCGACGTGAATGATGCGTTCGACAAGCTTCTCGACAGGAACTTCGATCGTTTTCTCGATGATTTTCTCGACAATCCGTTCCTGAACAACGATTTTCTCAACGGGAACCTCGATGATCTTCTCGACAGGTACTTCGATGATCTTTTCGACAACCGTCTCTTCGATAGCCGGTGCGACCATTGAGGTCGGCGTCAGACCAGCTTTTTCCATTTGACGCCGCAAATTCGTGAGCTGCGCACTCATGCTGCGGATCTTCTTCAGGTTTTCGTTGTTGGACTTTTCTTTGGCTGCGAGTTCACGACGAAGTGAATTCGCATCGCGAACCACAGAAGTGACATCCACTTCAGGGACGGCAGGTGCAATGGTCTTAACCGTCGTTGCCGACTCCAGTGCCGACTTCGAGCTAGCCAACTCGAGTTTAAGCGCCGTAATCTCTGCGACCAGTTCATTGATTTTACGGTTTTGATCCGCAGATTTTTGCTCGTAATCGCCGACCTTCTTTTCGTACTCCGACAAAGCAATCGTCTTGGCCGGGGTTGCATTGTCATTCTTCGTGTCCGTCTTAGATACCAGCGGACGTCCAGAAGGCTTGTTGACTACGCCAAAGGATTGCAGCTGTTCTTCCAACTCCTTGATCCGATGCGTCAGCATCACGTTGTGGATTGTCAGGTTGGCCTTCAGGTGTACACTCGGCAAGGCCTGAACGACCTCGTCGAACGCCAAATCAGAAAGAATCTTGTCCATTTGTCACTCCTAATTCAATGTCTGCGCTAACTTCGTTGCCCCATACTGCCCAGCCTTCTGTCCTCTTACGTGCAAACAACTCAAGTTTCTGTTGGCTGGGAAACATCTCTTCGATTCGCTTACGCACTTCCTCGGGTTTGGTAGAATGTGACGTCCGTAATTCAGCTACGAATTGCCGGACATTTCGAGCACCCCTTGGTTTAGGGATGTTGCCTCGCTTACCGATCAAACACAATTCTACAGAACTCATGGTGTAAGCACCTGGATTGGTAGCTTTCTTCTCCCACACGAATCCAACCGTCGCATATCGGAATCCCCAAGCTCCCATGAGCTCAATGGCTTGATCCAGATTCGGTCCGGTTGCCCACATGAAAATCAGACAGTCCCTCTTACACACGCTCCGAATATCTAGGGCCTTCAGATTGTCAAGTGACATGGTCGGATAATACCGGTGAGCTCCACTACAGTACTTGCCTTTATGCCCTCCGGTCTGCACTAATCCCCGATACGACCAAGGCGCATCCACATACAGTATGTCAAATTTGCCGTGTTTAACTGAACTAATCACAGGTACGTCAGCCACAGTCATCTAGTCTTTCCCAGGGCGTGGAATAAGCAATACGTCGAAATCGTGTTTAGCCTGTTGTATAGCCGCATCATCTAAGCCTAAGTAAGTACGGCAAACGTCAACCGCATCCTGCCAGTCCTCCCACAGACCGTCGGAGGTGAGCGTGATCCAGTCACCGAAGTGACTTTTGGCAGTCAACAAAAGAGATTTGACGAGTAGATCAAAGGGTTGTCGATCGGTACGGCAGAAACAGAAGGCGGCTTGTGAATAGGAAATACTGAAAAGTCCGAATTCACCCGCACGAGGTGCGAGAAAAGAAACTTCTCGCTTTGGTCCATATGAAATGATGACTTCTTGATCATTGTAGACCAGATGGGGGAATTGATCGAACAACACGCGTGCATCTTTACCGAATGCGGACCACTTCTTTCCTTCGACGTTGTCCGGACCCGTCGCCCAAAAATGCGTATAGGAAAGAGGTGTAGAGAGCAGGGTTTTGTCGGTCATTTGATATCCAGGAAAGTCGACAAATCATAGCCTAAAGGCCAATCATGTGCGGCTTGCAACAAGATGCCATCCGGAGAAATAAGACGAACCGGAATACGTCCGTCGAGATCGGCCAGGTGTGCATAAGGTGCAAAACGCTGATCACACGCAGGTACAGTTACGTGAGGCGGTAAATGGACGGCCAAATCCCCTGACTTGAAATCGCCGGCGTCGAACAAATAGATTTTTCCGTCGTAGATCGTGTACTCGAGACTCTGATGCCCTGAATAAATCTCACCGACTTCGAATACACGACAACGCATGACTCACCTGGAACACTGGTTCCCATTCCAGATATTTCCAGGCGAGTCTTCTGTCAAAGCCTTAAACCGAGTCTTCTGTCAAAGCCTTAAACCTCGTCGTAGTATAAACGGAGCACACTGTTGAGGAGATCCGCATAGGCCGTTGGCGAAAGCAACCACCCGTCAGGATGTTTTGTGGCATTACGCAAACCCGCCAACACCGTGACCAGATGTTCTTCTTTCTCGGCAGACCGCGTGTTTGTCGTGTCGGCCGCCTCTTCCGTTGGCGGGAGAACGGCTGCAATCGAAGTAGCGGCAGCGACAACATCGTCTTCGTTCGAGTAGGCCGGGATGTTGTTCTTGACCCGATAAGCCTTAATCGTCGGCGGTGAGCACTTCGCCAGACGGGCTACCTGAGAGTCAGGCATACGACCGAGCAAAGGAATAATTTTTTCTGAAAAAACAATAGCCGGACGTCCACGAGTCATGAGCTTCTCCTGTCGAAAGTCGTTTGTTCAGCACGACCTTCATGCAAATAGATTAGCTTATTTTCGTGACACTGTCAACAAGTCGAATTAATAATATAAATTAAATCTAGATCGGTTGGCACTAGATTTAGCTTAATATGTGCTTCGACTGGGAATAATATCCAGTTCGATTTCTTCGATCGTAACTTCGAAGATACGCCCGCTCCAAGGAAAATGGATCTTAGCTCGCCAAGCAAAATGATCGATCGGTTTGGATGCCAATAACTGGGCACCTTTTGCTCGATAGTCAGCTACATTTTTATCTAGATAATCTTTCGCCCGATCGAAAGAAGAGAAATACAAGGTCTCTTCTCGATCGATGTACTGAAAGATGGAATTGAGACGCGCCACGATCAAGCCGCCTTAGGGGTTTGCGGGTCCGGACCGACTAATCCAGGAAACAGTAGAACTTTTGCGTCTTCCATTTGCTGGACTGACCTGGCGTACTTTAACACTTCCGGACCATATTCGCCGGTCAGTGCTTTATCGTACATATAGCGACGGCCGAGGTACGTGACGTACTCCCGGCCGTGCAGGTCTGCTTCGAGTAATTGGACAGTTTCAGGGGGTCGGCGTGCCATGACTCATCAAGCGCTCAGTTGTTCTTGCGTCTCCTTCAGCTCACGATGAGCTTTGCTGGTTGAAGCCGCAAGTCGTTCCATGGGAGAAAGTAACAAGGTTTCAGCCCAAATCCAACTTTGCTTTTCACAGAGCATCCGTAAGAGTTCTTGCTTGTATTCCGATTGAGCTAACTCTCGTACATGCTTGCGAATACCGTAGCTCCCAATCGCACGGATGTGCTTTGCATATTCTGTTTGCAGGTCGACTTGATCCAAGAAAACCGACAATTCTTTCCCTGAATTGCTCAAGCAAATGCTGATCTGATAGTCTTTCGTGCCTACAGTGGCCATATACCGAGCGATCCAAGGCAAAGACGCAGGAAGAGACAACCAGAGTAAACAAGACTCTTGGGACGGGTCGGGACGACTTGGGCGGGGTGGGCGAGCAGACTTAGACATAAAACACCTCTATTTGACTTTAACGGCGATCAACGACGGTAGACATCTTCGTTATGTAAAGTCTTTCTAAACTGTAACCAACCACGTAAATTCCCGTGAAATCTGACGTTCTGATTTTCGAGAGCTTGCGCGATATGCTCGAATGGGCTCATGTGTCCTGACTCTTGAAGACGAGTAGCCAAGGTCAAATCCGCCTTGGGATCACGAACACCTGCGTGCGTCAGATAAGACACACGAGCACAACGACCTGACGCAATCATCAAGATCTCGGCGTCAGAGAACTGTTTTTTCAGATGCTCGAGATCGTCCATCAAAGGCAAATGCCACTCACCAGGATGAAGAGACTTCGGGGTGGTTGTGTTGTAGACTTCTTCCATCATTCGAGCGATCTCTCGGATTTCAGGCTGGGCATCTTCGTGATTCCGAAGGGCAAAGAAGTTTTCCCATTCTGTAGAAGTCACCAACACGGTGATCCACATCCAGGGCTCAATCAGACGATTGACAATTTGCTTATGTGCCCCGATCCGTTGAAGTTCTCGGGCCTTCAAAACGGCTTCGTTACGAGCGGCTAACCAGACATAGAGAGCAGCCATTTTCTCGGCGTCATTCAGTTCTTCTTTCGCTTGCATCCCTGACTGGTTCCGCCCCCACCAAACGGGCAGCGCTGGATTTTGTTCGACTTGCTGGATCATTTTGTCGATAGGAATCGCACGGGATGAGGCCGCATTCCGAGAGAACACACGATGGGTCATGAGTTCGGAATGGATGAAACGGGGATACGTGACCTCGAACGTGGTCAACCGGATCTGGTTCGGCCCCTGACTGTCGGCAAGAATACGGCAAGAGTATGTCATGTCAGACCTTGGGAGGTAAACTGGAAGTTAACATCTGCATGGGGCTAAGGATCAATGATTCAGCCCACGTTAACAAGATTTTCTCGAGTTTAAGGCGAGTCTTTTCGTTGAACTGGGTTAACTCTTGTCGCGCGATTGCTTCGTCCCGTTTTTTCATTAAACCTAGGCGAATGGCGCGTGAGTGTGTTGTCGCGTATCGCTCACCCGCCACATTGTGCATGATGATAAGATTTACTTTCGCCGGTATCAAAATCACCTTGAAAATACGAGAGCTGTCAATTTCATACACTTGCCACGTACCGATACGACTATAGCGAGACGACAAAATATTTTCGTTTGGGGACCAAATCCACGAGTAAAACAAGCCCATTCTCCGGATGTAACAGGCCACAGGAGCAGCCTGTTACACGGGAAAAATCTAGTTATCCGACTTCAACCGTCTCGTTGAGCATCAGACGTTCGCACAGCAAGGTCATCTGGTCTTGCGTGATATCGCCTTTCTGCGCCATCTCGCGAAGAATCAAACGGCGCATCGCATTCTGGTCTTGCTCGGACTGAACCGTCTGAACGAGTTCCTGAGCAGCTGCCTTCAACTTGTCGACCTTCTTTTGCGCTTTACGGTCTTCGCGCAGAATGGTCTTGAGCCAAGAACCCAGAGCCGCAATGGTCGTATTGTTGATCGGAAGATTGAGATATGCTTCGTTCTTTTCGAGAACTTCCTTCAACTGGCTTTTCGTTCCCGGCTTACCCTGACGTTTCATCCGGTCGATCTCGTAACGGAGAGCCGAGGCCACATCCTTTCCGTCTTCCGAGTCATCATCCATCGTCGCCGTAAAGGTCTTACGACAGATTTCTTGCAAAAAGCCCTTATAGACCTTCGCGTATTCTGCGTAGATCTTCTCGGACGGCTCAGCAAGTGCCTGCATCGTGTTGTCGTCGGCGTTTTCGCTGATCTCTTCCCAATCTTCAGGATCGGGATTCACACCCTCTTTCTTGGCGGCGAGATAACGTCCCATCGCCTGAAAGGCAGAATCACCAATGCTTGCTTCCGGATTGCCATACAACGTGCGGTCCATGTCTGTCTCCTTGTTGTCCGACTTGCGTCGGGTCAGCCTGTGTCCTGCAGGCCGAACGAAGACACCATAACGCGTATTTGAAATACGCCATATTAGTTAGGACGATTTCTTGACATATTTCGCGGGTTGGCCTTGAAACTGGGCGGCCGAACCATCGAAGATCTTCGTACGTCCGTCGATATCGCGAATCGTTAACCAGGTATGAGGAATTTCTGTCATCCATTGCCCGAAAGCTGAATGCCAGATCGGCTTCGCCAGGATAGCGATTCCTTGCTGCTTTTCTACGTTCTTCCATCCGGCAGCTTGCAAGAAGTCACGCCACACTTGAGCATTGTTGTGGCAAGACAGCAGCTGAAGTCCACGACGCTGCATCTCTTGCTCGACACGTGGGCGAAGGCAAGAAAGGGTACAAGTCAGGCGAGGAGAGAAGTGAGAAGGAGACATACACGTAATATATGTCCTACTCCTTGCACCTTACAGGTAAACGAGAAGAACAGGGTGCTACGTCTTTTCGGCCAATACAATCGTAGGCTTTGACAACCTAGTTTTGCCTTGTGTAAGCAGTTGTTTCTTTTTCGTTGTGTATCGAATTTCCGGTTTTTCGGTCGACGGCAATTTCTCTTGTATATTGTTCTGCACCGCAGCTCCGTATTGACCCGAGCATTTACGAGAGCAGAAAGGGCCGGCTGTACCACGTGTACCTGCATCTTTTAGGTACTTATAGAATCGCGTAAAGGATGTACCGCAGTAAACACAAGCTACAGTTACCTCTCGACATTCATCCG
>SXGQ01007469.1_pt1 | contig 10309 bp, 8 predicted proteins | sample 3178371 | NCBI WGS metagenome assembly SXGQ01 (sample SAMN11356859, study PRJNA531348) | freshwater metagenome | isolation source: freshwater sample F1-20 | place: China: Fuxian Lake, Yuxi | collected 2017-12-25 | reverse complement strand
GGCGCGGACGGGAAGCACGGGCTGGAAGAATATCTTCAGACCCATATGGTTTACATTCAGTATGATATGAATAAAAAATAACCCTCTATTAAATCTCTTCCATGCCAATCCAATTTTCTATAAGTTGTATCCATGTGCGCTGCCGATGGTGATAATGTGCAAGCACGCCCTGGCCATAGGAGGGTTGTTCGTTACTAGCGTCTGTCTTTTAGCGGCAGCGGAACGGTTTGAGGTGGTACACTCCGGTTTCGAGGCCTTTCGCGCCGGCGAGTTCGGCGGTGGCGGCGAGAATGTATATGTTTCCCGATCAGGGCGCGTACAGCTGATCCATCGATGGGATCTGAATGACGATGGCCTTTACGACTTTGTATTCAGCAACACACATAACCGGAACGAATCGCCCGATGCATTCGCCTACCTGCAGGGCGACGATGGATTTCGGTCGGCAGTTCCGCCGCTTCACGACCTCCTACCCCTATATGAACGCTGGAAGCTGCAGGAGCGCACTGAGGGCCTGCTCCTGCGGTTAAAGGCGGTGGGTTCCAGTGCCTCGATCGTCCGCGATCTCAATAATGACGGCTTTGTGGACATTGTCCTGGCCAACCGCGCGAACGGCTTCGACTTTCCCGCGCCAAGCTATGTCTATTACGGAGCCGCAGCCGGGCCCATGCGCAGGATTGAGCTGCCGACCTCGGCGGCCTCGGATGTCGCGGCCGCAGACGTGAACGGCGATGGATATGTGGACCTCCTGTTTTCATGCAAGGGCAGGGGTTCCATTTCCGGCGGAGGTTATCGGGACCATCTTGCCTCCTATCTTTATTGGGGAGGCGCAGCAGGCTTTTCGACCGACAATTGCACCGAGATAGCGACCGTTCTCGCGGAATCCTGTGCGATCGGGGATCTCGACGGCGACGGCTACCTAGAACTGGTCTTCGCAGAGACCACGTCGGCCGGTTCGCATGCGACAATATACCGAGGACAGCCTGCGGGCCCCGATTTTTCGCGTTCAAGATCCATGGCAATTCCGGGACTACGACGCGTGCGCATCCAGGAGGTGAAACCATTTGGGTTCGTGCTCGTGGCCGTCACCGCTGAAAACGTCATGCTATATGACGCGTCACTCGATGAGCCCCGGGTGAAACTTCACATTCTGGGCGGAGGATCTGCCATCGCAGCCGGCGACCTCGACGGGGACAAACTAGACGAACTGGTGATTGCAACAGACGTGGGAGCGACGATCCTTTGGGGGCGCGAGGGGCTTTCGGGCAATCGCGCGGACAAGCTTGTCGGGCAGAGCACGAGTGACGTCGCCATCACCGATCTCAACGGCGACGGACTTCAGGAGATTGTGCTGGCCCAGCATCACACGGACAAGGCGTATGACGCCTCCTCCCTGATCTACTGGGGAAACCAATGGGGTCTTGGAAACCATCGCCGCCAGGAACTGCAAACCTTCGGCGCCAGCTCCGTCACTGTCGGCGATGTCAACAACGACAGAAGGCCGGACCTTCTCTTCACGAACACGGTCAGTGCAAATGTGGGCGGCCCCGAAAACCGAGAGGACTCGCTCGTCTATTGGGGCGTGGCGCATCGCGGATATTCTCCCTCGTTTGTCAGCCGGTATCCGACGAATGCGGCCATGGGTTCGGCGCTGGCCGATCTCGACGACGACGGCTCGCCTGAACTGTTGCTCGCGAACATGGATGATACGAGCTTCATTTACCGCGGCGCAAAGGCGGGCCCGTTGCGGGACAATCCGCAACTTCTCACTTTTCCAGGTTCCAATCCGCACAATTCCTTTGCCGTGGCCGATCTCGACCGCGACGGATTTCTCGATGTTGTCCTAAGCGGATGGGTCGGAGGCGATACTGGCGGCGCCGTGGTTGTCATGCGTGGCGGCCCGACGGGGGTCTCCTCGGAGCGGAGCCAGCGTATTGGCTATGACCTCAGGGGTGTTGCCAACATCAGGCTGGCCGACTTTAACGCGGACGGCTGGCTCGATCTGTTCCTTGCGGCGGGTTACGACACTCGCAGCGCCGTACTCTGGGGTTCTAGGGAGGGTTTCTCGATGCAGCGCGCGACTTTCATCGACGAGCCGAACCTCGTGAATGTAGACTTTGCGGATCTCGACGCTGACGGTCGGCTGGACCTCCTGCTGCTTCGGGGGCTGGATCTGGCTGCGCACAACGTCCGTACCGGTGCTAGCCTCCGTATTCGGTTTGGTGACGAAAAGGGATTCCCTGGTCGCGATGTGGTTGAACTGCCCGTCACTGGCGCGCTCGATGTGCTAGCCGGGGACCTTAACGGTGACGGTCTGCTCGACGTGGCCGTGGCACAGTACAACGGCGGCACGCGATCCGACCTCCCGTTCCTGTTGTTCTGGAATGCCGGGAAGCGCCGGTTCTTGCTCGAGAATCGAACGGAGCTTCCCGGATTCGGCGGAAACGGCCTGCTCGCTGGAGATTTCGATTATGACGGATTCGTCGACCTGCTCGCGGTGAACCACATCGCGAACGGGAATCATAATGTGGACAGCCATCTTTACTGGGGCTCCGTCGCGGGATTCTCTGCGCGAGACCGCAATTCGCTGCCTTCCTTCGGTCCGCATTGGGCTGGGCATTTGGACATCGGCAATCTGCTCACCCGCCGTCCCGAGGAACATTATGATTCGCCCCCGATCACGATTCCGGCGGGAGTGCGCCGCGTGCGCATCTCGACTGATGGCGCAATGCCGCATGGCTCGGCGCTGGGGATCGAGGCGCGCAACGCGTCAGGTCAGGACGAACTTCGGCGCAGCTCATGGGTGCAGCCCGTTAACGGACTTATCGAGCTCGATCCGGGAAGGAATTTGCTGCAGTATCGGGTTATCCTGACCGCAGGGCGCGGCGGAGCGACGCCCTATCTCACTGGAGTTTCCCTCAGGGAGGAGTGAGGCCGCAGCCGCAGCCATTCCCAAACCAAGTAACCCTCGCCTTATATCCCTCCCCCATGCAATCCAGTTACTATCTCTAAGACGCGCTCCGCTAGGCGGGGAGAGTGTTTTTAGATGGTCAGTGGGTGACACAGGATTGAGCGTTGCGCACCGGCGCGCGATTGGACATCAAGCTTGGACGTGTCAACGGGAGTTGCCTGCGGTCAAGAAGCCTGCAGGCACTACGTCGCATCCGATGACTATACGAATCGGGACTTAAATGACGAAATGTGCGGGTAGCCAGGTTTCTCCAAGCAGTTGTATTGATTGCCATGGCTATCGGCGGCAACTGGTCGCTCTGATGTGTTCGGATTCACCGTCATGGCGGTCAGCAAGCTCGACAAGGATCATCCCTTGGTCGCGCAACATGCCCAGCCGGCTGAGGCCTGAGTCTCATGCCAGAGCGCAAAGGGCAGGGGATAGTTTCTGGCTGGCGTCTTAGCGTTGAAAGCTTTTAGCCGGGGCGAAGTGCCCAAGACGTTCGAGGCATTTATTAGGGACAGGTCAATAAAATGGCCCGGCTTGGGATTCCACTGTGAGGTCGCCGTGGCTCCAGGACGAAACACTGGAGCGCTGGCCAACCCAGCCGCGGGTGACTTAGCCAATGCCTCGGGGCTTGCCCGAGGATCTTTACTTGCGTTTTTGTTCAGGGGCTTATCGCCGGCAAAGGGCTCGGGGAAGTCCGCTCCCTGCTGGCCGCCGCGTCGTCATCGAAGACTTCCGCCAAGACCACAACGCCGAGCGGCCGCACAGCTCGCTCGGCTATCTCTCCCCGCAACGCTTCGTCTTGGAACAATCTTTACCAATCCCAAGCTCTCGGCTGGACCGCCAAGCCGGTCCGTCCCTCCGCTTAGGATTGCCAACCACCACCGAAGTCATCACATCAATCAACGCTGCAAACTAACATTCCACTTGGCCCAGTTTTTTGGATCCGCTCAAGGGGTTCAGCTGCTGAGCGCGCAGTTCTCTTTACGGTGATCAGTCGGCTGCTGGGTCAATGCGAGATTACTTCATGATATACGGAAAATTAGATGATTATGAATCCATGGGCCTAGCTTCACTGGGCGGGGCGGCTGCGCACGCGGTGGACTGGATCCGCAATCTGCCCGCGAATCCAGCGGAGGGTCGCATCGCTTTGGAGGTCGAAGGGATGTATGCCATTATTGTGCGGTATGCCACGGTGACTCCAGCTGAGTCGCGTTTTGAAACGCACCGAAAATATGTTGACCTTCAATACACGCTTGCTGGCTGCGAGGCCATTGAGTGGGCGCCACGTGAAACTTTGGCCAACGATGGGGACTATGATTTAGAAAAAGATCTGCTGTTCCATCACCCTGGGACAGTATTTGGCCGCGTCATTAAGGCCGCCGGATTTTTCTCGATTTATACTTCGGTCGATGCCCATCGCCCTAAAGTTCAGGTCGGTGGATTTACGGACGCATTCAAATTGGTCGTCAAAATCCCCGTTAATCGATTTGGTACGCAGCATGGTGAAGAATATTTTTCTAAAGCCCCTCAGCGTTTAGTTTGAGACTGGCGTAAAATGGGGTAACCATAAAGTTAAACACCCCATGCATCGCCCGCGCCAGGCCCATTTGTCGGGCGAAGGTTGCGCACATTAGTGCCGCCACCTCCCCGACCCCGGCCGAGTTTATGGCTTGCAGTGCGTGTGTCTGCTGTGGGCCACTTGTGTCCGCAAACGCGGCGACCGCTTTGCCGCCCACGAACCGGTCGCCCAAGCCGTCAACCGCGGCATCGGTGTGAGCGCCCCGGACGCCGCCGATGGCGTCGAGCTGCGCCACGACCACAGCAGTCAATACCTCACCGATTACTCTCAAGACCGGACATTTCAATGGCTTCAATCCCATTTTGCCTTCCTGGGCGAACCCGAAACCAACGGCTTTGTTGAACGCTTCAACCGCACCCTCAAGAAGCAGATTATCTACGGCCGCACCTATCGGAACTGCGACAAATTCGCCGCTGTGGTTGCCACCTTTATCGAAACCTAAAACAGTGATTGGCGCCTCGAAAAGCTCCGTTACAAGAGCCCGCTCGAAGCCCGCCGCAATTATCTTCACTGACCAAATTAGCCGCCTGATTAACCTTTATCTTGTGTCCAAGAAACTGGCGCCGATACAGTTCGCGCAGCCTCGGAGAACGCGGTGCGTAGTAAACCGGACTTAATCTAATCTAACAACCCAGTAACCTTACGCTTAAACTAACTCACCTATGCCCATCCAATTTCCTATTAGCAAGCGTGCCCCATCGCTCCGTAGTGCAATCAAGATAACCGGAGAGGACATGACGGCATTGGTTATCAATACCACGAAACGACGCTTACAAACCGGCCAGATGGCGCTGGGCTTCGGCGTGCATCATTTACGCACGGTCGCGGCCCCGGTTCTGGCCGCCGCCACCGGACATGATTGGTTGTTCATTGACACGGAGCATGGCGCATTTTCCATTCAGGAAACCACGCAGTTGTGCATCGCGGCATTACCGACCGGCGTCACCCCGATCGTGCGAGTCTGTGCCGGTGCGATCGACGAAGCGACTCGCGCTCTAGACAACGGCGCGCTCGGTATTGTTGTGCCGCATGTCGATACCGCGAAGCAGGCCCGCGGCATTGCCGGAGCATTGCGTTATCCGCCCGATGGCCACCGCAGCTGGGGCGGGCCTTCCGCAGTGTACGGGTATCGTTCGCCTTCTACCATGAAAGCGCAGAAGGCGATCAATGCTGAAATTCTGACCATCGTCATGCTGGAAAGCCCAGAAGCAGTCGCGAACGCGGAGGATATCGCCGCGGTGGATGGCGTGGACGTTCTGTTCATCGGCACGTCCGACCTGACAGCCGAGCTGGGCATCTCGGGACAGATTGGGCACCCCAAGGTGATCGAGGCTTACCGCTCTGTCGGCGAGGCCTGTCTTAAGCATGGGAAGGTGCTGGGCATGGGCGGCGTCTATGACGAGGAAAATGCATCCCGCTATGTCGGTATGGGTGCGCGGTTCATTCTGACCGGATCCGATCACAGCTATCTGATGGCGGGGGCAGCCCAACGGGAGAGTTTCTTCAACGACTTCTCATCGGCGTCGATGGCGGGGTTCAGCGCCGCAGGTAAGAAGCCTGGCAAGAAAAAGAAAACTGGCTGATAAACCCCTTCTTATGCCAATCCAATTTCCTATCAGTATCAGTAGTAACGCCGGCCAACACACCTCGCCCTTCTGGCACCTCTCTCGAGAAGGAACTACGGCTTTGGGTACTTGCCTTGGCTCCCCTCTTGAAAGGGGCGCCCGAAGCGGCGGGGTGTAATCGTCCAAACTGCATTCTCGGTCTGCCCCTAATTAATGCGAGTAATTCACACACTTGCTAACGCTCGTGGCTACCGGACCAGGGTATTCGGCTTCACTACATTAATTGCCTTCGTATTGTGCAGCGCAGCCCTTGCTGACGCTGCACCGGTGCCGCTGCTTACGGTTTTTCTCCTCGCAGGACAGTCGAATTTCGCTGGGCGTGCATCGAATTACGAACTGAAGCCGGCCGCCGACGCGGTCGGTGTCGATTACGTGAGCAGCTTCGGTGTGCCAGTCAGTGGTTCCGGTCCACCGGAGCTCCAATGCTCGAACAGTTTGAGGCCGCTGCGCGCGGCCCTCGATCGGTTGAAGCGTGAAGGCCGCGCGTTCAAATTGCGCGCCTTCGTCTGGTCTCAAGGAGAAGCCGATACGACCCGCTTAGACTGGGCCGCGGCCCTTATCGCCACCGGCTTCAGTTGCCGGAGTTTGATCGGGATGTCTGGCCTCGAGTGCCGTCGCTTTACCAGCAATCGTTTCCATGACGTCTCTTGGTTGTCTGGTGTCGCGACGGCGCACAGGATGCCTCGATGACTGCGATTGCGCTACCTCCGGAACTTCTGGCAGCACTTGGCCGCATGAGCATCGCCGTACCCGCGGGTACGCAGAGCGAACAGCTGACCGGCGGGGTATCGTCGGACATTTGGCGCATCGACCTGCGCTCCGGCTCGATCTGCGTGAAGCGGGCGCTAGGCAAGCTAAAGGTGGCCGCCGATTGGCGTGCGCCGGTGGAGCGCAACCGGTTCGAGGCCTTATGGATGCGCGTGGCTGGCGCTGCTGTCCCCGAAGCGGTGCCGCGCCTGCTGGGCCAGGACGAGGAAGCCGGGGCTCTGGCCATGGCATATCTGCCGGCCGAGACCTATCCGCTGTGGAAGACGCAACTCCACGATGGACTCGCCGACTGCAGATTCGCGGCCCGAGTCGGACAGCTAGTCGGCCAAGTCCATGCGGCCACTTCTGCAGATTCTTCGATTCCCGATCGATTCCCCACCGACCCCATCTTCTACGACATCCGTCTCGAACCCTACTTGGTCGCCACCGCCACTAAGCACCCCGACCGCGCCGCCGCCCTGCATGCCCTGGTTGCTGCCACTCAGGCCAACAAGCGCGTTCTCGTGCATGGCGACGTCAGCCCGAAGAACATCCTGGCGGGCCCAGATGGCCCAGTCTTCCTAGATGCCGAATGCGCCTGGTGGGGCGACCCGGCCTTCGACTTAGCTTTCTGCCTTAACCACCTCTTATTGAAATGCCTTTGGAACCCGCCCGTAACCTCGGGGTTCCTCGCCTGCTTCACTGCGCTGGCCGACGCGTACCGGGCGGAGATCACCTGGGAGCCGCCGGAGTCGCTGGAGGCCCGCGCCGCCCGGCTGCTGCCCGGCCTGCTATTGGCGCGGGTGGATGGCAAGTCGCCGGTGGAGTACATCACCACCGAGCCGCCGCGCGCACATGTGCGGCGGGCGGCGCGCGCGCTGCTGGCCGATCCCGCCGATCGCCTGAAAGACGTGCGCCGCGCTTGGGAAGAAGAATTGAGCCGATGACCAAAACCGAGATAGTCCGCGTCCATGGCCGCCGCGTGTGGGACAGCCGCGGCCGCCCGACCGTCGAGGCCGAGGTGATGCTGGCCGGCGGCGCCGTCGGCCGTGCCATCGCGCCGGCCGGTGCCTCCACCGGCAGCGGCGAGGCGCTGGACAAGCGGAACGGCGGAGAGGCCTTCGGCGGCTACGATGTTACTCAGGCCGTCGCCGCGGTGGATGGCGACATCGCCGAGGAAATTCTCGGCCGCGACGCCGCCGATCAGGCCGGGCTGGACGCTGCCATGATCAAACTGGACGGCACGCCAGCCAAGACGCGGTTGGGCGGCAATGCCATTCTGGCGGTCTCGATGGCCAACGCCCATGCCGTGGCCTCCGAATCTGGGAAACCGCTCTACCGCCACCTCGGCGGCGACACCGCCAATTTGCTACCCTTGCCGCAGATCCAGATTTTCGGCGGTGGTGTTCATGCCGGCCACCGCGTCGACATTCAAGATTTTCTCATCGTCTGCCCAGCGGCGCAGAACTTCGCGCAAGCATTAGACTGCACCGCCGAGGTTTACCGCCATGCCGGCCTGTTGATGAAGGAGGCCGGTCTGCTTCAGGGCGTGGCCGACGAGGGGGGCTGGTGGCCCGCGTTCAGCAATAACGTACAGGCGCTGGAAATGCTGGTCCGCGCCATCGAGCGGGCCGGCTTCACGCCTGGCCTCGAGGTCGCGATCGCGCTGGACATTGCCGCCAGCGAGTTCGGCCGCGGCGGGTGCTACAAGCTCGGCCTAGAGGCGCGTGAACTCGATAGTGACGGAATGTGCGAGATGCTCGGGCGCTGGATCGACCGCTACCCCATCGTCTCAATCGAGGACCCGCTGGCCGAGGACGACCAGACCGGCTTCGTTGCCTTCACCAAGGCGTATGGGAGAAAAATCCAGATCGTCGGCGACGATTTCCTGGTCACCGAGGCTGCCCGCGTCCATGCCGCCGCCGCCAGCGGGGCCGCCAACACCGTGCTGATCAAGCCAAACCAGCGCGGCACCTTGACCGAAACCAAGGCCGCTTGGGACGCGGCGAAGGCCGTCGGCTATGCCGGCATCGTTTCCGCCCGCTCCGGCGAGACCGAGGACACCACCATCGTCCATCTCGCCATCGGCTGGGGCTGCGGCCAGCTTAAGGTTGGCAGTTTTGCGCGCAGCGAACGCATGGCCAAGTGGAACGAGGCGCTGCGCATCGAGGAGGCGCTGGGCCCCCTCGCCCGCTTCGCCGGCGGTAGCGTACTCGGCCGCTCTAAGTGATGCACGCTCCTACCATGAACGTCCTGCTGCACTACAACGCCGGCCCGGCGCTGAAAGCCCGCCTTGGTGCCCTGCCGAGCCTGTCGTTGCGCTTCGTGGCCGAGGGCGACGACGACGCTCTGTTCGCCGCCCTGCCTGATACCGATGTTCTCTGGCACGTGCTGCAACCCTGCACCGCCGCCGTGATCGCTGCCGCACCCCGCCTCAAGCTGATCCAGAAGATCGGTGTCGGGGTGAACACCATTGATCTCGAGGCAGCTAAGGCGCGCGGGATCGCGGTGTGCAACCTGCCCGGCACCAATTCCCGTGCGGTGGCCGAAATGGCATTGCTGCTCATGCTCGCGACGCTGCGCCGGCTGCCGCAATTCGACGCCGGACTGCGCGCCGGTAGCTGGGCCACGCCACCATTAGTACAGGACCGGCTTGGCGAACTCGGCGGCCGCACAGTCGGGCTGATCGGCTTCGGTGCCGTGCCCGCCATCCTGGCGCCGATCCTAGTGGCAATAGGTTGTCGGGTGCTCTACACTGCGCGCTCGCCAAAACCCGATCTACCCTATGGATATCGCAAAATGAATCAATTATTGGCCGAATGTGACATCGTCTCGCTGCATGTCCCGCAAACGCCCGAAACCACGCACATGATCGCCGCCGCCGCGCTCGCCCGCATGAAGCCCGGCGCCATCCTAATCAACACCGCCCGCGGTGGCTTGGTCGACGAGCCTGCCCTTGTCCGGGCACTGCGCGCCAACCACCTCGCCGCCGCCGGCCTGGATGTCTTCGAACGCGAACCGACCCCGTCCGACAACCCGTTGCTCACTCTAGACAACGTCGGTGTCGCCCCGCACGTCGCGTGGGCTACCAGCGACACTTTCGACCGCTCCTTCACCGTCGCCGCCGATAACATAAGCCGCCTTGCTGCCGGCATGGACCTGCTCAACCGAGTGGCCTGACCACCTCTGCAAAACAAGGAACCAACCAGGCGCGTGATGGCAACCGGACTACGTTTTTCCAAGGGCTCGTTTGGCTGAACAACACCCTTCCCCATGCCATTCCAGTCTCTTATCTGTTACGACTACGATATCACGATCACAGATTAGGCCGATGCCATTGCGGTGCAATTTCGCGAGAGTTGGGCGCAGGCCGATGTCATTATAGGAGCCTTATCCGTG
>SXGQ01378457.1_pt1 | contig 10311 bp, 7 predicted proteins | sample 3178371 | NCBI WGS metagenome assembly SXGQ01 (sample SAMN11356859, study PRJNA531348) | freshwater metagenome | isolation source: freshwater sample F1-20 | place: China: Fuxian Lake, Yuxi | collected 2017-12-25 | reverse complement strand
CGACCAGCAGCTCGACGAGCGTGAAGCCCCGCCGCCGGTTCAGGGACAAGAGGGACATGGGAGAAGCTCCTGAATGAATTGCTTCCGACGGGGCGGGCGGCGAACATTCGCCGGTGCCGACGCCGGAGAAAACCGACTCCGAAGCTTCTACGCCTTGCCCGTCGCAAGACTCCCCGGAGGCGAGGTACGGAATGGTCTACGCACACCGTCCACCTTCGGATCATACGGCCCGGGCGATTTTTTCAAAGCCCCGGCAGGGGAACGCCCGAACCCGAAAATCCCTCCTTATGAGGGGATTGGCGGCGCCGGCTTTGGAGGCGTTGCAGGGGCCGCGGGTGGATTCGCGGGCTTCGGGGCCGCGGGCTTCGGGGCTACCGGTTTCGGGACCGGCCGGTCGCGGTCGTTGGCAATGATGGCCGAATCCCAGCGCGAGATCATGTACTTCTCGAGCAGGCCGATCCGCCGGGTGTTGTCGCCGTTGAGGTCTTCGTAATAGAGGTCCTTGGTGAAACTCGCGTTGCCGTCGACGTCGAAATAGAGGTCTGCATCCGTGCAGATCGAGTCCTCGTCGAAGTCGTGCCACGGTTCGCTCGAGAGCCGCGCGGAGCGGACGCTCTCCCGCGAGGGCGGCTCGCCGAGCAGCACCAGGCTCCGGGCGTTGCCGGCCTGGTCCACATGGAAGTCGCCGGCGAACCGCCCGCCCGTCCAGAGGACCATGGAGCCGGGGTCGAAGAGCAGCCGCCCGGCCGGCACCTTCAAACCATTGAGCAGCGGCACCATCGACCACATCACGAGCATGGCTCCGACGACCAGGATGCCACCGAGGCCGCCGCACGCCGCACCGCCCAGTTTGTCGGCCAGCGGCATTACCGGCATCTCTCCCTCCTCCACGAGCGGTGCGATCCGCCACCAGGCGAGCCCCAGGACGCCGCCGAACACGATCGCAAACGCGAAGAAGAATCCCCACGTCTGGTGCGGAAACTCGTGCGACACCAGCGGGCCGAGCAGCAGTTGCAACAGTGCCGCCAGCAGCCCCCCGAGTGGCTCGACGAGCAGAACGGCCCAGACGACGGCCACGAGCGCGGCCACCGCGGCGATGGCGGCCTTGCACAGGCCATGCTGAAAGCCGAACCAGGCGCAATAGCCGACCGAGCCGAGCACGATCAGGTTGGCGAGGAGGGTGAACATGAGTGGCTCGGGTGGTGGTCAGGTCGTCACGCGGACGACCTCTTTCACGCTGGTGACACCGCGCATGACCTTGAGCAGGCCGTCGACCTGCAGCGAGTGGGTGCCGCTGCGCCGCGCCGCGGCCCGTAGGTCCTCGACGGACGGGTGAGGCGTGATCAGACGGCGGATATCGTCGTTCATGACGAGCAGTTCATGGAGGCCGATCCGCCCCTTGTAGCCCGTGCCGCCGCACTGTTCGCAGCCCTTGGGGTGCTCCCGGTAGATCGTCTCCACGGCACCGGGCTTGACGCCGAGCTTCGCCAGCAGGTCGGCGGGCGGGGCGTAGGGCTCGCGGCACTTCAGGCAGAGCTTGCGGGCCAGTCGCTGGGCCAGCACCGCCGTGAGGGCGGTCTGGATGAGCATCGCGTCGAGGCCCAGGTCGAGCATCCGGGTGATCGTGGCCACCGAGTCGTTGGCGTGCAGGGTCGAGAACACGAAGTGCCCGGTGAGGGCCGCCTGGCAGGCGATCTCGGCCGTCTCCTTGTCGCGGATCTCGCCCACGAGGAGCACGTCGGGATCCTGCCGCAGCACGCTCCGCAGGATGCTGGCGAACGTGACGCCGGCCGCCGTGTTCACGGCGATCTGGGTGATGCCGTCGAGGCGGTATTCGACCGGGTCCTCGATCGTCGTGATGTTGTGCTGCTGGGCGTCGATCTCGCTGAGGGAGGCGTAGACGGTGGTCGTCTTGCCGGAGCCGGTCGGGCCGGTCACGAGGAACATCCCGTAGGGCTTGTGGATCACCTCGCGCAGCTGCTCCATGATGGGTGTTCGCAGCCCCACCGATCCCAGGCCGCCGGTGAGCATGCCGCCCGACGACTGCAGCACCCGCATCACCATCTTTTCGCCGTAGCTAGTCGGCGTGGAGGCGGCCCGGATGTCGAAGTGCACTTTGTCGAGCACCGCCGAGAAGGTCCCGTCTTGAGGCCGCCGCCGCTCGGCGATGTCCATGTCGGCGGCCACCTTGAGCGCCGAGATCGCCCCGCGGCCGGCCGCCAGGGGCATGGTCTCGACCTGCTGCAGGACGCCGTCGATCCGGAAGCGGACGTGGTATTCGTTCTCATGGGGCTCGAAGTGGATGTCGGTGGCCCCCCGCCGCATGGCCGCCATCAGCATCCGGCGGACGGACTGCACGTTCTCGGACAGCCCGCCGTCCTCGTCGCCATCGACGGGCTTGGCGAACGCCTGCCGGCCGTCCTTCTTGAGGATCGTGAATGCCGGCCCCTCCGGCTTCGCAGCCGCGGCGGCCGCCTGGGCCGCCTTCGGGCCCCCGCGCAACAACCGCACCCGCTCGCCGAGCGTCATGCCTTTCGCTGCCGCGAGATTCTTCTTTTCCTCGCGCCATTCCTCCATCGCCAGCTTGAGATTGCGACGCACGTCGCGGGTCAGGATCCGCCTGGTCGGGGGCGCGTGGGTGTCCCGCTGCCTCGTGAAGAGCACGAGCGCCGCCAGCAGTCCGAGGATGCCCGCCGGCAGCGCCAGGATTCCGAGCCGCATGACGGCCGCGACGAACACGCCTGCGACGGCAGCGGTCGCCAGTCGCCAGGCCTCCATTCCGGGGATCGGGTAACGGGCACCCTGGCGGTCGACCCATGCGATCCCGGCGACGGACGCGGTCGCGATGAGCGTCACCGCAAGAGCGGCCGCCGCGCCCACGACCGGAAACCCGGACAGGGATGGACGGTCCAGTTCGGCGAGCAGAACGGGGAGGCAGGGCGGCCCGAAAAGACCGGCGGGGGGTGGCGACATCCAGGCAGCCCGTGACGTGGTTCCCGGCCGTCCAGGAGGCGACGACGGGCCCCGGCGGGCGGCGAAAACCGCCCTCGAGCCGGTTCGTGGAGCATACCCTCGGCTGAAAACAGGCGGCAAACGCGGCGGCGGTGGCGGCCGAGCGGGCCTACTTCTTCCGCAGGTCGGCCGCGTCGAGCATGTAGGGCTCGAGGGTGCCGTTGCCGTCGCGGTCGTACCGCTGCCAGTTCCATGCCCGGCCGTTCGACTCCAGGGCCTCGGAGTTCTGCGTGAGGAGCTGGCAGTAGACCCAGGAGTCGAGGCTGTCGGCCAGGAAGACGACGCGGCCGTCGCAGAAGGCGGCCGTGACGCCGCCGCCGTGCCGCGACGAGGGATAGCGGAGCGTGTAGTCGGTCAGGCTGCCGCCGGAGGGGACGGGGCTCGGAGCAGGTCGCGTCTGGGACGTGGGGTTGATCGTCTGGATGCCCGTCCGCGCGGCCGAGCCGATCGCCAGCGGCAGGAGGATGATGTGCGTCGTCTTGACGGCGTTGGCGTTGAGCCGGGCGGCCCGCGGATTGGCGGTCCAGGAGATGGTGGTCGTATCCACGTTGCCGCACCGCTCCGTCAGGAGCAGCGTGTTGCCGGCGCCGTCGCGGACCTGCGACAGTCCGGAGCCGGCCGCGAAGTAGGTCTGCCGACTCACGGACGGGCTCTCGCCGGAACCGTTGTTGAACCAGGCGGAGCCGACGGCGTTGCCGGCGGCGTCGCCGAACACGCCGTCCCCGAGCTGCTGTTCGCCGCCGGTGCGGAGCGTCTCGGCGCCCGTGCCGCCGTTGACGGCGTAGCAGAGCGGCGACGTGGCATTGATCTCGCTGGCCGCCGTGGGGCAGACGTAGACGGGCACCCGCTTCTTCGTCACGTCGTCGACGCTCGTGGCGGTGGTCGTCGCGGTGAACGAGACGTACCAATCCTGGAGCGAGAGCTCGCCGATGAACGGCAGCAAGGGCACCGTCCACGAGACGCAGGCGTCGGGCCGCGTGCCGGCTACGGCCGCCCTCGTGGTCGTAAAGGCATCGATCGTGTTCCGCCAGCCGGGCAGGGCGGAGAACTCCGAGTCGTGGCCGATCAGCCCCTTGGCGAGCTGTCCGAGGTTGTTCTGGCAGGATGTGCGGCGGGCCGTCTCACGGGCGAACTGGAGCGCCGGCATGAGCATCGCCACGAGGACGCCGAGGACCGCCATGACGACGAGCAACTCGACCAGCGTAAAACCCCCAGAGGGGCGCAGGCGGTCGGGTCGGAGACAGGTGCCACTGGGCGCCGGGGGCATCTTCGGGCTCCTCGTCCGGACGGGCGGCATCCGCCGCCGGCGACGACAGTGTATCCGGACGGGCCCGTTCCCTACTGCAGGCTGCCGTCGTTGCGGCTCGCCATGGCCTTGTGCACGGCCGGGTCGATGTCGTAATCGAGCGATCGCACGCTGCCGTCGGCGAAAGCCATGTTGAACCCGTCCTCGTGGGCGCTGCCGAAGGCGTTGGGCCGTTCGTCGGCGGCGTCGGGCCGCGGCCGCTCGAAGCCCCAGCGGATGTTGCTGCTGGAGTAGCCCGCCGCCAGCGGCGCCTTGTCGCCGGAGTCGAGCCCCGACTGGTACTTGCCGGACGCGACGTACTTCTCCCCCACCATGTAGGTGCCGGTCATGCCGTCGACCGCATGGCCCGAACGGAGCACCGCCATCCGCTGGAACAGGCCGTCCTGCAGGTCCGGGACGCCCATGTCGGGCAGGGCGAAGCGGATCTCCAGCGGGCTGGGGACCCAGGCATCGCCTTCGGTCAGCGAGGCCGGATTGAAGATCGTCTCGTCGACGGCCTTGTAGCAGGTCTCGCAACCGCCGAGCAGGTCGTCGGGATGGTTGCTGTGCCCCTCGTCGAAGATCGCCTGGTAGGGCAGATTGCGGGTATTGCCGTTCTCCGGGTTGCCCGGCGGGCAGTGGCAGATCTCGATCTTCTTGATCCGGGCATTGGCCTGGGCGATCACCGACTGACTGACGGCCCGACCGCTGAACCACTGCAGCGGCGGGCAGACGCCCGTCGATCCGCCGTTCACGGCGTAGTCGGTCCGCGTGGCGGTCTTGAGCGCGAGCAGTGACGAGGCAGGCGTGCGGAACGTCATAGCCGCGTCGACACGGATCGGCTTCGACGTCCGTCGCGACGGGCAGTTGAAGACGCCCAGCGAATTGTTGGTCAGTTCGGTGTACGCGGCGTGGATTGCGGCGTTCTGGGCCGAGTTGTTGCCGTTGCCATTGCTTCCCGTGTTGCCGTTGCCGTTGCCCTGTCCATTGCTCGTCGTGGATGACGCCGTGTAGGCGGAGATGTCGCGGACGCGGCGGGCGTCGATGTAAGAGAGCGTGTTGTAGGCCCACCCGCCGGGCTGCGACGCATTGGAAGCCCGCGCGGCGACGCCCAGCCACTCGGGGCTCCAGCCGGCGGACGGGTAGTGACCGATGACCGATTCGTGGCGGATCATCGCTTCGGCGAGCCGGGAAAGATTGTGGCGGCACGAGGCCTGACGGGCCGTCTCGCGGGCATTTTGCACCGCCGGCAAGAGCAGCGCCGCCAAGCCGGCGATGATCGTCATCACCACCAGCATCTCGACGAGCGAGAAGGCGGTGCGGGTCGGATGGCATTCCGTGCCGTGGGACGAGACTTCCTGGCGGATTCCCTGACGTGCCATGATGCACCTCGTTGTGTCGTGGTCGCGGCCGTCGGGCGGGTCCAACAGGCGGGACCCTCACTACGGCCACCCCGGCGAAGCAGTTCGGAACCGCACCACGCCGTTGCCACGCCCCAAACAATCCGCAAATGCCGTGCCGGCCGTCCGGTTCGTGATGGGATTTCCTGCCCGGCTGCAGGCGAGAACCCCGCAGCTCTACTTTTCAGCACAAAAACGCATATTCACGGCAAACCATGTGAAATCGCCCCATCCGGGCCCTCAAGGCGACTACCCGATTTTGCCCGGTTTGAAGCGACGCATTTTGCGGCGCGCGCCGCAAAATCGATCGCACCCTGCCTGCCGGTCACTTGGGCTTTTCGGGGGCGGCCGGGGCCGGCTCGGCTCGCTTGAAGAGCCGGAAAAAATCGCTGTCGGTCGTGAGGATCAGCGTGCTGTCGCTCCCCAGCGCCGTGCGGTAGGTGTCGAGCGTCTTCTGGAACGCGTAGAGGTCCGCCGCCCGGGGGTTGGACGTGTAGGCCCGGGCGTAAATCTCCGAGGCTTTCGCGTCCGCGGCGCCCTCGATCTCCTGCACCTTGCGATAGGCGTCGGACTGGATCTGCCGCAGGTCGCGCTCCCGACGGCCCTCGATTTTCGCCGCCTCGCCGGCCCCCTCGGACCGGAATCGCTCCGCGATCTGCAGCCGCTCGGAGATCATCCGGTCGTAGATCTTCCCGATCACGCCCTCCTTGTAGTTCAGCCGCTTGACCCGCACGTCGAGCAGTTCGATGCCCCAGATGTGCATCTTCGGGGCGGCGGCCGCGAAGATCTCGCGCTCCAGTTCCTTGCGGCCGAAGCGGATCGGGGCCAGGCCGCTGACCGCCACGGCCGCCTCGGCCAGGGCCGCGTCCTGCTCCGGCTCGCGGGCCTTGTCGGATCGCACGAGTTCGACCAAGTCGTGCCGGGCGACGACGTTCCGCGTCTCGCTGCCGATGATGTCGTCGATCCGCGACAGGGCGCTCCGCTCGTCCCGCAGGCTCTGAAAGTAGACGAGCGGGTCGACGATCCGCCAGCGGGCGAAGGTGTCGACGACGATGTAGAGCTTGTCCCGCGTCGTCATCTCGCTCGGCGGGCCGTCCCACTCGAGGATCCGCTTCTCGAAGCGATTGGCCGTTTGGACGAAGGGAATCTTGAAATGCAGGCCGGCCCCGGGGGCCGAGCCCGGCGCATTGGAATTGATCGGCTGGCCCACGGGGCTGCCGAATTGGGTGATCACCACCTGCTCCGTCTGGTCGACCGTGTAGGCACAGCCGAAGGTCAGAATCGCGACGGCGACGGCCGCGAGGACGCCGGCCGGTGAAACGAGGAAATCGCCGACGCGGCGGCCAAAATGCAAGAGCGGATGGTTGATCGGCAGCGGGCTCATGGCTTCACCCCCGGGCCGGCCTCGGGTGGCCGCAGATTCATCAGGGGCAGGAACTGCCGGGCGTCGGCGTCGAGGATGATCTTGCCCCCGAGCCGCGGGATCACCTCCGACATCGTCTCGAGATACAGCCGCCGGCGCGTGACCTCGGGCGCCTTCTCGTACTGCTCGAGCAGGGCCCGGAAGCGGGCCACGTCGCCCTCGGCCTCGTTGACCCGCTTCAGGGCGTAGCCCTCGGCGGCGCTGAGCGCCTTGGCCGCCTCGCCGCTGGCCCGGGGCACGACCTTGTTGTATTCGCCGTTGGCCTGGTTGATGAGCTGTTCCCGCTCCTGCTGGGCGCGATTGACCTCGTCGAACGAGCCCTGCACCGGCGTCGGCGGATGGACGTTCTTGAGCTGGACCTGCTGCACGCGGAGCCCCATTTTCAGCTCCTGCACGAGCGCCGTGAGCTTGGCGATCGCATCGTTCTCGATTCCCTGGCGGCCGATCGTGAGGACCTCGTCCACCGTGCGGTCGCCCACGACCTCCCGCATCACGCTCTCGGCGAGGTCGCGGAGCGTCGGACCCGGCTCTCGCATGTTGAACAGGAAGGCCTCGGGGTCGGCGATCTCGTACTGCACGACCCACTCCACGTGGGCGGCGTTGAGGTCGCCCGTGACCATGTCGCTCTCGAGCCCCTGCTCCCGCGAGACCTGGTCGGGGTTCGTGGTGTGCGGCGAGCCGAAGCCGAACTCCATCTTCAATTGCCGCTTGACCGGCAGGATCGTGACCCGGTCGATCCCGAAGGGCAGTTTGAGGTGCAGGCCCGGCCCGGTCGTGCCGACGAACCGGCCGAACCGCTGCACGACACCCACGCTCTCGGTCCCGACGGTGTAGACGCCGCGGGCCAGGCCGGCTGCGAGGAGGATCGCCAGGGCGCCCGCGGCGAGCCAGGGCAAGGAAACGCCGCCGCCTGGCAGGTGTGGACGCCGGGGAAATTGCGGAGCATGGGCCATGGCGGCGAGACTACCCTCGGTCCGGCAGGGCGTCGAATCAGGGCGAGCCGGCCCGCCCGGCCAGCCGAGACGACGCTTCGCCCCTCGGACAACCGCCACCCTCGTGAGCCTTGACGCCGTGAAAAGACTCGGGTCCTTCCTGCTCTTCTGCCTCTTGGTCGCCAGCGCCAGGGCCGACGATCCCTGGCTCACCCTGCCAGGCGGCGACGGAGCCGGCCGGGGAAAGCGAGTCGTGCTTGTCAGCGGAGACGAGGAGTACCGCAGCGAGGAAGCCCTCACGCAATTGGGAAAAATCCTCGCCCGCCATCATGGCTTCGACTGCACCGTGCTCTATGCGATCGATCCGGAGACCGGGGAGATCGCCCCGGACATCGTCGACAACATCCCGGGGCTCAAAGCGCTGCGGAAGGCCGATCTCATGGTGATCGCGACCCGGTTTCGCAACCTTCCGGACGAGCAGATGCGGGAGATCGACGACTACCTGCGGTCGGGACGGCCCGTCGTGGGTTTGCGGACGGCCACCCACGCCTTCAACGTGCCGCCGGACCGGGCCTTCCATCATTACAGCTGGAACCAGGCCGGCCTGCGGATGCCGCAGGGCTTTGGCCGCGAGGTGCTCGGAGAGACATGGATCGACCACCACGGCGCTCACGGCTCGGAGAGCACGCGGGGCATCCTCGTGGCCGATGCGCGGGACCATCCCATCCTGCGGGGCATCGCCGATGGCGACATCTGGGGGCCGACCGACGTGTACGCGGTCCGCCTGCCCCTGCCCGGCGACTCGCGGCCGCTCGTCCTCGGGCAGGTGCTCTCCGGTATGACGCCCGACGCGCCGCCGGTCACGGGAAAAAAGAACGAGCCCATGATGCCGGTGGCCTGGACGAAGACCTACAGCGTCGCGGGGGGGCCGCGCGGCCGCGTCTTCACTACCACGATGGGGGCGGCCACCGACCTCGTGGCCGCGGGCACGCGACGGATGCTGGTCAACGGCTGCTACTGGGCCGTTGGGCTCGAGGAACGGATTCCCGCTGCCGCGAACGTGGACATCGCGGGCGAGTTCACGCCCACGAAGTTCGGGTTCAAGGGGGCGAAACAGGGCGTAAAGCCGGCCGAATTACGGGAGCGTCCGGTCGGCCCGACGCATGGATCTGGCGAGCCAGCGCGGCCAGAATGACAGGGCCTGCGTGCGGTTTTTCCCCGATTTAGCCCGCCAAATCATCCACGGCGTCCCGTTTATTGCTCGCCTGGGAGGAAAGTGCTACGGTCGAAAACTCGGCGAACTTTCTTCTCATCTCAGCCGTATCCCCCGATGCACAACTCTTTCGAGGTGGCCGTCACTGATCAGGTGATGGGTCTCGGCCGCCATCGCCTGGCCCTGCGTAGCCGCTCGCAAGACGAACGATTGGGGCAGGCCGGTCATTGAAGGCGACTTTGCCGGATGTACTGTCGTGGGGAAGCGGGTGCTGGCGAGGGAGTCGAAGAAAGTGGGCAAGCATGCGTTGGCTGACCTGTCGAGTGAACATATGCCGGAGTCGAGACGGCACGGCGGCGGCCGGAGGGAGTGCTTCGAGGACGCGCGTTTGCGACAACCCGTGGCGTGGCTTGGCAATGAGGAAGTGACATGACCGGTGCATCCTGGCTGACGTCAATTCGCAACTTGTTCGAGCGCGACCGCGGTCGTACCCGAGCTGTGCGGCGCATCTTGCGGATGCGGGCCCTGCACCGAGCAGAGCCACTCGAAGGCCGCCGCGTCATGGCGTTCGACTTCGTGGCCGCGTTCCCGAACTTCGGTCAGTTCATCACCGAGGGTGCCACGCTGCGGGAGGCCCCGCAGCAGATCACGATCCGGTTCAGCCCTGGCACCAAGGTCGATCCCTCCACGCTGGGGGCGATCAGCGTCGTCCGGGCGGGCGCCGACGGGGTGCTTGGCAACGTGGACGACGTCAATGTCACCCCAACGGGTTTCGTCGGCATCGTGGCCGTGGACGACTTCCCCAACGAGAATCAGGTGGTCGTACGGTTCGCCGAGAACCTGCCGGACGACCTTTACCGGCTCACGATCACGGGCGGTTTGAAGACTCTCGCCAATGGCCCGGCTGCGCCCGCCGAGTCGTTTCGCAACGGCGGCCGGCTGGACCTGAACTTCCGCCTGGACCTCGGCGCCCAGGTGGTCTCGGTCGTGCCGCAGCCGGTGGTGCGGCAGCCCAACGGCACGCTCAGCCAGGCTCGCGACACGGT
>SXGQ01378030.1_pt1 | contig 10311 bp, 10 predicted proteins | sample 3178371 | NCBI WGS metagenome assembly SXGQ01 (sample SAMN11356859, study PRJNA531348) | freshwater metagenome | isolation source: freshwater sample F1-20 | place: China: Fuxian Lake, Yuxi | collected 2017-12-25 | reverse complement strand
ACGGTCCTTTGTCTGCACTGTTTCGTAGGCGAATGCGGTGGCGCCCGACGCGACGAGAGCCTTCGCAACCTCGGGGTACGCGGCGAGATGCAGATAGGTGAAGAGCACGAGGTCGCGACGCATGTAACCGAACTCCTCGATTTTCGGCTCCTTCACCTTCACGACCATGTCGCATGCCCACGCATCGGCGGCTGCAGGCACGATGTCGGCACCGGCAGCCACATAGTCGGCATCGGTGATCGATGCTCCTGCGCCCGCGTTCGTCTCGACGTACACGTTGATGCCGAGACGTTCGAGTTCTCGGACGCCGTCGGGCGTGAGGGCGACCCGCCCTTCAGATTCCTTGATCTCGCGGGGAACGCCGACCGTCTTGATCGCCTGTGACATGACCTATTTATACACACGTATTGCTGTGGCAGGATGACCTCATGCAGTCCTTCAGGAACTTCATCAACGGTGAATTTGTCGATGCGAAGAACGGAGAGACGACCGAAGTCATCAATCCCGCCACAGGCAGAGCGTACGCGAAGGCCACCCTCTCGCGCGAAGCAGACGTCGAGGCGGCGATGACCGCCGCCCAGGCCGGTTTCGAGGTGTGGCGAGACTCGACACCATCGGAGCGCTCGCTTGCCTTGTTCCGTATCGCCGACGCAATCGAGGCTCGTGCGGGCGACCTGATCGCCGCCGAGGTCGAGAACACGGGCAAGCCCGTGAGCCTGACCACGAGCGAGGAGATCCCGCCGATGGTCGACCAGATCCGTTTCTTTGCCGGCGCGGCCCGTCACCTCGAGGGCAAGAGCACCGGTGAGTACATGCGCAACATGACGTCGATGATCCGCCGCGAGCCCGTCGGCGTGTGCGCGCAGGTGGCGCCGTGGAACTACCCGATGATGATGGCGGTCTGGAAGTTCGCGCCGGCGATCGCGGCGGGAAACAGCATCGTGCTGAAGCCGTCGGACACGACACCCGCCACGACGACGATCCTCGCCGAGATTGCAGCAGAGTTCCTGCCGCCCGGCGTGTTCAACGTCATCTGTGGTGACCGCGACACGGGCCGTTCGATGGTGTCGCATCCGACGCCGAGCCTCGTGTCGGTGACGGGCAGCGTTCGCGCCGGTATGGAAGTCGCGCAGGCTGCTGCGGCGAGCCTCAAGCGTGTGCACCTCGAACTCGGCGGCAAGGCCCCCGTCGTCGTGTTCGACGACGCCGACATCGAGGCGGCCGCCGCGGGCATCGCGACCGCGGGTCTCTTCAATGCGGGGCAGGACTGCACGGCCGCGACACGCGTGCTTGCAGCACCGCGGGTGTACTCGGACTTTGTTGCGGCACTCACCGAGGCCGTGGCTGCATCGAAGACCGGCCAGCCCACCGACGACGTTCTCTACGGCCCGCTCAACAACATGAACCAGCTCGCGCGCGTCGCCGGTTTCGTCGAACGCGCACCCTCGCATGCGCGCGTCACCACGGGCGGCAGCAAGGTGTCGGGTGACGGTTACTTCTACTCACCGACCGTGGTCGCGGACCTGAGGCAGAACGACGAGATGATCCAGAACGAGATCTTCGGTCCGGTGCTGACCGTGCAGCAGTTCATTGACGAGGACGAAGCCGTGCACTGGGCGAACGGGGTTGAGTACGGCCTTGCGTCGTCGGTGTGGACGAGGGACTTCGGACGCGCGATGCGGATGGCCAAGCGTCTCGACTTCGGCTGCGTGTGGATCAACACCCACATTCCCGTGGTCGCCGAGATGCCGCACGGGGGCTTCAAGAAGTCGGGCTACGGCAAGGATCTGTCGGCCTACTCGCTCGAGGACTACACGCGCGTGAAGCACGTGATGGCAAACCTCGACAGCTGACAATTCGGGCGTTCAGTGAACGCCGTACGTATACGTCTGCTTGGCGATGTCGAGATAGACGAAGGTCTCGGTCGTGACGACACCGTGAACGGCGCGTATCGCGTTGGTGACCGAGAGAAGTTCCGACTCGTCGCGCACCACGACCTCGGCGAGGAAGTCATATTTTCCGGCGGTGACCACCAGGTACTCGATCGTGTCGATCGCACGCAGCGTGTCGCCGACATTGTCCGTGGGCCCCGTCGTCGAGATGCCGATCAACGCCATGCGACGACGGCCAACCATCAGTGGATTGGTGACCGCCGCAACTTGGATGACGCCGCTTGTGATGAGGCGCTGAACGCGCTGACGCACGGCGGCCTCAGACAAGCCGACTGCGGCGCCGAGCTGCGTGTAGGGGAGACGTCCGTCGGCCTGCAGTTGTTCGATGACGCGGTGATCGGTGGCGTCGAGGCGCACGGGTCCGCCCAGTGGCGTGGATGCTGACGAGTCGGTCATCACGGGTGATCGTAGGCCCGGTGTTACGCTCGACTCAATGTCTGGGGAGAAGGACACGAGGTGAGCGGTGTCGCTTCACCTGGCACGGATGGGGCGATGGGCGACGTCATTCGCCTCGACCAGGTGCGCAAACAGTACGGTTCGTTCGTCGCCGTCGACAACGCCGATTTCTGCATCGGGCGCGGTGAGTTTTTCGCGATGCTCGGCCCGTCGGGGTGCGGCAAAACCACCACTTTGAAGATGATCGCCGGCTTCGAGCAGCCGTCGTCGGGCAGGGTGCTCCTCGAGGGCGTCGACGTCTCGACGGTGCCACCCTACAAGCGCAACGTCAACACGGTCTTCCAGCAGTACGCGCTGTTCCCACACATGACCGTCGCCGACAACATCGCATTCGGACCGCGCAGCAAGAAGCTCGACGAAGGTGAAGTCAAGAAGCGTGTCGGCGACATGCTCGACGTCGTGCGTTTGTCCGAATTCGCCAACCGCCGGCCAGCGCAGCTGTCGGGTGGTCAGCAGCAACGTGTCGCCCTGGCCCGCGCTCTCGTCAACTACCCGAGTGCCCTGCTCCTCGACGAGCCGCTTGCCGCGCTCGACCTGAAACTTCGCGAGGCGATGCAGATCGAACTCAAGCGCATCCAGCGCGAGGTCGAGATCACTTTCGTCTTCGTGACCCACGACCAGGGTGAAGCATTGACGATGAGTGATCGCATCGCGGTCATGAGCCAGGGCGTCGTAGAGCAGATCGGCACCGCCACCGACATTTACAAGCGTCCCCAGTCGCTGTTCGTCGCCGGCTTCATTGGCTCGGCGAATCTTCTGCCCGCCGTCGTGGCACAGGGCGACTCCGCGGGTGCATCGTTAGATTTCTGGGGTGGCGGTCGGATCACGGTCAAGTCCAACCATGTGAACGCCGACGTCGCGTTGACGCCTGGCGAGCAGGTCACCGTCATGCTGCGCCCCGAACATCTGCACGTGTCGGCGACCCAACCCGCGGGCGAGTCGCTCGCCGCGACGGTCACCGACATCGTGTTCCAGGGCGCTTCGGTGCGCGTGGTGGCGCGACTGGCGAACGACACCGAGGTCACCGTCTTGGTGTCGGGTGAGGCCGACCTCCCGTTCCTGCGGCCCGATTCGACCCTTTGGTTGTCGTGGAACGCCGACGCTCCGTTCGTGCTCGACGGTTGGCCGAGCGTCGCAGGAGCCACCACCACCAACGTTGACTCGATCGAGGCGTTGCTGTAGGCGTCTTCCAACTCGAATAATCTCTCAACAACCCGCAAGAAAGGCAGAACCATGGCAGGCAAGTTGAATCGTCGTCAGTTCCTCATCCGCTCAGGTATCGCCGGTGCTGGCGCGCTGTCCCTACCTGCGCTTCTCGCCGCCTGCGGTGGTGACAACGGTGGCTCGGGTGGTGGCGGCAACTCGCTCTTCTTCGAGAACTGGCCCCTCTACATCGACGAAGAGACCGTCAAGTTGTTCCAAGAGGCAAGTGGGGTGTCGTTGAAGTACACCGAGGCCTACAACGACAACAACGAATACTTCGCGAAGGTTCAGCCGTCGCTGTCGAAGGGCGACAAGATCGACCCCGACATCATCGCTCCGACGTTTTGGATGGCTGCGCGCTTCGTGCAGTTGGGCTGGGCACAGAAGTTGCCCGTCGACAAGATCCCGAACATCGCCAACCTGCGCGACGATCTGGCGGGCCAACCCTGGGACAAAGACCAGGAGTACAACCTGCCGTGGCAGACGGGTATCGCGGGAATCGCGTACAACATGAAGACCACGGGTCGGGAGCTAAAGAGTGTCGAGGACCTCTTTGCCCCCGAGTTCAAGGGCAAGATCGGCATGCTCACCGAGATGCGCGACACCATGGGCCTCGTTCTCATGGGCCTCGGCAAGAACATCTCGCAGATCACCACGTTCGACGAGGCCGCCGAGGCCTTTGACAAGGTCGAGAAGGCCAAGAACGACGGCCAGATCCGCGCCTTCACCGGCAACGACTACGTCGACGACCTGAGCGCCGGCAACTTCGCGGCCTGTGTCGCGTGGTCGGGTGACGTGCTGCAGTTGACGAAAGACAACCCCGACGTGAGGTTCATCGTCCCCGAGGAAGGTGCGACGAGTTGGTTCGACACGATGATCTGGGTCAAGGGTTCCGAAAACGGCGATGCGGTCGCGAAGTGGATGGACTACGTGTACGACCCGGTGAACGCAGCGAAGATCACCGCCTACGTGCAGTACATGTCACCGGTCAAGGGCGTTCGGGACGAACTCGTGAAAATGGGCGGCGAAGCCGCGGCGCTCGCCGAGGATCCGCTGCTGTTCCCCGACGAGGCGACGGTCGCACGTCTGCAGAGCTGGGGCGCGCTCGCCGAAGAAGAAGAGGCCAAGTTCGACGAGGCCTTCGCCGCGCTCACCGGCGCCTGATCAGAAGCCCGCGAACCAAGTGAACGCATCGGCCCGGGTCGCCACGGTCGCGTCGCGACCCGAGCGGGTCGGGCTGGGCGTCATGTTCGCCCTGTCGTTCGGCGCGATCGCCCTCGGCGCGGGCTGGGTGACGGGACCGTCCGCAGCGGTCGTCGCGGCTGCGATGTTGGCATCGGTCATCGGCCTTGTGCTGGTGGCGTTCGTCGGCGGACTCGAGACGCGGCGGGCCCTCGCGCCATACGGCCTTCTGAAGCCCGGAATCCTGTGGCTGAGTCTGTTCTTCCTCGCGCCGCTGTGGTCGATGGTCGTCATGTCGCTCTCCAGCAAGGAGAGTCGATTCGACTTCTTCCCGTCGTTCACGTGGGAGTGGGACAACTACCGCGTCGCGCTCACCGACTTCCGCCCGCAGTTCCTGCGCAGTTTCGGTTACGCGGCGATCGCCACCCTGTTGACGATTCTGATCGGGTTCCCACTGGCCTACGTAATCGCGTTTCGCGGGGGCAAGTACCGCAACATCCTGCTCGGACTTGTCGTGATTCCGTTCTTCACGTCGTACCTGATCAGAACTCTCGCGTGGGGCAACATCCTCGCCGATGAAGGCCCCGTCGTGTCGATCATCGACAACCTCGGCCTCACGGGGGCATTCGAGTCGTTGAGCGTCATGGACAACGGAAAGTTGCTGAACACACCCGCCGCCGTGATCGGTGGTCTCACCTACAACTTCCTGCCGTTCATGGTGTTGCCCATCTACGTCAGCCTCGAAAAGATCGACCCGCGCCTCGTCGACGCGGCGATGGACCTTTACTCCTCGGCCTCCGCCGCGTTTCGCAAGATCGTCGTACCCCTCGCGCTGCCCGGGATTTTCGCGGGAAGCCTTCTCGTGTTCATCCCTGCGGCCGGCGACTTCGTGAACGCGCAGTTTCTCGGCAATCCCCAGACGACGATGGTCGGCAACTCGATCCAGGACCAGTTCCTGCGCCAGTTGAACTACCCGGTCGCGTCTGCAATGTCGTTCGTCTTGATGTTCATCATCACGATCGCAGTGCTCGTCTACACCAAGTTCATGGGGACAGAGGATCTGGCGTGAGACAGATCCTCGATGAGCGGAGTCTGGCGTGACGGCGTTCTCGCGGCGGCAGCGCATCGGTCAACGGCTGATCAACGCGGTGGCGGGGCTCGGCCTCTTCTACGTCTTCTTGCCGATCCTCGTGATCGTGATCTTTTCGTTCAACGCGCCGAAGGGCAAGTACAACATCAAGTGGCAGGGCTTCACGCTCGACAACTGGGCCAAGCCGTTCGCCGAGTCCGAACTGACGAGTGCCCTCTGGGTCAGCCTGCGTATCGCGCTCATCTCCACTTTCTGCGCGACGATCCTTGGTTCCCTGATCGCGCTCGCGCTCAGTCGTTACAAGTTCAAGGGCAGCGGTGGGATCAACCTCTTCCTCGTGCTGCCGCTCACGTCGCCCGAGATCGTTCTCGGTTCGTCGCTCGCCACTCTGTTCCTGAACAGGGGAGTCGACTTCGGGTACGTCACCGTCATCATCGCCCACATCATGTTCCAGATCTCGTTCGTCGCGGTCACGGTTCGGGCGCGCATCCGCGGTTTCGACTGGACACTCGAGCAGGCGGCGATGGATCTGGGCGCCACACCCTCCCGTGCCTTCTGGAAGATCACGTTCCCGCTGATCCTGCCCGGCATCCTCGCTGCGGCCTTGTTGTCGTTCGCGTTGTCGATCGACGACTTCATCATCACGTTCTTCAACGCGGGTTCGCTCGTCACGTTCCCGCTGCAGATCTTCGGTGCGTCGCGCGTGAAGATTCCGCCGCAGATCAACGTCCTTGCGACCATGCTTCTCGTCGTCAGCGTCAGCCTCATGGTGGCGGGAACCGTGATCGGCAATCGCCGGCAGCGCAAGCTCACCGGCAACTAGAGAAAAGCCTGAATGTCCGAATCACCCGCCATTTCCGTTGGACCCGCCTCGGCGTCCGACTGGGTGCGAGATGCCGTCGTTGCGGGCGGGGGAACGCTCGTCGATCTGTCGCAGGCGAAGGGGTTGGTGTGGGCATCGCCGACGGCGGCACAGGAACTGGATGACGTGCTCGATGCACACCCGCACGTCGAATGGGTGCAACTGCCCTGGGCGGGTGTCGAGCAGTTCGTGCACTTGGTCGACGACACTCGGCGGTGGACCTGCGGCAAGGGTGTCTATGCCGAACCGGTTGCCGAGCACGCGTTGTCGCTGTTGCTGGCGGGGATGCGCAACGTTGCCGACTACGCGCGGCAAGGCGAGTGGACCGGGCCCGTCGGGCGCAATCTTCTCGGCGCCAACGTGACAATCCTCGGCGCGGGTGGCATCACCACCTCGCTCGTGAGACTGCTCGAACCTTTCGGTTGCCGCATCACGGTCGTGCGCAACATGCCCGAGCATTTCCCGGGTGCCGACACCGTGATGACGAGCGTCAATCTCATCGACGCGCTCGTCGGGGCCGATGCCGTTGTCGTGGCCCTTGCTCTCACGCCCGATACGGACGGGATCCTGAGCCGTGGCGAATTCGAACACATGGAGAGCCACGCGTGGGTCGTGAACGTGGGTCGCGGTCGACACATCGTCACCGACGATCTCGTGTGGGCCCTGCGTGAGGGAGTCATCGGCGGGGCGGCACTCGATGTCACGGATCCCGAGCCACTGCCGGCGGGCCACCCGCTGTGGTCGATGCCGAACTGCATCATCACGCCCCACGTCGGCAACACCCCGGAGATGGCGGTGCCGTTGCTGTCCGAACGCATCAGCGACAACGTGCGCCGTTTTGCGGCAGGCATCGAGCTGATTGGTGCGATTCACCCCGAACTCGGCTATTGATGTTCGGGTGAACCGACGCCCCGACCACTACGACGTTCTCGGGGTGTCCCGAAGCGCGAGTGCAAAAGCGATCAAGGCCGCATACAGGCGTCGCATGCGCGAACTGCACCCCGACACCGCGCGCACGGCAACCGACACCGAGGCGATCGCAGCGGTGTCCCGGGCCTGGAGCGTTCTTTCGGACCCGGAGAAACGAGCCGCCTACGACGGCGACGTGTCGGCACCCATCGACAGGCCCGTGGCGCCCGTCAGGTTCGACGTTGCGCCGGCAAGGTTTCCGTGGCGATTCGTGCTCACGCTCATTGCCATCGGCACTGCGGCGATTCTCATCGTCGCCGCGTTCACCGAACCGACCGAACCGGGCGGCCCCGACAACCTGTTGCAGTCCGGGTCGTGCGTCGACATCGGCACCGACGGTGCCGCCGGAGAAGTGCGTTGCGATGGACCACACGACGCGGTGGTGCGCAGCCTCGTTGCATTCGATGCCACATGCCCCTCGGACACCGAGTCGCACCTCGATCGTCAGGGAATGGGTCGTGCCTGCGTGGTGCGGGCCACCGACCCGGTCACTTCGGGCGGTTGAACCGCTAACCTTCGGGCTCACCCGAAAAGGGGCGATTAGCTCAGTTGGCAGAGCGCCACGTTCACACCGTGGAGGTCATCGGTTGAGATGGGCCGAGTCGTCGTTTGGGAGCGAAACCCACGTGAGGGAAGGTTTTGCTGTTATGTGACGACCACTTTAGCGCGCATACCCACCAGCTAGTTTTCTCTTCAGAGTTGTGCCCTATCTGGGTCTGAAGGGCGTCAGTAGGGGGCTGGATGAATAAGCCGAAGATCGAGTTTCTCAAGAACGTCGACATTCGTCGCGCATGGCCAAAAGAGGACAAGGACTTCACCCCCTGGGTAGCCCAACCGGAAGTTCTTGCTGAGCTCTTTGCGGAATGCGACATTGACCTAGGAACCGACTACGAGCTCCAAACGGAGAAGCTTCTTCCCGGGATCAAGAGAAAACTCGATGTCTTCATCACAGCGGAGAGCGGTGAAAAGATCGCAATTGAGAATCAATTCTCCGTTGTTGACCATGACCATTTAACTCGAGGCTTGATGTATGCGGTCGGGTTGGGGGCCAAGACGGTGATTGTCATTGCTGAATCTCATCGTCCGGAGTTCGTCGCGCTCGCTGAGTATCTAAATGGGGCTGCGCGTGCGTACGAGGAGAATGGGATCGCACTTTTTCTTGTCGAGATCGAAGCCTTGACGACCGACACTTCAGACTCCGTTTTTCCACAGTTCAATGTTGTCGCACGTCCCGATGAATGGCGAGCAGCTGCTTTTCAAGCGGCCCATCAGTCGAGTCTCCCTACAGGAAAGGGGGCGGCGATCTTTGATTTTCATGAACGTGTACTTCCGTTGGTGCGGCAAAAGACAGGAATCTTCAAGAATGTTCAACCGAGTGTCGGATCTTGGAAAGCTGGGTCATTCGGGATTTCAGGCGTGCAAATCAAATACGACGTTTCGAAAGAGAAGGTTGTGGTCCAGTTGTGGTTCCACAGGCCTGATCCATTGGAGAACCTCGCTGGACTCGAGTATCTGCGGGCACGCGAAGAAGATCTACGGCAGCTTTTGCACGATCATTTGCTGGAATGGCGAGTGAATAGGACTGCACTGCTAGAGGTGACGGTAGATCGCCTCGGCTGGGGTATCGATGCAACTGACACGGCGTTTGACGAGTTCTCGGAAACCATTTCCTCGATGACGACGGTGGCCCGGATTTATCGTGATGGTATTCGAGAAGCAATAAATGGCGCTCATAGCAGTTGAGAGCCAGGTCAGTTCCGGACATCGACCATTCGAGAGTGGTGAGCATCTTCAAACACCTCTGCGGTATTTTTAGAACGCCGCAATTAGCAACCGCAGAACTCTGCCCTCGGAATCAAGGAGCACAGAAGATGGCCATCTATGGATTGATTTCCAAGTCGGGCCTAGCGGTGTCATGACTAACGACGGTCAATTCGATCGATCCCAATATCTCTCGCAACTCGACGAAAATCTCGTCAAGTCGAAACAACGTGTTGCTGACCATGGTGAGGTCTTCACGCCGGCATGGATGGTCGAGGACATGTTGGACCTGGTGAAGTCAGAATCCGAACGGATCGACTCCCGGTTCCTCGAGCCCGCCTGCGGCTCAGGAAACTTCCTCAAGGCTGTCCTCATCAGGAAGCTCCGCGCCGTCGAGGCGCGGTACAGCAAGAGCGAATTCGAACGACGCCACTACGCCCTGTTTGCCCTTATGAGCATCTACGGAATCGAACTGCTGGCCGACAACATTCTGGAATGTCGCCAAAATCTGCTGACTATCTTCACCGAGTTTCTCGGTGCAACGGACGTCAAATCGTGGCAGCTTGCCGCAAACAAAGTTTTAGGCACCAACATCATTCAGGGGGATGCACTCACGCTCAAGACGGCGACTGGAGAACCGAGTGTGTTCCCCGAGTGGGGGTATCTGGGCGGCGGAAAGTTCCAGAGAAGAGATTTCCGTTACGAGGCCCTTACTCAGCGGGCATCGTTTGAGGGTACTTTGTTTGAAATGCTTGAAGAGCATGAACTGTTTATCCCGACGAAGACATATGCACCAATGACGGTTTCTGATATCGCATCGTGATGATAGAAGTGTT
>SXGQ01477271.1_pt1 | contig 10312 bp, 6 predicted proteins | sample 3178371 | NCBI WGS metagenome assembly SXGQ01 (sample SAMN11356859, study PRJNA531348) | freshwater metagenome | isolation source: freshwater sample F1-20 | place: China: Fuxian Lake, Yuxi | collected 2017-12-25 | reverse complement strand
TGAGCGCGATGGCGCCCAGGCCGCGCTGCGAGTGGCGGCGAGGGCGCCCACCCCGAGGTGGGGCGAACGCCACTCGCCCTACAGGCCTCTCGCCCACTCCGGCCGCAGCGGCACCGCCCCGGACAGGGCCCCCTCGATGGCGCGGACCATGCGCGCGGCGTCCCGGGGGAGGCGACCGGCCAGCGGGAGGTAGTTGCTCGCGTGGTTGGTGCGGAAGAGCGCGTCGGTGGGGCGAGCCTCGCCCACGAAGGTGCGCAGCTCGTTGAGGAGGCCGGCGGCGTCGGGGAGAACGAAGCCCTGGGTGGCCGCCGTGCGCGCGATCGGCGTGCCGGGCACCACCGTCAACGTGAGCGCGGCGAGGTACTCCGGGTTCATGTCGCTGGCGAGGCGGGCGCTCTCGCGCGCGTGCACCTGCGAGCGCGCCACCCCGCCCGCGCCGAGCAGGAAGATGGCCGAGACGGCGATGCCCGCGTCGCGCGCCCGGGCGGCTGCGGCCACGTGGGCGTCGTAGAGGTAGGCGGCCGAACGCGACACACCCGCGGGACGGGGCTGCTTGGCGAGGCGCCGCAGCGTGGGCTCATCGCCGCTCTCGGGGCCCAGGTACACGAGGCTGAGCCCGCCCTGCCGCAGCTCGTCGAGCTCGGCGGGGGACTTCTCCAGCACGTTGGAGGCCATCGCGTAGGAGGAGACCTGCCGGAGCCCGGGGAAGGCCCGGCGGAGCGCGGGGAGCAACACCCTCCAGCGCTCCATCGGCATGACCAGCGCGTCACCGTCGGCCACGAAGACCTTCTCCACACGCGGTCCGAGCCGCCGGCCCGCCTCGGTCACGTCGGCGAGGACCTCCCCCAACTCCCGGAGGCGGAACCGTTTCTCCCGGTACATGTCGCAGTAGGTGCAGTTGTTCCAGGAGCAGCCGATCGTGGCCTGCAGGATCAGGCTGTGGGCCTCGCTGGGCGGCCGGTAGAGCTTGCCTTCGTAGCGCATGGTCGCAAGGTAGCCGAAGCGAAGCCCGCTTCTGGCCTCGGGTCGGAAAACGACCTAATAGCTGCGGCATGACCACCCCCCTCATCGTCGCGGGCGTACTCGTTGCCCTCTGGTTGCTCCTCGAGTTCAAGACCTCGCGCCCCGACGGCACGCTCATCCAGGTCCCGCCCTACCGGCGCATCATGCAGTACCTGATGCCCACGCGGAACGAGTCGGTGGTGTACTTCGACGCGGCGATCGACGCGACGAAGTTCAACGCCTGGCTGGAGAAGGTCAAGGTCACCTGCGGCTCGGGCATCACCCACGCCACCGTCGCGGCGGTCGGCGTCGGACTCTCGGCCACCCCGAACATGAATCGCTTCGTCGAGGGGCGCCGCCTCTACCAGCGCAAGGGGCGCTGGCTCACCTTCTCGATGCTCCGCACCCGGCTCGACCGCGAGGCGAAGATCGGCACGGTGAAGAAGGAGTTCATCGACGGGGAGACCTTCAAGCAGTGGTGCGAGCGGGTCAACGGGAACATCAGCGAGGAACGCAGCGGCAAGAAGACCTCGGGCGACAAGGAGCTCGATCTCTTCAACCTCCTCCCCCGCCCGCTGCTCGCGGTGGCCGCGAAGGCCATCAACATGGCCAACTACTACAACGTGCTTCCCGGGTTCTTCATCCAGGACGACCCGATGCACTCCAGCATTTTCGTGGCCAACCTCGGCAGCCTCAACATGGGTCCCGGCTACCACCACCTCTACGAATACGGGAATTGCCCGCTGTTCATCATGTTCGGCAAGACCGAGCTCGCCCCGATGGTCGAGAACGGAGAGGTCGTCGTGCGTCCCCGCATGCCGATCCGCTTCAGCTTCGACGAGCGGATCGATCATGGCCTCGGCGCCCGCCATGGCATCGATGCGGTGCTTCGCGTGCTGCGAGATCCGGAGCGGTTCCTCGGCTGCACCGCCGCCGATGGCAGCGATGCCAAGTCCATGTGGCCGAACCCGGAGTGGGACAAGGCCGACGCCTGAGTGACGGGCGCCTAGTCCACTTCCTCGGCGGAGACCTCGGCCAGCTCCTCGGCGATGGAGACGAGCTCGCCGGGAACGAGGCGATCGCAGATGGACCGCAATGTGGTGAAGTCCACCGGGCGGGAGAGCACAATGGCCCCGAGCGCCACGAGACGCTCTCGCGTGGAGGACCGGATGCCGGGCGGCACCACCACGATGCAGTTGCGCCCCACGTCGGGCGCGCTCTCGATGAAGCGCAGGTACAGCCGGAGCCCGAAGCTCTCCGGCCGGGGGAAGCTCAGCACCGCCACGTCGACCTTGTGGGTGTCCACCGCGGAGATGGCCTCGGCGATCGTGGCGGTGGCGATGACCTCGAAGACCTCACCGAGGTCGCGCTCGAGGGCCCGGCGCAAGAGCGCGTCCTCCTCGACGAGCACCACCCGGCCGCGCTTGGGTAGCGGGGCCCGGACCACCTCCAACGCGCGGAAGGGGGCCGGCTGGTCGGCGGCGGGGAAGCTCACCTTGAGGCGGGCGCCGGTGCCGATGGCGCTGCCGAGCTCCAAGCTCCCCCCGGCGGTGCGGATGGCTTCGCGCGCCATGCCGAGGAAGAGGGGGGCGAACCCGGATTGGGCGGCGAGGAAGTCTAGATCGGAGAGCCGCGACTGGACCTGCGAGGCGTAGCCGGCGCCGTTGTCGCGCACCTCGAGGAGCACGAATCCGCCGACGAGCTTGCCCTCGACCTGTACGCGGCCGCCATGCTCTGGCGGGAAACTCTCGGCAGCGGCGAGCAGGACCAGGCAGAGGCCGCGGAGCAGCGGGCCGCGCACGGCCCGTGCCGGCGGGAGGTCCTCGACGACGAACTCCACCTCGATGCGGTTCTCGAAGGCGTGGCCGACGAGATCGCGGGCGGCCTCGAGCTCGCGGGAAAGCCGTACCGGGGTGGGCGCGTCGGCATCGGGGCTCGCGAACCGCACCGCATCCTGGGAGAGGGTGCGCAGCCGCGAGACGCCCTCGCCGATGCTCTCCATCAGCGCGTCGAGCTCGGTGTCGAGCTCGCCCGGGCGAACGCGGCGCAGGAACTGGTCGAACTCGCGCATGGGCGCGCCGACGCTCACGAGGCGGGCGAGCGCTCGGATGTCACCGAGGCGGGCGAGCACCTGGCGGTGGTCGGGCTCGAAGTGGGCGAAGCCGTCGAGGAGCCGGCGCACGAGCCCCTCCACGAAAACGCTCTCGAGCGCGCGCGATTTGGTCCGGCGCGACTCGGCGATGACCTCGTCGGTCTCGGCGCGGTCGACCAGGAGCAGGAGCACGGTGTCGATGGTGCCGTCAGGGGCCTTCAGCGCCACGGCGTCGAGGTCGGCGCGGGTGCGGGTGCCGTTACTGCGTACGACCTCGACCTGCGCGGCATGTTTCCCACGGCCGGCGAGGCGGGTGAGCAGGCCATCCCAGCCCAGCTCGGGCACGACGAGCACCTCGTCGAGCACGCGGCGACCGCGGGCCCGGGTGGCGGCGGTGGCCGACAAGCGCTCCGCCCCGCGGCTCCAGGCGAGCACGGTGCCGTCGGGCGCGGCCACCACCGCCGGAACGGCGATGAGCGCGGACACGGCCCGGTCGAGCTCGCGGGTTCCCTCGGCGCTCTCCTCGCGCGCTGGCGCGGGTGCGGCCGGCGCCGACACCGGCTGGGCGATGATGGCGATGGCCTCCAGCTGGCCCCGGTCGTTCTGCACGCGGGCCACGTGGACCTTGCACTCCACGCTGTCCCCCCGTTCGCGGCGCAGTGCCTGAACCAGCTCGAAGCGGCCCTCCTCGCGGGCGCGCCCCACCCAGGCGAGCATCTGGCCGCGCGGATCTTCGCCCGCGAGCATGTTCGACAGGGGGCGCTCCAATGCGCTCCGGGGGTTGTAGCCGAGGAGGCGCTCGGCGCCGCCCGACCAGTGGAGGATGCGGCCCTCTGGGTCGGCGAGGATGCCAGCCTCGGGGACCTGCTCGAGGAGCGCGTTCTGGAGCCGGGCCCAGTGTTCTAGCTTACGACGGTCGGTGATGTCCTGGCCGACGGAGACGCACACGCGGTCGTCGCCCGTGCCCCAGCCGGAGAGCTGCCAGCGAATCAGGCGCACATCGCCGGTGCGGGTGGTGAAGGACCACTCGACCTCCTTCAGCTTCTCCCCACCGAGCACGCGCCCGTGGGCCACCTCGACCGCGGCCCGCACCGAGGGTTCGTGACAGATCGCGCGCAGCAGCGTGCGCAGGTCGGTGAGGTCGGCAGCGTCGAGGTCGAGGCGTTCGCGCATCGCGCGGTTCACGCTGATCAGCTCGAGCTTGCGGTTCAACGCGAACCACAGCGAGCCCGAGCGCTCGAGCAGTAGCTCCGCGCCCCCATCGGGAAGGGGTGGCAGCGCCGTGGACGCTACTTTTGACATGACTCCCCGCTAACGCATCGGGCTACGTGTGAGCCGTGCGCGTCACCTGCTTGCCCACGTCCACGGTCGTCGCCCCGTTCGGGGAGGCGCCTGCGCTTTTGCCGCTGCTCGGCGGGACGATTTCCGACGCGCAGGCCGCCGCGCTCGCCCGCTCCGGCGTGGCCGCGGCGGCGGGCACGGGCACCTTCGTCTATGGCGCCGACACTTGGTTCACCGCCACGCTGGTGGAACGTCTCGTCGCCCTCGGCCGGCCCGGCCGGCTGCGGGTCACCCACCCCGATTGGCTGCGGCTGGTGAGCCCGCTGGGCCGGGATTCGGAACGGCCGACCATCGGCGTGGTGCCCGAAGGCGCTCCTCCCGAGGCCCTCTTCGATCAGCCCGATCTGGAGGTCGACGGCGGTTTTGAGCCCATGAAGCCCGCCTTCGCCCACCCGGCGCTCGCGCACGCCGCCAGCACGCCGCTCTTGTCGGGCATCGCCGTGGCGCACGATGTGGAGCACTGGGCGCACCTCGTCCGGCTCAACGGGATCGCGCTGGCGGCGCTGGCGCGGGAGCGCGTGCGCGAATTCAACCAGTTGCCCTGGTACCGGAAGCTGTGGGCCGGCCTCACCGTGCTCTGGCGGGCTGGCGGCACGGGCGAGGCGGCGCTCGCACGCGCGATCAGCCGGGTGGGCAAGGGGGCGAAGATCCACCCCACCGCGGTGGTCGAGCTCTGCGAGCTGGGCGACGGCGTAGTTGTGGGGCCTGGAGCGGTGCTGCGCGGCGTGGTGGCGGGGGAGGGCGCCCAGTTCGAAGCGATGGCGCACGTGACCGCCAGCAGCATCGGGCCTCGGGCCACGGTGGGGCGGCAGGCGCACGTGGCGCTCTGCGTGCTGGCGGAGGGAGCCTACGTCAGCTCCGGCGTGGGCCACCAGGCCACCCTGTTCGGTCGGGACAGCTTCGTGGCGCTCGGAGTCTGCACCTTCGACCTGTCTTTCGGAAATCCCATCTCGGTGGACACCCCGACCGGGCGCCAATCGGCGGGCACACATTTCCTCGGCAGTGCGGTAGGGCACCGCGCAAAGCTCGGCGCGGGCGTACGTTTGGGGTACGGTGTAGCCGTGCCGAACGACACGCTTCTCGTGGCGCCCTCCGCCGACGTGCTCCGCCGCTGGGCCGAGCCCGTCGCCCCCGCCGTCACCGTGGTGGATGGGGTGGCGGTGCCGCTGCCGGTGGCGCGCCGATGAGGGCCGTGGTGCCGCTGCTCCTCGTGCTCGCGCAGGCCTGTTGCCAGGCCCCGCCCGAGTGGGCGCCGATCGACCCGCTCACCGTCGCCGCCGGGGTGCGGGTGCCGGTGTCCCTGAGCGCGTTCGCCACGGGGGACAAGCTCAGCTTCGAGGCGGAAGCGGGGGAAGGCGTGCGCATCGTACTCCAGGGCGACTCCCTGCTCGTGGAAGGGGAGGAGGGCTTCGACGCCTACTCGTCGGTCACGGTGACCGCCCGCGACCAGTGCGGGCAGGAGGCCACCACCACCATCGCGGTGGACGTGAGCGACCGCGCCCGGGCCGGCGCCTGCGAAGTACGGCTCGCCACCACCTCTGCCTCCGGCGTCGTCGCGGTGGCCGGTGAATTCAACGATTGGGATGCCGCCGCCGACGTGATGGAGTCCGACGGAGCGGGCAACTTCGAGCTCCGACTGCAGCTCGCGCCCGGGGCCTACGCCTACAAGTTCGTCGACAACGGCGCTTGGCGCTGTGATGCCTCGGAGCCCAGCGTGGTCTGCGGCGAAGGGCAGACGTGGGAGCCGGATTGTCCGGAGGGCGGGAGCAGCTGCAACTCCCTGCTGGTGGTGCCGGATTGCTCGGCGGCGCAGCTCGAGGTCACCAGCCTCGACATCGACCGGGACGCACGTTCGGTCGACATCGTGGGCAGCGCGAGCGGCGAGGTGAGCGACCCCTGGGCCACTCTCGACGGGGAAGCCATCGAGGCCTGGGACGGCAAGACCTTCCGTTACTCGGCCAGCCGGCTGAGCGCGGGGCGCCACACCCTGCGTTTCGGCGCCACCGGGGTCGAGCCGGTCTACGTGCCCTTCTGGCTGGACGAGCGAGACTGGGAGTCGGGGCTCCTGTACTTCGCCTTCGTGGACCGTTTCGAGAACGGCGATCCCGGCAACGACAGATCCGAGGGCGCCGGCGTCGACTTTGCCGGTGGCGACTGGGCCGGGGTGCGTAGCCGCCTCGACTACCTCGACGCCGTAGGCGTGACCGTGCTCTGGCTCACCGCGCCGCTCGACGCCGCGGAGGGCCCCTGGCCTGGACAATGCGGCTCCACCTACTCGGGCTACCACGGCTACTGGCCGGGCAGCGATGGGCTGGAGGAGCATTTCGGCGACGAGGAGGAGCTGCGCGCGCTCATCGAAGACGCCCACGCCCTGGGGATGCGCGTGGTGGTGGACTGGGTGGCCAACCACGTGCACGAAGAGCACGACCTCTACCAGACCCGCCCGGAGTGGTTCAACGAGCGCTATCTCTGCGTCGAGGACGAGGACGGCGACGGCGTGACCAACTGGGATCAGCGCCCCGAGACCTGCTGGTTTGCCACCTACCTCCCGGACCTCGACTACACGCAGACCGAGCCGCTCGTGCGCGCGGTAGACGCGGCGATCGACCAGGCCAAGGACCTCGGGATCGACGGCTTCCGCATCGACGCGGTCAAGCACATGCCGCAGAGCGTCTTCGTGAACAGCCAGGCCCGGATCCGGGCGGAGATCGAGCATCGGGATGCCGGCGGCACGGAGGACTTCCGCACCGTGGGCGAGACCTTCGACGGCTACTGGCGCATTGCCGCCTACCTGGGCGAGGACCAGCTCGACAGCCAGTTCGACTTCCCGCTTTACTACTCGATCCTTGCGGCTTTTGCGCGCAACGAGATCGGCCTGTCCGACGGCGACAGCTCGCTGCAGTCCAGCCTCGCCGCCTCGGAGGCCGCCTACGGTGGCGCAGTGATGTCCACCTTCCTCGGCAACCACGACGTGGCGCGCTTCATCACCCACGCCGCCGGTGAGGTCTCCAGCGCCTACGGCGACAGCGCTTGCGGCGACGACGGCGCCCTCCGTACCCCCGCCACCTCCCCCGACCGGGACGAGCCCTACGCCCGTCTGCGCCTCGCCTGGACCTTCCTGCTCACCACGCCCGGACTGCCCCTCGTCTATTACGGCGACGAGATCGGCCTTCCCGGCCACGCCGACCCCGACAACCGGCAGGGCATGCGCTTCGACGCGGAGCTCTCCGATCGCGAGCGCCTCACGCTGGAACACGTCGCCGCCCTCGGCCAGGCGCGCCGGGCCCACCCGGCTCTCTCCCGCGGCACCACCGTGACGTGGTGGGAGAACGAGGCGGACCTCTGGGGCTACGCGCGCAGCTACGCGGGGGACTCCGTGCTGGTGCTGCTGAACCGGAGCGGCACGGAGCGCAGCCTTCAGAACGGGCTCGCGTTCGCGGGTCTGGCCCAGGGCACCTACGAGGACCTTCTCACGGGGGACCGTTTCACCAGCGCCCGGGACTCCCTCTCGGTGCCCGTTCCGGCCTGGTCGAGCCGCGTTTTGGTGGTGCGATGATCGGTCTCCTCGTCGCGTCCGCGCTCGCCGGCGAGCCCGTCGATTCCACCCAGACGCGCGTGAGCGCCAACGGCTTCGGCGTGCTGGTGTGGGACGCCGACCGCCTGCGCGGGGGGTGGAACCACGGCTACGAAGCGTGGGACGCGACGACCAGCTCCTCCGACCTGCTCTACGACAGCTACTTCGGCTACACCGACCTCGACGGCAGCGGGTCGTGGCTCTTCGACCCGGCCAGCGCCCGCACCGTGGACGGCACGGGGATCATCGAGTCCGTGCAGCGAACGGGTGAGCTCGAGTTCACCTCCTACGCCTTCATGCCCATGACCTACCCGGGCTGGGGAGTGGTCCAGGTGGCGCGGGTACGGAACACCAGCAGCACGGCCAGCAGCGCCGCGTTCCAGCTCGCCTCCCTGCACAACTGGAAGCCCGGAAGCGGCGAGATCGCCGTGGCCACCGACCACGAGATGGTCGTCGAGGTCGGCTCCGGGGCCACCCTGTTCTACCGGGCCCCGGGGGCGGTGGAGCATACCTGCGACTCGGTCTACGACACGGTCGGCGCGGGCCGGCGCCTCGCTGGCGACTGCTCCCGCTACTCGAGCGACCTCGTTCCCGGCTTCGGCTGGAACATTCCCGCGCTCGGCCCGGGAGAGGAGCGGTGGGTGGGGGTCTTCACCAGCCAGGTCGCCGTCCTCGACTGGACCCCCTTTGAAGCTGGCCCGCGCGACTGGCTCCGCGCAGAGCTCGAATGGTGGGGTGGGCTGCACGCCCGCGGCACGGTGCCCGCCGGGCTATCGGCGGCAGAAACCGCAGTGTATCGCCAGCAGCTGGCGCTTCTCGTGATGTCGCAGATCCGCGAGTCCAACACGGCCTACGGACAGATTCCCGCCTCGCTGCCCGTGGCCGCGGCCGACCCCGAGTTTCCCCACACGTGGAACATCACGTGGGTCCGCGACAGCGCCTACGCCACCGTGGCGCTCGCCCGCGCGGGCTATGTGGAGGAGGCCGCTGCCTCCCTGCGCTTCCTCTTCCAGAGCGGCAAGGCCGGGAAGTACGCGAGCTGGATCAACAGCGCGCCCTACGGCATCTCGGTCTGTCGACTCTACGCCGACGGCACGGAGTGGTCCGACGAAGACGCCACCGGCCCGAACATCGAGCTGGACAACTGGGGCCTCTTCCTGTGGGCGTTGGGGGAGACCGTCCAGCGTTCCGAGGGCACCGCGCTGATCGACGAGGTCGGGCTCCGGGCGCTCGACGAGGTGGCCGACCCCCTCGTGGCGCAGATCCTCGCGGGAAACCAGGTGGTGCGCGCGGACAGCTCCATCTGGGAGCGGCACTGGTACGGCAACGAGAAGCAGTTCACCTACACCAGCGTGATGGCGGTGGCGGGTCTGCGCGCGGCCGGGGCGATCGCCGAGCGCCTGGGCGACCCGCGCGCCGAGGCCTACGTGGCCCAGGCCGACTCCGTGGCGGCGGCGATCGCGCTCCACCTCGTGGACGTGGACGGGGTGCTCGCCGGCAACCTCACCGAGCTCAACGCCGGTATCGGTTACCTCGATCTGGCTGCGGTGGAGGCCTACAACTTCGAGGTCCTGGACGCGCGCGGCCCCACCTTCGCCCCCACCCTCGCGATGTGGGACAGCTGGCTTCGTGCGCCCACCGGGATCGGATTCCGGCGCAACGACGATGGCAGTGCCTACGACAACCAGGAGTGGCTCTGGGCGGACCTCCGTCTCGCCCCGGCCCTGCGCCGCGCCTGTGCGAGCGCGCGGGCGAGCGAGTTGGAGGACTGGGCCACCCAACAGGCGCTGCTCAACGGCAACCAGCTGCCCGAGCTGCTCGACCCCGACAGCGCCGAGTACGAGGGGCCGACGCCCATGCTGGGCTTCGGGGCCGGTGTGTACATGCTGGCCCTCCAGGACCGCGCCGAGCTGGACGGGACCTGTGCGCCCGAGGTCTCCATCCCGCTGGAGAACCCAGTGGAGGCGGAGCTCATCGAGGGCTGCGGCTGTGGCCCCGGCCACGCGACGGGCGCTGGGCTCTCGCTGGTGGCGGCCGCGCTCTTCGCGCGGCGCCGGCGGCTCACTCCCAGCGCACGCTGAGGCGTCCCCGTCCGCCCAGAGTGAACTGGTTCGGCCCCGGCGCCCAATCCACCCGCCCGTCGGCGCGGAGCACGACCAGCTTCCACTGGTAGGCCACCGGCGCGAGCGTCACGCGGGCGGGGAGATCGAGGCCACGAGCGGGGTCCCAGTCGCCCACCAGCGGATCGCCGCCCACGAGGCGGAGGCGGTCGCCGGGGGCCAGCACGGGCGCCGCGACGGCGC
>SXGQ01258412.1_pt1 | contig 10312 bp, 9 predicted proteins | sample 3178371 | NCBI WGS metagenome assembly SXGQ01 (sample SAMN11356859, study PRJNA531348) | freshwater metagenome | isolation source: freshwater sample F1-20 | place: China: Fuxian Lake, Yuxi | collected 2017-12-25 | reverse complement strand
ATCAGATGTAGTTCCACCTTGATCATATTGAAACTCTATTACCATTCTTAGTTCTGTATCTTCATCTGGTATTTCAAAGGTGCCAGAAACAAAACTCCAGGCTTGAAAAGAATTGGTGTTAAAGGTTTGAAGTTTTTCTACAACTTGCGAAGAGGTTGTATCTGTATATTGATATCCTATTGATACCGCCGTTAAGTAGGGACTCTCTGAATAAAAATATGCACCAACACAAAATGTCTTTAGGTACTGATCTAAATCTGTAAAATTTATAATGTTTGGACTAACGCAAACAACACTTTCTGAAGTTGCCGCTGGAACATCACCCTCAACAATTGATGTTACGCTGTCTGGAAATGGCTCATTTGAAAAAGAAGAACTTGTTGCCGTGCCATTTGTAACTGTCCACAGATCTAAATCTCTATCTGTTTCATCAATAAGGCTAATATAGTCAGCCTGATCATCTAACGCCCACATGATGGTGGGGTGTTCTGCAAATATCTTTTCTGCGTACAAGTTAGATGGGGTAGTCATTAATTTCTCCTACCCCAATTATAGCAGTTAGGATATTTTAATCATACATGTATCTGTAGTACAGTACGCTTCACCTTCAGCCTCTAAATTGTCTACTCCGTCATAGATGGCAGACCAATTAATCTTCTTTATCTCACCAACATAGGCGTTATATTCATCTTTTGTAATTTGAGTATATGGTTGCTGTGGGTATGTTTTGTTACCCATAGGCAAAAATGATACGGCCTTGAGTTGACCCTCATACATATGAAGTGCTGGAGCAACATGCTCTGTTTCTTTATCCTTGTCAAATGAAAGGGTAACAGAAACACCATTGTCTGACCAATACTTTTGAGTTGTAGCAGCAAGACCAATCTTCTCAAATAAAGTTACATCTTTTTCAGATCTAGCATGTCCAGAATGAACGGGAAAATATACAACAGTTGTGTTTTGTGATACAAGATCTGCTTCCATTTTATACCCTGCTGCTTTAAATAAACTAATCATTGGATCTTGATTTCCAAAGCGAATTGCACGAAGAAAGAAGTTTCCTCCTGGTCCCCAGTGAACTCCTGGAGTTGCACCAGACAAAAGCGACACTGAGCCTGATGGCTTAACAGTTGTTACACGGATAGATTCACGAACACACAGCCACTCAGAATATGAATGATCGTATTTACGAATAGTTTTGTATCCCTCATCCATCCACTCACGAACTGTTGGCAAACCTTTTTGATCTGCAAAAGATGCAATTCCAGTAAGTGATGTTCCAATACGACGGTTACGTTGCATAATACCATTTGTAATCTGCCAATGTGTAGGAACAAGAGTAACAGTTTTGCCATACAGATAAGCAAACTTTAAAGTACGCAAGAAATCTTCTTTAGATTCATGACGATTTAAATGTACCTCTACAAGTGTGCAGAGTTCATATGATTCCAATGGCTGCTCAGCGCAAGGATTGAATCCCATTACACGATAATCTTTTCCATCTGCAGAATCTGCAAGACGGCCATAATTACGAGCAACATCAAGCCAAATAAAACCTGGCTCTCCATTATCTGCAATTAAATCTACATAGTCTTCGTACTTGGTTCCAACCTCTGCTGAGATAGAGTTATTAGACATCCATGCCCATCCTGGATTTTCTGGATCAAATGAATTGCGCTCTGGAAACATCTCTGAATTCTTTAAATTAATAAAGCCATCATCTGACGGACTTCCAAGTGAGAGGGTAGCAGAACGACGAACATTACCAGCAACCACACAAGTTCCAATAAGATTTACAATATCAACAATTGCACGAGAGTCAAAAATATCTCCCGTTCTATTTCCAATTACTTTACGAATAGTTTCATGTAATTTAATCAATGGTTCTGGACCTGAAGCGGTACCACCAAAACCCTTAATAGGTGAACCCAATGGTCTAATCAAAGAATAATCAAAATTAATCTTAGCCTGACCTTGTTTTAAATATGAATTAATAAGTAGTCTTACGGATTCTACCCATCCTTCTCTTGTATCAGGTATTTGATATGATATTTCTTCTTTGGTATTGGCATATATTTCCATACCCTTTTCTTGTCCAAGGGTGTCAAATCCTACCCCTACCCCAAGCATCAGAGCATCCATAACCCAGCCAAAAAGGGCTCCAGGGTCGTTTCTATCAATGTCCCTAGTAGATACCATGGCACAGTTCTGTAAGGCCGCAGAATTGCGTCTCTCCATCGTCATAGGGGTGCCAAAAGCCCACAGTCCACGACCTGGGGGAGTCCATTTAAGATTAAACATACGATCATAGGCTTCTTGGGCAGACTTCTGTGCTTTATTGTCATTCCAAGGAAGGCGGTTTTCTTTAGCATGATTCTTTTGAACAGAATACATTCCTTCAATTACCCGCTTACAAACCTCATGCCAGCGTTCTTTTGTACCATCTTCTTTGACTCTTGAATATGTACGGATAAAAGTTATCTCACCTAAAGAGTTGCCACCTGCGTCGGTAAAGCCAAAAGGAGACTCAACATCTTTATATTTATTAACAAATTCATCCAATAATCTAAAAGAAAATACATCTGACATTTAATTTACAAACCTCTCACTAAAAATAATATTAGAACTTTACAAATCGTAAAGTACTCCCAAGTATAGCACAGAGTTTTAATTAAAAACAAATTGATTTATAACGATTTTATAAACTTTAACTATAAAGTTTAGGTTGAGTACTTTTAATTTTACAAAGTACTTAACTAATTACAAGACCAGACTTACCATCTTTCACTTCTCCCCATGTTAAACCAGGAAGAGCAGCAGAAATTGCTGTATTGTTAATCTTAAATGACTTGCCAGAAACAAGATTCATATGTTCTGAAGAAGTCCAAGCATCAGTTGAATCTGTCCATGTAAATGTTTTATTAGTTGCTCCAAGAAGTGTGATACCGCCACCGTCAGCACCAACATCTCCAGTATTTCCGTAAGCAAGAACTATGTTCTTATCTTCTACTTGAAGGTGTTGAGTATCAATTGTAGTGGTAGTTCCATTAACTGTCAAGTCTCCAGTAATTGTTACGCTATTGTTGAATGTTGTTGTACCGCTGGTAGCGCCAATTGATAGTATAGTTGCAGCACCGCCAAGATTAATAGTTGTTGCTGTTGTGTTTAAAAGATCAAAAGATGTAGATGCAGTAGTCAAAGATGTGCCAACTGATGGACTTGTTAATGTTTTATTTGTTAAGGTTTCAGAGCCAGAGATGGTTGCAAAATCTGCGTCTGTAAGTGCTGAATTAAACTCTGCGAGAGTGCCAGAAACAGTGTTTGAGCCAAGAGCAATTGTTTTATTAGTAAGGGTAAGAGTATTATTTGTGGTAGCAACAACTGTGGTATCAACACTTAATGTAATTGCCCCACTTGTTCCTCCTCCTGTCAAACCTGTACCAGCGGTAACTGACTCAATATCTCCAGCAATTGTAATTGAACCACCAAGAGAAACTGATGTTCCGTTAATGGTTATATCAGAATTAGAAAGTTTATTATTAGCAATAGAACCAGAAAGCATAGAGTTTGTAACTGTTCCAGTATCTCCACTGGTAATCATGTTTCCATTAACGTTTGGAACTGTGATTGTTGTGTCTTGTGTAGGCTCTACTACAGTAATTGTAGTTTGATAAGAATTTGTTGTTGCGCCTTCAAAAATTACAGAAGATGCTGTTAAAACATTTTTATTAGAATCTAATTCAGCAACACCATTTACTGCACCTTTTTCTGTGAGTTCAATATAGTTTGCAAGGCTGCTGTCAAGTTGTGCATCTGTAGCCATATAATCAAGAGCAGACCAAACAGATGAACCATCACCAATTTTAATTTGACCTAGAGTAGTGTTGTAGCCAAACTCTCCCTCATTAAGAATTGGATCTGAGGTATTCCATTGAGAGGTATTACCTCTACGCATTTGAATTCTAACAGCCACAACAAACCTCCAAGTTATCTTCCATTATACCAAATTTTGTCATGCTGCACTTCCGCCATCTATTACTGAAGCAAAAGATGTTGTTGCTGGTGTACCGCCATCAAGAGCAGTTCCAAGCCATGGCCCTACTGGACCATTTCCTTGATACTGATAAATATCTTCCACAAAACCATCTGGATTATGAGTATGATCTGTGACACTAGAGGTATCATCATAATTAGCCATTGCAGACCAGGCTGAATTATAATAATAATAAATACGGTTTGTATTTGTATCTAGGTGCATTGCTCCGTTTGATGGGCTAACTGGAAAAGAAGAACCTACAGTAATTGCAGAGCCTGTAAAGGCTGTTGTTTGAACCGTATTATCTGAGAAGGTAACTCCAGTGGCGACCTTAAGGCCTTGTTTTACTACAAAGTCTCTATCAGTTGTTGCCACTGAAGTTCACTGTCCCTTCGTGGTCACATTACGCTTCAATAAGCGTCTTGTGTACCTTTACTGTTGTTCCGTTTGTTGATGTTACGAGTAGACGAACATTTGATTCTGAATAATCTGCATCAATTGTACCAATTTGTGCATTGCTCTGAACATCTGCATATTCGGTTAGATAAACATTGTTATTTCCATCTAGGGTTACAAGAACCTCAAGAACTTCAATATCATTTCCATTACGCATTTGTACTACATACTTAGCAGACTTATATGTTGCTCCTGCCCATGTATCTACAACAGTTGCGCTAGTTGTTGTAACGCTTGTTGTTGCTGTTCCAAGAAGAGCATCTGTAAGAGTTACAGAGCCAACATTTAATCCAGCAAATGATGGAGAAGATGTTGTAGCAATACTTTGTGGAAGAGACAGTGTTACTGCGCCAGTTGATGCTGATGCTGTAATCTGATCTGCAGTTCCAGTAATGCTTGTTACACCTGCGTTTGTAATTGTAAGAACATTGCTTGTTGAAGCATAAGACGCTGTGATTCCTGTACCGCCAGTTACTGCGTTACCAAATCCATCTATAGCAGTTTCAACATCTGCTGTAAAGGCTAGTGTACCTGTTGCATCTTGAAGAGTAATTGTACGATCTGCCGTCGGATTTGTGACGGTAAGAGTAGTCTCATGTGCGTCTGCAGCAGAACCTTCAAACACAATACTTGAATCATTAAGAGTAAGTCCAGTTACTGTTGGTGTAGTAAGTGATGGACTTGTAAGAGTTTTATTTGTAAGAGTCTGTGCTGTGTTAACATCTACTGTAACTGCAGTATTAATGCTAAATGAGTTACCAGTTAGAGTTAATCCGTTTCCAGCAACAAATGTTCCAGCACCTGAGAATTGTTCAAATACGATTGGATCAGTTCCAAGAGTTGTTACTGTCTCTACTTGTACGAATCCAGTATTGTTAAGTGTAGTACCTTCGCTTACAAAGAAGAAGTCACCAGCATCAATTTCTGCTGCTGTGTTGTAATCTGCTGCACGAGATGCTGCGCCAGATGCTACAGCAACATAAATACCGTTTTGTGAGGTTGTGCTCTGATTCTTAACAAGAACACGGTCACCAGCAACGAGTGTTACTCCATCGATTATATCTCCAGCCTCAAGGCCATTTGATAAATCAACGTTTGCAGTTGTTGCAACTCTTACAGATGCATGAACATGAAGTCCTTCTGCAACTGCATCAACATATTGCTTGGTTGCTGCTTCAAGAGCATTTGTTGGATCTGCATTTAATGTTACAGAACCTGGAAATACTACTGCGTTTGGAAGAGATAAAGTGATGTCGCCAGTTGTAGAACTTACGGCAATTTGACTTGATGTACCGCTTACGCTAGAAACACCAGCGGTGATATTGATTGATCCACCAAGTGAAGTTGCAGTTCCATTAATTGTAATGCTTGAATTTTGAAGCATTGCATTTGTAACAGTTCCAGAATCACCTGTTGTAATTACTGTACCGCTTACGTTTGGAAGAGTAATTGTACGATCTGCCGTCGGATTTGTGACGGTAAGAGTAGTCTCATGTGCGTCTGCAGAAGAACCTTCAAAAACAATGCTTGAGTCATTTAATGTAAGACCAGTAACTACTGGAGATGTAAGAGTCTTGTTTGTGAGAGTTTGTGTTCCAGATGTTGTTGCTACTGTTGAATCAATTGCTACTGTTACCGCTGAAGATCCATCATAAGATGTTCCTGAAAGGCCAGTGCCGATTGTAAGAGCATTTGGATTTACTGCAGTAATTGTCTGGGTTCCACCAAGAGAAATTGATGCACCATTTACTGTTATTGAAGAGTTTGTTAAAGATCCATTAGCAATATTTGTAATTGTATTTGATGCACCGCTAATTGTCTTGTTTGTGAGAGTTTCACTACCCGCCAAAGTTGCAAAGTCTGCATCGCTAAGTGCGGTATTAAACTGTGCAATAGTTCCTGAAAGGGTATTGCTTGAAAGATTTACTGTTTTATTTGTTAGAGTATCTGTTGTAGCCTTACCTACAAGAGTATCTGTTGCATTTGGAAGAGTTACTGTAACATCTTGTGTTGGCTCTGGTGCAAGAAGTGTTAACTCATGATCATCTGGTGTATTTCCTTCAAAGATGATTCTATCTGCAAATGTTGGGGTTGTTGATACTGTAGCAGTAATTTTTCCTGTTGTATCATTGTAACTAAATGCAATGCCGCTTTGGGCACCATCAAACATGGCCGCCGTAGTGTCTTGCAGAAATTCTGTGCTTGCTTCCGTAAGAACATTTGAGCCATTAACTGTAGCAGATGATCCTTCTACTACTAGGCCGTTCTTAATCCGAAAGGCTTTGTCGACTGTAGCCATTCTTTATCTCCTTATGGGTCTATGCCTTCAAACCAGTGCGGTAATACCGTATGGTCATCGGCGTTAGTGTTGGTGTCACCGTCATGCTAATTGTACCAGAATTTAAACTAGCAGTTATATTTCCTACATTACTTCCAGTATTTGCCACTGAGGCAAATTCTGTAATATTTTGATTGGTACCATCAAAAACTAAGTTTATTTCAGTGCTTCTATAAGCACTTCCTGAAGCATTCGATAATTGGATAAGGTATTTAACTGTTCTCCAGGTAGATGTGTCTATTGTGTCAAATACTGTGGCTGATTCAATACCGTTGATTGTTACGGAGTTATTTCCATCTGCCCCCATGGAATCGGCACGATATGAAGTGGTATCAATTAGATCTGTAAAATCTGAACCAGTAGGCCTATCGCCTGTTTCAAACTTTGCTTTTAACTGATTAATTGGTAGAATGGCCATATTAGGATTATATCATAAAATGTAGTTATTAATACCAATGATAGCAAGGCCAATAGGTGGTACATTTTGCGGGGTATAGTTAGGAACCGTAACATTTGTCACCCTAATATAAAACGGTAAATCAGAAATAACAACTGCTTTTCTAGATCTACAAGTTTGAATTACCTCAATGACTCTTTTACTGTCAGTAGGTATGACAGTTGCTGTAGCCATTAGTCTGTAATATCCTCAATTATTTTTACAGTACCCTGCAAAACTGTCCAAACAATAATATTTGATGTTGTTGACATTTGAATGTCAAACTCATCTGCAGTTTCTAAAAGTTCTGTCTCATCATATTCTAGATAGACTGTAAACTCTCCTGGACCATCATCTTCGTCTGCCTCTGGGGTAACTGTTAAAACAACGCTGGTAGTTGAAGGACGATAAAAATCCATTTCAATTGTCCAATCATCTATTACTAATGGATCACCTGCATCATCTTGGACATACATTTTAAAAGAAGCAGTGTCGCCTCTTACAATTGTCCATACAGATTGTGGTGGCTCAGAACCAATTTGATATGGTGATTGATTTCTATATTGTGCCATTATGATAATCCTGTCTTTATTGATCCCCAAGTGCCGTTGCCTTTGGTCATTCCTACAAGTATAATTCCATTTACAGCAACATATGCAACAACGCCAACTGCACCAGAACCTGAACTTGGTTGAACATCTGTAAGACCCCCACCATCGGCGGTATACAAAATAGAACTAGAAGTAAAAGCAGCAGTATCAACTCCTGAAAATACACCAGATAAAACAATTACTCCACTAGATCCATCTGCTATTGCTGTTTGGGCTAATCCTGCTACAGGAAAAGTATTTATATCTGTTGCATCACATCTAGATACTTCTGGTTTATTTTCTATAGAATCAAAGCCTGAGACATAGACTGGATCACCTTTATCAATATTGTCTCCACTATTATTTGAAACTTGTAGTGTATGAAGTGGTAAACCAATTGATGGCAGTACGTTCTCAATCTGCTCTGCAAGCGCCTGCATATCGGACGACACAGCGACTGGATCCGACAAAACGGGGTACGGAAGCGAATAGATTGGAGTTGAGCCAGAGGACATAGTTATTCCATTATACCATTTCTCGTGGTTTTTTAGTTAAATTGCAAATAGCATGTGATGGTCTTACATTTGATAAAGTATCTGGCCCACCAAGCGCTATATCCACAACATGTTCTATATGTAATCCTTTTTGCCATTCTGGATCGCCACAGCGGCGACTAGCGGACATATCAATAGGGGTATTACAAAGGTAACAGTCGGTTCCATACAACTCTAATACCTGAGCCTCTGTATATCTTTCAAAACCATTACTTCTTTTTAAAGCCCTTTTCCTTCTATTTTTATTTCTGTCAATTTCAGGGTGTTTTCTTGCATACTCTCTTTTTACTACCCTAAGTCTTTCAGTGTTGTTTTTAGAATATAGAGAAGACTTTTTCTTTATGTATTCTTTGTTTTCAGAATCTAAAACTTTTATATTTAAATTTTTATAATATGAAATATCATGATAATCATCTAAGTCATTTATTCCATAACCAGTTGGAGCAGAAATGAAATATCTGCTAACATAATAATAGTGCATAAAATCATTTTCGTTCATTGAATTAGAGTCAATTCTTTCGGTAACATAATCCCTAGAAAGAACTCTGTCGCTTAAAATTAAATCTGAAGTGTTAAAATTTATATTACCATTTTCGTCTTGGAGCATCCCGTTTTCATTTGCATAAAACAATTTAGTTTTGTTTTCTGACGCAATTTTATTTTCAGCTATAGTTTCAGATAGATCTACAACATTTAAGTTTTTTGCTGGAGTTAAAGATTCATTTAAAAAATAAGCTAATCCAGCGCCGTTATCAGGTATGAAACTACCTATTTTAACGGCTTCTTCATTGCCTAGGGTTGTAATGTTTTCAAATTTCTTCATTAACTTTCCTCATAACCAACTATATAATTTGGTGTAGCTACAACATTTGGAGTCGATCCAAATAAACCCATTTGATACTGATCATAGTAGTTTATAGGCATCCATTTTGGTGGCATCCAATTAATGCTTGCAGCGTTGTTTCCGCTAAAATCTTGTTTAATTAAATTAAATTTAAAATTTGGCGTAGCTATTATATCTTTATCTTCACTTATACTCATATAGTACGAAGGCAAAACTGTTTGTTCATCTGAATATTGAACATTATCAAATCTTTCATACCAACTAACTATATCGCCATATATTGTCTTTGGCTTAGAAGATGGGGTTGCTGCCATTTCTGTTTCAACGGCTACAAACCAATAGCCAGGATTGCTTCTAATTTGAGAATAAAACGGTCCTATTGCAAACTTGCCGTCCGGAGTGGCATGAGTGTAGCCGGAAACGCGAGTTCTTTCTGGAGACTGAAACGAATCTGTTTCTGGGTACTTTACGTTATTAAAAAGATCATATATAGTTCTAGCTTTTCTCCAATATATTATTGGAGTAGAAGATGGGGGGATGTTATTGGACATAACGTTGCCGTAGATATAGTTTTCGCTAAGTCCGTCAGATTCAATTATAGTCTTAGAAACAGAAGCATTAAGTTTAAATTCTGGACTATAATTAGTTATAAATTCTATATCTTCTACAGATAAAAAGGCTCCAGATTCACTGTTTGGATGTGCATTTTGAGACGGGAAAGATACTCCAGATATAAGTATTGTTGCATAAAGGGCTGTTGTTGGAACTCCGGTAAATCTTACTTTAGTTTTAGCTAAACCATATTTATCAGTTGTTAAATATTCATCTTGTAAACTTAACAAATTACTTGATAACCTAAATGTTTGATAAGGCTTAGGGTTTCCTGCTACGTCGTAAGAAGTTATCGTCAGATAAACAATGTCGTCTATATTCTTTAGTATTTGCTGTGGAGAAACTTCTACTACAGCGGTGCTGAAATCATACTCGTCTTTGCTTACGTAGACGTATCCTTCTTCAATTGCAAGCTCTGAACTGTGTATATTTAATCCTAATGGAGT
>SXGQ01105938.1_pt1 | contig 10312 bp, 10 predicted proteins | sample 3178371 | NCBI WGS metagenome assembly SXGQ01 (sample SAMN11356859, study PRJNA531348) | freshwater metagenome | isolation source: freshwater sample F1-20 | place: China: Fuxian Lake, Yuxi | collected 2017-12-25 | reverse complement strand
GTTGGTAGAAGTACCATTAAACCTAAAGTTATTACCTACAATTGCATAATGGATTAATAATAAACCGGATAAGGTTTTTCTTTTCTCCATTCTTGGGTACTACCTAATTTGCCTTTATTCACAGGTTCGTAAGCATTTACCCAGCCTCCATAGATGGACCAATTTATCCTTGGCTTTACAAAGTTAAATTTGGCTTCCTTCTTCTTTAACTTTTCGCGAGCCTTTTCAAGTTCAACCTTACGTTCAGTATCTCGCTTTTTTTGATAAGCATCTAACTCATCATAAGAAGTATCAATCTTTTTAACTTCTTCATTTAAATCAGAAGATTCAATGACAGGTTTTCTAGCTTTTTTTCCGGTCATTGATTCATACAAAGCAGGATCGTTAAACTCCAAATAAGGTCCCCATTTTTCAATTAATTGATTATGAGTGTCTTTTATGAGCTGATTTAAAGTTGGCTTTGTTTTGACACGACTACTACTTTTGTAGCGCGGATTAGAGAGAAAAACCCTTTTATTTCGCCCATAATAACTGATTTTAGAGTCATAAATATTTCTCATTTTTTAGCTTCTTTTCTTCTTCTTTTCTGCGCATTTAAAAGAAGATCTTCAAACAATTGAACTCTACTAATTAATCTTCCCTCAATTGTATTTAACTTCAGCAAAGAACTTCCAGCATTGGAATCTCTTGTGAATGCAACACCAATTAAGGATTGATTTTTTAGAACTTTATTCTGATCTCCCTCTTTAAAGTCAGAATGAGTTATTTCAGTAGAAGCTTTAGGTTTATAAGTATCAGCATCAAATTCAAGAATTTCATTTCCAAAAATTCCTGTCTCAATCACACCTACCCTTCTTAATCTCCATAATAATTCTACAAGTTTAATGAAGATTTCTTCTTCGTATGCACCATTTGGTTCATACACTTTAAACATACTATCTTTGAAAGTATTAAATTCATCAATACTTTCGCCAATAATCACATGTTTTTCTGCTGTTAAGCCATGAGATAAAGCGTTTCCACTAACCTTCTCTTTTCCAGATACAGTTCTAGTGCCAGTACTTTTCTTGGCGTTTTCTCTATTAGCTCTAACCTTATTATTAGAGACTACTTTTAGCCTCGTCATATAGTTTCTCCTATAAAAATTTAATCCAAACGCGCAACCCACATGGCTGACGCTTTCGCGATCAAAATGTTTGTAATTTAAGGGCCACCAGAAACTGGCAAAAATTTAAGGCCGCATAGTTTGGAGTAACTATGTAACTAATGCTAAAATAATTTAGCAATGCATACATGATAAGCTACTGACTAGCTCTAAGTCAATACCACCAAAAACTGTTTATTTTCAATGATAATTTCAAAAAAGGTTTAGAATTTTTAAAACAAAATTTAAGTTACTTAACTTTAAATTTTATCATAAAATTTTAAATTATCAGTAATCCAATTTTGTTTAGTAATAAACGTCAAATAATTATTTTTTACCATCTCAATAATTCTTTTTCCAAAATTTCTGCTCCAATTAATATTTCCAAACTCTTCAAACTCATGAATTGTTAGATCTTTTAATTCATGCAAAATACTTTTATTAAACAAATAAGATTTTAGATTATCGTCTGGGGCCTCTAACAAACCAGCTATTGATAGGATAACCAAATAATAATGCGATGTATTATAATAAAGTGGGATACCAAGAAATTTATTTAATCCAACAACGCTGACATTTTGATTATCGTAAATATATAAAATAGTTTTTGCTATATTTTCAACATTATATTTAATAATTAAATTTTTATCGTCTGAAATATTAAAAGACCCTAAAGTTCTTATTTTTAAATAAAAATTACATTTTCTTTTTAACTGAATATATTTATTAATAATATCTTCCTTAGCATCCCATTTTTCAGGAGAAGAAATATTTATCAAACTTTCGAAGCTTTCCTTATTAAAAACACCTTCTCCATGGATACAAAGATATTTTTCAAACTCATATGACCATCCAGAATAAGAATTTATATGTTCATTTCCTCTTCTAAAAAAACAATACATATCTAATGAGTACGATGAATTATTTTTAATATGATACTCAGCTATATCTTGAGGGGTTAGCTGAATTTCAGATAAAGACCAAATACCTGGTGCAATTAATATAAAATTATCATTATTTGATAATAAAATATTTAAAAGTCTTACAGCTTGGCCTGGTAATATTTTCTGTTTAATTTTTTTAACATAGAATATTGATAATTCCGCAATTGATAATATTTTTTTTTCTTTAAATATTTCAATTATTATAGAGATGGTGTCCTGATAAATTGAAAGTTTTTTTTCTCTATTAGTTTCTTCTGGAAAAATATCTTCATTGTTTACTGCTTCTTTAATGTCAATTTGATTATCAAAATACTTACGGTAGTTTCCAATTGGCATAATTTTATTGGAAGCAAAAATGAAAAGATGATTGGTGTTTATTACCGATTTACCTTTAATCAAATCTTTTAATCTAGACTGATTTTGACTCCAATAATAATCTTTAAGATCTATATCGTTTTTTACTAATTTAAATAATGAATTATAAGTTAGAAACTTATTTGGAGAAAATGCAAAAGCTATTTCATGTATCTTTGTTAAATAAAAAGTTGAGACTTTGTAAAAATTTTTGCTTTTTGAACTAGCAAAATAATTATCCATCAAATAATATTCTGTGGAACTATCTATAATTAAAGCACAATCCTTAAATAAATGATCTGGAACATTAGCTAGCAACCTTAAACTTTCACATTGTCTCGGCAGAGGTTTTTTATCTAGATAATATAAAATTTCATCTAAGTAATCTTTAAATAAATTAATATCTGACCCCTTATACCAACCACCAGAAACAGTAATAAAATTTTTATTAAAAAAATTATTTATATTTTTATATAAAATATCAATCGAAATAAAAATTAATCCATCTATAGTTTTAACTGGAAAAATATTTTTTTTCTTAGTCTCTATTAATGATTTTTCTGTAATAATATTTTGACTTGCAGCATATTGCGAAAATATATTAAATTTATTTTCTTCTAAAAATTTAATTAGATTTAACTCTAGTAAATTTTTTATTTTTTTTAATGCTTTTGATTCTATTTGTCTTATTCTTTCTCTTGTTACCTTAGGTTGCAATTCACCAGCAATTTCTTCTAGTGTCTTTCCAAACCAAAATCTTTTTTGAATTACATACTTTTCTCTCGGTTTAAGTAAATTATTTATTTCATTTAAAAGACTAGTTTCATCTGTTTTTGCTTCTCTAATTTTTTTACTTTCAATATCTTTTATTATTTTTTCATAATCTTGTGGTGGCCAAACTAAATCGGAACCAAGCATCAAATTATATTGTGCTAAATAATTATTTAATTCATTTAATGATTTCTTGCCAAAATTTTTTGCCCTTAATAACTCTTTTTTTCCATATTGAATTGCTTGTCCTATATCTTTAATATTTAATTCTGTTAGACAATTTTTGGTTCTAATTGATAAAGGAGTATTTAATATTTTAGTTGATAAAATCTCATATTTGTCCTTGTAATCTTTTTCTAACTTTAAATTTATTAGATCTTTATTATGATTAAGCGCTATGGAAAATTCTGCAGAATTCAAGTTTGGTCTTAATTTTAAACCGTATTGTTTAATAAAATAATATATTTCTCTTAATGATTTTCTTCCAAAAGCTTTGATGGATAATAAATCTTTTTCACTTAAATTAGTTAAATCTTCTATGTTAATAATATTTATTTTTAACAAACATTTTTTCACTCTTTCACTTAAATCTGTATTTTTGATCAAAATTTTTAGGTCTTCATTTTTAATATTTTCAACTTTAGATAGCTCATTCATTAAATTTTATTCAAATAATAAATCTTTGATTGATTCTTGATTTAGATAATCTGGACTTATAGTTGCAAAATATCTGTTTAATTTTTTAGCCTCTAACTGAATATTTTTTTTATCTAAACTTATATGTTTGACAGATATGTTTTTAATAAATGCTTTTGCTGCATCTGGATGAAGGCCGAACTGTCTTTCAAAAACGGCTACTGCTATATCCTGTTTTTCGAAACATTGCCTTACTAATTCCGTTGTTTCTAAAATTTTGTATGGCCAAAATAATCTGCTTATTGCTTGTCTTGATGTAAGTGACTTTAAACTTGTTCCGCCCAAAAATCTAACGGTTATTGGCGACCATATCTCAACATTAATTTCTTCGTTACTTGTACTTCTTAATATTTTTATCTTTTCATCATTGGTTAAAGGAAGATTTTTGCTATTATTTAAATTTTTAGATATCCACCATCTTGTCCAAATATAATCTTGTAAATATTCTAGTGATATCCACTGCCAAAATCTTACGTCTGCCAAATCTTTAATATCTAAATTACTAAATGTTTTATAAACAATCTCAGAAAATATTGCATCTGACAAAACTACTTTTTTTATATCTGTAATAGATAATTGATTTTTGAATTTTATTTGAAGGTCTTCTAAATCGTTAGCTTGCTTCTTTATAGTGCTTTCAATATTTATAAGATCAAATTTTTTCCCTTCAAAATAATTAACCAAATCTTCTTTGGTCAAAATTTCTTTAAATTTTTTCATTTAAATTATTTAATTCTTGTTAACATATGAGATACTTGTGTAAAAAGTTTTTCTGTACCTTGATTATTTTGAGCTATATTTTGAATTACATTAATTACATCAGGAAAATTACCATCACTATCGAATAATTTTTCTTTCAAATTATCCAGGGCATCTTTTTTTCTGCTATCAGGTGATAATTGCATTGCATAATTTTCGATGATTTTTCTTTGCCACAAAGCAATTTCTTGCCATGCATTTTCAATTATTATTTCTTTTTCCTCTGACATATTTTTTTGAGATTTTAACTCTGAATATAAATCTATTAAACTATGAGTCATTAATTGAACAAAGACTCCTGTTGCAATATTTTGAAACATTAGATCTCTATATAAATTTTTTGCTGATGATTTTGTTGAGTCTAGTTTTAACAATGCCTTTAAATGATTATCCATATCCTCATTAAGATAAACTTTTGGTAACTTACGAGATGTATTTTTAAGATCTATTGCATAAATATTTTTATAGTAATGTTTGTGTAACCATGGCAACTTTTCACTTTTAAAACTTTCCCATAAGACTTCCATGCCTTCTCCAACAATCTTCTCTTCTGGTTCGTCAAATAAAACTTTATAAGTAGAGGACCATCCTAATTGGGTACCCTTATTAAACGCATAGCCATCAATTTCTTCAATTTTATTTTTTAACACTAAAGTCGCTGAAATATTAACCTCGCCTCTCCAATCTATTTTTTTTAATGATATTTCTGAAACAAAAATATTCCCTTTTTGATAAAATTTATAAAATTTTCTAGTTAAGGACTTAATACTTTTAATTATTAAAATTAAATCTAAATTTTCAGAGTAATTTTTTTTGTATTTTTCTGGTAATACTTCTTCGATATTGTCAATTTTTGCAGTTATTTTTAAATCTACTTTATCTTCATGCTCGATCTCATAAAAATTAATAATATTAGCATTTAATTTAATTTTTTCATTTAAAGGTTTAAAATTTATTTCAATTTGATTTTCTAATGTTTTGTATGGATAAAAAATATCTTGCGTACTCATTATTATTAACCTGTATAAAAATTTATTGCACAAAATTTTGGATTTTGACCTAATAAAAAATCTTTTAAATCTAATTCACCAGTAAAAGAAAATTGTTTTGAATTTGTCACTCTCAATTTTAAACCTGTCTCTTGAGATATAGTTTCAGTATTAGCACCGATGCATTCTATTTTTTTAAATGGTAATTTATCACCTCTGCTTGTTTCCTCTTTTACTGAAAATCCAAACTCGACCTCCCAAGATTTATTTATTTTACCCTCTTCTGATCTTGGATAATCGGAAATATTTATTGTTCCACTCACACTCCATGTATATTTACTGACCGGTATAGCTTTTATATTCTCTGATGAAATTCTATATTCTGTTTTTTCACCTCCTTTAAAACCCATATTCAACATACTAGATAATAATTCTGGTCCTTTGTTACCCTCGGTCTCTTCCTCTCCACACATTTTTAGAAGATTGTTATCTATCAAATCAAAAAATTCGGAAATAGTTTTAGCTGATTTGTTGTATTTATTTTCTATGCCTTTAACTTTTGCATCCCACCTATCATGGAGTTCAGGCTCGTGATCTTTAAAAAAAGTTTCAGATATTATTTCTTTTTTTTCATTTCCTAATAACTTACCTACTTTAACCACTCCAAAAAAAGGCAAAGTTGAACTCAAAGAAGTTAATTCGGGTCTTCTGTAATCAACAACCATTCCAAAACCTCTAATTAGAGCAACTTTATTTGCTTCAGGGCTTTTTATTTCCTCCTTTTCTCCTCTTTTTACCGAAAGTTCAAAATTAGTATTTGTATAATCTTTAATTTTTTCACCTAATTCTGGTATTAAAATTTTTCTAGGAGGTAATTTAATATTAAAAATTTTTTTTGAAATATAGTTCTCTTTGTTTGCAATATTTTTTAATTCTTTGCTATTCACATCTATATTTGCTGCTTCTATGAAATTTTTCCATTCACTTAACTCAATTTTTAATAATTCATTGTGCTCATCTCTAATTTTTAAATTTCTCTGAAATATAAATGTTAAATTTAATTTTTTTGGAAAAATTGCCAAAGCAGGCCAGAAATATTTTTCGAATTGTTTTTTAATTCCTATCAATATTTCATGCCCTTCTAAGCCATAATCTTTGGCTTTGCTTTCATCAAAGCCTACAATTGAAATAGTAGCGCCAGTTTTTTTTTTTAAATCTCTATCAATAAATAAATCTTTAGCTAATTTATGATTATCCCAGACAGAGTGAGCCATTTGTAAGGTCTGATTTTTCTTATCTTTAATTTCAGTTACAGTTCCAAAATATCCCGGTCCTCTAAAATGTTCATCTCCAAAATTATGTGATGGCAAAGATGTTCTGCCAAAAACCCTTAATCCCCCATTAGTTTTTTCTTTTTCATTTTTATCTACCAGAGATGAAAATATTACTGTCGATATTTTCGAACAGTTCCAAAGTATAGATTTTCCAACTCCAAAACTTCCACCTCTTGTAGATTGTGGTGTTTCAGATGTATAAAAAGTCGCTTTACATAAATTAAAAAAATTTGGTTTTTCTATATTGTTAATTTCACCCTCTGGGCCTGTTAATCCATAACAGTTTGAGTCTTCGATGTTTAAAATAAATAAATTCTTTCTATTATCATTAATTTCTTCTAATGACTTTTTAAGTTGCAAGGCGGAACTTTGTTGTTCACTTCTTTTCGCTGATGCTTCTATATGTTTTTTTAAACTTTCCCATCGTAAATGCTTTAAATACTCTTCTTTATAAGATCCTGTTAACTCTATTAATTTTATTTGAACATCAACTGGTGTTTCAAATTTTTCATCTAAAGGTTGATTTAAAGTATTCTGTCCACCCTCTCTGCCAAGAATTGCTAAATCTTCTAATTTATTAGATCTCAGAACTCTTCCAGAAACATCATCACCAGCAGCACTTTCTTCTGGGTGTCTTTCTTCAAAAACCCAATCTAATTTATTCAACATTATTAAATATTATTATTGATATCATCCCAAAAAGTTTTTTTTACATCAGCTGTTGCTATTTTAGGTTTTTTTTCCCATTTTCTAATCATATCGGAATAACCAGACCTTATAGCTTTTAGGATTTGATTTTTTTGTGTGGGAGTATATTCGTAATATCTAGTATTCGATAAATTTCCAACTGATTTCATTAATCTAAGCAGTTTTTTAACTCTTATACCAGAAAAATGAAAAAATTTTTCTTTGGGAGTTAGCTTTGACGTTTTTTTTTTAGTTTTTTTATTTTCCATTTATATACATATTATAATGCCATCAAATTTTGTCAATCTATATTAGCTTTGTGTATTAATTCAATACACAATATTAATATAATTAAGCATTATTATATAAGAATATCCAAATATCTAAGATTAAAGATTCTTTATAACTTACAGTTATTTTGCTTTGACTCCTTGAATTACCAAATAATTTTTCTTTTGAATAAACAAAGTTATTTTTTTTGACTATATTAGAAATTTCTATTTTATTTTTTTTACATAAGAACTCTAATTCATCTTCACTTTTTTTTAAAAAACCACTTTTAATATCTTTAGTATTTATTCCGTATTTTTCAAATCCCAAAAAAATCTTAAATTTTTCTTTAAACTTTTCAATATACTGAAATGGGTAATCGCGCCTTTTACATATTGAAATAAACTCCACCGGTATCATCCAGCATGTACCATCTTTTATAGAAACACCAAAAAAAAAATCTGCATCCTCAGTTTGCAATATTCTCTCTCGACTTTCTACTGATCTCCTAATTTGCCTTCCTGCTCGAGCCCCAGAGGTAACTGTAAATTTATCATTCTTTGTCGATTTGATTTCAATTTTGATAGATTGATTATTAACTTCGAACATTCCATCATACTTAGAGTCTCTCCACAATGATCTAAGGACATTAAAACCACATAACATCAATCTGCCTAAGACTAGCTCTTGACCAGCATACCCAGCAAGACTTCTAAAATTTTCTTGATTTCCAATATTGTGTGTGGAACTAAAATTTTTCATCAACGCAAGGGTATTCTATTCTTGCGAAAGTTTTAAGTATTGAATTAAATATGATTTTAGCGGCTTTTACAGGTACAGCCATGCCTATTTGCTTACGAACACTTTCTTTGTTCCCTGAAAAAATGAAAGTATCGGGAAAAGTTTGAAGTCTAGCTCTTTCTCTGTTTGTAAGAGCTCTATTCTCTTTCCAATGATAAATATGCGTTCCTCCTCCGCCGCTACCAGTAACTGTATAAGACGGTTTATTAGGATCTAACCGTTTATATATCTGACTAATTTTTGCGCCTTTTACATTTAATATTAAATGTTTTGGTAAATTTGAATTAAAAGCTCCTCTTCCTGGCTTAATGTATTTTAATCTTTCTACCACATTTTTTGAATTATTTGTAAATTCATTATTAAAAGAATTACGAGGAATATTCTTCAAAGCTTCTTTTGCGGTCATAATTTTTAAACTAGGTTTGGGTACCTTAAATTTTAATTTAAATTTTTTTTTTATTCCTATAATTATAATTCGATGCCTCGCTTGAGGAATACCATATTCTTCAAATTTATATTTATGTACAGTAAGTTCATATCCTTCACCAGCTGAGGACAAATCTTTTAAAATATTTATAAATGTTTTTCCTTCATTTGAACTTTTCATCCCTCCAACATTTTCAGCTAAAAACCAGTCAGGCTCATACCTGTTCATTAATTCAACACCATATGAATATAATGGACCAAATTTACCTCTAATACCCAAATGTTCCCCAATATTACTAAAGTCATTACAGGGGAAACCATAAGCAAAACAATTAAATTTAGGTAAAATAATTTTTTTACTATCTATTAATGAAAAGAATTTCTCTACATTCTCACAAAAAATAGCTTTATCGCTAATATTATTTTTATAAGTTTCACATGAGTCTTTATCAAAGTCTGAAGCCCAGGCATGCTCTATTGAATAAATATTATTTTTATTATCTTTAATCTTGCTTAAACTGGCGCCATAACCAAGTCCTCCAGGACCGCAGAAAAATTCTCCTAGTTTAAATATTTTATTCATTTAGCTTTTATTAAAGTGTTGTTGCTAATCCCATTTATTTTAACATTAGTGTCTTTGGTTAACTGTAAAGCGTTACATACTGATATTGAATTAAATTTTTTGGTATTTGTTTTCTTTAAATTTTCTAAAATATTTTCAGCATCAATATCAATTTGATTAGAAAGATTTTCGCATAAATCAGTCACCACTACTGTTGCGGCATCGACCAAGGTATCCGTAACATGGTAAACAGCAGTAATTGGGAATGGGTCTTTATTTAAATTTTGTTTATTTTTCATTTTTAGTTATTACTTGAGAAATATTTTTTTATTCTATCAGGAAACTCGGTATAAATTCTTTTATCTAATTCCTCATAATATTTATCTGACTTAGGATTAATGCCCTCTTCATCAACTAATTTTTTATGAATATCGAAAGCTGTATAAGTCATTGGCATATCAGTACCAAACCACTTATTTTGTTTTGCCCACTTCTCAGCTTTACGATCGACTTTATTTTTTTTCTCAAAAAATTTAGTGAGATGTAATCTTCTCATAAAAAGAAAGTTATCAATT
>SXGQ01781995.1_pt1 | contig 10313 bp, 12 predicted proteins | sample 3178371 | NCBI WGS metagenome assembly SXGQ01 (sample SAMN11356859, study PRJNA531348) | freshwater metagenome | isolation source: freshwater sample F1-20 | place: China: Fuxian Lake, Yuxi | collected 2017-12-25 | reverse complement strand
TGAGAGTGTCAGTAGACGTTCTCAAGTGGTGGTACACCAAAGAAACTCAAGACAAGTTCATCAAGAGTGAAGGTGGATTGCCTTGGAGTAAAGAAGGTGCTGCAAATCCTGAATACCTAGAAGTAGCACATTATGTGAAGCCATTCCTCTACATGTTAGAAGAAGGCCGTTCACAAGACTTCTGGCATTTGCCAGAATATGCTGAAATGCTCGCAGTACAACAAGAAGCCTTCAACGGTGTCGCAACTGGAACAGTTAAGACATCAAAAGAAGCTCTTGAATATGCTGCAGCAAAACAACAGCAAATTCTGTTCAATGCTGGTCGTACCCAGACACCTCCACCGGAGAATGTCGACTCTCTAACTCTCTAAGGGTTAAGAGCAAAAGATACTTGTGTTGGTGTCCTGGTTTCCAGGGCACCAACACAACTTCTATGATTGGCGTCAAGTTAGTTTTAATCTGCACCTTCGTTTGAAAAAGGGATGGTAATGGCCAAAAGTATTGAGACACTTGAGAAATCAATCAAGGATGTCCCTAAGGCCAAAAAGCCAGAATCAAAAAAGAATTGGTTTTCCTGGGGTTTATTAGCCCCTGTTTTATTCTTCTTCATTTTAATGAGCGTTTTACCAACCATTTGGATGTTTGGTTTAGCTTTTTATGATTACACACTAACTTCAGCAAATAAACCAAAACTAATTGGTTTTAAAAACTTCTTTGACTTTGTAGCAAATCAACAACTAGCAGGATCTGTTTCTAGAACCTTTATTTTCCTTTTGTGCGCAGTAATTTTACAAACTTTCTTAGGAATTTTGATTGGTGTTTTATTTTGGAAAAACGACAAAATGCCAGGACGTCGTCTTGCCTTAACACTTTTCTTTACCCCAATGGTTGTTACTCCAATTGCAACTTCATTGTTTTGGAAATTTATTTTAGATCCAACATTAGGTGTAATAAATCATTTTGTTTCAGTTTTAGGTTTTGATAGAGTTGCAACCTTAACTGATTCAACTTTGGCTTTCCCAACACTTGTCTTTGTGGACACCTGGATGTGGACACCATTTATGACTTTGATGACTTTGGCAGCACTTGGTTCTGTACCAAAAGCAGAATTAGAAGCAGCTCAAGTTGATCGATTACCTTTAACTCGTTTAATAAGAACAGTTATTTGGCCACATGCAAAATTTATTTTAGGTTTGGGAATTTTACTTCGAACAATTGATGCCTTTAAGACCATGGACTTGGCTTATGTTTTGACAGGTGGAGGGCCAGGAGATAGAACAGAGTTAATTGCAGTTTCGTTGTATAGGTTTGCGTTTAAATCATTCAAACTTGGTTATTCATCTGCTGTTTCTGTTTTCCTATTGTTTATCGCGATTGCTTTAACGGCAATTTATCTTTATATTCTGAATGCTAGAAAGAAGGCTGAGGAATAAAATGGCTGAAACAACTTTCAAAGTAAAACGTAAACCAGGTCCAATAAGATTTGCCACCCTGGGGGCTTGGGGAATTTCTTTACTGTTCTTTCTTCCTGTTGCTTGGATTATTTCAACTGCTTTCAAACCAAAAGAAAGTATTGTGGTTTCCCCACCAGTATTTTTCTTCAAACCAACTTTCAACAATATAACTGAAGCCTTAAGTTTTGATAACACCCTTGATTACTTCATACACTCAATTGTGTACTCATTTGGATCTGTGACTATAGCAATTTTGGTTTCATATTTGGCTGCTTATTCATTCTCTAGGTATAAACCAGCTGGAACCGACTTCTTGATGTTCTTATTGCTATCCACCAGATTTGTGCCAGCAGCAGCTTTCGTAGTTCCTTATTTCCAGTTGTTTAATTTATTGAAACTTAAAGATTCTTATATTGGTTTGATTGCTTTTTACACCATGTTTTCCATTCCGTTCTCAGTCTGGATTCTCAAAGGATTCTTAGATGGAATTTCTCAAAGATATGATGAAACTGGTTTAGTTTATGGTGCTTCTCGCTGGCACATTATGTTCAAAGTAATTTTACCTCAAGTAAAACCTGGTTTAGTGGCCTCATTTGTTTTCAATATTTTGTTTGTGTGGAATGAATTCTTGTTCAACTTCCAACTTGGTGGAGCTAAAACATTTGGTATCCCGGTTGGTTTGTTCACCGGTTCAACTAAGGGTGGAGCAATTGACTGGGCATATGTTGCCTCTATTGGAACTCTTTATGTATTACCTCTGGTGGTCGTAATTTATGCTTTCCAGAAATATTTGCTGGTGGGCTTAACCTTTGGAACGGTAAGAGGTGAAGTATAAATGGGTGTAATAACTAATAGAAAAATTCCTTTTGCGGCACGTGCACAAAGATTAAATATTTATTTACTACTTCTTGCACTATTTATGTTAGCTCAACAATTTACCTACACTATTTACTTGTGGGGATTTAGATTACTTTTGGTGGTTGTTACCTTACAAGTTGCGCTGGGTAATATTGATCCGGAATGGGATTTTAAAAAGACTGCTAGAAAAACTTTGATAATTTTATTAGTAATTGCAGTAATATTTATAATTTCAATTGTGGTTACCCCTTATTTGGTTGAACTTGGTCGACCAAAACGAGCTTTCTAAACAGGAGAATAAGTTAAATGGCTGATTTAGCACTTGATGTCAAAGGACTTTCCAAGTCTTATGGCAATAAAGTTGTGTTAGATAATCTTTCTTTCACAGCTGCAACTAACGATTTTTCTGTTATTTGTGGAAAACCAGGTAATGGTAAATCTGTTTTAGTTAGAACCATCATGGGACTAGAAACAGTTGATGCTGGTTCAATTATTGTGCGAGGTAAAGATGTTGCCAAGGTTTCAGCGGGAGAAAGAAATATTGGTTATGTGCCACAAAGCTTTGCTCTTTACCCACATTATTCAGTGCAAGAAAATATTGAGTACCCATTAACTTTAAGTAAAGCAACTGCTGCAACAAAGAAGGAAGCAGTTGAAAGAGTTGCAGAGTTACTTAGAATTAAAGATCTATTGGGTAAAAAACCTGAACAATTATCCGGTGGTCAAAAACAGCGTGTAGCAATTGCGCGAGGATTAGCAAAAACCACAGATGTTTATGTTTTAGATGATCCATTGGTTGGACTAGATTTTAAATTAAGAGAGCGATTAATTGATGATTTGAGAAAAACCCAGGAAGAATTAAAAGTTTCCTTTGTTTATCTCACATCAGATCCTTTGGAAGCTCTTTCCTTGGCAAGAACGGTGATGATATTAGCTCAAGGAAAAATTGTGCAACAAGATTCATTAGATGTTGTTTATGACCTACCAAATTCAATTGCTAGCATGAATTCACTTGGTTTTCCGGAAGCAAATATTTTGCCAGGGGAGTTATCTGGCACAACATTTACTTCAGTTTTAGGTTCCACAAAAGTAAAAATGGACTCAAACCCTACCAATGTTGTGGCCGGAATTAGACCAGAAGGATTCTTTATCGGCTCAGGTGCAGGTTCAATTGATGCCAAAGTTGGTTTATTAGAAAATCTTGGTTCAGAATTTGCTGTTTATTTCAATATCAAAAATTCAGATTTAGTAACAGTTATTTCAAGAACTGATAATGAGTCTTTAGCAAAATTAAAATCAAAAAATGTTTCAATAAGTTACAAACCAGATGCTGTAGTTATATTTGATGCCCAATCAGGTAAACGTGTTGGTCAAGGAGTTTCTCATGTATGACATCAGATTAGAAGGGGTAACTAAAAAATTCGGAGATTTCACAGCTGTTGATAATATTAATTTCACAATTCCTAAGTCCTCTGTAACAGTTTTATTGGGACCTTCTGGTTGTGGAAAAACCACATTGATGAGAATGATTGCAGGGTTGGAAAGTCCAACTAATGGAAAAATATTCTTTGGTGAGCATGAAGTAACAAATGTTCCCACTAGAAGAAGAAACATTGGCATGGTGTTTCAGTACCCGGTAATTTACCGTGGTACCAGTGTCAGAAAAAATCTTGAATTACCACTTTTATCAGAAAAATTAAGTAAAGCCGAAATTGATAAAAGGGTTGATGAAGTAGCAGAAATTCTTGATTTAAAGGATGTGTTAAAACGTTTTGTGGAAGAGTTAGATAACGGAACTCGCCAAAAAATTGCGGTAGCACGAGAAGTTGCCCGCCAACCAAGAATTATTTTGTTTGATGAGCCAATTACCAACATTGATTTGACTTCTAAACTTGAATTGAAACGAAGCATGAAGGAACTATTTGGTCGTTTAAAACAAACCATTGTTTATGTAACACATGATCAAACAGAAGCCATGACTTTGGCAGACCAAATCGCATTAATGCAAGATGGTGTGATCACGCAATCTGATTCACCTAAAGAAATTTATGACAAACCAAACAGCCAATTTGCGGGTTGGTTCTTAGGAAATCCAGGAATGAACTTTGTGCCCCCAGAATTTATTAAAGTTTCGGGCACAAAAATTACCTCTCCATTATTTTCCCAAACTATAGATTTAGGTTCCAAGGCAGCAAGTGCTGACACTTTTGGAGTAAGAGCAGAAGGAATCAGTGTTTCTGGAACTGAAGAAAAAGGTGCGGTGCAAGCACGAGTGACCCGTAAGGCACTGGGAGCAGGTGGTCAATATTTACTTGATCTTGCTGTTGGTTCGCTTTTAATTAAAGCTCGGGTGTCTCATTCAGTTGGAAGATCTGTGCAAAATTCTGTGTGGACCACAATTGCCTCTGAAAATATTACATTTTTTGATAAATCGGGCACAGCACTTTAACATCGCATAAGTCAATAAAACTAGTTCGTACTAGAATATAAGTCATATGTTTTATTTTGGGACTAACACCAAACAACAATTAACTCAAGAACTACATGAAGAAGTTGTTGAGATTGCATCACTTTTAGCAAAATCAGAAAAAGATACTCAGTTTTTTGTGTTACCGGCAATGCCTTTGCTGGTACAGCTTAAGAAGATGTCTTTTGGGTCAGGACTTTGGGTTGGACCACAAATTATTTCTAGTTCAAGTGAAAATCTCACTGGTGAAATTTCTGCCCAACTTATAAAAGAAGTTGACGCAGATTTAGTAATGGTTGGACACGCTGAGAGAAGAGCATTGGGAGAAGATGAAACGGAAATAAAAAATCAACTTAAGACTTTGCAAGAAAATAACTTGCTCACTCTTTACTGCATTGGGGAAAAAGAAAAAGAAAAAGGTAAGGCTTTAAGAAAAGAAATCTTCGAAAAACAACTAAAAGTTTTTAAAGACTTGAATATTTCAAAAGCAATTATTGCATATGAACCAGTTTGGTCTATTGGTATAAATGGAACTCCAGCTGAGAGTAGTTATGTTGAAGAATCTTTTAATTCCATAAAAGAAGTATTGTCTGAATTAGGTTTAAGTGTAGAAAATTATCCACTTCTTTATGGTGGTTCAGTAAATATTGACAATGCAAAAGAATTAGCATCTTTGGAAAATTGTGATGGTTTATTTGTGGGTAGAAGTGCTTGGACAAAAGATGGGTTTAGAAATGTTTACGATAAAGCTCATGCTGGGTATAAATCCAAACAAGATTTAAGTGCCTAATGTTTGTCAGCGCAAGAGTTTTTAGTCTTTCACATCCTGCTCCCCGCAAAAATGGAATTAAAGCTGCTCAAGAAGCACTTGCTGCCGGCAGAGCTGTGGTATTTCCAACCGATACAAGTTATGCAGTAGCTGTTAGAGCAATGGATGAAAAAGCAGTTAATTTATTGTGGCAAATAAAGGGACAAACTCCTAAAACTCCCTTAACAATATTTATTGCCAATATAGGTTTAATAAATAAATTTAGTTCAGGGGTGACAGAGGAATCTAAAATACAATACTTAAACTTCTGGCCAGGCTCATTAACTCTGATTTTAAAAGGACTCAATAACCTTTTATGGAATAAGGCAATAGTGCCTAATGTGGTCTCAGTAAGAATGCCACTTCACCCTGTAGCACACGAAATTATGGGAGATCAGGAAATTTTAGCCACTACTAGCCCAAATAAGGCTGGGCAAGTAATGGGGAAAAACATTGCCGAAATAAAAGCTCAATTTGGAAATGATGTTTCGGTTTATTTGGATGCTGGAGAATTAAATCCCAGTGCACCATCATCTATTTTAGATTTAACAAGTCAATTACCTGTTTTAGTAAGAGAAGGCAGTGTTTCATTAGATGAGATTTCAAAAGTAATCAAAAATGTTGTTAAAGAAGTTGAAGAATTACCTAGGGATGAAGAGCAACAACCCAGCAATTAAAGTTGAAATCAAAGCAGAATACTCGAATGCTCTTTGATTAATAAGTGTCATTATTTTCTGTCCTAAGAGTGCACCCATTATTACAAAGGGGGCTAAAATTAATGCTAGCAATAAAGTTTCTGAAGTAATAATTCCTAGATTTGCATTAAATGGTAATTTAGAGACATTTATAATAAAAAATAGCCAACTGTTTGTTCCCACAAATGTTTGCATGGGAAGTTGTAGTTGAAGTAAATATAAGGAAAATATTGGACCTGCAGAATTAGCGGTCATAGTCATAATTCCAACCAGCACACCCATTAGCTGAGCAGTTAGTTTTGATCTTTGCTTGATGTTGTTTTTTTGTATTTCATTTAATTTTTCATTTCTAATTCTTTTTCTTATTTCATAAATAGCTGTGAAAATAAGAATTCCACCAATTAGGTATGCAACTTCTCTGGAAGTTGACCAAGCTAATAAGAAATAGCCAATAACCATGCCCACAAAAACTGAAGGCAAAATTTTAACAACGATGTCCCATCTGCCTGCTTTTCTAAAAAATAGAAGAGCCATGATGTCGCCCAGAATTAAAAGGGGCAGTATTGCTCCAACTGAAAGTTTTGCTGGAATCACTAGGGCAAAAAGACCAACTGGCATAGTGGCAGCGGCTGGAATTGATGATTTTGCCAAACCAATCACGAATACCGCAAATGCAGCAATCAGAAAACCTGCAACACCTAATTCAAGGGGCAGAGTTAAATTCAAATTAATCCTGCTGGACGACTCAGTGCTTCTTTTATGATGCGATCAACTAAGTCTGAATAACTAACTCCTGCTTCTTTCCAGGAAAGGGCAAAAGAACCATCTTTACCAAAGTATGGTTGGCAATTAACTTCCACAACTAGTAATTCGCCTTCTTTGTCAATCATAAATTCGATTTGGGCATAACCTGACATCTTTAAGACTTCAAAAGTTCTTTTTGCATAATCGTGCACTAATTTAATAATATCGGCTTCTAAATCTTGTGCTTTAGTAAATGAGAAAGAGCTTTTATCTGATCGTGAAATAAAGTTAAAAACTTTGTCTTTAGTCTTAAAATTAGTTTGAATTACTTCACTAAGTACTATTTTACCTTTTTCATCCTCTAGAATATTGCATTCAAATAATTGTTTAGGTTCGTGATATTTTTCAACAATTACTCGACCATCAAAATTTCTGGATATTTCAATTCCTTTTTTAAAATCTCTTGGCACCCTAATATAAGAAACTCCAACACCGTTACTGCCTCGAGCAGGCTTTGCAACCAAAGGAACTTTAAGTGAAGCTGCTCTCATTACATTGGACACAGGATCTCTCCGCCATGATCTGTCAGGAACAATTACATGTTTTGGAGTTGGGATTTCAACGGCTTCCATTAATAATTTGGCGGTTGATTTATCACTTGAGATAGCTCCACCTAAAGTGTCGGATCCAACAAATCTAACAATTTCAGTTTCTAGCATTCCTTGAATGGTTCCATCAGATCCCCAACCACCCATCAAAGTTGAAAACACAACGGTGGTTTCTAATAATGATGTTGGAGGTAATAAAGATTCTGTTACTTCAGAAATATCCTTGATAGATTCTTCTGTTAATTCAAAATTATCTTTTTTCAAAGCATTTTTTAAAGAATTTAAGTCACCAAAACTAATCCAATTTGCTTCCATGCTCATGCCATAAGCCGTTACTTGGTAGCCTTTTTCCTCTAAAGCATCTATAACATCTCGAGCAGACTGACAAGAACGATAGTTTTCAGAATTGCGACCCCCCAAGAGAACTGCTACTGCAGTTTTTTCACTCATAAATTGTTATTCTCCCGGCTTATAATTCGTGAGGTGCTTAGACAATTTTAGTCAACAGCAAGGCAGCAGCCTTAACCGAGTCAGCATCAGAGTATCTTTAGAGACATAGGAGAAGTTAGTTCAAACTCGAGAAGAGACCTACTTTGTTAGACGTTGGATTCTTTGAATTATTAGTCATAGCCGTAATTGGCCTATTAGTAGTGGGTCCTGAAAAACTACCAAAATACATTGCTCAAGGTATAAAAACCTTAAGAAATGTGAAAGATATGGCCACTAAAGCAAAAGATGACATAGTGGAATCATCTGGAATCAAAGACATTGATTTAAAGAATATTTCAAAAATAGATCCAACTAATTTAGCTAACAAAGTATTTGAGGAGAAAGAAGAGACTAAACCTCAAGTGCAAAAGAAATTTGATCAGGACGCAACTTAAATTCATTAAATGTCTAATCTAAAATTAAATAAAATTAGTGTTCGTGCTGGTATCGCCACAATTGGTGTTATCGGTGGATTTGTCTCTGGGTACGGTGTACTAGTTCCTTACTACATAGAAAAGTATTCTCTTGATTTAGAAATCGGTGGAAGAATATTTGCGCTAACTGGTTTCAGTGGAATCATTGGTGTTTTTATTGCAACCTATTTTGTTGATAAAATAAAAGGCGCCATTGCTGGATCTATTGGAACAATGTTTGTGGCAATTGGTATGAGTTTCTTAGTTTTTGCTCCAACTTGGAATTATGTTTTAGTTGGAGTGGTAATAATTGGATTAAGTTTTGGTATTGCCCAAGTTGGTATAAGTCAACTAGTTGTTGATGTCGGAGGAATAGAAGCTTCGCGAAGAGCAAACAAAAATAACATTGGTTTTGCAACAGCATCTATTTTGATTCCTGCTCTTTTTGGAATAACACTAAAGAGTTATTATGCTTACGTTTTGAGTTTATTTGTGGTTTTAGCAGTAATTATTGCGGTAGTTTTTAACTCGAATACTCAAGGCCAACTTGTTCATAAGCCTGAGGAAACACATAAGAAATCAAATCATAAGTCTTCTATTGCTTTATTACTCCTAGGAATTTCTGCTTATGTTGGCTTAGAATCAGCGGCCACAGGCTGGATTCCTAGTTATTTACTTGCTAAAGGTTGGTCCACCTCAAAAGCATCTTTTGGGTTATCTGTGTTCTTTATTTCTCTTCTAGCAATTAGGTTAATCATTTTGAAATACATTGACAGACTCAATTTTGGTTTAGTTACTCTTTTATCTGTCTTATGTTTGATACCAGCTCTTTTATTGCTTTATGCAACAGATCTTTACTGGTTAGCGATCGTTTTGTTAGGAATATCTGGTGGTCCAGTATTTTCTATGGCTTTTGCCTGGGTGGTAAAGATTAGCCCTGGAAATGCGCGAATAACAGGATTTATATTCTTTTCATCAATTTCAGGATCAATGATTTTTCCATATTTAATAGGAATTTACATGAATAAATTTGGTGCTGAATATGCTCCACTGTTGATGATGATTCCTTCAGGATTAGCTTTAATTTTCTTCTTGGCTGGCTACAGGTCAACCATCCAACAATTATCAGCTTAACCTTTTATAAAGCACATCAAATTCACTAATGCTTTTTTTAGTGAATCTAATATTTCTTTGCGTACGTCAGGTTGAGTTTTGTCTAATTCTTTCTTGAAATTTTGCATGTATGTATACTACCTAATAGATTTCCAAGGTTCTTCTTCAGCAACATGAACTAATTCATAACCTGTTTCACTTTTTGTAGTGCAATCGAAACTACTGTTTCCATGTTAACCCTTGTTCAAGCTGGAGTATGAACTAGCAGACCTAAACTTTGAGCATTTGAAATCATTTTCTTATCATAACTAATAATTCCATCTATCTCATTTGAGATAGACAATGCACTTGCAACATGAATTGAATCTAATGATTTTAAAGAAGGTAAACCTAAAAATGATTCAGCTATTCTTACTACTGACTCAGAAATATTTATGAAATCAAATCTAGCTAAAGTCCTTTGAGCCGATTGTGCTGCTTCTGGTACGACTCTGTGAATTACTCTCATAACTTCAATCCGGGAGATCTTTGATGTGCAATTATTGCCTTTAAGAAAGCGCTCTAACTTAACTGTTTCCTTCTCTTCTACAATCAATTTTAAAATTGCACTTGCATCTAGATAGTACATTTATCTCTCTTCATCTCTAAGTTCTCGTAAAATTTC
>SXGQ01715432.1_pt1 | contig 10313 bp, 11 predicted proteins | sample 3178371 | NCBI WGS metagenome assembly SXGQ01 (sample SAMN11356859, study PRJNA531348) | freshwater metagenome | isolation source: freshwater sample F1-20 | place: China: Fuxian Lake, Yuxi | collected 2017-12-25 | reverse complement strand
ATATTTTTCAGTTAAGTTATAATCTTTAACGTAATTAGAAAAAACTTCAACACAATCTAAGTTATTGTACCCTTCATTGTGTAACATATCATAATAAGCGCCTGCACCCGCACCTACATCTAAAATTTTAATAGATTTATCGTATTTATTTAATATGTAATCTTTGGTTTGTTGTTTAAAATATCCTGTACTAAATGGCATAATTTTGTTTTTTTGTGATTAATTTATTGTAATTTTTAATATTGAGTTTTAATTAAATTTTTATATCCATCCCAAATTAATATATTTCATATGATTATCATCTATTTGTTTTTGCCTAAATAGATTACATCCTTCAAGACCTTCATGTGTTGTATGTGAAATTACGGGGAATGTTAGAACACCGCCTTTTGATTGCCATTGTTCGATAGTTATCAATTTTTCTTCATGTTCATAATGTCTAACTAATTTTTTGAATCCGTGTTTACCCATATATGCTGAGACTAAAATATCATCATTCCAAGAATTACCAAGAAATTCATCAAAAAAATCTTGATTAAAAAAAGACCTTTTATAAGATATTGTTTTGTAATGTTGTAAAATTTTTACATACACATCTTTATAAACAGATACAACAAAACTATTTCTTACATCATCAAAATCACTTGGATTCACACATCTACTACCATCATACCCACAAGCAGTATTTTCGTAATTTTCTTGATTTTTAACTTGTTCTTCGACCATTTTTGGGTGATAAATTAAATCGTCATCACACACAATTAATATCGCATCGGGCTCTGACACTCTTTTTAGGGTTGGCACTAATTTAGTTATGGTCCCTAAGTCCTCTAAACCCTCATATATTTTGAATTTAGGATGTTGTGTAGATAATTCTCTCATCCATTCAGGTACAACATATGACTCGTCCGTTAATTTACTTACAGATGGAACATTTAAATGTATTTCATATTCACCATCATATTCTTGTTCTATTAATGATTTGATGTTACTTTTTATACCCGTATCATATTCTGCAGAAAGTCTAGATGGTATTGTTGTTAATGTTACAATAACTCTTCTTTTTGGTTTTATAATTAAATTCTTAATTGTTCTTAATATTGACATATTTTATTTTTGAATATAAATTTTATGATTGTTTTCCGTTAATTCTCTTCTAACTTTTTCATCCATATATCCATAGCCGTCATTTGCTAAAACTCTAAATTCATAAAAACCAGAACTGTGGAATGGTAATTGTTCAACTATCGGAAATGAGTGTGATGGCCTTCCGTTATCGTTTACCGGCCTCCAATCTGTTTCATTTTCCCATTTTGCAACAATAAAATGTCTTTCTTTTATATGAAAATAATATGCGGTCAACACATCATCATTTGTCGCCAACGATAAGAAACTGTCTTCCATGAAATCATTTTCAAAATATTTTCTTTTATATGAAACGGAATGCCAGTGACCGGGATTTCTAACTTGAGCGTCATACTTTACAGGAAAATAAAAATGTGTTGGTGAAAGTACATATTTAGTAATACCATTTTCATTCCATTCTCTTTTTTCGATGCAATTATCTCCTCTAAAACATATCATATGACCATCGTATTCGTTCAATTTTTTTAAGTGGTATTCTAACATGTCTTTGTGGTATACGTGGTCATCATCACAAACAATTAAAATGTCTTCGGGGTTATTAACATATTGAAGAGCACCTGTTATTTTAACAACAGGTCCATAGTCTTTTTCTACTCTATTTAAAATTAATTTTGGGTTAGAATATAAAAAATTTATCAGATTTTCTGATATTAAGTACTCCTCATCGTTGTTATTTTTATACCTATATGGTATATTTAGTAACACTTTATAATCTTTATTTGTGTCTTGATTTAATAATGAAATCAAATTTTTTTGAAAAGATTCCCATGAATTTAATCTTATGGGTACAGTTGTTAGTGAAATGTAAATCATATTTATTGTAATTTATGTAAAAAATATTAATTAGTAAACCCATTTTTGACCTTTAGATTTATAAAAATGTTTTAATTTATCATAAACCTCATTAATACCAACCTCTAATCCAATATAGTTTAAAAGTGTATTGGGATTACCACAATATTTTATACCCATCCCATCATTATTAAATATAATGTGAACCTTATGAATATCCAAATTATTTATCACATTTGCAATATTAAATAAAGTATGAGATTCTGGATATGAGCAATCTATTTCTTTTGGTGGATTTTCATTTTGAATATAATAATCAACCAATGAAATTAAATCTTTCATATAAAAGAAATCCATTAATTTATCTTGATGAATGATAATAGTTAATTGTTTTATATAACCCTTCGTTCAATTCAGTTAACTTTGTTATTTTACTATATTTTTTTATTTTGTGATTATACCCACATATAATTGGGGATGTTAAATTTCTACTCGGTGATGTGTTAAAAATAATATTATCAGAAGTATCCATTAATTTACAGATATCAAATATAACTTTTTTTAGGTTGTATTGATTACCAGAACACAAATTATACACACCATTGGTGTCATCACCTATCATCAATGTATATAAATAATTAGTAAAATCATCAATATAAAGATAATCAATTATTTTATTACAATTATCTAATTCTAATTTTTGATTATTTATAATAGCGTTAATTACTTTAGGAATTAATCTTGTAGAAACATCACCGGGACCATAAGTGTAACAAGGTCTTACCCAAACCCAATTCATATTAAATTCTTCACACAGTATCTTACTATAATTTTTGAATGTGTATTTAGATAACCCATATAGATTATTTGGATATTCTTTATCGGTTTCAATCGCAGGATGTTTTAGATTCCCATATTCTGAAAAACTCCCAATACCAATAAATTTTGGTTTTTTTGATAACATATTTAATGTGTTAAGTAATTCAATACCATTCACAACATTATGAAATTGTTTTATATCATTTACACTTTCGTAATTATTGCCACCATCCCATGCAAAATGAACAACTACATCAGGTTCAAATTCTAATATTTTTTCAAATGGATTAATTGTACTCCGTATTATTGAACAAATTTCATGTTTTTCATTTTGTAATTTTTTTATAAAATTTAAACCCAAAAATCCGTTTGCACCAGTGACTACTATTTTCATATTTTTTTTAATTTATTTAATGTAATCAATTTATCTTTATCATTTCCAAAATTTAGGGCTTTATCGTCAATGTAAAAATCGGCCATGATTTTTGGACTATATCCTGAAAGTTTTTTTTGGTTGGGTAAATTTTCATTTATGGAATCAAATATTAAACCTTTTGATTTGCACCATTCTACTGCTTCTGTCAATGATTTGTACTCTTCATTATCACCACGATTTGTCCACAAAATTAACTTATGTCCATTTTTTTGTAGTTCAATTAAGACATTCATTAATTCTATATGGTGAATTTCTTGAATCCCTATATTTGGAAACGCGTATGTACATAAAGTACCATCAAAATCAACTGCAATTACTAATTTTTTATTCATTATACGTAAATTTCTAAGTATATATTCTCTAATTTGATATTTTTATTCAATAAATTGTTTTTAACGTCAACTACCATGTTTGAAGTACCACATATAAAAAAATCGGAATTATTAAAATTAGTATTTTTATATAAAGTGTCAATTACATCTTGAACATAACCAAAAGTATAATCATCCGTCTTTTCTCTAGATAGTGCAATATTATATTCAAAATTATAATTAATTTCTTTTAACAATTTAAATTCCTCATAGTATAATATGTCCTTTTTTTCTCTACAACCAAAAATCACAATTATATTTTTATCAATTACCAATTCTTTTTTATTATAAAATAAATCAAAAATCATAGATTTGAAAGGTGCTATTCCTGTTCCGGTGCATATAAAATATGTGTTTTTATTTAAACTTTTTGGTAAAATAAATTGACCTAAAGGGGCCACCATCTGCCATTTGGTATTGTTAGGTATCACCGTATCGCTAAATAAATATTCTGTTCCCTCTCCCCCATTTACTTTGTTAATAATAAATTCCAAAGTAGTATTTTTTGGTAAAGAAGCGATAGAATAATGTCTAGAACATTTTTTTATATCGTTGTGTATTGGTAATATTAATTCAACAAACTGACCCGGAATAAATTCTAATTTATCACATTCTTCATCATCAATATCTATTAATTTTATAAAAAATTTTCTTGTGTTATCATTTACTTTTTCGATGTCAGTTAAGATAACATCACCATCGTACCATTTCATAATTTTTCAATTATTTTGTTTAATATTTTTATCCACCAATTCTTTTGCCGTTATATAGGCATTTTTTATTATCTTATCATTATTATAAAAATCAGGTGTTTGTATAAAATCTTCAATAATATCTCGAGCGTAGGTACCAATAGCAACTCCATTAATTCTAACACCAACTTTCAACGCTAAATCTTTACTTAAAGCATTTGTCCCACCTGATAATAATATTGGTATATTTGAATCGTCATCTATTTTTTTGTATATTTTTTTAGATGAAACTTTCGCTTTACCCGAACCTATTTTCTCTTGTTTTTTATTTATTTTCATATTAAATTTTTTATTAATCACATCAGCACAAGATACTGCTTGTAATGTAGTATTATAATCATTTTCACCACCACTCATAGGATAACCATCAGCTTGTATTATTATTTTATTTTTAGATATTTTTCTTGCTTCTGAAATTCTGTGTTCTAATTTTTGATTTCCCAAATTAAGTCTATCTAAACACATTGAATTATAATTATTTGGATTTATTTGGTTTATAATTTCCCATTCTTTTAATGTAATATCATCTTCACCAACGGCAGCATGTAGTTCGAACAACTCAGCACCTGCTTCTATACATTTTGGTAACAATTCTAAGAGTTCTCTGGAGTTGTGTCTATATGAAATTATATCATCTTTAGGACAAATATTACTACATTTACCACAACCAATACATAAATCTTTTATTACTATTTCTTTTGTTTGGTCCTCAATTTCGAATGAACCACCTAATTCCCTAAAAGTGTCTAATTTTGATATAAAATTCAAAGGTATTGCATTTGTTGGGCAAACAGGAACACATAAACCACAACTAACACATTTATTTGGGTCAATATAGGATTTCCTTACGTGATGGTCACCAGGCATCCCCACACTAACCATGATAAAAGGTCTATCTTCAATATTTAAACCCAATTTGGGTGAGTATTCAAACGCCAAATTAATACCATCTACAGCGGACTTCACCACGTCTACATTTGCCGACACATCTAATATTTTAGTATTAGCTAATGTGTATATAAATGCTAATTTTTTGACATGGGTTACATCCTCGTTACCCGCGCCACATATCATTTTGAAACATTGTTCTTCGTTTAAGTGTTTCTTTAAAAGTTCATATCGTGTCATAAGTATCATTTTCTATTTTTAAGAAGTCCAATTCTTTCAGAGTATTCGGCACTTAATTTAGACGATATTGATAATTTGTATTGCAACCACTCTATTTCAAAATCTAAAGATTTCTGAATTGTGGTGTTAATGTCCTTAGTATTATCTTCATTAAGTTCAATTACAATATTTCTGGTTTCAATTCGGTTTAGTAAATTTTTATGGTACATATCTTTTACAAATTTTGCACTTCTATTTGAAATATTACCTCCTATAGTAGTTATATAATTATAATTTTTAGCTTTAATTAGAATATCTTCTACTTTATCATATATAAAATCACTATCTACTTCGGATTTATTTAAATTATAGGATTTACTAAAATCGCTCCTACCTACAATAATTCCTTTTAGCTTTTTTTCTCCATATTTTAAAATATCATCTATATTTTCATATGATGTTTTACTCTCAATTACCACATACGCGTCTATTTTATCGGAATAATCTTTAATTATATTTGTAAATTTACTGAGTGCAAATGGAGTTTCAACCATAGGAGCAATTATACCATTAATACCCATTCTCACACAATTATATAAATCACTTTTAGCTTCACAACCTCCTATTTTCACAAAAGACAATATCTCACAAATATCGGTTATTCGTTTAAATGCAACAACATCATTTAATAAAACACCTTCATCTTCAAAGGATTGTTTCATTCCTATGATTCCATAATCTTTTACAAGATTCTCTAAACTATTTTTTAAAATACTAACCATTTTTATATTTTTATAGTATTTAATGATTCTAAAATAAAATTCGTATCCATACCCCAAACTACTAATTCTAATTTATTTTTATTTGTTTTATTATAATTTTCAATATCAGATAATGTTGGTAAAAATAAACCCAATTTATTCGTTGGTAATTTATTATATATTTTATTAATATATATTTGAAAGTTTGGATTTTCAAAGTCACCAGATAGTTTTAAACTAGATGATATGTCATACGGCCCAATTAAAAACATATCCAAATTACATTCGATAATTTCATCTAAATTATCTATACCTTTTTTTGTTTCTATTTGACCTATAATGATTGGTGAACCACCATCTAGTTGGCTTTTTCCCCAAGAATTTTCCCTAACTAAACCACATCCTCTATTACCACCCTTTAACGGATAATTACAATAAGAAATAATATCTTCAATTTGGTTTTTGTTTTCTATTGTTGAAAATATAACTCCTGTTATTCCTGCATCTAAACACATTCTAACCAATTGTTTGTTTAAATTTGTGAACCTAACAAAACATTTTTTTTGTCTTAGTGTTATAATCTGTATGCAACTATATAAAGTTTCATTATTGAAATATCCGTGTTCTGTATCTAATACAACACCATCCATATTTGAATGGGTTAATAGTTCAGAAACTAAAGTAGATGGTATTGTTTGTAATGTTAAATTCATTTTCTTATTTTATAAGAAAGTTTATTAGTGCCAATTATCATATTTTGTTCTATTTGTGATATATCTAGTAGAGGAGACATTTCTTCTAACGGAGGGGAAAGAATACCATCAACAACGGGGATACCCTTTACTTTTGGTATTAGGTCTTGTTCAGGATTCATAAAACATTCAAATATCGCTGATTTATCAAAATCTAAAAATTCTTCAATGGTATTATTTTTACTATTAAAATAGTTCATATCAAAAGCAATGGCGATTTTACTAAAATTTGGAAAAGACACTCCCGTTTCTTTATTCACACCAGTATACCTACCGTTAAAAAGCATTTTTTGAGTGTGCTTTATAAAAAGATACCCTTCATTATTGAAAATAATAATTTTTATTGGTAATTTATATGAGGATATGGTTTGTAGTTCTTGAATATTAATCATCATACTACCGTCGCCATCTAATAATATTGTTCTTCCTTTATGTGCCAAGCTTGCTCCTATAGATGATGGTAAACCATTTCCCATTTCACCTAACCCATTTGAAGCAAATGCTATTTGGTTTTCTTTCAATTCTAACGATTGATGACTACATGGTAAAGGTGTACCTTGACCTATAACAACCACATCGTTTGGTTTGAGATGTTTCGATAAATTATTTATAAATACATACGAATTATCGTAATTTTCATTATCCAATATATGTTCTTTTTCTATAATAGGAAACTGATTTTTATAAGAATTACATTGACCAACCCAATTTTGTATATCTAAATTTAATTTTACCAATGATAATTCATTAATAAAATTTTTTACATCACAATTTATTTTTAAGTTATATTTTTCTTTGTGTTTATTTAACTCATTTGAATCATTATTGACCATTATAATTTTAGCATTAGGTGCAAAATTATCAATATCATATCCGGTTTGAGGTATTGATAATCTACTACCTAACACTATTATTAAATCGGAATTTTGTATTACAAAATTAGCACATCTTTGTCCATATAAACCAGAACATCCAAAATTTAAGGGGTGTTCGTGTTCTAAAATATCAATTCCTGACCACGATAAAATAGTTGGTACATTAATTTTTTTCAATAAATTTTTAAAATCTTGATTACTTTTAGATAATTTAATACCATGACCAGCTAAAAAAATAGGTCTTTTAGAATTTTTTATTAAATCTAATACTTTTTTTAAATTTATTTTAGGTTTTGTGGTACTACTTACAGTAAAATGACTTAAATTGGATATAGATACTTTAGAATTTTGTATGTCAAAGGGAATATCTAACCAACTTGGTCCATTTCTTTTATCTAAAGCAGAATAATAAGCTTTTTCTAAACAAAATAATATATTTTTTTTGTCTAAAATAACATCTGAATATTTAACAATATCTCGAACCATCTTACTCGCATTAAATCCTTGAGTACCTAACATTCTTAAATTAGAATGGTTTTTTATATAAAATGTTGATTCTTGGCCCGATAGTATTAAACATGGTATCGAGTCGGCCCAATTACTTAAAACACCAGTAATAGCGTTTGATGCACCGGCACCTGCAGTTACTATTGCTGCGGATATGGTTCCTTTTACTCTATAGTATGCACCAGCAGCCATAACGGTCGATTGTTCGTGGTGCATATAAACTATCTTTGTGTAACCTAAATTATTTATAGAATCGAATAGATGGGAATTAGCTGAACCAATAATACCAAAAACAGTATCTATATTTTTTTCTTTTAGAAATTCAGCAACTAAATCACTAACTTTTACCATATAAATTTATTTCTATAATGTTGAACTATTAGTGGTAATTCGTTATCAAATTCTTTTTTTGTCTTCCACCCTAACCTTTGTAATTTAGAATCATTTAAAGCGTATCTAACATCTTGTCCTGGTCTTACACAAGAAAAATCAATATAATTATCCAAATCTTCTAAATTTTTATTGCCTAATATACAAATCTTTTTCACAGTTTCCAAATTATTTTGCTCAAATCCACCACAAATATTATAAATTTCGTTTTTAACTCCTGCGTTTATAATTGTGATTATCGCATCAGCAGTATCTTGTGCGTGCAACCAATTTCGTATTGGTGTTCCACCATTATGTAGTGGAACTTTTCTACCTAACTTTAAATACTTACAAGTTTTTGGTATTAACTTTTCAACATACTGCCCAATACCATAATTGTTTGTAGGCCTTACTATAATATATGGTAATCCGTATGTTCTTCCCCACGCCATAACTAACATATCTGCCGCTGCCTTTGTAGCTGAATATGGGTTTGATGGTTTTAATAAATCCGTTTCAATGTGCTCACCCTCTTCAATATCACCATAAACTTCATCGGTACTGAAATGTAATAGTATTGGTTTACTACTATTTTCTCCTCTATGATTTTTAATTAGTTCTAACAAATTATGAACCCCATTTATATTGGAGTGAACAAAATCATCGCTGTTTGCTATTGAATTACCGACATGAGTTTCTGCTGCAGTATTAATTACATAATCACAATCGTATAAAAATTTTAAATCATTTATATCACAATTAACAAATGAAAAATTTGGGTATTTTTTAAATTGTGTTAATAGGTCTTTATTTGCAGCATAAGTTATTTTATCTACACCTTTAACATACCAACCCAAATCTAAACAAGTTTTGGTTACATAAGAACCTATGAATCCTAAGCAACCAGTTACATATACTACTTTCATATTAATTTATTATTTTTTTATATGGTGAGTGGTTTCTAATTTCAAATTCCAATTCATACCCTGCTTCGGCTTCTCTTAAAATACCTCTTTCACGATTAATATGAGTTTCGTTGAAAACATATGAATAAAAATCTAATACTCCAATTTTTTCTTGCGGACACATCTCTAAGCAGGGATACGATGTGGCCAAATCTTCCGCATGAAAATAGTAATCATTGGTTTTTGTATATAACATGCTTTCTAAATGTATTTTCTTGTATAATCCCCATTTAAAAGATCTTAAATGCGATGCTCGCCATACATCTTTTCTATATATATTATTATCATGCACTATTTGCGGATAATCGGTATTTTGAGGATTAGCCACATTACCAACTGGATAACAAACCATACCACCATATGCCATCCAATAATCTCCTTTATCATAGAATTTTTTTAATTTAGCAAGAACGTGCTCATCGTATAACCAATCATCACCATCAACAAATACCAACACATCGTTATCATCATCTACAAAATCCAAAATATTTTGATTGTATGGACTTATATTATAACCTCTTCTTCTATTTACATTATTAGTTATAATTTTCCAGTTGGGTAGTTTACCAACTATATTGTAAACTAGCCCATATGTTCCATCGGTGGATGCGTCATCTATGTAAAGAACATCATAGTTAGTATATGTCTGATTAATTATACT
>SXGQ01506417.1_pt1 | contig 10313 bp, 12 predicted proteins | sample 3178371 | NCBI WGS metagenome assembly SXGQ01 (sample SAMN11356859, study PRJNA531348) | freshwater metagenome | isolation source: freshwater sample F1-20 | place: China: Fuxian Lake, Yuxi | collected 2017-12-25 | reverse complement strand
TGGCGCGCTAGCCGACACCGTCATCGAAGACGGCGTGAAGCTCGACAACCTGATCCAGATCGCGCACAACGTGCACATCGGCAAGAACACGGCGATGGCCGGGTGCGCCGCGGTGGCGGGCTCCACGCGCATCGGCGCCAACTGCACCATCGGCGGTGCCGCCAACATCATCGGCCACCTGACGCTGGTGGACGGCGTGCACATCTCCGCGGCCACCACCATCACGCGCAGCATCACCGAGCCGGGCGTGTACAGCGGCCCGCACCCCTTCGAAGAGAATTCCAGCTGGCAGAAGAATGCGGCAACGCTGCGCCAGCTCCACACCCTGCGCGACCGAGTGCGTGCGCTGGAGAAGAAGTAAATGACCGAACCGACGACCCCCACCTCCGTGCCGATGACGATGGACATCCACGACATCCTCAAGCGCCTGCCGCACCGCTACCCCATCCTGCTGGTGGACCGCGTCGTCGAGCTGGTCAAGGGCGAGTGCATCCGTGCGATCAAGAACGTCTCCATCAACGAGCCGTTCTTCCTGGGCCACTTCCCGCACCGTCCGGTGATGCCCGGCGTGCTCATCCTCGAAGCGCTGGCCCAGGCCGCGACGCTGCTGGCCATCGAGAGCGTGGGCATCACGCTGGACGAGAAGTCGGTCGTCTACTTCGCGGGCATCGATGCGGCCCGCTTCAAGCGCCCCGTCGAGCCGGGTGACCAGCTCGTGCTGGAAGTGACGCTGGGCCGCGCCAAGGCCGGCATCTACAAGTTCACCGCCCGCGCGCTGGTGGGCGATCAGCTCGCCGCTGAAGCCGAGCTGATGTGCACCATGCGTCGCATCGAAGCCTGATCGAGCGCGCGATGGCCATCCACCCCACCGCCATCGTCGACCCCGCGGCGCAGCTGGACAGCAGCGTCGAAGTCGGCGCCTATTCGCTGATCGGCCCGCACGTGACCATCGGCGCCGGCACCAAGGTCGGCCCGCACTGCGTCATCGAAGGCCACACCACCATCGGCCGCGACAACACCTTCTTCCAGTTCAGCTCCATCGGGGCCGCGAACCAGGACATGAAGTACGCCGGTGAGCCGACGACGCTGGTCATCGGCGACCGCAACACCATCCGCGAGTTCTGCACGCTGAATGTCGGCACCGTTCAAGACCGTGGCGAGACGACGGTGGGCGATGACAACTGGATCATGGCCTACTGCCACCTGGCGCATGACGTGGTCATCGGCAACAAGTGCGTGCTGGCCAACAACGCCACGCTGGCGGGCCATGTGCAGGTGGGTGACCACGTCACCATCGGCGGGCTGACCGGCATCCTCCAGCGCATGCGCATTGGCAGCCACGCGATGATCGGCTTCCAGGCCCATGTGGCGCAGGACGTGCCGCCGTTCATGACGGTGGACGGCAACCCGCTGGCGGCGCGTGCCGTCAACGTGGTGGGCCTGAAGCGCCGGGACTTCAGCGCCGAGCGCATCGGCGTGATTCGCCAGATGTACAAGCTGCTGTACCGCACCGGCTACACGCTGGATGAGGCCAAGACGGCCATCACGGCGCTGAAGGGCACCGAGGGCGGCACAGCGGATGGCGACATCGACAGCATGCTGACCTTCCTCGCCGCCTCCACGCGCGGCATCGTTCGCTGAGTTGATGCAGACCGCGCCCCGCCTCGGCATGGTGGCCGGCGAGGCCAGCGGCGACCTGCTGGCCGGCCTGCTGCTGCAAGGCCTGCGCGCGCGCTGGCCGGCGCTGACCAGCCAGGGCATCGGCGGCCCGAAGATGATCGCCCAGGGCTTCGAGACCTGGTGGCCGCACAGCAAGCTGTCCATCTTCGGCTATGTGGATGCGCTGCTGAACATCCGCGAGCTGCTCTCCATCCGCAAGCAGTTGGGCACGCGGCTGATCGCCAACCGGCCCGACGTGTTCATCGGCGTGGACGCGCCTGACTTCAACTTCGGCTTGGAAACCCGGCTGCGCGAGGCCGGCATCAAGACCGTGCATTTCGTCTGCCCGTCCATCTGGGCCTGGCGGCCCGAGCGCGTGCAGAAGATCAAGGCCGCGGCCGACCACGTGCTGTGCCTGTTCCCGTTCGAGCCGGAGATCCTGCACCGGGCCGGCATTGGTGCCACCTACGTGGGCCATCCGCTGGCCGATGCTATCCCGATGGCGCCGCCGCGCGCCGCATCTCGCGAGGCGCTGAAGCTGGCTGAGGAAGACACCGTCATCGCGCTGCTGCCCGGCAGCCGCAAGAGCGAGATCAACTACATCGCGCCCGCGCTCATCGGCGCGGCGAAGCTGCTGGCCCGACCCGGCCGCCGCTTCGTCATGCCGGTGGTGCCGGGCCTGCGCAGCCTCGTCGAGCCGATGCTGCATGGCGCAGACATCCAGCTCATCGACGGCCAATCACATGCCGCGCTGGCTGCGTGTGACCTCACGCTGGTGGCCAGCGGCACCGCCACGCTGGAAGCGGCGCTGTTCAAGCGGCAGATGGTGATCGCGTACCGCATGAACGCGCTGAACTGGTGGCGCATGAAGGGCAAGGGCTTGCTGCCGTGGGTGGGATTGCCGAACATCCTGGCGCGCGAGTTCCTCGTGCCTGAGCTGATCCAGCACGACTGCACACCCGAGCGCCTGGCCCGCGAAGCCGAGGGGCTGCTCGCCGATGCGCCGCGCCGCGCCGCGCTACACGACCGCTTCACCCAACTCCACGAGCTGCTGCGGCAAGACACCGCCAAGCAGGCCAGCGATGCCATTGCGACGCTCATCGGTGCCTGAGCAGGTCACGCTCGACTGGACGCCACCCGGCCTCGTTGCCGGCGTGGACGAAGCCGGCCGCGGACCGCTGGCCGGCCCCGGGTTTGCGGCGGCAGTGATCCTGGACGACCTGCAGCCCATCAAGGGGCTGGCTGACTCCAAGGCGCTGACCGCCGCCAAGCGCGCCAAGCTGTTTGATGAGATCCGCGCCAAGGCGCTGTGCTGCTGCATCGCGCACGCGACGACGGAGGAGATCGACCAGATCAACATCCTGCAGGCCACCATGCTGGCCATGCAGCGGGCTGTCCATGGGCTGCGGTTGAAGCCGACCCTGGTGCGCATCGACGGCAACCGGCTGCCCGTGCTGCCGATGGCCGCCGAGGCCATCGTCAAGGGCGACGCCAAGGTGCAGGCCATCTCGGCCGCCTCCATCCTCGCCAAGGTCGCCCGTGACCTGTTCTGCGAGCAGATGCACGAGAGCCATCCGCAGTACGGCTTCGCCACGCACAAGGGCTACGGCACGCCGGAGCACCTGGCTGCGCTGAAGGCCCACGGCGCCAGCCCCTGGCACCGTCGCAGCTTCGCGCCCGTGCGTGAATGCCCGCCGCGCGAGGTCAGCGTCGACGTGACCCACAACCCGCTCGCATGAAGCTCGACCACATCACCTCGCGCGAAAACCCGGCGCTCGTGCGCCTGCGCAAGCTGACGGCAGATGCCAGCGGCTACCGCAAGACCGGCAGCGTCTGGGTCGAGGGTGACCACCTGCTGCGCGCCGCGTTGCAGCGCGGCTGGCTGCCGGCGCTCGTCGTGCTGACCGAAGACGCCATGCAAGACCCTGCGCTGGCCGCGCTTGCCGAATCGGCGCCACGCGCGCTGGTCGTGCCGCCGGCATTGTTCAAGGGCTTGAGCGGCCTGGAATCGCCCGCGCAGATCGGCGCCGAGCTGACGCTGCCCGCGGTCCCGGCGATCGACCCGCACGCTGCCAGCGTTGTGCTGGATCGCCTGCAGGACGCCGGCAACGTCGGCGCCATCCTGCGCAGCGCGGCCGCCTTCGGCGTGCGTCAGATCTTGGCGCTCAAGGGCACGGCAGCGCTGTGGTCGCCCAAGGTGCTGCGGGCCGGGCAGGGCGCGCACTTCGGGCTGCGGCTCATTGAAGGGTTGGCAGCTGATGATCTGGCGGCGCTTGCCGTGCCACTGATTGCTACCAGCTCGCACACCGAGCACCAGCTGCACCGCGTGGCGCTGCCGTCGCCGTGTGCGTGGGTGATGGGCCACGAAGGGCAGGGCGTGTCCCCCGCGCTGATGGCCCGTTGTGCGCTCACCGTGGGCATCCCGCAGCCGGGCGGCGAGGAGTCGCTGAACGTGGCCGCTGCTGCCGCCATCTGCCTCTACGAAAGTCACCGCCAGCGCGGCTGACCTGCGCAAGCCGGCGCGGCCGGCCTGCCCCCATCATCAGGCTTGCAATCGAGAATGATTCTCATTACAGTTGCCTGATGTTTGGTGAAACCCTCCCGCCCAAGACACCGCACCCTGCGGTTGCAGCACCTCGCGGTGCCGCAACGCTGGCCGCTGCGGCCGCCGCGCTGCCGGGCCAGCGCTGCATCGACAGCGAGACGTTGCTGGGGAACGGCGGTGAGCTGTTCATCCATCACGCGCAGCAGGTCTACCGCCTGCGGCTCACGGCGCAGGGCAAGCTGATCCTGACCAAGTAAGTTTCTTCTTCCTCGTTCGATACTTTCGCGCAAGCCAGCCGTCGCCAGCCCGCGCTTCTTTTTGGAGCCCTCGTGCTGAAGACCGCTGTTGCGCCGGCTGCTGCTGCCGGTGCCCGCGCCTGCTCTTTGCAGCCGGCCGATGTCGAACATGCCGCGCTCGCGGCCTCCCACGCCCTTTTCGCCCAGTGCCACGCCCACGTCGTGCGCGCTGAGGCCGCGCATTGAGCGCCACGTTTTTCCCCGCCCCCCGTTTTTTGCACATCGAGCATCGAAGGAGCCCGCCGATGGATCTCTGCCAGGCCTACCGTGACGCCCGCGCCGCTGGCGCCACCCGCCACCGCGACATTGCCCTCTCCCTGGGCGTTACCGAGGGCATGCTCATCGACGCCCACGTCGGCGCCCCCAACGGCGGCCTGCAGGCCCAGCGCCTGCGCCGCGACTTCCCGCAGTTGATCTCCGAACTCAGCCGCGCCGGCGAACTGATGGCGCTGACCCGCAACCCGTACTGCGTGCACGAGCGCACCGGTGTGTACGAGCACGTCAGCGCCCAGGGCGCGCCGGGCCGCGAGATGGGACTGGCGCTGGGCGAAGACATCGACCTGCGCCTCTTCTACAGCCACTGGGCCCATGGCTACGCGGTGCGCGAGGACGAGCAGCAGAGCCTGCAGTTCTTCGACGCCCAGGGCGTTGCCGTGCACAAGGTGTTCACGCGGCCCGCCACGCAGTTCGCCGCCTGGCAGGCGCTGCGCGTGCGCTGGGTGGACGTGGACGCCACGCCGCCGCAGTGGACGACCGACGCGCCGCTGCCCGCCACCGACGCGCCCGACATCGATGCCACCGCCTTCCGCGCCGGCTGGGCCGCGCTGCGCGACACGCACGACTTCTTCGGCCTGCTGCGCAAGCATGGCGTCACGCGCCGCACCGCCATGCACCTGGCGGCGCCGCAGTTCGCACAGCGCGTGGACAACCACGCCGCCCGCGTGCTGCTGGAAGGCGCTGCCGCCAACGGCACGCCCATCATGGTGTTCGTCGGCAACCCCGGCATCATCCAGATCCACGGCGGCCCGATCAAGCGCGTGGCCGTCATGGGCCCGTGGCTCAACGTGCTGGACCCGCGCTTCACCCTGCACCTGCGCGAAGACGCCATCGCCGAAGCCTGGGCCGTGCGCAAGCCGACCGTCGATGGCCTCGTCAGCTCGCTGGAGCTGTACACGCAGGACGGCGAGCTGATTGCCCAGTTCTTCGGCCAGCGCAAGCCCGGACAGCCTGAGCGCTGCGCCTGGCGCCAACTGCTCGACGGCTTGGTGGACGACCGCGCCTGGAGCGAGGAAGCGGCAGGGTGCGCGGCATGACGATGCAGCGTCGCCACTGCTTGGCGCTGGCCCTGGCGCCGGCATTTGCCCCGGCGTTCGCACAGACTGGCAACCAGCCCCGCATCGTCAGCGTCGGTGGCGCCGTCACCGAGACGATTTACGCGCTGGGCGCGCAGGGCCAGCTCGTCGGCGTGGACACCACCTCGCTGTTCCCGGTGGACGCCACCAAGCTGCCGCAGGTGGGCTATGCCCGCACGCTGTCCGCCGAGGGCGTGCTGGCGCTGAAACCGCAGCTGTTGCTGGCCAGCGGCGAGGCTGGGCCGCCCAATGTGCTGGCGCAGTTGAAGCAGGCGGGCGTGAACGTGGAAGTGCTGGACGATCAACACCGCTTCGAAGGCATCGTGGCGCGCACGCAGCGCATCGGTGCGTTGTGCGGCCGCGAGCGTGAGGCCGCCGCGTTCGTCGCCAAGCTGCAGCAGGACTGGGGCGCGCGGCCCAAGCCGCCCGCAGGCAGTGCGCCCAAAGTGTTGTTCGTGTTGGCGCATGCGGGTGGCCAACTGCGGGTGGCGGGCGAGGGCACCAGCGCGGATGCCATGCTCACACTGGCCGGCGCGCGCAATGCGTTTGCGGGCGTGCAGGGCTACAAGCCACTCACGGCCGAGGCCGCGCTGCAGGCCGCGCCCGACGTCATCCTGTGCACCGACCAGGGCCTGCAGGCTCAGGGCGGGTTGGACGGGCTGCTGAAGGCGCCGGGCCTGGCTCTCACGCCCGCCGGCCGCGCCAAGCGCGTGGCCAGCATGGAGGCGCTGCTGCTGCTGGGCTTCAGCCCGCGCCTTCCGCAGGCCGTGGCCGAGCTGACCACCAAGCTGCATGGACGCGCCGCTTGAACGCCAAATGATCCGTTGGCCGGCCATCCCCGGCTGGCCGCTCGCGTTCGCGTTGCTGGCCGTCGCCATCGTTGTCGCGGCCAACAGTGGCGCGCTGAACCTCGGCTGGGCCGACTGGCAGGCGTTGCTCAACGGCGAGCCCACGCAGGGTGCGCTGGTGCTGTCGCAGCTGCGGCTGCCGCGGGTGGCGTTTGCTGTCGTGGTGGGGGCGGCGCTGGGCCTGGCGGGCGCACTGTCGCAAGGCGTGTTCCGCAACCCGCTGGCCGAGCCCACGCTGCTGGGCATCCCGAGCGGTGCGATCTGCGCGGTGGCATTGATGCTGACCGTGCTGTCCACCTGGGCCGGCGGCCTGCCCGCCGCGTGGCGCCCGTTCGCGGTGCCGGCAGCGGCGCTGGCGGGCGCGTGGGCCATGTGCGGCCTGCTGCAAGGCGTCGCGCGGCTGCTGGTGCCGGGTGCCGTGGCTGGCCTGCTGCTGGCGGGCCTGGCGCTCAATGCGTTGGCGATGGCCGTGGTGGGGCTGTGCACCTACCTCGCCACGGATGAACAACTGCGCACCCTCAGCTTCTGGCAGCTCGGCTCGCTGGCGCTGGCCGGGTGGCCGGTGGTGGCCGTGCTGGCCGTGGCGGTGGTGTTGGCGCTGCTGATGTCGCGCCGCTGGGGCCAGGGCATGAATGCGCTGGCGCTGGGCGAGACGGTGGCCGCACAGGTTGGCGTGCCGGTGGTGCGGCTGCGCCGCACGCTGGTGCTGGCGCTGGCGCTGCTCAGCGGCCTGGCGGTGGCCTGGTGCGGGCTGATCGGCTTCATCGGCCTGCTGGCCCCGCACGCCGCGCGCGGTGTGGTGGGGGCGGACGCCCGCCGCGTGCTGCCCGCGGCCGCCTGGTTCGGCGCGTTGCTGCTGCTGGTGGCGGACACCGTCGCGCGCACGCTGGTCGTGCCGGCTGAGTTGCCGGTGGGCATCCTCACGGCGCTGTTCGGTGCGCCCGTGCTGTTCGTGCTGTTGCGCCGTGCGCAGCGCGAGATCGGGGGCGGCTGGTGAACGCGCATCACATGCTGCTGCTGGACGGCGCGGTGCTCCAGCGCCACGGCCAGACCTTCGGCCCGTTCGCGCTGCGCGTGGACCCCGGCGAGCGCGTGGCGCTGCTGGGCCCGAGCGGCGCGGGCAAGTCCACGCTGCTCAAGCTCATGTGCGGCGACCTGGCGCCGACCGACGGCCATGTCTTGCTGGACGGCCAGCCACTGGCTGCGATGGACCCGCGCGCCCGCGCCCGCCGCCGTGCGGTGCTGCCGCAGTCGCACCAGATCGCCTTCGGCCTGCCCGTGGAGCTGGTGGTGAGCCTGGGCCGCTGGGTGGGCGAGGGCGAGTCGCAATGGGTGCGCCAAGCGCTTGGGTGGGCCGCCGCCGGCCATCTGCAGGGGCGGCGTTATGACCAGCTCTCCGGTGGCGAGCAGGCCCGCGTGCAGCTCGCTCGCGTGTTGGCGCAGCTCGCGGACGTGGAGCGCGGCCTGCTGCTGGTGGATGAACCGCTGGCCTCGCTGGACCCCGGCCTGCAACTCGAGTTGCTCGACACGCTGACCACCTTCTGCCGCGAGCGCGGCCATGCGCTGGTGGCCGTGCTGCACGACATCCAGCAGGCGCTCAACGGTTTCGACCGCCTGGTGCTCGTGAAGCGCGGCCAGGTGCTGGCCGACGTGCCTGCCGACGCCGCCGCGCTGCCCGCGCTGGAAACCCTGTTCGGCCTGCGCCTGCAGGCGCTGCCCACGCCCGATGGCGCCTGGGCGCTGGCCGCGCGCCGCCTGGAGGCGGCATGAACAACCCCACCCCCATCCGCTCTGCCTTGGAGAAATCAAATGGCTGAAGCCTGCTGCGCGGCGCATGCCGCAGTGCCCGTCCCCACCGGTTCGCGCCGCCGCCGGCTCTGGGAGCTGGGCAGCCACGCGCATTGCCCCGTCGTGGGCGTGTGCGTGCCGCTGGAGCGCGTGCGCGTGCTCGCCAAGAAGCTGCTGGTGCTGCAGGGCGATGAAGACGACTACACGCTGCACTGCAGCCTCGTCACCGCCGCCGCGCGCCGCAACGCGGTGGCCGAGGCGTTGCAGAAAGACCTGGAGCAGCGCTTCGCGCTGGACGTGCGCAACGCCGCCCAGGCCAAATGCCGCGAGAGCCTGATGGCCTGGTGGCGTGCGCGTGCCGTGCATGGCGACGGCATTGCCGGCGCGCTGTGGGCCACGCTCACGCATGCGCGCTGCGACGAGTGGCTGGAGATGCGCGTGCTGGGCCAGGTGCACATGCTGCAGCACCAGGTGGGCGCCGCGCAGCGCGTGGACCTGGTGCGCCACCGCGAGCTGGCCGCCGAGCACCAGGCGCTGGTTCGCGAGTACGCCGACGTGCAGCAGCGCGTGACCACCTGGAGCCTGGAGCGTGCCCGCGAGCAGCAGGCCTGGGAGCAGGAGCGGCTGCAGATGCGCGCCGCGCAGATCAGCCTGCAGACGCAGCTCGCGCAGGCGCAAGAGCAACTCGCCCACTGGCAGGCCGAGCGGCCGGACCTGCCCGAGCGCGAGCAGCTGCGAGAACGCCTGGCCGAGCAGATCGAGCGCAACCAGCTGTTGCAGCGCGAAGTCAACCGCTTGAACTCGCGGTCCGTCGCGCTGGAGGCCGAGGTGGAAGCGCCGGTGGAGGCGGAGACGCTTGAGTCTCCCGCGCCCCAGCCCATCCTGCTGGAGCATCGCGTGGTGCTGTGCGTCGGTGGGCGCGGCGGCAGCGTGCCGCAGTACCGCCAGGCCGTGGAGGGCTGCGGCGCGCAGTTCCTGCACCACGACGGCGGCAGCGAGCACAAGCCCGCGCAGCTGGAGCCGCAGCTCGCCGCGGCCGACCTCGTCATCTGCCAGACCGGCTGCATCAGCCACGATGCCTACTGGCGCGTGAAGGACCATTGCAAGCGCCATGGCAAGCGCTGCGTGTTCGTCGAAACGCCCAGCCGCAGCGCCTTCGAGCGTGCGCTGGCCCAGGCCGCCACGGAGACGGCATGACCGCATCCACGCCCGACCTGCACGCCGCCGGCCGCCACGCGCTGGACCGCTGGCAGCGCATGGCGCTGGGCGTGCGCCTGGCCTACCACCCGACCCGGCCGTGCACGATTGGCTGCTACCTCGGCGTGGGCCGGGCGCTGGTGAAGCACGGCTTCGTGGCCGAGGTGGACGCCGAGCAGCGCATGTACCGCGTGCTGTTGCAGACGGCCACCGACCTGGCGCTGGCGCCGCTGTGGCGCCAGCACTGCCTGAGCTACGCCTTGCACCCGCTGGCGCGGCTGACCACGCTGCTCGCCCACGAGCCCTTCACCGTGACGGCGCTGCACGCGCGGTGGGACCTGGCGCACCGCCAGTTGCCCACCACGCCGGCCGACGCCGAGTAGCGTCAACAAGCCTTGACACAAGACGAGCGGTAACCAAGGGGAAGCCCGTGGCGGCGCGGTGAGACACTGGCCGCAAACTGCAAGCGTTTGCAGCTGTCCCTGCGGAGATCTGTCCCGATGCCACCTCCCGCCGTCGTCTCGCCCCACCAACTTGCGCGCCGCGCCATCGCCCTGGTGCTGGCCGGCGGGCGTGGCTCCCGCCTCAAGCAGCTCACCGATGCGCGTGCCAAGCCGGCGGTCTACTT
>SXGQ01287357.1_pt1 | contig 10313 bp, 7 predicted proteins | sample 3178371 | NCBI WGS metagenome assembly SXGQ01 (sample SAMN11356859, study PRJNA531348) | freshwater metagenome | isolation source: freshwater sample F1-20 | place: China: Fuxian Lake, Yuxi | collected 2017-12-25 | reverse complement strand
TTCTCGCGCTTCTCCGGCGGCTTCTCCTGCATCTCGGCGAGCTGCTCGACCAACGCACGCTCCTCGCGCGAGAGCGAGGGTGGTGTCCAGACCTGCACACGCACATGGAGGTCCCCGGTGCCGCTGGCATTCACGCGCGGCAATCCCTTCCCGCGCATGGTGAAGACATGCCCGCTCTGCGTGCCAGCGGGGATGTCGAGCGTGAGCGCCCCCGTGATCCCCGGCACCTCGACCTCCGCACCGAGCGCGACCTGCGGATAGCTCACGAGTACCTCGCAATAGAGGTCCTCACCATCACGTTCGAACCGATCATCCTCCACCACGTCGAAGACGACGATCACATCCCCACGTGGCCCACCGCGCGTGCCCGCATTGCCCACGCCGCGAAGCTGCATGTACTGCCCCGTCGCGACACCCGCGGGCACCTTGATGTCGAGCGTGTGATCGGCGCGCATCCGCCCTTCCCCGCGACACTCCTTGCAGGGTGATGCGATCGTCGTCCCCTCGCCGCGACAGGTCGGGCAGGGCGCGACGCTCACGAACTGACCGAAGAAGCTCTGTTGTGCCCGCCGCACCTCCCCCTGTCCCGCACAGGTCGTGCAACGCTGCGGCTTCGTACCGGGCTCGGCACCGCCCCCGTCGCATCGGGGACAGGGGTCAAGGAGCTTGAGCTTCACCGTCTTGGTGACACCGGTCGCGACCTCCACCATCGTCAGCTGCAGGTCCAGCTTGACGTCGGCGCCGGCACGCGGTCCGTTCGCCTGACGCCCGCCCCCACCGCCGAAGAGGTCGCCGAGCCCGAAGTCGCGCATGAAGATGTTGAGTGCATCGGAGAGGTCCACGTGCTGAGAGCCCCCACCGCCGCCGCCGCGCAGTCCCGCCTCACCGTACCGGTCGTAGGCCGCACGCTTCTGCGGGTCCCGAAGCGCGTCGTACGCCTCGGTGACCTCCTTGAACTTCTCCTCCGCCTCCTTCGATCCCCCGTTGCGATCGGGGTGGTACTGCATCGCGAGCTTGCGGTAGGCCTTCTTGATGTCGTCGTCACTCGCCGTCTTGTCGACGCCGAGGGTCGCGTAGAGGTCAGCCATGTCGGAGCGGGAAAAGCCAGGGTGGCACCGCGGCGCTGCCAACTCGGCGGGCCGCGGAGGGAAGATACCTACCGAAGGCGCGATTCGGGTGCCAGGCGCATCGCTGGCGCAGCTGAGGGCTCAGCCGGCCAGACCGATGGCGGTACGAAGCCGATAGTACCCCCGCCCGATGAACTCCCGGAGCACGCGATCGGTGTCCTCCAGTGCCTCCGCATCCGGCAGGAAATCCATGGGGGTGCGGGCGCGGAGAGCCCGCCGGAAATCCACCGGAAATTGGGTCACCGTCAAGCCCTGCCCTTCGAAGAGTCGCGCCGCCCGTGGCATATGGAAAGCCGAGGTCACGAGGAGGATGCGCCGCCCGACGCCGAGCGAGTCAACGAGGGCGCGGACCGCTCTTGCCTCCTCCGCCGTATTCGCCGCGACGCGCGTGAGGGAGAGTCGTGATGCGGGGATGCCGATGGCCTTGGCCTCTTCCGCGAGGAACTCCCCCTCTGGGCGCATCGCGCGCATCCACGGCACCTGACCGCGCGTGAAGATGAGCCGCGGCGCTCGCTCGGCGCGCAGCAAATCGATTCCTCCCATGAAGCGATCGACGCCTTCGCTCCATTCAAAGGTTCGTCCGGTCTTGGTCAGTGCGGCGGAAGTCATTCCGCCGAGGACGACGATGGCATCCACCTCCGGGGCATCGGCCGAGGTCCCGCGCGTCATTCCCTGCTCCGACCACCCGACGAGTCGCTGTGACACCACCGGAAGGCTGGAGATGAAGAGGAGTGCCACTCCGAGGAGCACCAGCCATCGGATACGTGCCAAGGTCCCCACCAGCACGAGCGCCATCACCACCACGAGCGGCGAGACGAGGAGCGGGAGGAGTTTGTGAAGGTAGATCAGCGTGACAACCTACGCGAGCAGATCAGTGACGAGCGACGACGTATGCGTCACCAACGCGATGACCTTCTCGTACGGCATCCGCGTCGGACCGATCACCCCGATCACCCCCGTCAGGCTCCCCGCCTTGTACTCGGCGGTGACCAGCGTGAGGCCGCCGAGGAGCGCGGTCCCATGCTCTCCTCCGATGGTGATCGAGACGCCCGGCTGCTCGGCGCGCGAGCGTAATACCGTGGCGAGCTGCGAGCGGGTCTCGGTGAGGGCGAGGAGCCGCTTCATCGACTCCCCCGTGGCGAACTCGGGTTGATCGGCGAGCACCGAGGGCTGCCCGAGCACCACCGTCTCCTCATCCGTCACGGTGCCGACATCAAACAGCTGGTCCCCTTCCTGCACGAAGATATTGAGGAGCTCCCCCGCCCCAGCCAACCCCGTCGCGCTCGGCGTGGCATCGCGGAGGCGCGCGCCCAGCGTCCCCCGGATCTCCGCGAGCGAGAGGCCAGCCAGTCGCTCATTGAGTACCCGTTGCACCTCGGCGATCGCCTCGTCGGCGATCTCGCCGCGCATCTCGACGAAGATCGTCCGCACCGTCCCACCTCGCAGCGTGAGGACGAGGATCAACTTCTCGGAGGTGAGCCGCACCAGCTCGAGCCGCTGCAAGACCGCTTGGTCGAGCCGAGGCCCGAGGGCGAGCCCCAACTCCTGTGTCAGCACCCCGAGCGACTGCGCCGCCCGGCGCAGGATCGTCTCGATCGCCGAACTCCCCGACCCGATCTCCTCCGCGAGGCGATCGCGCTCCGACGTGTGGAGGGGCGCCAAGCGCATCAACGAGTCGACGTAGGTCCGATACGCCTTGTCAGTGGGGATGCGACCGGCCGAGGTATGCGGATGGAAGAGGAACCCCTTCTCCTCGAGGTCGGACATGGTGTTGCGGATCGTGGCTGGTGAGACCCCAAGCCCGAATCGGCGGGAGATGGTCCGGGACCCCGCGGGCTCGGCCGTCTCCACATAGGAGCGGACCACGCACTCGAGCACCCGACGCTCGCGTTCCGACAGCTCGTGTAAGCCCATAAGTCGCAGATTACGAACGACTTCGAACCGAAGTCAAGGCGGCGGCGAGCGCATCGATGCGGAGCCACCCCTGAGGGGTCAGCACCAGACGATCACCCGCCTGCCGGCCCCACCCGGCGCCGATCCAGGGGCCGATGGTGGAAGTATCCTCGGGTCGGATGACCAGCCCATCGATCGTGCGAAGGCCAAGATAGACCTCCTCGGCCAAACGCTCATCCGAGCCGATGGTCTCCTCCCCTGCGAGGGGATCGATCCCCTGCTCGACTTGGGACGTCCATTCCGTGTAGGCCTCGGTATTCCAGCGGCGGACCCGCCCATCGAACCCGTGCGCCGAGGGACCGAGGCCGAGGTAGGGGGCACCTGACCAGTAGGCGGCGTTGTGGAGCGCCCGGTGCCCAGGGCGCGCATAGCTCGAGACCTCGTAGTGCTCGTACCCTGCGGCCGCGAGCCGGTCATGGGCCAGGAGGAACTCCTCCGCGTAGCGATCCTCCGGCGCCTCCTCGACCGCCCCGCGCGCGTTCCATCGCCCCAGGGGGGTCCGAGGCTCGACGGTCAGTCCATAGACCGAGAGGTGGGAGGGTTCGAGCGCGACGGCCCGGTCGAGGTCCGAGGTCAGCCGACTCGACCCGACCTGGTCGGGGATGGCGAAGATCAGGTCCAGGGAGATCGCATCGATCCCCCCCTCCCGGATCGTCCGGACGGCGGCCTCTGACATCTCGGGTGAGTGCCCTCGGTGCATCCACGAGAGCACCCCAGCATCGAAAGATTGGACCCCAAGTGAAACCCGGTTCACCCCGGCACCCCGCCAGGCCCTCACCAGGTCGATCGAGATGTCCTCCGGGTTCGCCTCGACGGTGACCTCAGGGATCGGTGCGGACATGCCATCGGACTCGGCGATGGCCCGGAGCCCCCGGAGGATGGCGGCGACCCCCTCTCCACCCAATTTGGACGGGGTCCCCCCCCCGAAATAGATGGATTGCACATTTGTGGAAAACTTCTCACCCCGAATCCTGAGCTCCCCGAATAGGTTTTCCACATACCGATCGACTGGGACGATACGCCTGACAGCGATCGAGAAATCGCAGTAGGAGCACCGGCGCCCGCAGAATGGGACATGAAGGTAGATATGGGGGTAGAACCGTGGCATGAGAATGATTTAATGTGTTTTCTCAAATTTATAAAATGCAATAGTTTAGCCATTTTGCTTAAAGTATTACATTAGCTATTGAGCTCCCGCATCAAAGACCGCCACGCCTCGGCCTGCAGTCCCCCGGAACCAATCCAGTCACCCTCGACTGGACCGTTATCCACCCCTCCCCCACCCCAATCGTCACGCGAGACTGACGGTTCTGGAATTGTTGATAAACCGAACAATCCCAACAGGTCTTCCACATCAGTGATGACCTGGGCCCCGTCCCTGATCAATAGGTTCACGCCTGATGCGGTCGGGTCCTCGATCCGTCCCGGGACCCCCGCCACCACCCGCCCCAACTCCAGCGCCTGGGTCGCCGTATTCACCGCCCCCGACTTGAACCCCGCCTCCACCACCAGGGTCACGCGGCACAGGGCGGCGATGATCCGGTTCCGGCGGGGGAAGCACCCCGGGAACGCCCGGGTCCCCGGTTCGACCTCCGAGACCACGAGGGCTCGCCGCCCCATCTCGGCCAATAGGGTCCGGTGCGCCACCGGATAGGGGACATCGACCCCTGTCCCTTGGACCCCGATGGTGCGCCCCCCCGCCTCCAGCGCCGCCCGATGGGCCGCGACATCGACCCCACGCGCCATCCCGCTCACCACCACCAGCCCTGCCTTGGCGCAGGCGCGAGCCAGCTGGGTCGCCATCCGGAAGCCATACGGGGTCGGCTCACGAGTCCCGACGATGGCGATCAGGCGGTCCGAAGAGGCCTCCAGGAAGCCAGTATCCCCGACGCACCATAACCCTGCCGGTGGGTTCGAAAGATTGCGTAACGAGTCAGGGAGGCCCTCCGCGCCGATCCAGATCGGCTGGCCGGAGCGGGCCTCGGCCGGGGACATCACGCCGCGCCCGACTTCCGAAGCTCGAGGAGCTTGCTCCACCACGCCGCCTTGAGCTCATCGAGCCCGAGCCGGCCAGGGGCCGAGATCGCCCACATCCCGAAGGCGTGCGGCGCCTCGATGGCGGGCACGTAGAGCTCCCCCATCAGGTCGCACTTGGAGAAGACCACGCAGTGCGGCTTGGCCGCCAGCTCAGGGGAATACTGCTCCACCTCGCGCCGGAGCTGGTCGTACTCCCCCTGCCAGTCCATGGCGTCGATCGGGATCAGGAAGGCCAGGATGCGGGTCCGCTCGATATGCCGCAGAAACTGGAGCCCGAGCCCCTTCCCCTCATGGGCCCCCTCGATGATTCCTGGGATATCGGCCACCACGAAGGTGCGCGAATCGCTCAGCTGGACGACCCCGAGGTTCGGCTTGAGGGTCGTGAAGGGGTAATCGGCGATCTTGGGGCGGGCGGCAGAGATGACCGAGAGGAGGGTCGACTTCCCCGCGTTCGGCTGCCCCACGAGCCCCACATCCGCGATGAGCTTGAGTTCGAATTCGAGGGTCCGGGCCTCCCCCTCCTCCCCCGGCTGCCACTCGCGGGGTGCCTGATGGGTCGCGGTGACGAAGAAGGCATTCCCCTTCCCCCCTCGACCGCCCTTGGCGACGACGAGCTCATCACCGTGGTCGAGGATCTCCCCGACACGCTCGCCCGTCTCCTTGTCGCGGATCACCGTCCCGGGGGGCACCGGAAGGACCACGTCCTCACCTGAGCGCCCCGTCTTGTTCGACCCCATCCCGTGTTCGCCCCGCTCCGCCTCCCAGGCATCGCGGTAGGTGAAGTCGAGGAGGGTCGAGAGGTTGGCATCGCCGCGGATGCGGACATCCCCGCCCTTCCCTCCATCGCCACCATCGGGGCCGCCCATCGGGGCGAACTTCTCCCGCCGAAACGAGGTACACCCGGACCCGCCGGTACCGGCGGTCACGCGAACCGTCACGAGATCGATGAACACGGGCGGAAGCTAGTCGAAGCGGACCCCGCGCGCGGACCGGATCAGCGCGCGTGCGACCCCGATGACGCCGCACGCACGGGACGGATCTCCCCCACCACCTCACCGCGCGTGTTCCGGATCGGCCGGTGCGCGAACTCGGCGAGCCGCGCCGGCAACTCCGTCGGGAGGATGTCGAGCTGCTGGAGCGCGGCGAGGACCGCCGCCTGCTGGGCTCGGAGCGCCCCGTCCTCCACCTTGAGCGCGAGCCCGAGCCCGCGCCCTGGCACCGCCACCGAGTGCACCCCTTCGGCCCCGACCTTCGCGATCACCTCGCCCCTCGTCTCCTCGAGAAGCACCGTGTCGAAGCGCTCGGTGCCCCCCAAGAGATGCGGATGCGCACGCACGGCGGCGGCGATACGCGACGCGATCGCCTCCCCCTCATGGATTGCCGTCGCCAATCGCGCATAGGCCAACGCCATCCGCTCCAGCGAGAGCGCCATCACCGTCACCCCGCAGCCATCGAGGCCGACCGGCATATCGTCGAGCGGCACCCCGGTCCACGCCGAGACCTCACCGAGGCAGGCGCGCTGCACCGGATGGTCGACGTCCTCGTAGCCGCGGATCGCCCAGCCCGAGGTCGTGGCGCGGGCGAGCATCGACGCATGCTTGCCGGAGCAGTTGTTGTGGAGGCGCGTCAGCGGCTTCCCCGATTCGCGCCAGAGCTTCGTGCCACGCGTGGAGAGCGGCTCATGCGGGCCACAGGCGAGATCGCCCTCCTCGAGTCCCAGCGAGGCGAGCATCCGCTCGACCACCACGAGGTGCTCTGGCTCGCCCCCATGCGAGGCGCAGCTGAGCGCGAGTTCTTCCGGCCCCCATCCGACGCCATCGAATCCTCCACTCGCCACGAACGGCATCACTTGGAAGAACTTGGCGCAGGAGCGCCACATCGAGACGAGCTGCGGGTCGCGCGCGCCGGCGATCGGGGCGCCGTCGCGGACGACGACCGCCGCGTGGACGCGGTGCTGCGATTCGACGACGTCGCCGCGCGTGACTTCGATATCGAGATGCAGGGAGATCATGATGCGAATGCTAGTGGGAACGGCGTACGAGGGGCACCGCCACGGTCACCCCGCCGGCGCATCCGCACAGAGCGCCGCGGCGAGCGCATCGGCCGCGTGCGGCCAGGTGAACACGGCCGCGCGCGCCTTCCCCGCCGCGATGCGGTCGTCACGCCACCGTGCATCGGTCCGCAGACGAGCCACCGCCGCCGCCATCGCCGCATCATCATCCATCGGGACCAAGACCGCCGCTTCGCCGACGACCTCTGGGATCGGGGCTCGATCCACCGTGACCACCGGTGTCCCCGCCGCCATCGCCTCCAACGCGACCATCCCGAACCCCTCCTGCCGCGACGGGAAGAGGAAGGCCTCGGCATGACCGTAGACCGTAGCGAGGCGTGCATCAGGCAGCGTCTCCACCTCCACGACGCGATCCCACACGCCGAGCGCGTGAGCAACCTGCCGCAGGCGCGCAAGATGCGGGAACCGCTCACCTACCATCACGAGCTGCAGCGATGCATCGGCTGGGGTGAGACGTGCGAAGGTGCGCAACGCCATCTCGAGATTCTTGTGCGGCTTCTTGTTCGCGACCGTCAGGAGGTACGGCCCGGTGATCCCGAGGTCCCGGAGCGCCTGTTGGCCCTCCCGCCTCGAGAAGAAGACCGGTGTGACGCCGTTCGGAATCACCTGCACCTTGTGCGCGTCGTCGGGGACTCGCGCCACGATCGCTGCGCGCGAGGACTCGCTGACGGTGACCACCGCGCGACTCGCCGCCAGCACGCGTCGCATCCAGGGCGCCGCGATCGATGCGCGCAGGTGCTCCCGTAGCGTGGTACCGTCGAGCTGGATGAGATCGTGCAGGGTGGTGACCGGCGCCGATCCGGCCAGCTCGCCCAGCTGCCACGCCCCATCCCAATTGGGGAACCAGGTGCGATGTGGGCGCCCCACCTGTCTCGCCAGGCGGGACCACGCAACAGGGATTCGCGGGTCATAGCGACCCCACGCGCAGTCGATCACTCGGGTGGGGCCCAGCATCGACGCACGCACCGGCGCCAGGGCGGCCGTCGGACCGACGAGGACGATCTCCTCAAACCGCCCCGTGCGCGAGAGCGCGCCAAGCATCTCGCGCAGATGGCGCCCGAGCCCCGAACCATGGGGGGCGCGCGCATCCACCAGGAGCGTCGTCACGTCCGGACCGACGCAAGGGCGAGCAGCCTCTCTCGCGTGTTGCGCGTGGGATCGTCCAGCACCGACTCGAGGAGTCGCTTGAGCGTCGCCCCGATCTCCGGGCCGCTGTGGATCCCGATCCCGCGCAGGTCATCGCCATCGATCACGAGATCCCCGAGGGTGATGGGATCGTGCCACGCGATCCGCATCGCACGCCGATACAGCCGTATCCCGCCAAGTCGCGCCTCACGCACCGCCGCAGCATCCGCGCTCATCGACGCGAGTTCCGCCGTGGCGCGCGCCCAGAGCAGGCGCGCGACCAGCGGCACCTGGAGCCGACCGGCCGTCGCGACGAAGCGGCGTAGCGCCGTCTCCTCCGCGAACTGCTCACGGACCGGCGCGAGCGAGGGGACCGCCGCCAACGCGGCGGCCCCCGACCTCGTCAGCGCGACCTCCTCGTTGCTGAACTTGAGCCCCCTGAGCGTCCGCTCGAGTGCCGCGGGCACCCCCTGCCCCGGCTCCGCGTAGAGCGCGGCCAGGCGGAGGGCACGCCGTGCCGGTCGCCGAAGCCGAGCAGGTCGCGCGAGGAAATCGATGGTGCGGAACCGAAGGACCGGGGCCTCCGCGAGCGACGGAAGGAGCACCGTCAGGATCCCAGCCTCGCGATAGCGCTCCAGGCTCGCCGAGGGCTGCGCGACCTGCTCCATGATCTTGTCGAGTTCCTGTTTCACGCGCTCCATCGAGAGCCGCGTCAGATGCGGCGCGCTCTCGCGGATCGCCTCCCACGTCTCGGGATCGATCGCGAAGCCGAATCGTCCCGCGAAGCGGATCGCCCGCAACGCCCGCAGGCGGTCCTCCTCCATCCGGGCCGCCGCCACCCCCACACAGCGCACCACCCGTCGAGTCAGGTCCCCCCGCCCATCGAAGGGGTCACGGATGGCGAGCGTCTCCGCGTGGACCGCGATGGCGTTGATCGTGAAATCGCGCCGCGCCAGGTCCTCGTCCAATGACGCCCCGAATCGCACGACCGCATGTCGACCATCGGTCTCCACATCGTGCCGAAAGGTCGTGACCTCGTGGAGGATCCCGTCACGATCCAACACCCCGACCGTCCCGAATCGGATCCCCACCGGGACCGTCCGCCGAAAGAGCCGCTGGACCTCCTCCGGGAGCGCCGAGGTCGCGATATCCCAGTCGAGGGTCTCGATCCCAAGGAGCGCATCCCGCACGGCGCCACCCACGCACCACGCCTCGAACCCCGCCCCCTCCAGGGTGCGGCAGATCTCGCGAACGGCTGCAGGGGGCTTGAGACGTGCCATGGGGGTAAAGCTAGGCGATCCCGCGCAGCCCGGGCGACCGTCGCGAGGTGGTGGATCCGTGACCATCTTTCTGGGACCATGACGCCATCCACCCTGACTCGCCAGCGCCTCGAGGCTCTCCTCGCCGCGCCAGCCGCTCGACGCCGCCGGATCGCCATCGTCGGGGATGCGATGCTCGACGTCTATCTGCGCGGCGATGTCGACCGGATCTCCCCCGAGGCCCCCGTCCCCGTCGTCCGCGTCCGCGACCGGATGGAGGCGCTCGGCGGGGCCGCCAACGTCGCGCAGAACGTCGCGGCGGTCGGTGCGCAGCTCGAGCTCGTCGCCGCCGTCGGACACGACCGCTCCGGTGAGCGCGTGCGCGCCATGCTCGCCGACCTCGGCGCCGACCCACGTGGGCTCGTGACGATCGATCGCCCCACCACGACCAAGACCCGCGTCGTCGCGCGGGGCCAACAGGTCGTGCGGGTCGATGAAGAGGTCGACACCGATCTCAGCGGGCCCGAGGTGGAGGCCCTCCTGGTCGCCGTGGACCGCGCCGTCGCCGACGCCGACGCCCTCATCCTCGAGGATTACAACAAGGGGATCCTCACCGAGCCGGTGATCCATCGGGCGATCGCCGCAGCCCAGGCGAAACGTATCCCCGTCATCGTCGACCCGAAGTACCGGAACTTCTTCGCCTACCGCGGGGCGACGATCTTCAAGCCGAACCGCCGGGAG
>SXGQ01536913.1_pt1 | contig 10314 bp, 7 predicted proteins | sample 3178371 | NCBI WGS metagenome assembly SXGQ01 (sample SAMN11356859, study PRJNA531348) | freshwater metagenome | isolation source: freshwater sample F1-20 | place: China: Fuxian Lake, Yuxi | collected 2017-12-25 | reverse complement strand
CTAGTGCTGGTGCTGGTGCTGGTGCTGGTGCTTGTTGTTGTTTTTCGTTAATTTTATTTTCAACTTCACTATAAAATGTATTATTTTTATCATATATCATATCATGCATTAATAAAAATGCAATATTTGATAATATATAATCCATATAAAATTGATGCTTTTCTTCATGTGTTTTAAATTTTTTTGTATCATTCATTACATCTTGCATTTCCTTATTGTAATTTTTCAAAATAAGATTATCAGTAAAATCATTTTCTGTTATATATAATAATAATTGACAAAATTGTGTTAAATATGAACTAAAGTCTTTTGATTGGATTTTTTTTATATAATTATCAAATAAAATTTTATATAAATATGGTTTTAAATCATAATTTATTTCATTCAATTCCTTAGGTTGTTGACTAATATTGTTAAATTTTTCTAGTAAATGTTCATTTATGGCTTCTAATAGAACTGTAGTATTTTCATTATTAGTTAAATATATAGATATAAATAAATAATAATTTATATAATTTTTTTTAGTATTTTCATCTTTAAATATTTGTTTATATATATCTTTATTAATTTCTTTACATATAACATCTATATAAGAATCCATATACATTAATATATCTTCAGTGCTTTTTTCAATATATTCTTTCAATAACTTTATTAAGCTATTTATTGTTGTTATTTGTCCTATTTCTTTTTTATTTTTTATTTCTATAGTTTTTATAGGTTTTGGTTCTTTAATTGATTCACTATCAATTTTTGTGGCAATATCTTTTAAAACATCATCTTTAGTTTCATCAAAATCCGTAGTATTAACAAATTTATAATCAGTAAATTTTTTTGATTCAGATTGTAAAGTTGATAAAATTTGTAGAAATTTACTACTTTTTAATTTATCTATTTCATTTAATATTTGTTTAATTGTTTCATTAGTTGGGTTTTTTTCTTTAAGCATTAATATTTTTTTACATTTTAATTTGTCATTTGACCATCTTTTTTTAATTATATTCTTTGTTTCTTCGTTTAAATTAAATGTACCAGCTATTTCATTTATTAATGAATCAAAGTCGCAGTCACCGTTACTACTAATATTACTATCAATGGACGAATCTATGACTCCTTTGTCTCTTTCTTGTACAGATTGAATTCTCTTAGCTTCATCCTTTGTTGCTTTTGCAGTTCTTTCGTCTCTTTCTTTTTTTTGCGTTTCATCTAACCGTTTTTGTTCATCTTCTTTTTTTCTTTTTCTTGCTTGTTTTTCTTCTTCTCTTTTTGATTGTTCTTGTACTTTTTTTGATTGTTCATCATTTATTTTAGTTGTTATATCGTCTCTTTTTTGTTTTAATTTATCAGTATCTACATAACTTGAATTTAATTTAACACTAGATGTTGATGTTGCTGCAGATGGTTTATATTGTTGAAGTGTCATATTGACTAAATTTAAATATTCCATTACTTGGTCATCTGTTTTAGATTTTGAATGAACAACAGTTCCCATAATTTGTTTTACTAATTCCAATAGTTTTGATGATAATTCATCTTTAGTTGTGGCTAATTCTTCAATTTTACCATACACTTTCTTAAATTCTTTATAAATATTATCACCTTTACCACTTAAATTATTATCATTTATATCAGTAAAATTAAAATTTTCACCATAAAAATAATTATGCAATTTATTTAATTTCGTTTCATCTTTAAATGATAATGGTTCTTCAGTTTTTTGACTTATTTTAAATTTTTCTAATAACTCTAAATAATCATTGATGTTATCATAAATTTGTTCATCTGAATATCCTGATGTATTAGTTTGAACAATATTTCTAACAAGTTCCAATAAAAGACCTTGTCTTGGCAAATTTAAACTATCCATTTAATTTATCTATCTAAATTATTTATTGAATAAACTAATTGAATAAATAATTAAAATTTAAATGCCACTAAACTAGTCAATATCCAAATAATTATTGAAAACAATGAAATCATATCATAAATCTTTTTCTTTTTTTCTTCATCAGTACTAATATTTACCGATTCATTTTTAGTTCTTAAATTAAATTTGTCTACACTGATTATATATGGAATAAACATAATTCCTATTATGAATATCATATGTATAATTAAACGAATAGAACCATTTGCATATATATAGAAATAATAAAAGATATTTGGAATATCAATTATTGATGAATTTGAAAATAAATCAACAACTGGATATGCAATTATAACATTAACAAACATTGTTATAAATATGAATATTAGTAAATAAATGAAACAATAATAATTAAAAGCAGAAAAAAAGGAATTAATTATATTTGTATCTAATCCCCATTTTATTATAATAAGAGCTATAAATCTTATAATTAATGTAACTACTATAAAAACAATTCTATCTGTCATATTAATTTGCATTCTATCTGGACTAATATCATCTTTATAAGCATTATAAATTTCCTCTGCCTTTTTAACAATTTGACTTCTATCTTTTCCTTGTGTATCTTTTCCTTGTGTATCTTTTGTTGGTTTATCAATTAATAAATCATTAACAGAACGAATACTTTTAGTTGCAACTTCAGGTAATTCTTCAGTAACTACATTTATAAAATTTTGCATAGGTTGTTGACCTTTATTTAACATTCCATCACCTCCAGACATAATATTATTTAACTTTGATGCTACATCATCAGATAAGTTATAGCGTTGTTTAATTGTATCTACTATATTATCCTTTATTTTTTTTGCATCTTCTGTAGATGAATTTCTATTTAATTTTGCAATGATATCAGCAAATTTAGCAATCTTTTCATTTAAATCCTGTTTAAATAACTTAGCTTCTTTAGTTTTATAAAAAAACTTTTCAAGTACTACAGGGTCTGCTAATCCATTTACAAATTTAATATAAAAATTATATCGTTTAGGACTAATTGATTTTAATTGTTTATCACTTATTAAAAATGATGATAAATCAAATACTGATTTACCTGAAGGGTAACTATTTACTAAATCTTTAAATCCAAAAAATAAATTAGTCATTTTTAATTATTATCTATTTATTTCATAGATAAAACTAGAGAAGTGACGTATTTACATATAAAAACCATAAACTAGTAAATAATAATATCATAATAATAATACCTATTAATATATATATGTAATATAATGGATAATGATATTGAACTAATCTTAATAATGAAATAATCATTATTATAATGAAAATTACAAGTGTTATAGTCATATAATAAATATTATAATTATTATAATTATTATCAATATTTTCCATCATTTCATTTAATTTTATAAAAATTTGTGTAACTAATTGTTTTGATTCATTATTCAACGATGATTTTAATTTATTTATATTACTTTCGTTTACAGAAAAATAACTTATTGGCAAATTTTCAATAGGAAGATAATTACTATCAAAATAATTAAAAACTTGTTTAATTTCTAAATCATCTTCTTGACCTAAAAAATAACTATTATAATTAGTATTTGAGTTACCACAACTACTCATTTTAAATTACTGTAGGTTCTATTAAGATAATAGCAAAAATAATAATAAGAATTATAAATGATGAAGAAACATTATCAATGCTTATTTTCATTTTCTTTATATCAAGTGTATTAAATTTGTCATATTTACTTTTTGAATAATTTGGATTTATATTTAATCCTTTTATAATAAAATCATTTCCTATATGTCTTTTAGAATCTAAGTTATATAAATTATAATTTTTGATTATTTCTTTTATTATTTCTTGTGTATAACTTTTTGATGCATCTGCTGTACTACCAGAACCATTAATATAATTACTGGTTTTTAATGATTTAATATAAATTTTCATTAAATTAAAATGTTTATTCATACTATCATTTATTTTTCCTGAATTTAATATTATAATTTGTTTATATAATTCAATATTTGGTTCATTTGTAGTTGATTTAAACTTATAATTATAATTAACAACACTTGGATTAGTAAATAATGCTTTTTTAAATTTATCCATATTAGTTTTAATATCAATGAAATCAGTATAATCACAAGCAACACCACAACTATTAAATAAACTTATCACATTTTTTCTGAAATCTTTTAAAAATTCACCATAAATATTAAAAGCATTATCTATTAAAATTTTATTTAATTTATAGTTTGATACAATATTAATTAAAACATCATTTTTACTGGTTATAACATCTTTATAATTGATTTGATTATATGTATAAGTTATATATGTATCAATAAAACTACTAAATGTTATAGCTGTACTATTATCGTAATTAAAAACAGTTTTAGTATTATAAATATAATAATCTAAATTTAGTTTTAATTGATTTATTTTTTTTGGTATATCACCTTCACTACTAATAAAATTATTTTCAATTAATTTTAAGAAATATTTCAATTCATCACTAATATTTCTACTTGTTTCTAATCTACCAGAATTTAAAGATAAATAATTATTTGTATCCACTGAAGTTATTTTATAATAATTGAATTTTACATAGTTTTCGGCTCCTCTTTTTTCAGAAGGTCTTGTAATTAAAAATTTGTTATCGGCATTTACATTATTATTTTTCAACAACGATGAATAAATTGTTTTATAAAAATTGAGTTGAATATTTAAAACAATTTTATAATCATTTTGAATTAAATTATCAGTTGATGGTGGAACAGGAGAATTTAAATTATAAAAATCTGTATTTATTATACTATGGTCTTTTCTAACTTTATTTATAAAATTATCAAGTGAAATTTCAATTCCTGTATTATCAGTTACAGATGTTTGTAATTTATATGATAATACTGGTGTCAAAGTTAAACACGAAATTTTATCGTTAAATTTATCTGTATTTAATTTATATAAATATTGTTGACTTGTATCTTTATTAATAATCATATTTAAAATTATATTTTTGTTATAAAGACTATTTTTATAATTATGAAGTGTTTCATATATTAAATATTTATTTACAAATGTATTATATGTCAATATACCATTTACTAGTAAACTTATTGATATTAATCCCAATAAATATAAAAAGATTGTATAATAAACGTAATCCATATTTTGATTATTATTCATTTTAAGATAATAGGTCAAAATAATAACCAAAACAATAAGAATTAATAATAATTGATTTTCTTTTTTATTAATACCGGTCATTTTAGGAACCATATGAAATAATAAATAAACTATTTCTGGAAATTCATTATTATAAGTTTTATAAATATTATATTTATAATTATAAATTTGCATATCATCATCATATTTTTTTAATTTCTTATAATAATCATCAATTAAAAATTTATCTATTGCATAAAAATTACGTTCTTTTAAATATTTATCAATTTCAATTTTGTTATTAGGATTATTATAAACACAATTAAAATAAGCATTATTTGAATTTGGATAATTTAAATTTAAATTAACATTTAAATTACTCATATTACTACAATAATTATCACTTCCTTTATATAATTCATTTGAGGTACAATATTTAAATTTTGCTAACATTGGAGGTTTATCTATTGGTTGTGGTTTAATAGGTGCTTCTTGTTTATACATATCAAAAAAAGTGGTATCTATATCATTTTCATTTGAATTATTATTAGAATTTCCTAATAAAGTCAAATTAGTATATTCATTAAATTTAGTGTTAAAAAAATAATTATTTGCATAGAAGATTGCAATGAAAAATAAATAAACTAACATTTTAATGTATTTTTCTTTGGTTTTTTGTGTGTCATCATCTTCCATATATATATAATAAACATAGAAAACAACAGAAACAAAGAAAATTAAATGAAAGATTTTCACTAAATAATCTTTATTATCTGTCGTATAGTCTGTCTTAAAAAATACTTTCAATATATAAATTGCTGGATAAACCAAAATTATTATTCCTAGCATTAAATAATTGACAAAACAATTAGGTATTATTTTATGACAAGAGCCGCAAAAACATCTCATAATTATTTTCAAAACTGACCAACCAACTGTATCTGAGTCACTATTAGAATTATTAACTTCACACGTTACATTATTTTTGATAAATAAATCTCTGAATAAATATCCAAATGCTAAACATAAAAGAATTGTCAAAATTAAAATGGTTATAAAATAGGCATAATTTAACCAAGATTTGGAAAAAAGGTCTTTATCAAATTTATACTTATCAATTTCATTATAAATTCTAAATCTTGCTGTTTCGTATTCTATCTTATTTTCCTTACAAGTATTTTCATTTACTTTACCATAATTATATAAATATGTATAACGATAACAAAATTTACTAATATTATAAAGTTCATCAATTATAATTATAAGTCCAACTAAAAAAACTAACATAATTATAATTGTACCAATATAAGTACCATAAGAATTTAGGTCGTTTTCCATTTCTATTTAATAATTATATTTATAATAATAACTATTATAATGACACTATGGCAAGATTTTGTTAAGAATTTTAGAAAAATTATTGGTGAAATAGATGATTATAATAAAATTCTTAAATTTTCAGTAAATTATAATCATAATCTCCTTTTTTATTCTCATTTAGGTTTTCCATTTGACTTATTCATTGATGAAGTGATAAAAGAAAAATTTAAAATTGATACTATTTATCGTAATGAAAATTGGTGGAATAAAACAATTGTTTATAATGAAAATCAATATTTCTTTGAAATTGATTTAGATAATCCAATGATGCCAAAAAAGTTTAATTGTTTAAAAGAAATGCTTTTATTTATAATTAAAACAAGAAGTGTTAATTCAGATAAACATTTAATTATAATTAAAAATATTGATAAATTAGATGAATATTTCTATGCATTCAGAATAATTTTAGAAAGATATTATAATAATTGTTATTTTATTTGTACCAGTAATCATATAAGTAAAATTGAAAATCCAATTAAAAGTCGTTTTTCTTTATTTAGATTTCGGTTATTTACAAATGAAGAAATACAAATGATTTTTAAAAATTATTTGAATATTCAATTAAATAAACATTTGATTGCTAATGGTACCAGAAATATTATTTTTGCTATTTTTATTACACAAACTGAAATTAATGAACCACACTTAATTACTGAGGATTTTTGTAATTTAAATTATCCTCCTTTAAAAAGTTTTCTTGATTCTAAATATGACCTTAATGACATACGTCAATTAGCTTATAAATATAGTCAATATGATTTGACTATTAAAGATTTAACATTAGATTTATTGAAATTAAATAAAAAAAGAAATCGTGAAATTTTTATTATTGAAAATTCTGTAAAATTTGAAAAATTATTATTGGAATCAAATAAAGGTAGAGAACCTATTTTTATTGAAGCTTTATTGAATCAACTTTTAATTTAAAAATTGATTATTTATATTTAATTATTATAAATAAGAAATGGAATTTTGTGATATTTGTTTTAATATGATTTACATTAAAAGTAGTGAATGTGGCGATAGTCAATCGGAAGAGCCTAAATTAATCAAGTTCTGTAAACATTGTAAATATGAAAAGGAAGATAATGATAAGAAGTCAGTAAAGGTTTCAGAAACTATTTATACTGAAGATGATTTACTTTATAATCAACAAATAAATCAATATCTAAGATTTGACCCTTCATTAAGAAGAATTAAAGACCCTAATATTAAATGTACTAATTGTGATATTCCTGATGATAAAAGACAAATTATTCCTATTAAATATCATCCTGCACATATGAAATACTTCTATGTATGTGATAATTGTGGATATACATGGCGGGAAAATAAAAAATGATTTCTATATAAAGAAGATTTATGGAATTAGGAATTATGAATTACACAAAACAACCTTTTGATGAATGTGGAAAGACTTTAGCTAGTTTTGATAAACCTAAAGTTAGTAAAAATATAATGACTAAATATGAATTTAATGCAATTATTAGTCTTAGAACTAATCAAATTGCATTGGGTGCATTTCCTTTTGTTGATATTAAAGCTGATATTAAGTCAAATATGGATTTAAGAAAAATTGCTATTGAGGAATTAAAACAAAACAAAATTGCTTATAGTATTAAACGTCCTTTGCCTAATAATAAATATGAATTTGTTAGAGTTAGAGATTTAGATTTAAGTGCAGTTAAATATATGATGGAATTATAATTATTTAAGATTTATATGAATAATAATTATAAATGTTATTTTCTTTGATTCTTGCTTGTACTAATGAAGGTGGTATTGGCATTAATAATTTAATTCCTTGGACTATAAGAGATGAAATGCTTTTATTTAAAAGAATTACAACTGAAATTAATGGTTCCAATGAAAAAAAAAATGCAGTAATAATGGGACGTAAAACATGGGAATCTCTTCCAAATACACCATTAAAAAATAGAATAAATATTATAATAACATCTAATCCTTCATATATAAAAATAAAACATTCAGATGTTTTTGCATTTAATTCATTTGATGAAGGATTAGAATTTTGTGATATGAATACAAATATAAATAAACTTTTTGTAATAGGTGGTAAAAGTTTATATGATTTATGTTTGGATAATGAAAAATATTTAAATAATATTGAAAGCATTCATTTATCAATAATAAAAGAAAAATATGATTGCGACACTCATATTAATCTCAAAAAAATAATAAAAACTTTCAATAAATATAATATAAATGATATTATATTTAATTCAAATTTTATCCATATTAAATATTTGAATTAATTATAATAATAAATGTTTTTTTATTTTAATAATTTCTTTATTTTGTTCTTTTATTGCTTCTACTAACACTGGAATTAATTTATCATATGACAATGTCAAATAATTACTTCCTGATTTTGAAAATATATTACCTGAATTATCTGATGCCATATCAAATGGTGCAATTTTTACTATTTCTGGAAGAACTTTTTGAACTTCTTGTGCAATTAAACCGACTTGTCTATTTTTATTTTTAAAACCAAATTGTTCAGCAAACTCATTAGTATTATAGTAAATACCATTAAGTGAATTAATAATATCAATAGGATTATTAATATTAGATTGAATTTCTTTTAATCGTTTATCAGAGTAATAAGCAGTCACTTCACCTGTAGATACAAAATTTCCAACTACATGCAATGCTTGTGCAGGTGTTATAGTACCAATACCAACAAAACCATCTGAAGTAATTCTTACTTTTTCTGTAGGTGTTGTTGAACCTGTTTTAAATAATATTGCTTGTACATTACTAGTTTGAATACTTAAATCACTTGTACCATTATTATTAATTGTATTTGTATATATACCACCAGCAGTATAATTAGTGGAAGTATTTAAAGATGTTTGTAAAACATTACCATTAACATAAAGACCAGTACAATTAATATATCCATTAACATCTAAATAATAACTTGAATTAGGAGTTCCTTGATTAATACCAACTCTTCCACCAGAATAATTAATTCCTCCAGTTACAGTTGTCCATTTACTTATTGTTGCTGTAGCAACAGATAACTTATTATTAGTATCTAGAACTATAGTTGAATTATCATAATTTACTCCAATTTGATTAGTAGCAGATATAGTTATAGGTGAAGAAACACTTATTTTATTGGTTAAATTATTATAATTTATTAAAGTTGTTGAATTTTGAATAGCATTTGAAGTAGCAAAAATATTACTTATATTAACCCCTAATTTTAGATACTCACATGCAGATAAGGTTCCTGTACCTGCACTTATATCAGTATTATTTGTAGTAATTGCACCTGTATGAGGAATTCTTAATTTTTCTGTAGGTGTTGTTGAACCTGTTTTAAATAATATTGCTTGTGAATTACTAGTTTGAATACTTAAATCACTTGCACCATTATTATTAATTGTATTTGTATATATACCACCAGCAGTATAATTAGTGGAAGCATTTAAAGATGTTTGTAAAAGATTACCATTAACATAAAGACCAGTACAATTAATAGAACCATTAACATCTAATTTATGATTATAATTTGGTGCTAATTGATTAATAGCAACAGTACCATTAGAAGTAATTAGCATTTTTTGGGTAGAATTTGTCAAAAAATTTATAGTTGTAGTTGATCCAGTTGTAGAAATATTTAATGAATCATCATTTGTTAATGTAGATGCAATTAAAGAACCACTAGACTTAATATTACCTCCAACTACTAATTTTTGAGTAATATCTGTAGAAGTTATTCCTATTCCTACATTACCTTCTTTTGTAATTCTCATTTTCTCTGAAATAGCAGATTGAACATTCATTTTAGTTGCAAAGGTAATATCAGCAATACCACTTGTTTCTATTTCTAATAAACCTG